>Ga0214472_10009325_pt1 | contig 10240 bp, 7 predicted proteins | sample RVTome_6_FD_207662 | JGI IMG/M metagenome (GOLD analysis project Ga0214472, IMG submission 207662) | Soil microbial communities from uranium-contaminated site in the Upper Colorado River Basin, Wyoming, United States - RVT140D175 | ecosystem: Environmental > Terrestrial > Soil > Contaminated >...
AGGCGGCTCATGGCGCGCGGTTATAGCACGGGAGAATCGTCGCCGGTCTTGGCCTGCGCCTGTGCAAGATACGCCTCGAGCTCCGCGCGCCGCGGCGCGCCGAGCCGCCCGCCGAAGCGCAGGCACTTGAGTGCCGCCGCAGCCGTGGCAAAGCGGGCGGCATCGAGCACCGGCTTGCCCTCGGCCAGCGCAAGCGCAAACGCGCCATGGAACACGTCGCCCGCGCCGAGCGTGTCAATCGCCTTGATCTCGGGCGCGGGAACACGCTCGATTCTGCCTTCGATCCACCACAGCGAGCCGCGCGGCCCGAGCGTCACGCCGATCGTTCCGGACACCTGCCGCGCGACCGCCTCGAGCCGCTGCTCGATCGAGCTGCCCTCGGCCAGGATCTCGAGCGCGGATTCGGAGAACACGGGATGGCTCGCCGCCGTCGCAAGCTCGCGCAGAAATTCGCGCTGGGCGATATCCGCGTCGAGCACCGAGGGGATGCCGCGCGCGCGCGCGGCGGCAAACAGCCTGAGCGCCGCGGGGCGCCAGCGCGGGTCGGCCAGCACCGCATCGCACTGAGCGACGCGCTCGAGCGGAAGCTCGGCGTCGTGCTCGAAGGCCGCGCGGTCCGAGTAGCCGCACACCATGCGTTCACCGACTTCGTCGACCAGGATCGCGGAGGCCGGGGAGACGCGCGCGCCGCGCGCGATGAAACCGCAGCGCACGCCCTCGGCCTCGAGGTCCGCCACGATCTCGCGCCCGCGATCGTCGTCGGCCAGCATGCCCCAGAACTCCGCGTTGCCGCCGAGCCGCGCCACCGCGACCGCGGCCGTGGCCGCCATGCCGCCGCCGACGCGTGCGTAATCGAACGCGCGCAGCTTGGTCGGCTGCGCCGAGAGCGACTTGACGAGGAAGACGTGATCGAGCGTGGCAACGCCCAGCGACAGGACTTGAGCCATGGCCTCCTTCGAGTGCGCGCCCGCGCGCGCCTTGCACTGCCGCGGCGGCAACGCGCAATGATGCTAATCTCGCGCCGCGCCGCGGGCAGGACGATCTTGCCTGCTGCGACGTGCTCTGTCCACGATGCCGATCGCCGCGCGGCTCGCCGCTTTTTATTTCGCGTACTTCGCGTACGTCGGCGCGTTCGTGCCGTATTTCCCGCTGTATCTCGCGGGGCGCGGCTACGACGCGCGCCAGATCGCGCTGGTGCTCGCGCTGCCCGCGATTGCACGCACCTTTGCGCCGGCATTCTGGGGCTGGCTGGCGGATCGCAGCGGCGCCTGGCGCGGCATCGCCGTGTTTTCCTGCGCCGCGCTGGTCGCGAGCTTCGCGCTGATGCCGTTCGCGGCCGGCCTCGTCGGCCTCGCCGCGCTGGTCGCAGTGATGAGCGTGCTCTCGGCCGGCGCGCTGCCGCTGGTCGAGGCGATCACGCTCACCGCGCTTAGCGGTCGCAGCGGCAGCTACGGTCCGGTGCGGCTGTGGGGCTCCATCGGCTTTATCGCCGGCGTGCTCGCGCTCGGCAGTTGGCTCGATGCACATGCGGTGGACACGCTGCCGGCGACGCTGCTGGCGCTCAGCCTCGCGGCGCTGCTCGTTGCGCTGTTGCTGCCGCGGCGCACGCCTGCACGTGCCGCGGACGCCGGCGAGGAGCTCGGCGCCGAACTGGCGCGGCCGGCGATCCGCGCGCTGCTCGCGGCGGGGTTCTGCATGGCAGTGGCGCACGGCGCGCTGTACGCGTTCTTTTCCCTGCATCTGGAGCGCCTCGGCTACGCGGGCGCCACGATTGGGGCACTCTGGACCCTGGGCGTACTGGCGGAAATCGCGGTATTCCTTTACCTCCCGGAGATTTTTCGGCGCTTTGCGCTGTCTACCATCCTGCTGGCAAGCTTTCTGTGCGCGGCACTGCGCTTCGCGGCAATCGGCTGGACATCGGAGCTGCTCGTGGTGCTGGTGCTGGCCCAGCTGCTGCACGCGCTCAGCTTCGGTGCTTACCATGCGGCCTCGGTCGCGTCGGTTCACCGGCTGTTTCCGGCCGCGGCGCACGGCCGGGGGCAGGCGCTTTTTTCGAGCCTGTCCTATGGTGCGGGCGGCGCCGCAGGCATGCTGCTGGCGGGATGGGCCTGGGAGGCCGGTGGTGCGGCATTCGCCTTTAGCGGCGCGGGCGGCGTTGCATTGCTGGGAGCCGGGCTGGTGATGCGCCTGCGCCGCGCAGGGTTGTGATGGGTCAGCGCGGGGCGGCCCGTCGCGTTATACCAATGAAGGATGGTATGCAGCGATGAAGTGCAGGATCGACCTGATCATGATCGGCGTGGCCGCTGCCCTGGTGGCAGGGTGCCAGAGCGTGCGCACGACCGAGCCCGGCGTCGTCGGCGTGGAGCGCGGGCAGACGATGCTCATCTCGTCGCGCGAGGTCAACGAGAGCGCTGCGCGCGCCTATCAGAAAGAGCTGCGCGAGGCGGCGCGCGCCGGGCGCCTCAACCCGAATCCGGCCCAGGTCGAGCGCGTGCGGCACATCGCGCAGCGCCTGATCGCGCATACCGGCGCGTTGCGCGGCGATGCGCCGGGCTGGAACTGGGAAACCAACGTGATCGGCGCAAAGGACGTGAACGCCTGGTGCATGCCGGGCGGCAAGATCGCCGTCTATACCGGCCTGATCGAGCGCCTGCAGCCGAGCGACGAAGAGCTGGCGGCCGTGATGGGCCACGAGATGGCGCACGCCCTGCGCGAACATGGCCGGGAGCGCGCCTCCCGTGCCGTCGGGCAGAGCATCGCGGTCGACGTGATCGGCGCCGCGTTCGGACTTTCCGGCCTCGCGAAGGATCTTTCGCAGGTCGTGCTCGATGTCACCGTGAGCCTGCCCAACTCTCGCACTCACGAGACGGAGGCCGACCGGCTGGGCGTCGAGCTTGCGGCGCGCGCCGGCTACGACCCGCGCGCCGCGGTGAGCCTGTGGCAGAAGATGCAGGGCCTTGGCGGCGGCCGGTCGCCGCAGTTCCTGTCCACCCATCCCTCGCACGCCACTCGCATCAATGACTTGCGCGTTTATGCCGAGCAGGTGATGCCGCTGTACCAGGAGGCGCAGCGCCGGCGTTGAACCGGTTCCGCGCAGGGGTACCGGGGATCTGCCGGCGCGTGCAATAATTCACAGTTTCCATAGAGTTACGCCGGGCGATGAGCGAGACCCTTTACGACAAGCTTTGGAGCAGCCACGTGGTGCACGTCGAGGAAGACGGCACCGCGCTGCTGTACATCGATCGCCATCTGGTGCACGAGGTGACCAGTCCGCAGGCCTTCGAGGGCCTGCGGCTCGCGGGGCGCAAGCCCTGGCGCATCGAGTCCGTGGTGGCGACCGCGGACCACAATACGCCGACCACCGACTGGGATCGCGGCATCGAGGGCATCAGCGATCCGGTGTCGCGCCTGCAGGTGGAGACGCTCGACGCCAACATGCGCCAGTACGGCGCTAAGGTTTACTTCCCCTTCCTCGACAAGCGCCAGGGCATCGTGCACGTCATCGGTCCGGAGAACGGCGCCACCCTGCCTGGCATGACCGTGGTGTGCGGCGATTCGCACACCAGCACGCATGGCGCTTTCGCCTGTCTGGCGCATGGCATCGGCACGTCCGAAGTCGAACATGTGCTCGCCACGCAGTGCCTGATCACCAAGAAGATGAAGAATATGCGCGTGAGCGTGGAGGGGGCGCTGCCGCGCGGCGTCACCGCCAAAGACATCGTGCTGGCGATCATCGGACGCATCGGCACCGCGGGCGGTACCGGCAGCGCCATCGAGTTCGCCGGCAACGCGATCCGCGCGCTGACGATGGAAGGACGCATGACGGTGTGCAACATGTCGATCGAGGCCGGCGCCCGAGCGGGCATGATCGCGGTCGACGACACGACCATTGAGTACCTGAAGGGACGAGCGTTTGCGCCGAGCGGCCCCGAATGGGACCAGGCCGTGGCCCACTGGCGCACGCTGACGAGCGACCGCGACGCGAAATTCGACCGCGAGATCAAGCTCGATGCGCGCGAGATCCTGCCGCAGGTGACCTGGGGCACGTCCCCGGAGATGGTGGTGCCGGTGGACGGCGCCGTGCCGGATCCCGACAAGGAAAAGGATGCCACGCGCCGCGAGGGCATCGAGCGTGCGCTTGCGTACATGGGGCTCAAGCCGCGCACCCGCATCACCGAAATCGCGCTGGACAAGGTGTTCATCGGTTCCTGCACCAATTCGAGGATCGAGGACCTGCGTGCCGCGGCCAGGGTCGTGAAAGGCCGCCGCATAGCGCCGAATATCCGGCTCGCGCTGGTGGTGCCCGGCTCCGGGCCGGTCAAGGCGCAGGCGGAGCGCGAGGGACTCGACCGCGTCTTCCGCGATGCCGGCTTCGAGTGGCGCGAGCCCGGTTGCTCGATGTGCCTCGCGATGAACGCCGACCGCCTCGAGCCGGGCGAGCGCTGCGCCTCGACCTCGAACCGCAATTTCGAGGGGCGCCAGGGCGCCGGCGGACGTACCCACCTCGTCAGCCCCGCGATGGCAGCCGCCGCGGCAGTCACCGGGCACTTTGTCGACGTGCGCGACTGGCGCTGATTCGACCGACCAGGGAAACACCGCGCATGGACAAGTTCACCGTATTCACCGGCCTGGTCGCGCCGCTGGATCGCGCCAATGTCGACACGGATCAGGTCATTCCGAAGCAGTTCCTGAAGTCGATCAAGCGCACCGGGTTCGGTGTGAACCTGTTCGACGCGTGGCGCTACCAGGATCACGGCGAGCCGGGCATGGACCACGCGATGCGTCCGCTCAATCCGGACTTCGTGCTCAACCAGCCGCGCTTCAAGGGCGCGCAGATCCTGCTCGCGCGCAAGAACTTCGGCTGCGGCTCGTCACGTGAACACGCGCCCTGGGCGCTGCTCGACTATGGTTTCCGCTGCGTGATCGCGCCTTCGTTCGCCGACATCTTCTTCAATAATTGCTACAAGAACGGCCTGTTGCCGGTGGTGCTTTCGGAGGCCGACGTCGACCGCCTGTTCTACGACTGCGCATCGTTTCCGGGCTTCCGGCTGAGCGTCGATCTCGAGCGGCAGAGCGTTGCGACATCGGATGGCGCGCGAGTCATGCATTTCGAAATCGACGCGTTCCGCAAGTACTGCCTGCTGAACGGCCTGGACGAGATCGGCCTCACGCTACGCCGCGCGGACAAAATCCGCGCCTTCGAGGCTGAGCGCCGCCAGCAGTTTCCCTGGCTGTTCCGCTAAGCGCGATGAAAATCGCGGTCCTGCCGGGAGACGGCATCGGGGACGAGATCGTCTCGCAGGCGCTGAAGGTGCTGGGCCGGCTGGCGGGCGACGGTCCGAGGCTGGAGTTCGAGCAGGCGCCCGTCGGCGGTGCCGGAGTGGAAGCCGCGGGAGATCCGCTTCCCGAGGCGACGCTGCGCCTCGCGAAGGACGCGGACGCGATCCTGTTCGGCGCCGTCGGCGGTCCGCAGTACGACCAGCTGCCGCGCGACAAGCGCCCCGAGCGCGGCCTGCTGCGCCTGCGCAAGGAACTCGGGCTGTTCGCGAACTTGCGACCGGCGCAGGTCTACGACGCGCTGAGCGATGCCTCGACGCTCAAGCGCGAGGTGGTGGCCGGGCTCGACGTGCTGATCGTTCGCGAACTGACCGGCGACATCTATTTCGGCGAACCGCGCGGCATCACGACGCTGCCGGGCGGCGAGCGCGAAGGCTTTAACACGATGCGCTACCGCGAAAGCGAGATCCGGCGCATCGCGCACGTCGCCTTTCGGGCCGCGCGCAAGCGCGCCAAGCGCCTGTGCTCGGTGGACAAGGCGAACGTGCTCGAGACCACCGAACTGTGGCAGCAGGTGCTGAGCGAGGTCGGCAAGGAGTACGCCGACGTGCAGCTGTCGCACATGTACGTGGACAACTGCGCCATGCAGCTGGTGCGCCATCCGAAGCAGTTCGACGTCATCGTCACCGGCAACATGTTCGGCGACATCCTATCCGACGAAGCGTCGATGCTGACCGGTTCGATCGGCATGCTGCCCTCGGCATCGCTCGACGAACGGGGCAAGGGGCTCTACGAGCCGATCCACGGCTCGGCGCCTGACCTTGCCGGCAAGGGGGTGGCCAATCCGCTCGCGACGATTCTCTCGGCGGCCATGATGTTGCGCTATTCTCTCGATCAGGCGGGTGCGGCCGGGCGCATCGAGCGGGCCGTACAGAAGGTGCTGCGCGACGGCTACCGCACAGCCGATATCTACACGGCTGGTACTCGCAAGGTCGGCACGCAGGAGATGGGCGATGCGGTGGCGGCGGCCCTGTAGGAGTCGTGCGGTGGCGCACGGACCGGCGCCGCGGCGGTGGCAGCAGGTGACAGGAGCAGGGCGGTGTTGAGAGTAGGAATCGTTGGCTGGCGGGGCATGGTGGGCTCGGTGCTTGTGCAGCGCATGCGCGAGGAGCGCGACTTCGACCATATCGAACCGGTGTTTTTCTCCACATCCCAGGCAGGTGGCAAGGCGCCCGCAGTCGGCAAGGAGGTTGGTCCGCTGCAAAACGCCGGCGACCTCGACGCACTGAAGAAGCTGCCGGTGATTCTCTCCTGCCAGGGCGGCGACTACACCAACGAGACCTATCCGAAGCTGCGCCAGGCCGGCTGGAAAGGCTACTGGATCGACGCGTCGAGCGCCTTGCGCATGAATGACGACGCGACGATTATCCTCGACCCGGTGAATATGCCGGTGATCAAGCAGGCGCTGGCCAACGGCACGCGCAATTTCATCGGCGGCAACTGCACCGTGAGTCTGATGCTGATGGGCGTCGACGGCCTGTTCAAGAACGACCTCGTCGAGTGGATGACGAGCATGACCTACCAGGCGGCCTCGGGGGCCGGTGCCGCCAACATGCGCGAACTCGTCGAACAGATCTCGGCCGTGGGCGAGGGCGCGAGGTCGTTGCTTGCCGATCCCGCAACCAGCGCGCTCGACCTTGACCGCAGGGTCACGGAGACGATTCGCTCGGGCGCGCTGCCGAGGGCGAACTTCGGTTACCCGCTGGTCGCAAGCCTGCTGCCGTGGGTCGACAAGGATCTGGGCAACGGCCAGAGCCGCGAGGAATGGAAGGCGCAGGCCGAGGCCAATAAGATCCTCGGGCGCGCGTCGCGTCCGATTCCGGTCGACGGCATTTGCGTGCGCGTTGGCGCGATGCGCTGCCACAGCCAGGCGCTGACCATCAAGCTGCGTAAGAACGTGCCGTTGGACGAGATCGAAGGCATGATTGCGGAGGCGAATGACTGGGTGAAAGTGGTACCGAACCGACGCGAGGAGACGCTTGCCGAGCTCACTCCCGCGGCGGTCACCGGCAGGCTCTCGGTGCCGATTGGCCGGCTGCGCAAGATGCCGATGGGCGGCGAGTATCTGGCGGGCTTTACGGTAGGCGACCAGTTGCTTTGGGGCGCCGCCGAGCCGCTGCGCAGAATGGTGCACATCCTCCTGGACAATGGCGTTGCGCTTTGACGACCAGGGTGGAGAGAGGGGGTGGACGATCACGACTAAACAGGAAGAAATTCATAACTGGTTCCGGCGCGAGCAAAGGACAATTCAGAAATCGTCTCAACTTGCAAGCCTAAGGCCATGATGTTATGTTCATTGGCCGGGGAAAGAGGACTCAGGGTGGAACCGTGGGCAATCTAAAGTCCGTAAGAATATTTGCGGCGGTGTTGCTAAGCCTGCCGTTACTCGCCCACCCCGCGGGTCTCGGCCAGTTGAAAGTCCTCTCGGGTCTCGGCCAGCCTCTGAATGCGGAAGTCGAAATCGTTTCTCTCCAACCCGGAGAGGATGATTCGCTCAACGCCCGGCTCGCAGGTGCCGAGGCCTTTCGTCAGGCGGGCGTGGAATTCAATCCGCTGCTGCTCGGAGTTCGGCTGAATATCATTCGCCGTGACGGCAAGCCGTTGCTGCGACTGAGCACGGTTCAGCCGATCAACGAGCCGTTTCTCGAGCTGCTGGTCGAACTGCAGTGGGCGACCGGACGCTTGGTGCGCGAGTACACGTTCCTGCTCGATCCACCGGAGTACAAAGGGCCAAAACCAACCGCTGCGGCGCCGGCGGTAGCCGCACCCGTTCCCGTTCCCGTTCCCGTTCCCGCTCCGGCGCCCGTGCCTGCACCTGCGCCCCAGCCCATCACTCAGCCGATTACCCAGCCCACACCTCCCACCGAAACCCCGCTGCCGCGCGCCGAGGAACGTCCCGCCGCGCCACCGCCGCAGGCGCCTACCGCGGCGGCGGCACCTGCCGAGTCGATGAAGGGCGAAACGCTCGAGGAAACCGCCCGCCGCAACATGATGGGTTGGGAAACCCGTTGGGGGTGGCAGGGCGACGGTACCGCAGTGGCTCCTGCGGTGGCTTCGGGTGCTGCGACGCTCGAAGTGCAGAAGGGCGATACGCTGGGCGAGATCGCCTTGCGCAACGCGCGGCCGGGCGTATCCCAGAACCAAATGTTGATCGCGCTGTTCCGCGCGAACCGGGAAGCTTTTATCAACGACAACATCAATCTGGTGCGCGCGGGCAGCACTCTTATCGTTCCCGGCGTCGATGCAGCGAGCGAGATCGACGGCGGCGAGGCTACTCGCGTGGTGGCGGAGCACATGGCCGAGTTTGCCGAGTATGGGCGCCGACTCGCCTCCGCGGTCGCCGCGGCGCCTGCGACCACCACACCCACGGATCGCGCCGCGAGCGGACCGATTACCACGAAACCACCGGCGGCGGCCCAGGGCGCGCAAGGCGATCAGCTCCGACTCGCCAAGGCCGATCCCAAGAAGCCCGCATCGGATATGTCGGCGGCCGCGCGTCAGGACGACAATGTGGCGCGTGAGCGTGCCCTCAAGGAAGCTCAATCGAGGGTCGCGGAACTGGAGAAGAATGTCGGCGACCTGACGAAGCTGCTCGAACTCAAGAACCAGCAGCTTGCCGAACTCGAGAAGCAGGCGGCCATGAAACCCGGTGCAGTCGCGCCGGTCGCCAAGGCACCCGAACCGCCGGTCGCGGCAGCGCCAAAACCAGCGCCCGCGGACGCGCCCAAACCCGTTGCCGAGGCGCCCAAGCCGGCGGTTGACGCGCTCAAACCCAGACCCAAGCCCAAGCCGGCGCCTCCGATGATCCAGGAGACCAGCCTGGTCGACGAGTTCCTCGATAACCCGATTGCTTTGGCGGGTCTTGGCGCAGTAGTGGTTCTGCTGGGACTCTATGGCGCTTGGTCGTGGCGGCGCAAGAGGAGCGCACAGGCGCAAGCCGGCTTGCTCGGCGCAGCATCGGTCGGCGCGGCCTCGGTGTTCAATACGGCGAGTGGACCGTCGTCCCAGACCTCGGGTCCGCAGGCACAAGCCGAAGTCCCGCCCGGAGGCGTAGAAGCCGACGAGGTGGACCCGATCGCGGAGGCCGACGTTTACATGGCTTACGGCCGGGACGCACAGGCCGAAGAGATTCTGCGCGAGGCACTGCAGAAGGATCCAGGGCGGGTCCCAGTGCATACCAAGCTGCTCGATATCTTCGCCAGCAGGCGCGATCGCCCGGCGTTTGAGAAGACCGCGCTGCAGCTTCGCTCGCTCACCGGTGGAGTCGGGCCGGAGTGGGAAAAGGCGCTCAGCCTTGGCCGCTCGATCGATCCGCAGAACGCCGTCTACGGCGGAACGCCCGATTCCACGCTGCCGCGCTTCGCGGCGCCCGGAGCTGCGCCAGCGCTCGACTTCGATCTGGATTCCGTCCCGGGAGAGGTGACCGAGACGGACGTTGCGCTCGACGTCGACTCGAAGCAGAACGCAAGCGCCGAAACAGTCGACTTCGATGTCGGCTCGGATCAGGCGGAGGAAAAGAGCGACTTCACGCCCGAGGGCACGCTCATCACCGATGGGAGCAGGGCAAAGAACGCCGCTCTTGATTTTGATCTCGGCGGGGCGAGCAAGCCGAGCGATACGGTGCTCGATTTCGAGCTGCCGACGACTGAGGGTGAGCAGGACAAGGGTGCCGACGCCGGATTGGATTTCAAACTTGACATCGATACGGGCGAAGCGAAGGACGAGGCACCCAGGACTGCGGCGACGCAGCCGGTCGATCTGTCCTCGATCAGCCTTGACTTGGACGCGCCCAGCAAGCCGGGCGGCGAGCCGACCACCAGCACCGACCCGAAGTGGCAGGAGGTCGCGACCAAGCTCGACCTCGCCAAGGCCTACGAAGAGATGGGCGACAAGGACGGCGCTC
>Ga0214472_10009326_pt1 | contig 10240 bp, 9 predicted proteins | sample RVTome_6_FD_207662 | JGI IMG/M metagenome (GOLD analysis project Ga0214472, IMG submission 207662) | Soil microbial communities from uranium-contaminated site in the Upper Colorado River Basin, Wyoming, United States - RVT140D175 | ecosystem: Environmental > Terrestrial > Soil > Contaminated >...
GGGCCGGGGCCGAGGGCCCCGGCCCGCCCCCTCCGGAGGTGACTACCCCTTCTCCACGGGCACGCCCACCAGCGAGCCGTACTCGGTCCAGGACCCGTCGTAGTTCTTGACGGTCCCGTACCCCAGCAGCTCGGTGAGGGCGAACCAGGTGTGGCTGGAGCGCTCCCCGATCCGGCAGTACGCGATGACCTCCTTGTCGGGGGTGATGCCCTCGGACTCGTAGAGCTCGCGCAGCTCCTTGGCCGACTTGAACGTCCCGTCCTCGTTCGCCGCCTTCACCCACGGGATGTTCGCCGCGGCCGGGATGTGCCCGGGGACCTGGGACTGCTCCTGGGGCAGGTGGTCGGGGGCGAGCTTCTCGCCCCGGTACTCCTCGGGGCTCCGAACGTCCACGAACGCGGACTCCCCGAGCTTGCCCAGCACCTCGTCGCGCAGGGCCCGGATCTCGGGGCGCTCGGATCCCTCGATGGCGAACCCGGTCGCCTTGTGGGAGGGGACCTCCTGGGTCAGCTCGCGGCTCTCCAGCTCCCACTTCTTGCGCCCGCCGTTCAGGAGCTTCACGTTGTCGAACCCCCGGAGCTTCAAGAGCCAGTAGGCATAGGCGGCGAACCAGTTGTTGTTGCCGCCGTACAGCACCACAGTCGTGTCCTTGCCCACCCCGGCCTTCGACAGCAGCTCCGAGAACCCGGCCTGCGGGATGTACTCCCGCCCCACCTTCGCGTGCAGGTCGGTGGTCCAGTTCCACGACACCGCGCCTCGGATGTGCCCCTTCTCGAAGGCCTGGGTGTCCTCGTCCACCTCGATCGCCCGGATGGCCGGGTCGTCCAGGTGCTCGTCCAGCCAGTCCGTCTCGACCAGCGCGTCCGGGTTCGTGTACTCGCCCATACCGTTCCTCCTTCTCTCCGGTGCCGTCAGGGAAACGAAAGGGGCCGCTCGTGCGGCCCCTGGTGGTGGTTCGGGAAACGGTCAGCTCCGCACGGCTACCTCCGCGCCCGCGGGCGGGCGCACGAGCGCATACAGCACATGCGAGAGGGGATCATCGCTCCCACCAGCCCGTAGCAGCGCGTCCGGATCACGGAATTCCACTCCCACACTCGGATTCGCCCCGATTCTATCGGTCGTTGCAGGTGAAGTGTCAAGGCTGGCCGGTGGTCGAGGCAGCAGTCACGTCGGCGGGTCTAGAAGAAGCCCAGCGCCGCCTTGGCCTCCTCGGACATCATCTCGGGGCTCCACGGCGGGCGGAGCACCATCTCGGCGTCCACCGTCTCCACCCCGGGCACCGTGGCCAAGAGCTGCGCCATCTGTTGCTCGATGAGGGGACCGATGGGACAGCCCATCGTGGTCAGCGTGTACTCGATGTGGACCACGCCGTCTTCGACCTTCACCGAGTAGACCAGCCCGAGATCCACGATGTTGACGCCGAGCTCGGGGTCGAAGACGTTCCGAAGGGCATCGAGGACCTGCTCCTCGGACAGGCCGTCGCCGTTCCCTTGAACCGAACCCTGCGCGTCGCCCGAGGGGCCTTCGGTGGCCCCGGTGTCCTGGTGGATCGTCTCCCTGTTCTCGCCCATGTTAGGTCCCATCTGCCCGTCTAGCCTCTATCCTAGACCCACCTTTGGCAACCGAACGGTGAAAGGCGGTATGCCCTCCATCCGGATCCTCATCGTGGACGACCACCCGGTGACCCGGGAGGGGCTGCACTCCGCCCTGGACCTGGAGGACGGAGTGGAGGTGGTGGGCGAGTCCGCAAGCGGCGAGGAGGCGGTCGAGGCCTCGACCACGCTCAAGCCCGACATCGTCTTCATGGACGTCCGGATGCCCGGCATGGGGGGGATCGAGGCCACCAAGGCCATCCGCCAGGCCTCCCCGAACAGCAAGGTGATCCTGTTCACGGTTGACGAGACGCGGGCATCCATCTCGGAGGCCATCCAGGCCGGGGTCTCCGGATACCTCCTGAAGGACGCCTCCGCCGAGGAGTTGGTGAAGGCGGCGCGCCTGGCGATGGAGGGCAAGGCGGTCATCCACCCCCAGCTGACCAGGGCGTTCATCGAGGAGGTCCAGTTCGCGGAGAAGCGCCCGGATGTACCGGCGCTGTCCGCGAGGGAGAAGGAGATCCTCCAAAAGGTGGCCTTCGGCGCCACCACCAAGGAGGTGGCGCACGATCTCGGGATCTCGCCCCACACGGTCAAGACCCACCTGGAGCGGATCTTCGAGAAGCTGGGCGCGAACGACCGGGCTCAGGCCGTCGCCATCGCCATCCGAAGCGGCCTGGTCGAATAACGCGCCCTCCCGGCGCGGCCGTTCTCAATGACCGGGCCGGCCGACCGATACCAGTAGGGATGTCCACGAAGCTCCTGCTGTGCGACACGGCGGATGGGCTTGCGCTGCTCCAGTACGCCCTCCTCAAGTCCGGGGCCGACGTGCAGACCGAGGCGGTCACCGACGGCTTCCGGGCGGTAGAGGTGGCGGCGCGCACCCAGCCCGAGGTCGTGGTGGTCGAGGCCGGCCTGGCCGGCCTGTCCGGGGCCGAACTGGTTCGCCGTCTGGTGGCCACCGTGCCCGAGACCCGGGTGATCTGCTGGACCGCCGTCTCGTCACCGTTCACTGCGGCCGAGATGGTGGGAGCCGGCGTCTCGGGCTACCTCCTGAAGCAGGACGGGCCGCAGGTGGTGGTCCGGGCCATCCGATCGGTCCTCGACGGCAACGTCGTGATCAGCCCTCGGGTGGCCGAGCTTCTCGCTGAGGGCTTCGCCGACCCGGGCCGCGCGTACCGCGAGCTCCACGCCGCCGCGGTCGAGGCCACCCCGGAGGGGCCGGAGCAGGCCACCTCCGCCAAGGCCGAGTTCCTGGCGAACGTGTCGCACGAGCTCCGTACGCCGATCACGGTGGCGAAGGGGATCGCCTACGTCTTGCGGAACCGGGGCATCTCGGAGGAGGAGCGAGAGGAGTTCCTCGGAAAGCTGGAGGAGTCCCTGGAGAAGCTGATGCTGATCGTGGACGAGGTGCTCACCATCGCCGAGCTCGAGCAAGGGACCCTGACCCTGAAGCTCACCGACGTCGATCTCGCGCCGCTCATCCGCCACGCCGCCGACGAGGCTCGCCGGCGATACCCCTCGATCGAGGTCCAACGGCTCATCCCCGAGCACCTCCCGGCACTGGCCGACCCGGTTCGCATCTCCGAGGTCATCCGCCAGCTCCTCGACAACGCCTGCCGGTACTCGCCGGAGGACCGCCCGGTGACCCTTCGGGCGCGCACGATCGAGGAGGGCGTGGTGCTCTCCATCACCGACCGGGGGCAGGGCATGGCCCGGGAGGTCGTGGCCCAGGCGTTCAACGAGGCCTTCACCACGGGCGAGGAGATCCTTCGGAAGGAGCGATCGGGGATCGGCATCGGGTTGCACATGGCCCGGCGCCTCGTCCTCCAGCACGGCGGCATCGTGTGGGCCGATCCGCTCCCCGCCGGCGGCACCCGCGTTTCGTTTTGTCTGCCCGCCCACCGGGGCGAGAAGATCCTCGCGCCGCCGAAGCTGGCGAACGAGGACCTCTCACCACCGGGCGACGAGGCCGATCACCCCACGGTCACCTGGTCGTAGCTCCCCACGACCTCCGCGACTTCCCGAAGCTCGTTCCAGAGCTCGGAGGCTCGCCCTCCGGTGAAGTCGCGCTCGGCCATCGGCACCTGCTCGAGGAGGATCGTCCGCACGCCGGCTCGCGCCGCTTCGACCGCCAGCCGGAGGTTGGCCAGGTTCCCCGGCCCGTAGGGCGCATCGCACACCACCAGCAGGTCGGCTCGGCGGATCATCGCTCGGCACTCGTCCTCGCTGGCCTGGTCGATCTCGGAGAACGGTGGCACGGTGACCCGCAGCAGGTTCAGCCGCTCCGCGACGACGGCGTCGGAGTCCGTCTGGTGGAGAACCCCTGCCGTCACGTCGAACCCGGCCTCGGACAGGCGGCGGAGGATCGGCGCGCCCCGGCCGGCGCCCCCGATCACGTGGGCCCGCCGCCCGAGCGGAGCAGGGACGGCCCGCGGGGGCCCTAGATGGACGGACGGCCGCCCGGTGACGTGATCGGGGACGACCTCTCCCTCGACCCCGTACACCGCCCGGAGCAGGTCGTGGGTGACGACGCGCTCGGGCGGGCCGTCGGCCACCACCCGACCCCGGTCCAGGGCGATCAACCGGTCGCAGGTCACCGCGGCCAGGTTCAGGTCGTGGAGGATGGCCACTACGGCCGTCCCCTCCCGTTCGGCCAGCCCTCGAACCACGGAGAGGAGGTCCATCACGTGCCGGACGTCCAGGTGCGTGGTCGGCTCGTCCAGCAGGAGCACCTGCGCGTCCTGGGCCAGGGCCTGGGCCAGGATCACTCGCCGCCGCTCGCCGCCCGACAGCTCCTCGACGGGCCGGTCGGCGAGGTGCTGGACCGAGGTCGCCACCATGGCCTCCCGGACCCGGGCCCAGTCCCGAGGGGCGCCTCCTCCCCATCGCGACAGGTAGGGGGTCCGGCCCATCATGACCACCTCCAGCGCGGTGTAGGAGAAGGCCGGGACGACGTCCTGCGGGACCACGGCGACGAGCCGAGCCGCCTGTTTCGACGACAGCCGGTACGGATCCTCCCCGGCGACCGCCACCCGCCCGGCGACCGGTCTCAAGGCCCGTGATGCCACCCGGACCAGGGTGGTCTTCCCCGACCCGTTCGGGCCGACCAGGCCGACCACCTCCCCCTGGCGGACGACGACGGTCGCGTCCCGAACGGCGGGGTCGCCGCCGTAGCCCGCCGTCACCCCCTCGAGGACGAGGGCAGCGTCAGGCCGAGGAGCGAGGGCAGCGTCAGGCGCGGGCACGAGCTCGTCTTCCCTCCCGGCGAAGCAGGTACAGGAAGAACGGCGCTCCGAGGAGCGCCGTGACCACCCCCACGGGGAGCTCCTGCGGTGCGAGAGCCGTCCTGGCAACGAGGTCCGCCAGGATCAGCAGGATCGGCCCGGCCAGCAACACCGCCGGGAGGAGGCGGCGGTGGTCGGCCCCCACGAACAGGCGAAGTAGGTGCGGGGTCATCAGCCCCACGAACCCGATCACGCCGGCCATCGAGACGGCGCACGCGGCGAGCAGCGCCCCCACGGCGATGCTCCGTCGCTTCAGCCGATCGACCTCCACCCCGAGCTGCGCCGCCCGCTCCTCTCCGAGCGACAGGAGGTTGAGGTCGTGGGCCGTGAGGCCGGCGGCGAGGACCCCCAGAGCCACGAGGGGCACGATCGCGCCGATGGACTGCCAACCCTGGCCCACCAGCCCGCCCAACAACCACGCATAGATGTCGCGGATCTGCTCGCCCGAGAAGGACATCACGAGCGACATGACGCTCGAGATCGCCGCGGCCACCGCGATGCCGGCCAGGAGGAGCGTGGCGACGTGTACGGCCGGGCCGATCCGGGCCAGCCGGTACACCAGGAAGGCCGTGAGGAGCGCGCCGGCGAACGCAGCGAGCGGCACCGCGAACGCCCCCAGTGCGCCCGACCCGACGAACACGATCACCGCGATCGCCCCCAGGGCCGCGCCGGAGGAGACCCCGATGATCGCCGGGTCGGCCAGGGGGTTTCGGAACAAGCCCTGGAACACCGTCCCCGACGCGGCCAGGGCCGCGCCCACCACCGCCGCCAGCGCCACCCTGGGCAGCCTCAGTTGGAACAGGATCACCTCGGCGGAATGGGGCACGCTCGACGGCCGGGCCGAGATCCCGAGCTTCCACGCGATCAGGCGGACGCTCGTCCAGGGGGAGATCCACACCGCCCCCACCGCCACGGCGATGAGGAAGGATGCCGCCAGCGCCCCGGCGAGCAGCAACAGGGTGCGGCGGTACCGGTTCGGTGCGATCACGCGAACGCCTCGGGGTGCAGGGCCTCGGCCAGGAGCTTGAGGCCGGCGGCGATCCGGGGCCCGGGCCGGCTCACGAGATCCGAATCGATCAGAAGGACGCGCCCGGCCGCAACCGCCCCCACGGCGCCGAACCCCGGTCGCGCGGCCACGGCCCTCGCCGTCACGCCGGACTCCGACGAGACCAGGTACACCCGGGGGTCCTCACGGACCAGGTCCTCCACCGACCAGGTGGGGTAGTCGGCCTTCGCGTGGTCCGACACCGAGTCGCATCCGGCCCGGTCGAGGAGGTCGGCGATGAACGTATCGGGCCCCACGGTGAGGAGCGGCGGGTAGAACACCTCGAAGAAGCAGGACACGGCGGGCTCGCCGGCGGCGCGCTGCTCGACCTGGTCGGCCTGGGACAGGAGCTCCGACGCCACCTCGGCCGCCGTATCCGTCGTGCCGGTCAGCCGGCCCACGGTCTCGACGTCATGCGCCACGTCGTCGAGGTCCGTGGAGTCGATCGTGAACACGGGGACGCCGAGGTCCCGGAGGCGGTCCTTCCACCGATCCCCTCCGGCGATGGTGAGGAACAGGTCGGGCTGGAGCGAGACGACCTTCTCGAGGTTGGGGTCCACCCCGAACTCGCCCGCTCCGCCGATCTCCTCGACACGCCTCGCCGCCGGCGGGTAGTCGTCGAAGGGGCCCGAGACGCCGACCAGGCGGTCGCCGACGCCGAGCGCGTAGACAATCTCGGTGGCCGAGGGGGCGAAGGTGACGATGCGCGAGGGCGGCGCGTCGATGGTGACAGCTACACCGTCGTCGTCGGTGACGGTCACGGGGAACGTCGCTCCCGTGGTCGAAGCCGTGGGGCCGGACGGACCCGAGGCGGGTGCGCCGGCCCGGGCGCAGCCGGCCAGGACGACCGCCAAGGCCACGGCGAGGGTGGGCAGGGACGGGAAGGGGCGGGACCGGGGTGGTCTCATCGCGCGTCTCCTTTCGTGCGAAGGACGCCGTCGCTCGCCCTCGGGGCAGGTCTCCTGACTTCCGGATCACCGCTCCCCCGACCCTTCCCGGGGGTTTCCCCCCAGTGGTTCCGTCGGGATCGCTCCCCGGTCACAGTGGCGCGACCGTGCCGGATTCGCACCGGCTTCCCTCTTCGCGAGACGGGATACGCCCGCCTCGCATCCGGCCCCCGCCGGAACCGCCGGCCGGGGCCGCCTCGAGGACCGAACCTGTTCGGTTGTGGGCCGGATTCTATTCCTTCGGCCCGGCCCGGTGGGGCGGGGGACCGCTCCGGCCTAGGCCCGTCGCAGCTAGCGGGATCCTGCCGCCCCGGACTATGCTCGGGCATCGGCGGGGTGCGCAGGGTCATCGGCTGTCTGGTCGTGGCGCTGGTCGCCGCGGGGTGCCGCGATGCGACCGCCGCCTCGACGCCCCCGTTCACGGGCTCCGCCCTCCAGATCCGCGAGTCTCCAAGCCCCTTCACCGAGGTCACCGCGGGGCCCGTCACCGCCCTGGTCCCGGATGGCTGGCACCCTCGGCTGCTTGCCACCGATGCGCGGCAAGGGTTGATCGCGACGCCCAGGCTGGGGGACTGGGCCCGAGCGCAGAGGCCGATCGAAGGGATGGCCGCGATGTGGATCGACGGGACCCGGGTCGGCGTCCCGTCCGACTACTACTACCTGGCGGCCACGGGGCCCGCGCTCGATTCGCTGACCCGCTCGCCCGAGTGCAGCGCCACCCGTCACCTTGTCGTGGTGAACCACCGCCCGGCCTTCGCGGACGGCCTGCCGGACTCGCCCGGCGACTACATCGCCGTGGGTCGCGGCGTCTGCCAGGTTCGCGACACGTCCACCAGGTGGGCCTACTTCGTGGCGGCGCCCGGGTACGGGCCGGTCCGGACCCTCGGCATCCCTAGCTCCGGCCTGTACCTGGTGGTCGCGGTCATGAGGGACTCGCCGCGGGCCCCCGAGCTCCTGGACAAGCTCCTTCGCCGCATCGAGTTCGGGGGTGCGAGCGTCAGCGACTTCATCTCGGCGGCGAAGGCCGCCTAGACGGTTCGCGGGTTCCGGGCCACGAACGGCGGCTTCACGATCCTCCCGCTCCCGCGTCTGCCCCGCACGTCCACGTCGACTTCGCGGCCCGGCTCGAAGCCGTCGGTCGGCGACAGGTACGCCAGGGCGATGCCCCGCTGAAGGGTGGGCGAGAACGTCCCGCTCGTGACCTCTCCGCACGCTTCGCCCGAAGCGAACACCCCGTAGTGCGCCCGGGGGATGTGGCGGCGGTCGTCCATGACCAACCCTCGCAGCCGCGCCGGGGGGCCCTCCTCTCGTTGGCGAACGAGCGTCTCCCTCCCCACGAAGTCGCCCTTGTCGAACGCGACGGCCCAGGACAAGCCGGCCTCGAGGGGCGTGCGGTCGGGGAGCAGGTCCTGGCCGTACAGCGGGTACCCCATCTCCAGGCGCAGCACGTCACGGGCCCCCAGCCCGCACGGCTGGATCTGGAACGGCTGGCCCGCGTCCATGAGCTCGTCCCACAGGTCCCTTGCCCCGACGGCCTCGGTGAACAGCTCGAATCCGAGCTCGCCCGTGTACCCGGTGCGGGCGAGCACCAGGCGCCGGCCCCGGTACGAGGTCTCGGCGCATCCCAAGAAAGGCAAGTCGGCCGCCTCCGGGAACAGGGCGCCGGCCACCTCGAGAGACCGCGGCCCCTGAACCCCAAGAAAGCACCAGTCCCGGTGAAGGGTCACGTCGGCCCGGGGATCCTCCTGCTCGAGCATGGACGTGACCTTGGCGGTGTTGGAGGCGTTCGGCACCAGGAACCAACGCTCCTCATCGAGCCGGTAGGCGATGAGGTCCTCCTCCACGCCCCCCCGGTCGTTCAACACGAGGTTGTACAGCGCCCGGCCCACCGTGAGCTTCGACAGGTCGTTGGTGAAGATCCGCTGGAGCACCACGAGCCCGCCGGGGCCCGCCACGTCCACCTTGCCGAGGTGGCTGAGGTCGAACAGCCCCACCCGCTCCCGCACCGCCCGATGCTCGGCGAGGGTCCCTTCGTACTCGATCGGCATGGCCCATCCGGCGAACGGGCCGATCTTGGCGCCCAGTTCGAGGTGCACGTCCTCCAGGGGAGTTCGGGAGACGCCCGTGCCGCGCACCAGGTCATCCTACGGATACGACGAGGGCGGTAACATGGCCGTTCGGATGTCCGAGGGATACGACGTAGTCGTGGTCGGGGCGGGCACGGGCGGATACGCCTGCGCCCTGCGATCGGCCCAACTCGGCAAGCGCGTCGCCCTCGTCGATCGGGACGAACGGCTCGGCGGCACCTGCCTCCTCCGCGGGTGCATCCCCACCAAGGCCCTGCTCCGCTCGGCCGAGGTCCTCGACACGATCAACCGGGCCGAGGAATGGGGCGTGAAGGCGAGCGGCCACCCCGACTGGGACGCGGTGAAGGCCTTCGAGGAACGAATGGTCGACAAGCTCGTGTCCGGCCTGACCGGCCTGATCAGAAGCCGCAACATCGACGTGATCAAGGCGACGGCCACGCTGGCCCCAGGGCCCGCCGTCCGGGTCGAGGGCAGGACGCTCTCCGCCGCCGACGTCGTGATCGCCACCGGCTCCTCCCCCAAGCTGCTCCCAGGCCTGTCGGTCACGGAACGGATCATCACCAGCGACCAGGCCCTGTGGTACCCGACCATCCCCTCGTCCGCGGTGGTGATCGGGGCCGGAGCGGTCGGGCTGGAGTTCGCGTCGCTGTACCGCTCGTTCGGCGCGGAGGTGACGCTGCTCGAGGCTCTGCCCCGGATCGCGCCGCTCGAGGACGAGGACGTCTCGAAGGAGGTCGCGCGGGCCTTCCGAAAGCGCGGAATCCAAAGCGTCGCCGGCGCTCGGGTCCAGGGCATCGACGAGGCCGGCGAATCCGTGAAGGTCGTCTACGAAGCTGGAGGCGAGACGAAGACGGTCGCCGCCGACGTGTGCCTGGTCGCCGTGGGCCGGGGCCCGGTCACGGCCGGGCTCGGCTTGGAGGAGACGGCGGTGGAGCTCGACCGGGGGTTCGTGAAGGTGGACGGCCAGCTTCAGACCACGGCGCCGCACGTTTGGGCCGTAGGCGACGTCGCGGCCACGCCGCTCCAGCTCGCGCACGTGGCGTTCACCGAGGGCATCGCCGTTGCCGAGCGGGCCGCCGGGGTGGACGTCCCGGACATCGACTACGCCGGCATCCCCCGGGTCACGTACTGCACGCCCGAGATCGCATCGGTCGGCCTCACCGAGGCCCAGGCCCGGGAGCGGGGCGACGACGTCGAGGGCGAGAAGCTGAACTTCCAGGCCGTCGGCAAGGCGAACATCGTGGGCGAGGGCGGCCTGGTGAAGGTGGTGGCCGCGAAGGGC
>Ga0214472_10009327_pt1 | contig 10239 bp, 11 predicted proteins | sample RVTome_6_FD_207662 | JGI IMG/M metagenome (GOLD analysis project Ga0214472, IMG submission 207662) | Soil microbial communities from uranium-contaminated site in the Upper Colorado River Basin, Wyoming, United States - RVT140D175 | ecosystem: Environmental > Terrestrial > Soil > Contaminated >...
GGAGACCGGCCGCGGTCGCGGGATCGCCGGTCATCGCGGTCGTCGCCAGGCCGACCTCCATCGCGGTGTGGGCATCCGACACCGCGACGCCCGGCACGCCGACGGCCTTCGCCAGCGCCGCGGCGCGCTCGTTGCCGCGGCCGACGATGAGGCGGGCGTTCCAGGCCTCGATCCAGTCGACCGAGCCGGCGAGCGCCTCGAGACCGGCCGGGTCCTCCGACCGCGCGAACGAGCCGCGGAGCCGGTCGTAGGGGTGCGGCAGGCCGACCAGGCCGCCCTGCTCACGCACCGCAGCGATCGTCTCGGCCGCGGACAGGCCGGGCGGCACGGCCCGCTCGAGGCACACCGCGATGAGGTCGCCGCCGCGGGTCCGGATCTCCTCGCCCACGAGGACGGTCAGGTCCGGTGCGATTCTCGCGCCCGCGTCACGAGCCCGGAGGGCGCCATCGATCCGATCGTGGTCGGTGATCGCGAGGTGGGTCACCCCACGGGCCGCGGCGGCCCGGACCATGGCCTGTGGCGAGGCGAGCGAATCGAAGCTCGCCGAGGTATGGCAATGGAGGTCGACGAAGGCTCGCTCGACCGACACTGCCGGTCGTGCCCTAGACCGTCTGGACGAGGGACTTCTTGAAGAAGTCGTAGTGCTTGAGCGCCTCGCCGGTCCCGAGCGCGACGCAGTTCATCGCGTTCTCGGCGACGTGGCATGGGACCCCGGTGACCTGGGTCAGGAGCTTGTCGATGTTGCGCAGCAGCGAGCCGCCGCCGGACATGACCATGCCCTTGTCGATGATGTCGGCCGACAGCTCGGGCGGGGTCTGCTCGAGCACCTGGCGGACGGCCGAGACGAGCTGCTGGAGCGGCAGCTCGATCGCCTCCATGACCTCCGAGCTGGTGATCGGGATCGTCCGCGGCAAGCCGGCGATGAGGTCGCGGCCGCGGACCTCCATCGACAGCTCGCGCTCGAGCGGCAGTGCGGTCCCGATCGTGATCTTGACCTCCTCGGCCGTGCGCTCGCCGATCATGAGGTTGTACTTCTTGCGGATGTACGAGGCGATCGCCTCGTCGATGCGGTTGCCGCCGACCCGCAGCGAGGTCGACACCACGATCCCGCCGAGCGCGATGACCGCGACCTCGCTCGTGCCGCCACCGATGTCGATGACCATGTTGCCCGACGGTCCCGAGATCGGGACGTTGGCCCCGATCGCGGCCGCCAGCGGCTCCTCGATCAGGTACGCCTCCCGAGCGCCGGCCTTCAGGGCCGCGTCCTTGACGGCGCGCTTCTCGACCGAGGTCACGCCGGCCGGGACGCTGATCATCACGGCCGGGCCGGACAGCCGCAGCCTCATCCGGCCGCTCATGGCCTTGTTGATGAAGAAGCGCAGCATCGCCTCGGTGATGACGTAGTCGGCGATGACGCCGTCCTTCATCGGCCGGATGGCGTGGATGTTGCCGGGTGTCCGGCCGATCATCTCGCGGGCGTCCTCGCCGACGGCCCGGATCCGGCCCTCGTCGTCGACCGCCACGACCGATGGCTCCTGGATCACGATGCCCTTGCCCTCGACGTGGACGAGGACGTTGGCCGTGCCGAGATCGATGCCGATGTTCATGCGGGGCTGCCGAGCTCCTCTTCCTGGACGCGCTCGATCCTGGCGCCAAGATCCAGGAACTTGCGCTCGATGTTCTCATACCCTCGCCGGACGTGGTGCGCCCCGAGGATCGACGAGGTGCCCTCGGCGGCCAGCGCGGCGAGGATCAGCGACGCGCCCGCCCGCAGGTCGGAGATGTCCAGCTCGGCCGCGTGGAGCCTGGCGGGGCCGTGGATGACCGCTCGCTGGGGGCCATCGAGCTCGATGCGGGCGCCCATCTTGGCCAGCTCGGCAGTCCACTCGAGGCGGTCCTCGAAGATCGTCTCGTGGACCCGTGAGACCCCCCGGGCCTGGGTCAGGAGGACCGTCGTCGGCGGCTGGATGTCCGTGGCGAGGCCGGGGTAGGCCGCCGTCGCGACGTCGACCGGCGTCAGGTTGCCCGGCCCGACGGCCCGGGCGTCGACCTCCATCCGGGTCGGCTGGCACGAGACGGCCAGGCCGGCCCGGCCGAGGACCTCGACGAGCGCCTCCAGCGTGTCGCAGGCGGTGTTCTCCAGGACGACCCGGCCACCCGTGATCCCGGCCGCGATGGCGAACGTCCCGGCCTCGATGCGGTCGGGCATGACCGCGTGTTCGGCACCCCGCAAGCGCCGCTTGCCGTCGATCTCGATCGTGTCCGGCTGGGTCCGCTCGACCGTGGCGCCCATCTTCTGGAGGAACGCGATCAGGTCGTCGACCTCGGGCTCCCGGGCGGCCGGCCGGATGACCGTGTGGCCCTCGGCCAGGGTCGCCGCGAGCATCGCGTTCTCGGTGCCCATGACGCTCACGAACGGGAATCGGACCTCGGTGCCGCGGAGGCGGCCCGGGGCCTTGGCGTAGAAATAGCCGTAGCGGTAGTCGATGGTCGCGCCGAGGGCCCGCATCGCGTCGATGTGGAGGTCGACCGGGCGGCGCCCGATCCGGTCGCCGCCGGGGTTGCTGATGACGACCTCACCGAAGCGGGCCAGGAGCGGACCGAGGAGCATGAAGCTGGCCCGCATCTTGGCCGCTGCCTCGAGCGGCACGAACAGCCAGTCGACGTCGCCGGCCGAGATCTCGTAGCAGTTCGGGGCGGGATGGTCGACGACGACGCCGAGGTCGCGCAGCGTCTCGGTCATCGCCCGGACGTCCTCGATCTCGGGCACGTTCGTGATCCGGCAGCGCTCACCGGTCAGCGTCGCCGCGGCGAGCATCTTGAGGGCCGCGTTCTTGGCGCCGCTGACCTTGATCGTGCCGTCGAGCGGCCGGCCGCCCGTGACGAGATACCGCTCTCGCGGTACCGCCGGCGGCTCGTACTCCCAGTGGAACGGCTTCGCGTCAGCCATCCGTCGTCGTTGCGTGTCGGGGGGCCCGTCGCCGCTCAGCCGCGGCGCCTGGGACCCTCGCGATGTCGTCGCTCAGCAAGACGGATGCGGAGCAGTGCCTGTTGCAGCGCGGCCCGCGCGGCCGACAGGTCGGCACCCTCGTGGTAGCCGACCTCGAGCGCCCTCTCCGCCTCGCGGCGGGCCTCCTGGGCCTTCTCGAGATCGATCTCGGAGGCCATGTCGGCCGTCTCGGCCATGACCACGACCTTGTCCGGTCGAACCTGGACGAAGCCGCCGACGATCGCGAACGCCTCCTCCGTACCGCCTTTCTTGATCCGCAGCTCGCCGACGCCGAGGGTCGAGAGCAGCGGCGCGTGATGCGGCAGGACGCCGAGCTCGCCCTCGTAGCCGGGCAGCTGGACCGAGTCGACCTCGTCGCTGAAGGCCAGCCGCTCGGGCGTCACGATCTCCAGCTGGAGTGGCATGTCAGGCGGCCAGCTTCGCGGCGTTGGCGCGGACGTCGTCGATCGTGCCGGCCAGGAAGAACGCCTGCTCGGGCAGGTCGTCCGCCTTGCCCTCGAGGATGTCCTTGAACGACGGCACGGTGTCCTTGATCGGGACGTAGATGCCCGGCCGGCCGGTGAAGACCTCGGCGACGTGGAACGGCTGCGACGCGAACCGCTGCAGCCGGCGGGCCCGGGCCACGGTCGCCTTGTCCTCCTCCGACAGCTCGTCGATGCCGAGGATCGCGATGATGTCCTGGAGGTCACGGTAGCGCTGCAGGACCCGCTGCGTCTCGCGCGCCACGTCGTAGTGCTCCTGGCCGACGACGAGCGGGTCGAGGACCCGCGAGGTCGAGGTCAGCGGATCGACCGCCGGGTAGATCCCAAGCTCCGCGATGTTGCGCTCGAGGCGGATCGTCGAGTCGAGGTGCGCGAACGTGGTCGCAGGCGCCGGGTCGGTGTAGTCGTCGGCCGGCACGAAGACCGCCTGGAGCGAGGTGATCGAGCCCTTCTTGGTCGAGGTGATGCGTTCCTGAAGGCCGGCCATCTCGGTGGCCAGGTTGGGCTGGTAACCGACCGCCGAGGGCATCCGCCCGAGGAGCGCCGAGACCTCGGCACCGGCCTGGGTGAAGCGGAAGACGTTGTCGATGAACAGCAGGACGTCGCGGCCCTCCTCGTCGCGGAAGTACTCGGCCATCGTCAGGCCGGTCAGGCCGACCCGCAGGCGCGCGCCCGGCGGCTCGTTCATCTGGCCGAACACGAAGGCGGTCTTGGCGATGACGCCCGACTCGGTCATCTCGTGGATGAGGTCGTTGCCCTCGCGGCTCCGCTCGCCGACGCCGGCGAAGACGGAGACCCCGGCGTGCTCCTGGGCGACGTTCCGGATGAGCTCCTGGATTACGACCGTCTTGCCGACGCCCGCGCCCCCGAAGATCGCGATCTTGCCGCCCTTCTTGAACGGGCAGATCAGGTCGATGATCTTGAGGCCGGTCTCGAAGACCTCGACCTCGGTGACCTGGTCCTCGAAGGCCGGTGGCTTGCGGTGGATCGGCAGGCTGACCTCGGCATCGACCGGGCCCTTGCCGTCGATCGGATGGCCCAGGACGTCGAACACGCGCCCCAGCGTCGCCTCGCCGACCGGGACTGTGATCGGGCCGCCGGTGTCGACGACACGGGTCCCGCGGGCGAGGCCGTCGGTGGTGGTCATGGCCACGGTCCGGACCCAGTTGTTGCCGAGATGCTGGGCAACCTCGCAGACGAGTGGGTCCTGGCCCTCCCGATCGATCTCGACCGCGTTGAGGATCGCCGGCAGCTGGCCGGCCGGGAACTCGATGTCGACGACGGGGCCGGTGATCTGGACGACCTGTCCGACGGACGTGGCGGGTGCGGCGCTCGGCATGTTGGTGACGTCCTCCTGGGCTCGACTCGGTGTGCTCGCCGTCAGCGGGCGCGCGCGCCGGTCGCGATCTCGATCATCTCGCGGGTGATGTTGGCCTGACGGACCTTGTTGTAGGCCAGGGTCAGGTCGTCGATGAGCTCTTCGGCGTTCTCGGTGGCGTTCTTCATCGCCACCATGCGGCTCGACTCCTCGCTGGCGCGGGCCTCCAGCACGGCCTGGTAGAGGCGCGTCGCGACGTAGCGTGGCAGAAGCTGCTCCAGCACGATCGCGGGCTTCGGCTCGAACAGGAACTGGCGGCCGGGGATGCCCTGGTCGGTGTCCGAGGCCGGGGTGATCGGGAGCAGGTCGTCGAGGACCGGCTTTTGCGACAGCGTGCTGATGAAGCGACTGTAGATCAGCTCGATCCGGGCGTAGCCGCCCGACAGGAAGTCGTCGGTCAGCAGCCGCGCCAGGGGCAGCACGTCGGCGAACGTCGGCCGATCCCCGAAGCCGGCAAAGTGAGCCTCGATCGGGACCCGGGCCCGGCGCATCGCGTCGCGGCCCTTGCGGCCGACGGTCACGACCGCGAGGTCGCCCTGGTGCTCGGTGATCTCGCGGGCGGTGAACCGGATCGTGTTGGTGTTGAGCGGACCGGCCAGGCCGCGGTCGCTCGTGATCAGCACGATCAGCCGCTTGCCGTCGCTGCGCTGGGCCAGCAGCGGGTGGTCCTCGCCGCCGAGGACCGCAGCCACGTCGGCCAGGACCTCGTCGATCTTCTCGGCGTACGGCCGGGCGGCGAGCGTCGACTCCTGGGCGCGCCGCAGCTTCGAGGCGGCCACAAACTGCATCGCCCGGGTGATCTGCTTGATGTTCTGGGACGCGCTGATCCGGCGCCGGATGTCGCGCTGGCTAGCCACGCCCTGACCCCGTCGATCCCCACGGCATGGGCGGAAGGCCGGCAGCGGTCATGCCAGGAACGACTTCCGGAACTCGGCGACGGCCGCGTCGAGGCCGGCGGTGACCTCGTCGGACAGCGTCGTGGTCGTGGCGAGCTCCTCGAGGACCTTGGGGTGCTCGGCCTCGAGGAAGCGGTAGAACTGGGACTCGAACTCGCGAACCCTCGGCGTCGGGACGTCGTCGAGGTGGCCGTTCGTCGCGACGTACAGGATCGCGACCTGCTTCTCGACCGGCAGCGGCTGGTATTGCGGCTGCTTGACGACCTCGGACAGCTTCTCGCCCCGGGTCAGCTGGTCGCGGGTCGCCTTGTCGAGGTCGGACGCGAACTGGGCGAACGCGGCCAGGGCGCGGTATTGCGCGAGGTCCAGCTTGAGTGGCCCGGCGACCTTCTTCATCGCCTTGGTCTGGGCCGCCGAGCCGACGCGCGACACGGAGATGCCGACGTTGAGCGCCGGGCGCTGGCCGGCGTTGAACAGGTCGGTCTCGAGGAAGATCTGGCCGTCGGTGATCGAGATGACGTTGGTCGGGATGTAGGCCGACACGTCGTTGGCCTGCGTCTCGATGAGCGGCAGGGCGGTCAGCGAGCCGCCGCCGTTCTCGTCGTTGAGCCGCGCGGCCCGCTCCAGCAATCGGGAGTGGAGGTAGAACACGTCGCCCGGATAGGCCTCGCGGCCGGGCGGGCGGCGGAGCAGGAGGGCCATCTCGCGGTAGGCCCAGGCGTGCTTCGACAGGTCGTCGTAGACGCACAGGGCGTCCTTGACGAGCTGCCCGCCGATCTTGACCCCGACCTCCATGACCTCCTCGCCGATCGCCGCGCCGGCGTACGGCGCGATGTACTGCAGCGGGGCGGGGTCCTCGGCGCCGGCGACGACGACGATCGTGTGCTCCATCGCGCCGTGCTTCTCGAGCGTCGCCACGGTCTGGGCCACGGTCGACAGCTTCTGGCCGATCGCGACGTAGATGCAGACGAGGCCCTGGCCCTTCTGGTTGATGATCGTGTCGATCGCGATCGCGGTCTTGCCGGTCTGGCGGTCGCCGATGATCAGCTCGCGCTGGCCGCGGCCGATCGGGATCAGGGCGTCGATCGCCTTGATGCCGGTCTGGACGGGGGTGTCCACGCCTTGGCGGACGATGACGCCCGGGGCGATGCGCTCGACCGGGCGGGTCTTCTTCGTCTCGATCGGGCCCTTGTCGTCGATCGGCCGGCCGAGCGGGTCGACGACGCGGCCGAGCAGCGCCTGGCCGACCGGCACCTCGACGACGCGGCCGGTCGTCTTGACCGTGTCGCCCTCGCGGATCGCGCTCGCGTCGCCGAGGACGACCGCGCCGACGGTCTCCTCCTCGAGGTTGAGGGCCAGGCCCATGACCCCGCCCGGGAACTCGAGCAGCTCGGAGGCCAGGGCATCCTCCAGCCCGTAGATCTGGGCGATCCCGTCGCCGACCTCGACGACCGTCCCGACGGTCCGCGTCTCTGCCTCGACCTCGAACGTGTCGATGGCCGACTTGATGATGTTAACGATCTCGTCGGAACGAATGGCCATGGGATCTCCTAGCGGGAGGCGCTGAGCTGGCTGCGGAGGCGCTCGAGCCGGCCGCGGACGCTGGCATCGAGGAGGGTGTCGCCGAGGCGGACGGTGAGGCCGCCGATGAGGCCCTCGTCCACGCCGACCTGGAGGTCGACGGTCTGGCCGGTGCGGCGGGTGATCCAGTCTCGGACCTTCTCGGTCTCGTCGGCGGTCAGCGGCGCGGCGCTCGTGACCCGCGCCTCGACGACGCCGCGCCGACGGTCGAGGAGGCGGCGGTACTCGGCGGCGACCGCCACCAGGCGCTCGATGCGGCCCTTCTGGGCGAGCAGCGCCGCGAGCTTGACCACACCCCCCGGGACCCGACCCTCGAGCAGCGCCTCGATGAGCGCAACCCGCTCGCGATACGGCCGGGCCGGGCTGTCGACGATCCGCAGGACGCGCTCGTCCGACAGCAGCAAGACGGCCATTGCCAGGCCGTCGGCCCAGTCGTCGAGCGCATCGTCCCGCTCGGCCAGCTGGAAGGCGGCCTCGGCGTAACGGCGCGCGGCGCTCGACCGGCGGGCCATCAGCGGTCGCCGCCCGACGCGGACTTCGTCAGGAACTCTTCGACGAGGCGCCGCTGGCGGTCGCCGGTCATCGACTCGTTGACGACCTTGGTGGCAGCGGCGAGCGCCAGGTCGGCGACCTCGCCGCGCAGCTCGGCCAGGGCCCGGCTCTTCTCGGCCTCGATCTCCTCGCTGGCTCGGTTCCGCATCCGCTCGAGCTCGTCGCGCGTCGCGGCGACGTCCGCGTCACGCGTCTCCTGGGCCATCTTCTGGGCCCGGGCCAGGATCTCGTTCGCCTCGCGGCGCGCCTCGGCCAGCGCGGCCAGGCGCTCCTGCTCGGCAGACTCGCGGTCGCGCCGGGCCTGCTCGGCGTCGCGCAGCCCCTGCTCGATCCGGTCCCGGCGATCGGCGAGCAGCTTGCTCACCTGCTTGCCGAACGCGAGATACAGCAGCGCGGCGAAGACGAGGAAGTTGATCGACGCGACGATGATCCAGAAGAAGTTGATGGCGAGCACGCCCTCGCCGCCGCCGCCGGCCTCCTGGGCCGGGACGATCTGGCCGATGGGCGAACCCGCGGCGATCGCGAACAGGTTCATCGTGGCGGCTCGAGGCCGCGCCTCTTCATCGCTCTCGAGGCGGGCGCCTTACGCGCCACCGCCGAGGACGATCGCGAGGATGGCGACGACGATCGCGAGGACGCCGAGGCCCTCGGCGAACGCCGCGCCGAGGATGAACTGGGCGCGGATCGCGGGCGTCGCCTCGGGGTTGCGGGCGATGGCCGTCGTGGCCATCCCGGTCAGGATGCCGATGCCGAGCGCGGGGCCGACGACCCCGAGTGCCGCGAGACCGGCGCCGATGTTCTCCATCGAGTTTCCTCCTCTGCGGGCCGGCTGGGCGCCGTCCCGTCCGATTGCCTGGCTTGCCGACCGCCGTCGCGGTCGTCGGTCGTGGTCAGGGCGTCGCGCGGGCGCCCTCGAGTGGCGGCGCGATGCCGCCTTCGGGAAGCTCCGCGAGCACCGTCGTGTCGTGCTCCTCCTCGTGGTGGCTCTCCACCGCGATGATCGTGTACATCAGCATGAGCGTCGAGAAGATGAGGGCCTGGACGAAGTTCAGCAGGCCCTCCAGCAGCAGGATCCCGGCCGGAACGAGGGCGATCGTGAGGGCCGTGATGACGCCGAGCGCGACCTCGCCACCGAAGATGTTGCCGAAGAGTCGCATGGCCAGCGTGACGGGCTTGATGAACTCCAGCAGGAACTCGATCAGGCCGACGAACATGTCGATCAGCCCGGTCGCGAGCCCGTGCTTGAAGCCGCGCACCACGAAGAACTTGCCGAGGTAGCCGCGGACCCCGAGCCGCCGGAAGCCCTGGTAGTGGAAGTACAGGAACGCGACGAGCGCCAGCCCGATCGTGACGTTGACGTCGCTCGTCGGCGCGCGGAGCAGGTCGAGCCGGCCGACGAACGGCAGCAGGCCGCTCCAGTTCGAGAACAGGATGAACAGGAAGAACGCGGCGTAGAGCGGCACGTGGCGCCGCGAATCGGGCCCGCCCAGCGAGACGGCCCAGTTCTCGAGGGCCTCCCAGATGTACTCGACGGCATTCTGGAAGCGGCCCGGGATCGACTTCAGGGCCCGGCCGGCCACGAAGAACACGGCCAGCAGCACGGCCATCACGACCCACATCGTGAACAGCGAGTCGGTGATGCTGACCTCGGCCGAGATGAGCGGCAGAGCGTGGTGCTCACCCTCGGCGGGCGGCCAGATGACGTGCGGTGCCGGGAAGTGGATGTTGGCCGCGATGAGGTCCGGGATGCCCGTCACCGGCTCGCCGGGCTGACCCTTCGGGAACGGCGGGACGACGACGAACGCGACGACGTCGATCACGACGATCGCGACGAGCACGAGCAGGACGCGCCGGAGCAGGCCGCCGCGACCGCGACCGGCCGGCGGGCCGGCGGCCTCGTCGGGGGCGGCGTCGGGCGCCGTCTCAGTGCCCGTGCCGGGCGCGGCGGACTTCAGGGCCGCCGGGTCAGTCGACACGCATCCTCCAGGTCGGCGGCGCGGCTGGGGCGCCGGGCTCGGGTCGTCTCAGTCGTCGATGGTCGCGAGGAACCGGTTGATGAGTCGCCAGGCGACTCTCGCACCGGCCGCCAGTCCGAGCAGCAACCCGATCAGCAGCGCAACGGGGAACGTCAGCCCCAGCTGCTGATCCAGCCAATGTCCGGCCAGCGCGCCCAGCAGGGTCGGCACGAAGAGGATGAACCCGATCTCGGTGAAGAGGGCGAAGTAGGCCCCCGTCTTTCCGGGCTCGATCACGCGCCACCTGGCAAGGCCACGGGAGTATACCAGCGGCCGTCGGGGGCCAGCCCGAGGCCGGCGGGCGCCAGCCCGAGGCCGTCACGGG
>Ga0214472_10009328_pt1 | contig 10238 bp, 8 predicted proteins | sample RVTome_6_FD_207662 | JGI IMG/M metagenome (GOLD analysis project Ga0214472, IMG submission 207662) | Soil microbial communities from uranium-contaminated site in the Upper Colorado River Basin, Wyoming, United States - RVT140D175 | ecosystem: Environmental > Terrestrial > Soil > Contaminated >...
TCACCAACGACGGCATCGTCAAGGCGGTCGACGACGTCAGCTTCGAGGTCGACCGCGGCCACGCCCTCGGACTGGTGGGCGAATCCGGATGCGGCAAGACCGTCACCGGCTTCTCCATCATCGGCCTCGTCGATCCGCCGGGCAGGGTCACGGACGGGCGCATCCTGTTCAACGGCGAAAATCTGTTGACCGCCGGCGAGAAACGCCTGCGCTCGCTGCGCGGCGACCGCATCGCCATGATCTTCCAGGACCCGATGATGACGCTGAATCCGGTGCTGAAGATCGAGACCCAGATGGTCGAGACGGTGCTCGCGCATCAGAACGTGGACCGCTCGACGGCGCGGCAGATGGCCCGCGACGCCATGGGCAAGGTCGGCATCCCTTCGCCGGACGAGCGCCTCAGCGCCTATCCGCACCAATTCTCGGGTGGCATGCGCCAGCGGGTGGCGATCGCGATCGCGTTCATCAACCGGCCGGACCTGATCATCGCCGACGAGCCGACCACCGCCCTCGACGTGACCATCCAGGGACAGATCCTGTTCGAGGCCCAGAAGCTCTGCCGCGAGGCCGGGACGGCGCTGATCTGGATCACCCATGATCTTGCCGTAGTCGCCGGTTTGGCCGACCGCATCTGCGTCATGTACGCGGGCCGCATCGTCGAGGAGGGGACATTGGACGACGTCCTCGACTGGCCGATCCATCCCTATACGCGGGGGCTCCTCAACTCGGTGCCGAGCCAAAAGAAAAGCGGCGAGCGGCTGGAGCAGATTCCCGGCATGACGCCGTCGCCGCTGAACCTGCCGCCGGGCTGCGCCTTCAAGACCCGGTGCCCGCGCGCCGATCGCGCCTGCGACGCCGAACCCGAGCTGCGCGAGCCCGTCCCGGGCCGGCGGATCCGCTGCTTCCATCCCCACACGCAGGGGCCGTCATGACGCCGATCATCGAAACGCGGGACTTGAGCAAGCGCTTCGTCAAGCGCCTGGACCTGGCGGCCAGGATCGCGGGGAGCCTCGGCGCCGACGTGCGCGAGGAGGTAGTCCGCGCCGTCGACCGCGTCGATATGACCGTGCGCGAAGGCGAGGTCGTCGGCCTGGTCGGCGAATCCGGATGTGGGAAGTCGACCCTCGGGCGCATGATCGCCGGCATCCTGCCGCCGACCGAGGGCCGCATCCTGTTTCGCGATGTCGACGTCGCCACAATGGACGAGCGCGAGGGCAAGCGGGCGGCGCTGCAGGTGCAGATGATCTTCCAGGATCCATTCGCGTCGCTCAACCCGCGCATGCGGATCGAGGACATCATCGGCGAGGCGCCCGTCATCCACGGCATCGTCGCGCCCCGGGACAAGGCCCGCTACGTCGAAGACGTGATGCGGCGGGTCGGCCTCGACCCCGACTACCGGCGTCGCTACCCGCACCAGTTCTCCGGCGGCCAGCGCCAGCGCATCGGCATCGCCCGAGCGCTGGCCGTGAAGCCGGAGTTCCTGGTCTGCGACGAAGCCATCGCCGCCCTCGACGTGTCGATCCAGGCGCAAATCCTGAACCTGTTCATGGATTTGAAGGAGGCGCTGAACCTCACTTACCTGTTCATCAGCCACGACCTAGGCGTGGTCAAACACATCTCGGACCGGGTGATGATCATGTACCTCGGGCGCATCGTCGAGGTGGCCGCCACTGGGGCGATGTTCGCCACCCCCAACCATCCCTACACCCAGGCGTTGCTGAACGAAGTGCCGCGGCTCGACCAGCGCCGGCGCACCTACCAGCCGGTGGCGGGTGAGATCCCGTCGCCACTCGACCCGCCGTCCGGCTGCCACTTCCATCCGCGCTGTCCGCACGCGACGCGGCGTTGCCGCGAGGAGGCGCCGGCATTGAGGGAGATCGCGCCGGGCCGGCTGTCGGCTTGCCACCTGAACGACAGCACGTGAGCCGCCGCGCGCGGGGGTCAGGCGTAGCGGCCGAACCGCACTGCCGACTGGCCCTTCAGGAGCCGCCTGGATGGCATCACCAACACGCAGTCGTCGTAGGGCGTTGCGATCGCCTTGTTGCCGTCGTGACCGATCACCGTGCCGGCCTTGGCGATCACCTCGAGGCCGCGGTAGTCGGAGGCGAACCGGAAGTCGTCGGTCTCGATGGTGACCGGGCCGGTAACCTCGATGAAGCGCTGCTTCGGCAGCCGCCCGGCGGCGATGCGGGACTTGGCCCAGCCCGGGTCGACCACCTTGGCATGCAGCAGGAACCGGATCGCCGACTCGCGGGCGACATCGACGCTCGACGTTTCCCAGTGCTGACCGCACTCGATGAGGAGCGCGTTTTTGGGCGACTTTTCATCGCCGAAGCCGGCATAATCGCGCATCCGCTTGCCGGCCGCGTGGCCGGCGTCGACGACACCGATTTCCGGCAATCCGACGCCACGCGCCAGCGCCCGGCCCTTGGCCAGTGGCCCGCACATCGCCAGTGGCGCCGCTGCGTGCTGCATGGAATGGATGTCGAGCAACAGGTCCACCTGGTCGACGATCGGTCTCAGGGTCCGCGCTCGCCGCAACTCGACGCTGTCACGCGGGCCGTCCAGCACGTCCTCCGACCACAGCCGGTTGAAATCCTCGTCGACGAGCCGCGAGGCGATCGGATTCTTGGGATCGAAGCGGCTGAAGGCATCGACGTTGACGAAGGCGAGGGTGAGCTTGCCGCGGGTCGGTTTGATTTCTTCGCGGAACAGGTAATCGAGGATGATGGCGCCGCACAGCTCGTTGCCGTGGACGAGGGCGGTGATCATCACGTGCGGGCCGGCGATGCCGGAGTCGAGCGTGGTGACATAGTCCATGCCGGTGTTGCCGCGGCGGTAAGGCGAAATGTCCGGGGGCAACAGTTCAACCGGATAGTCGTTTTTCATAACCGGGCACATGGTGGCGGCTGTCTCCCTGGTGATTGCCTGCAACGCGGCGGATACTAGCACCCGAGGACGATGACCGGGAAGCGGCCGACGACCAGGAGGACACCCGAGGACGGGCGTCAAACCTGGTGCATCTCGGGTGGATCCCGAAGCACTCACGGGAAGCGGTCCCCAAAGACCGGACGGGTCGGCGGAGGGAACGGCGGCGGCGCGCCGGGTGGCTTTTTTCGGAGCACGCCCGCCATTTGGGGAGGGCCGACGCCGCGATCATCGGCATATTAAATAAATAAAACATTTTCAATAAGTTACCGACCGCCGGTCGACGCCTTCGGAGGTCGTGCGGAACGGCCGTCGGTGGCCTGCGGAGGCCTCGCCGGGAAACTGAGCCCCGTGCTAACATCGCCTGAGACGGGCGACCAGGTTGGGGAATCTCCGATATGGCTTCTATTGCTATCGCGTGCCGCGGCGACGTTCGCGTCGCCGTGACGTGGGCCGTAGCCGGCGAAAGCCCCATCCACATCCCCGATCCGGCGCCCGCAAAAGGCGTCCAAACTTTACGTCGATCAGCAAACCGTTAAGGGAGGCAACACATGCAATCCGCAATCAGGCCGGGGCTGTTCGTCGCCGCGGTCGCGGTCGCGCTCACGGGCGCGACGGTCGCCAATGCCGAAAACTGGAAGATCATGACCGGGCCGCAGGGCGGCTCCTGGTATCCGCTCGGTGGCGCGATTCAAAACGTCGTCGAGAAGAAAGTGCCGGGGGTCAAAATGCAGGTGCTCCCCGGCGCCGGAATTTCAAACGTCAAGGGCGTGCAGGAAGGCAAGGCCGATTTCGGCTTTGGCAACGCCGTCTCGACCGTCGACGGCGTCAACGGCCGGGCGCCGTTCGACAAGAAGACCGACAAGGTATGCCAGGTGGCGACGCTGTATTTCCAGTATTTCCACTTCGTTGCGCTCGCCGACTCCGGCATCAAGACGGTCGCCGACGCCGGCGGTAAGGCGTTGACCACCCAGCAGAAGGGCAACACCGGCGAGCAGATGACCCGCCACGTGCTGGAGGTCTACGGCCTCGGCTACGACAAGATGAAGAAGGTGAATTTCGGCTCCTACGCCGATTCGGTGGCGCAGCTCAAGGACGGCCACGCGCAGGTGTTCACTTTGATCACCACCGTGCCCGCCTCGTCGATCCAGGATATTGCTACGGCGCGCCAAGTCCGGGTACTCGAGGTTCCGGATGACAAGTTGAAGGCGCTACAGAAGATCAACTCCGGCTACGACAAGCGGATCATCAAGGCCGGCAGCTACGCGAAAAACGACAAGGACATCCAGACCATCGGCACCTGGACCCACCTGATCGCCAACTGCGGTCTGCCAACCGAAAAGGTCTACCAGGTCACCAAGGCGTTGATCGACAACGTCAACGATCTCGGCCTGGTGGTCGCCGCGGTCAAGGGCCTGTCCGCCAAGGACATGGCCACCGATCTCGGCATCCCGTTCCATCCGGGAGCGTTGAAGGCCTACAAGGAAGCCAAGGTGAAGTAACCGGCAACGGGCCGCGCCCACCGGTACCGTGGCGCGGCCCGTTTTCGAAAAGCCGAGATGATGGCAATCAACTTCTTCGCCATGCCCCCAGCCTATTCGCGGCTGGTCAAGGGGCTGATCGGCGTGGTCGCGGTGGCGATGTCGGTCTACCACCTCGTGATCCCGCTAATCGGCACGCCGCAAGCAATGTTCTTCCGCGGCACGCACCTGCTGTTCGCCCTCAGCCTGATCTTCTTGATCTGGCCCGGGTTCCGGCGGCGCCAGGGTGCACTGCCCGGCATCGCGGACAATATTTTCATTGTGCTGTCGGCGGCGACGATCATCTATTTGTGGGTGCATCACGACCGGCTGCTGCAGCGGTTTGTATTCGTCGACGACCCGCTGCCCCAGGAACTGGTTCTAGGCGTAATTTTCACGCTGCTCGTTCTCGAAGCCACGCGCCGCGTCATCGGGCCGGCGCTTCCGGTGACGGCGGTGCTATTCGTCATTTACGGCTTGTTCATTGCCGACGCCCGCCCGGGGGCGATGATCGAGTCCATGTACCTGACGACCGAGGGCGTGTTCGGTCTGACGCTGTCCGCCTCGGCCACCTACGTCATTGTTTTCGTGTTGTTCGGCAGCTTCATGGAACGTACCGGCACCGGACAGCTGTTCATGGACTTCGCGCTCGCCTTGACCGGGCGGACGGCGGGCGGGCCGGGTAAGGTCGCCGTCGTCAGCTCGAGCCTGTTCGGTACCATCTCCGGCAGCGCCGTGGCAAACGTACTGGTCGACGGCCCGATCACGATTCCGCTGATGAAGCGCACCGGGTTCCGCAAGGAGTTCGCCGCCGCCGTCGAATCCGTCGCCTCCACCGGCGGTCAGATCATGCCGCCGGTGATGGGCGCCGCCGCCTTCGTGATGGCCGAGTTCCTCGGCGTCAGCTACTTGCAGGTGACGATGTGGGCGCTGATTCCGGCGGTGCTCTATTACGTGGCGGTCTTCTTCGCGGTGCACTTCGAGGCCAAGCGCGTCGGCCTCGAGGGCCTGCCGAGCCATGAGGTGCCGCGGCTTGGCCGGGTGATGCGCGAGCGTGGCCACTTGTTCATTCCCATCCTCATCCTGCTGATCGGGCTGCTCAGCGGCTACAGCGCGCCGTTGTGCGCCGTGGTGGCGACACTCACCTGCGTGCCGATCGCGATGATGCGCGCCAACACCCGCGCCGGCATCACCTGGCGAACGGTGTGGGGTGCGCTCGAGGACGGAGCTAAAAACGCCATCCCCGTTGCCGCCGCCTGCGCCTGCGCCGGAATCGTCGTCGGCACCATTGCGTTAACCGGCACTGGCATCACGTTTACCGCCGTCGTTCTCAAACTGTCTGAGGACAGCCTCGCTCTGGCGCTGGTGCTGACCATGCTGGCGGGCATCGTGCTGGGAATGGGCATGCCGACCACGCCGGCCTACATCGTCATGGTGTCGCTGCTGGTGCCGGCGATCATCAAGCTCGGCGTCATCGCGCCGGCGGCGCACATGTTCGCGTTCTACTTCGCCATCCTGTCGGCGATCACGCCGCCGGTGGCGCTGGCGGTCTACGCAGCGGCGGGGCTGGCGAAAGCCAACATCTGGGCGTCAGGTTGGGCGGCGGTGCGCACCGGTGCGGCGGGATTCATCGTGCCGTTCATGTTCATTTTCGAAAACTCGCTGCTGATGATCGGCGAATGGCCGGTGATCCTGAGCTCGTTCGTCACTGCCTGCATCGGCGTCATCGCACTTGCCGGGGCGCTGCACGGTTATTTCCTGAAACCCGTGCAAACGTGGGAACGCGTGCTGCTGTTTGCCGCGGCGCTGCTGATGATCAAGCCGGGCTTGGTCACCGACGCCATCGGCGCCGCCATTTTGGCCGTCGTACTGGTAAACTCCTGGCTGGCCCGGCCGCGCGTCGCCCCGCACGACTTGAGGGATTGATGCCATGAGAGAGAACGCGATGCTGAACCGTTGGCAGGCCGGAGATGCCGTCGTCAACGGCTGGCTCGCCATTCCCAGCGCGTTTTCGGCCGAAACCATGGCTCACCAGGGCTGGGATTCGTTGACCGTGGACATGCAACACGGCGTCGTCGATTACCAGGCGGCCGTCAACATGCTGACGGCGATCTCGACCACCGCCGTGACGCCGATCGTGCGGGTGCCGTGGCTGGATCCGGGGATCATCATGAAGATGCTGGACGCGGGCGCCTACGGCGTGATCTGCCCGATGGTGAACACGCGACGGGACGCCGAGCTCCTGGTGTCGTGCTGCCGATATCCGCCGGCGGGCCAGCGGTCGTTCGGGCCGATCCGCGCGCTGCTCTACGCCGGTTCGGACTATGCCAAGCACGCCAACAAGACGATCGTGCCCTTCGCCATGATCGAGACCCGCCAGGGACTGGACAATCTCGACGAAATTCTCTCCGTCGACGGGCTTGGCGCCGTCTACATCGGCCCCGCGGATTTGTCGTTGGCGCTTGGCTGCGAGCCGAAGTTCGACAACGAAGACGGGCCGGTCCTGGAGGCCATCGAGCTGGTCGTCCGCAAATGCCGCGAAAAGAAGGTCACCGCCGGGGTCCACAACCTGACCCCGGAATACGCGCTGAAGATGGTCGACAAGGGCTTCCAGTTCGTCACCATCGCCTCCGACGCCCGACTGCTGGCAGCGGGGGCACAGCGGGTGCTGTCGGTGATGCGCGCCGCCCGACCCAAACCGGGACCGGCCACCGCCTATTGACGGCGCCGCCGGCCGAAAACTGACAAAGTCGGTCGCGTTACCGTGCGAGCTGGATCATCCTGAGCTCGCTCTTCACCAAGTCGGGCACCACCACCATCAGCCCCTTGTCGTTGGGAACGACGGCGAAATCGGCCGGTCCCTTGAATCCGGTCGCCAATGGCTTCATGCCTTGCTTGGTGGTCCAGCTGGAGAGAGAACCGGAGTTCCAGTCGGTGATGAGCAGCGTGCCGCTCGCCATCTGATACAAGCCGTCGAGGCGTCCGAGGCCTGCCGACAGCGCCTTCGGGTCGCCGCCCGCCGCCGCCATCACGTAGATGCCGCGCGGCTCCTGCGGCGACTTGAAGCCGACGATCAACAGCGAACCGTCGTGGGCGGGGTAGAGGCCGTTGGGATTGATCGACTTGCCGACCCATACGCGGGTGACTTTCGGTTCGCCCTGCATGTTCAGGAAGTCCGCCGGCTCGACGCGGAAGAGCTGATCGGCGCGATTGTCGCTGACGTAAAGGGCGTTGCCGACGATCGTCGGGTCGTTGGCGAACTGTATCCCGGGCAGCGCCACGCTCCGGCCCTTCTTGGTCTTGGTGTCGAACGACCACACCACGTCGATGTCGGTGACCCACAGGCGGTTGCCCTTGACCCAGATGCCCTTGGGCTTGTTAAGGATCTGGCCCGGCACCGGGAGAAACGCGGGTTCAAGGATTTTGCCGCTCAATGACACCTTGCTGATCCTGCCCTTGCCGTCCTTCTCGGCCGGCTTCAGCTCGGAACCAAACTCGCTTACGTAAAGAACTTTTGCTTCGGCGTCGTAGGCCACCGATTCGGGAAACTTGAATCCGGTCGCCGTTTGGTCCGAGACCACCTTGAGCCCGTCGGCTGCCGACACCGGCGGAAGCCCGATTTGCGACATCACGAGAAAAGCCGACAGCGCCAAGCCGATGCCAAATGTTCCGCGCACGCTACACTCCTGTCCTGGGTTCGATTCAACCGGCCGTTGCCGGGAACTCGTAAGGATAGGAAATTCCGATCCGCCGCGCAGCAAGGATTTGGCCGAACCGGGTGGCCCGGACGACGGCCGCGTAGCGGTCGTGAGAAAGGAACAAATATAATAATTTCAATGAATTGACGGCACTCTCCCGGTTTCGAGACCGGCCGGCCGTCGCCTGATACGAGCTTGACCGGGGTCATTGATAGACCGGCGGTTTTGGCCGAAAATCCCCTGGCCTGCGCCGGTAGCGGGCGTTTTTCAGGAGGCGATCGATGCAATTCAATCGACGGACTATCCTCGCCGGCGGCGTAGTGGCCACGGTTGGCGCCGCGGGCTGGCTGCTGGTGCCGGCTTCCACGGCCGAGGCCGACGTCGTGGTCTACAAGTCGCCGTCGTGCGGCTGCTGCGGCGGCTGGGTCGACCACATGCGCGCCAACGGATTCACCGTCGCGGTCAAGGAGCGCGACGACCTGACTCCGGTGAAAGCCCGCCTCGGCGTGCCGGATTCCTTGCAGTCCTGCCACACCGCCGAAGTCGGCGGCTATGTCGTCGAAGGCCATGTCCCGGCCGCCGATATCCGGCGGCTGCTGACCGAGCGTCCGCGGGCCCGCGGCCTCGCCGTGCCCGGCATGCCCGCCGGCTCGCCCGGCATGGGGGACGGCGGCCGTAAGGAGGCATACCGGGTGATCCTGTTCGGCGACAGTGGGCATTCCGTCTATGCCCGCCACTGACCGCCGGCGCGTCCCGACGTACGGGCGGAAGTTCACGCTCACCCGCCGCGCCCTGATCCTGGCCGCGCCGTGCCTGTTGCTGCCGGCGGCGGCGCGCGCTCTGGCGCCGACGCCGACCACCGGCGACGGCCCGTTCTATCCCAGCCGCCTGCCGGCCGACATCGACAGCGACCTGGTAAAGATCGAGGGCGCGGTGCGCGAGGCCGGCGGCGACATCCTGCGCCTCGCCGGCACCGTGCGCGACGCCATGGACCGGCCGCTGGCCGGCGCCCGGGTCGAAATCTGGCAGTGCGACGCCAAAGGCGTCTATCTGGCGTCCGGCTCCTACGGCGGCAGCCGCGACCAGGGCTTCCAGGGCTTCGGTCACGCCATCGCCGACGCCGAGGGTCGGTTCAATTTCCGCACCATCGTGCCGGTCCCGTACACGGGCCGCACGCCGCACATCCACGTCAAGGTGCTGAAGGGCGGCCGCCAGGTGCTGACCAGCCAGCTCTACCGCGCCGGCTTCCCGCAAAACGCGTCGGATTTCCTGTTCCGGCGGATGTCGGCGGCCGAGCAGGAGCGGGTATCGATGAAGCTGACGCCGGCGACCGACAGCAAACGCCCGACGTTCCGGACCGAGGTCACCTTGGTGGTTGCCGGTTGACGGCGCCGGCAAGGGCGAAAAACCGATCCATCGGTTTTTGCAAAACCACAAAAGTTAAAATTCGATTATTGCCTACGACCTAACGCATCTGTATAATCCGCCCCGCCGAAAACATCGATCAAACACAGGCGCTTCGGTCAATAACAAGGGGGGGGTAACATAAAGAGAACATAAGGCTGTCGGCCGTCCGGCCGCAAGAAACCTTAAATTCTCTTAAACCCGTCGATTACTTGATTACGATGATTGCGACGCCCACGGCTTTTTCGAGGGGCGAAAATTAATCTGCGAACGCGTTCACCTATGGAGGAAACATGTCACGCCAAACGTTGCAGCGCACGGCCCTAGCGGCCGGCGCGGGTTTCATCTTCGCGGCCGGCATCGCCACCGCCGTTCCGGCGGCGGAGTGGAAGCCGACCAAGAACGTCGAGTTCATCATTCCCGCCGGCACCGGCGGCGGCGCCGACCAGATGGCGCGCATGACGCAGGGCATCGTCCAGAAGCACAATCTGATGCCGGTATCGATGGTCGTCATCAACAAGGCCGGCGGCGCGGGGGCCGAAGGGTTCCTCGACGTCAAGGACTCTGCCGGAAATCCGCACAAGATCATCATAACGCTGTCCAACCTGTTCACGACGCCGCTCGCCACCGGCGTGCCGTTCAACTGGCGGGATCTGACGCCGGTCGCGATGCTGGCCCTCGACGAGTT
>Ga0214472_10009330_pt1 | contig 10238 bp, 10 predicted proteins | sample RVTome_6_FD_207662 | JGI IMG/M metagenome (GOLD analysis project Ga0214472, IMG submission 207662) | Soil microbial communities from uranium-contaminated site in the Upper Colorado River Basin, Wyoming, United States - RVT140D175 | ecosystem: Environmental > Terrestrial > Soil > Contaminated >...
AGTCGAGGGAATTGGTCCGCGAGCGGGGGCATGATATACGATCCCCGCGCGCCACGATCCGAGATGCAGCATGGCGCCGAAGTTCAGGCTGGTCGCGTCGAACTCTTGGCGCTGGAGGACTTGGATGTAGTCGCTCCCGCCGCCAGCGTTGCCCTGTCGAGTAGATTCCCCAAATTCCCAGCTCCCATGCCAGACATCCACAGAGACGCCGAGCGACAACCTCTTCGTCGCGCGTAGCGCGGCCGAGAATGTCACGGCGTCGACATGCCCGGTGCTCGCGCTCTGCTGGAAGATCTCCGTGACGGGTTCGCCCGCGACCAGAAGCGATGGCTCGCGGAGAAGCGTTCCACTGAATCCGCCGTGGAGGCTGTAGAGGCGCCGCCAGCCGACCTGGAATGTGACTGGGCGCCCGATCGTGGCGGGAATTGCGAGGCTCGCGAAGTCCACGAACTGCGTGTCGTTCGAGGGATGGCGCGGGGTGTAGGTGTAGCGATCGTCGAGGGAGCGATAGCCCTCCAGATGCGCGCTGCGCTGTATGGAACTCCCGACGAACGAGAGCTCTGGCTTGCGTAATTGTGCCAGGCCCGCGGGATTCCAGGCCGACGCAGTCCCATCGTCTGAAACGCCGATAAACGCGTTGCCCATCCCGGCGGCGCGGGCTCCCGAGCCATGCCTGTTGAAGGAGCCGGATGTCTGGGCCCTGAGCGGGGACGTGGCGCCGAGCAAGCCGAGCAAACAGACGAGGCCGAGGCCACCCGCCCGCACGAACTGCCCAACCTCGTTTCGGACGCGGTCCATGCCCGATCGTAGCAGCTCGTGGCCGGCGTGCGTTTGCCCAAGGCGCCGGATAGTCAGGTCGACCCCGGGGTCACTCTGCGGAGTATGCCACCGCTCGCTCTCGACCGCGGCGCTCGTTCACGAACAACGTCGTGAAGAGGGACAATGCGAAGAACGCAGAGCAGAGCAGAATCGCAGTGCGCAAACCCACCAAAGCCTGAAGCGCCCCGAGCCCGAGCAAGCCCACGCACGCGGCGAGCTTCCCTGCCACACCCCAGAAGCCAAAGAACTCTCCGGATTTCGAGCTCGGTGAGAGCAGACCGACGATCGCGCGACTCGCCGACTGCGTGGCACCGAGCGACGACCCCGCGAGACAGCCGACCGCGAGGAAGACGTGCTGGGCCTGCCACTGCGTTCCGATCAGCCCGTTCAGCCCAGACGTGATGGCTTCGCAGCCATAGATGGCGAGGATCGTCAGGATCCACAGTACGAGCGTGAGATTGAACGTGCGAATCGCCCCGAGGCGATCCTGCAGCATGCCAAAGCCCACCGCTCCCCCCGCGGCGGTGAACTGAGTCACGACGAACATCGCCATCTGGGTATTCGTGTCCCAGCCGATGACCTGATCTCCGTACAGGAAAGCGAACGCTACGATGATCGCTAGGCCCGCCATGGCGAAGAATGTCGCGAGCAGGAAGAGCATCAGATCGCGGAAACCACCGAGCTCGCGAAACGTGCGCATGAGCCGTTTCAGCCCCACACCGATGTGAGTCTCGCCCTTCGGCAATTTGCGCCGGACGGCACGCTCTTTCAGCAGCAGGAAGGTCGGAATCGCGGCGATGAAAAAGAATGCACCCGTGATCGGGCCCGCATAGCGGAGGTTCGCGAAGTTCCCCGGCGTCTGATCACCCAGGCCGAAGATTACGATCGCTGTCGATGCGAGACCTCCAAAATAGCCGAGGCCCCACGCGTACCCGGAGATCTTCCCCAGGTCCTCCGCCGGACCCAGTTCTGGCAGGAACGCCGAAGCGAAGGATTCCCCCACCGAAAAACCATAGCTGGAAAGCAGGATGAGAACCATCCCGAGAGCGATGTCTCCGGGCATCACGAAATACAACGCCGCGGTCGCGGTCACGGTCAACAGACAGCTCACGAACAAGAAGCGCTTCTTCGCCGCAGAGTAATCCATGATCGAACCGAGTAGTGGCGCGGTCAGAACCACGAGCAGGTAGCTTCCGGCCAGGGCGAGGCTCCACAGCCAGTTCCCGCGCCGGTATTCCGGCCCGTCTCCGACGATGATCTGGGTGAAAATCACGTTGTAGACGACGGTCACGATGACCGTCGTATAGGCGGAGTTCGCAAAATCGAACATCGCCCAACCGAAGATCTCTCGGGCCGGCGCCCGCTTGGATGAAGTCACTCTCCCCCCACTGCGAAGACTAACAGTGTTCCAGAAATTCACGCAGGTCGCGTGTTCGCGCTGAAGCCGAGCCGCCAGAGTGTCGAGGCTCTCGGCTCGCAGAGCGGACGAGACCGGATAGCCGTCCCAGCGCGGGGTCGAGGTGCCGACGACCAGCGACCGATCGGGCGAGATGTGGCCTGCAACGTATAATCGATCCAGCGAACACAAACACAAAGAGGTCAATGAGCGTTTGCGATCCCATCCTTCCGGGCAAACGGCGCCTGACGACATCCCCGGCGTGGCACCAGCCGAGCGGAGTCAGGTGATGGAGAAGACTGCCCGGCGCGGCCTGGACGTCCTCCTCGCAGAGGATACGCCCGCCAACGCAAGGGTGATCGCACTCCTGCTCGAACGGCTCGGGCACCATGCGCAGGTCGTCGGCGATGGGAAGCTCGCAGTCGACGCCGCCGAAGATCGACGCTTCGACGTCATCCTGATGGACGTTCAGATGCCGGAGATGGACGGACTCGAAGCCACGCAACTGATTCGAACGAACGAACGCCGGCGAGGCACACGCACACCGATCATCGCGCTCACCGGTTCCCGTCTCGACGAAGACGTCGAACGCTGCCTCGAGGCGGGCATGGACGGCCATTTGGCGAAGCCGGTCGCTCTGAGCGCCCTCGAGGCCGCGATTGCGTCCGTCCTCGCAGGAGCCCAACCTCCACGGCCGACCCGGCCTTCGTCCCAGACGCCCGGACGAGACCCCTATGACGCGGCCCGGGCTCTAGAGCTACTGGCCGGGGAGACCACTCTGCTCGCCCAGGTCCAAAAGGAAGTGCTGGAGCACTCTCCGCTCGCGATGGAGGAACTCGCGTCAGCGGTGGAGCAACACGACGCTGCACGCATCGAGAGCGTGGCCCATCGATTGAAGAGCATGCTACGCCTCGTCGCTGCGGACGCGTCAGCCCGAGCCGCTGAGCGGCTGGAGCAACTCGCCCAATCGGAGCGTATCGAGGCCTGCCCAGCCACGCTGGCTGCCCTGGAGATCGAAATGAGGCGCCTCCATGCGGCGCTGCGTCAGGCGACTCGATTATGACCCGTTTGTCCCTCGACCTCACTCGGTCTGCCAGAGACGAATACGCCCGTCGGCGAGACACACTGTGATCGACGTGCCTCGCGTCGCGATCCCGATGAAGCTCTCCCCCGACGCGCCCCACAACGCTGCGAGCTCTCGGCCAGTGCCCAGGTCCCAGAAGCGCACACAGTTGTCCAGGGCCACGGTCGCGAGTACGTCGGTCGCGTCGGAGAGGCTCGCCGCGATGACGGGCTTTGCTCCCGTGCCGATCTCCAACACTTGCTCCCGCGCGGGAACATCGTAGAGCCGAAGACTCCGGTCTTGACTCGCCACGATCAGCCGGTCTCCAGAGCTCAGCATGAAGCTGACGGGAGCCCGCGGGCCACGAAGCGTCGCCAACAGCCGCAGGGACGTGGCGTCTACGATCCGCAACACGCGATTCGCGTGGCCCGAGGCGAGCCATGAGCCAGCGCCGCCATACGTCAGAGCGCTCACCGGAGCGGGTTGGCGCACCAGGGTCCGACGTGTTTCACCTCGTCTCGCCGCTGCCACGTCCCACAACTTGACGTTCGCATCAGGCCCACCCGACGCCACGACCCCACCATCGGGCGCGAAAGAGACCGCACTGACCAGACCTTCGTGTTTGAGGCGACACGGCAACTCCTGACCACTATCCAGGTCCCAGAGATGGACCGAGCCGTCCACGTGGCCCGCGGCGATAAGCGAACCGTCCGGGGAGTATTCCAGGGTGAGAACCCGGGCGTCGTGACCCGTGCGCTGATGCATTTTCGTGCGCAGCTCGGCGGCTTTGACGCGCGAGTGGAGATCCCAGATGCGCACCGCTCCATCAGCGCCAGCCACCGCGAGATGATCTCTCACGGGTGAAAGGCGGGCGATCTGACTCGCGGGTGGCTCGCCAAAACTCGCGATCTCCCGAAACGCACTGGCTCCCCCCCCGCGCAACCGCATCGACATCGAAGCCTCCGAGGCACCGGGAGCTTCCGGCGCGGAGACCGATGGGGATGGTTGGACGGGAGCCGCGGGCTCTGGCGCGGTTGCGGAGATCGTCGGTGCGTCGTCGATGCGCTGCTCGATGTCCTCCACGAGGGCGACGATGTCCGTTCGTGAGGGGTCGAGGGCTTGGGCACGGCGCGCGGCCTCGAGGGCATCTTCGAGCCTGTTTCCGGCGAGCAGGCGCCTGGCTTCGAACAGATTCTGAGCGAAAGCTGCGGCGCGGTCCTCTGTGGAGAGCTGCCGCGTGAGTGGTCCAGAAAGGCCAGCCGCGAGCTCGGCGACGTTGGCCATCTCCGCCAGATCACGGAAACGCTCCGCTGGGGCCTTCGCGAGCGCCTTGTCGACGACAGCGGTGAGGCCTGGCGGGAAACCCATCGCGGCGGCATCCAGTGCCGGGTGCGCCTGATGGACGATGCGGTAGATGAGTGACGGAATGTCACCCTGGAAGGGGCGCGCACCGGCGAGAAGCTCGTACAACAGGATGCCTGCAGCCCACATGTCGGCGCGATGATCGACGCGCCCCGTCTTGAGCACCTCCGGAGCGACGTAACTCGGGGTCCCGAGCACGACTCCGGTCTGAGTCATCTCGGAGCCCGCGAAGTGGGCGATCCCGAAGTCGACCAACTTGACGCTTCCGTCGAGACCAACGCGAATATTCGCGGGTTTGACGTCGCGATGGATGACGCCGTTCTTGTGTGCGAAGTCCAGGCCGCGGCACACGGCCACCACGATGCCCAAGAGTTGAGGGAGCGAGAACCGATCCCGTCTCTTCATCGCCTCCGCGAGATCCAGCCCCTCCAGCAACTCCATCGCGATGAAAGGAATCCCGTCGACCTCGCCCAGTTCGTAGACCGTGACGATGTTCGGATGCTGCAATCGTGCAGCCGCTCGGGCCTCCCGTTGGAAGCGAGCCTTGGAATCTGCATGAGCGAGCACCTCCTGGCTGATCGTCTTGAGCGCCACCTGACGGTCGAGTTGAGGATCCCGGGCCCGATACACGGCGCCCATCGCTCCCTGACCCAGCTTCGCGACGATCTCGAACTTACCGATTCTTTCCAGGACACACCCCGAGAACGCCCATGATACGACGCGGGAGGGGCTGCAGCGGGCCCCAGCCGTGTTAACGTCGAGTTCGTGGGCGCTGGAGAACCGTGATGAACATCTCAGTTGGGCGGGAGACGCGTCAGACAAGGCACCGACGCCGGCCAGTCTTCGCAGTGTTCGTCGTCGGCGCGGCCTGCGTGGTGGGTCTGCACGGGTGTAGCTCGGCGGGCGCCGATCTGGCTCCGTCTACTCCGGAAGCCGCGGCCGCACCGCTACCTGAGAGCGTGACTGAAGTTGCTGGTCCGGAGCACGGGGACGCGGCGACGCCGACGGAGCCGACCTTCGCGGACACCGAGATTGCCGGTATCGAGGCCGCGGGCGAACCCGAACAGCTCGAAACTGAGGCTCTCGAGCTGTGCCAGAGAGCCGAAGAACGCCTCGACCGAGGGGAAACCGATGAGGCCCTCGCAGCTCTCGACCAGGCGTACGCGCTCATGCTTCAGCTTCCGGGAAACGGCGATGGCGCGTTCCTGCAGGGCAAGGAAGACATCCGCCTGCTCGTCGCCGACCTCATCGATCGCATCTACCAATCGGGCAGGACCGTCGCCGCCACTCCAGCAAAGTCCTGGGATCTGGAGATGCCGATCGTCCACAACGAGCATGTCCAACGCGAAATCAAGAGCCTGACGACCGTAGAGCGCGAGGCTTTCCTCGCGGGATACACGCGCGCGGGACGCTACAGACCGATGATCCTCGCAAAGCTCGAGGAGGCCGGGTTGCCGAGCCAACTCAGCTGGCTGCCGCTCGTCGAGAGCTGGTTCAAGGAGCGCGCGTACTCGCGTGCCAGCGCCGTTGGGATCTGGCAATTCATTTCCTCCACGGGACTCCGGTACGGACTGACTCGCGACGCCTGGATCGACGAACGCTACGATCCCGAGAAGGCGACCGATGCAGCTATCGGCTACCTCACGGACTTGCACGGGTTGTTCGGCGATTGGCCGAAGGCGCTCGCCGGCTACAACTGCGGTGAGGCCCGGGTCCAGCGCCTGCAACGACGGTCAGCGGGCGAGTTCGTGGACTTTTGGGACCTGTATCTGATGCTGCCGAAAGAGACCCGGCGTTATGTGCCGCGGCTGATCGCGGCGCTCCTGATTATCGACAACCCGGCTCAGTATGGAGTGACGCTCCCGGAGCCAGAGCCTCCGCTCGACGGCGCGACCCGCGTCGAGATCAAGCGGCCTGTGAAGCTCGCGAGTCTCGACACGGCGCTCGGACTGCCCACCGGGACCCTGGCGTTGCTCAACCCGGAACTGCGTCACAAATCCACGCCCAAACGGTCCTATGCGCTTCGCGTTCCATCCGGCCAGGGAGATGCGTTGCTCGCGAAGATCGGGACGATCCCGGAGTGGAAGGAACCTGTTGTCGAATACGCGACCCACAGGGTCCGGAGCGGCGAAACTCTGGGCCAGATCGCCCGTCGCTACCGCACCAGCATCTCCGCGATCATGCGCTCCAACAGAATCAAGAGCGCGAACCGCATCTGGCCCGGACAACGTCTCAAGATCCCCGGCCGCGCGGGAAGTGCTCCCGACACGCCCCCCATCCGTACGAGCACCGCGGTCGATGGCAAACACACGGTGCGTCGTGGCGACTCGTTGCATATCGTCGCGCGCCGCTACGGCACGAGCGTCGCGCAGCTCAAGCGGGACAACGGGCTCAGCTCGAACTTGATCCATCCGGGGCAGGTGCTCAAAGTGGGCTCTACCAAGACCGCCTCGGCGGGGACTGCCTCGGCGGACAAGCGCTATCAGGTCTCGAGTGGAGACACGCTAGGCGCTATCGCGACCCACCACGGCGTGGCACTGACCTCCCTACTGGACGTGAACGGCCTGACTCCGCGCAGCCGGATCTATCCAGGCCAGTGGCTCACGATTCCCTAGGAGGCCGGTGTGAAATGGGCATCCCGCGGCTCGGAAGCGCTGGGTGGGTCGGATAGCTGGCCGCGCTCGTGACGGTCGTCGTCGGTCGTGCAGCTCCCGAGGAACGACCGACTGGAGTTCGGGCGCTTTGGCGAACTCCCGAAGTCATTCTGGGAATGCCTGGGAGCCCGCGCAGGGAGCCTTCAGGCCGCTGCAACGGTCCACGCCGCGTCGTTCCAGCGGATTCCGAGCACGACAAGTCGCGAGACGTTCTGCGCGGCGGCGAGGAGACTGAAGTCGTCGGCGATCTTGGAACGTCCTCGTATCCGAGCCCGCCGCCCTCCATGACGTCTCCGGGGCAGGTGGGCCCGCTTTCGTTCGACCTTCGGACGCGTGGCTCGATAGTCGTCGGCCCACTCGGGTTCTTGCTGCTGGGCTCGGACCCGCTGCAGCACTGCCTCGTGGGGTCGTGGTCATGCCTCCAATATAGGTTCAACGTGCTGCCCTATGACGCGGGCGCGCGTCGTGAGCGGGCGACGCAAGGGGTCAGCGGGCGGCCGGGCGAGGCGCGTCTGATGGCTGCATAGGCATTCATCGCGAAAGATCGAGCGGGCGATTCACGAAGATGTAGAGGCGGGATTGGTGAAACTTGGGCACATCGCGATTGATGGCACGAAGATCCAAGGTAACGCCAGCAAGCGCAAGGCGATGAGCCATGAGCGGATGGTGGAGATGGACACTAGCCAGGATGGCCTGCCGCACCACCACCGGAATCTCGTCATAGTCACGATCTGAATCTCGGAGCGAGCCCCGTTCGCCGGCGAGCAATACGAGACAGACCACTTCGACCTCGACAGGCTATCTTTCGTCGAACGGCGAGAGACCAGAGCCTCCGGAGCAGGCCACCCACACTGGCGGTGGAACGGATGCTCGTGCTGACGCCGAGGCCAGCACCGCGGCTTCGCTTCCGAAAGAGCCCGGCCAGCGCGCACCCGAGCGTTGTCAGGAAAGAGGAGAACGAACATGGGCGACACACAGACAACCAATCCCAAGAGCCCCGCAGGGCTCGACGAAGATCCCGCGAAGATCCCGGCGCTCTACGATCGCTTTGCCGAGAGATCGAGAGAGCTCTTCGAGCAGGGCCAGGAGCAAGGCCGCGAAGCGTGGGGAAAGGCCATGGATCTCTCGCGCGAGCAGCTGGCGGCGGCCGGCGAGTTCAGCGGCGAGCAGGGCGAGGCCTTCAAGCGCTACATGTCGCGCGACCTCCATCAGACGGCAGAGGACATGCGCACGCTGGGGACGGAGGCGAAAGAACGCTTCAACCCCGCACGACTCGGAGCCGGCGCCCTCTCCTCGGTGGCGAAGCTGCTCCATGCCGCCGGTGGAGCTGCCGTGGCGCTCTCGAACCGGGCTGAGGAATCCCTGGTCTACAACACCGGCGAGATCACCATGGCCGGTTCCCTCACCTGCTCCACCTGCGGCCACAAGTCGCAGTTGAAGGTGACCAGCGTGGTACCCACCTGCTCAGAATGCCAGGGGACCCGCTTCCGCAAGAGCTACTGACCCGGTGGCCCCTGCCTGCAACCCAGGGAGGGGCCACTCGTGACCCCCACGCCGATGCGACGCGCACCGGAGGCCAGCCGCCCGGGGCTACGGACGACCTGCGGCTCCCCAGCCCGGCGTGAATCCGGGGTCGATCGCGAAGGCCCGGGCGAACCACGCCGCCGCCCTGCGCTTGCCAGGGTCGTCTCGGCGCTTGGGCTCGGCGATTTTGTAGACGGTGTAGCCGAGGTAGTACAGCGCTGCCGCGCTGTCCGGGTCGGCGTCGACCGCCGCCTGGAAGTGCCTCTCCGCGCCCTGGAAGTCCAGCTTCCAGTAGGCAACCAATCCCACCCTCAGGTGCTCGTCGACGACCCGTGGATCGTCGGCCGCGCTCTCCGCATGGGTGAGGCCCGAGAGCGCGAGGAGCGCGAGCAACAAAGCCGTCGTCAGCGTGCGTCGCATTGCAGCGCTGCTCGTCGATTAGGAACGTGACCACCACGTTGACCTGGTACTCGGTGATCGCGCCGACGCGGACAGGCTGCTCCTTGCCCCCCGCTCCGGACATGGGTCTTGTGAGCCCCGGCGACCCCGAGCGACAGGGCGTCCTCGAAGCTCTTGCTCGATGCTGCGCCGATCTCGTAAACCTTGGCAATCGACATGGAACCCTCCCCATTAGTAGGACGCCGAGGACGAAGATACTCGCTCCTGTCCGCCCCGTCTGTTCACTATTGCTCGTGAACCACTGCCGCTCGGGGCCATCGCCGGCCCGAAGCCGACCAGGCGCCCGGTTTCAGTCGCCGAGCAACAGGCCGCACACCCTTCCCCACAGCGGGCCCCAGAGCAGGACTCCCACGAGCCCAGGCATGTCCGTTTGGCGTTGCGACCTCAGAGCGGCGGGCTGGCCCGACGGATGGCTCTGACTGGAGGGCGTGGAGGACTCGAGCCTGCGCGCCTGCGTCTCCCTCAGCGCCTCGAGAGCAGATGGATGATCGCCACGAACAGGGCGCCGCCGATGATCGACCAGAGAACGGGGAAGGACTCTCCAGCGACCCGAAGCATGAACGGCTCGGGCAGGCCCATCTGGGCTGCGACCCACGGCCCGAGCATCGCCCCGACGAACCCGACGGCAATCGAAACGATCAGGCCGCCACGGATCCCCCCCGCGAGCGCTCGGCCGACCGCCCCACACACAGCCGCCACGACGAGCAGAAAGATCAAGCCCGGCAAAGTGATTGTCATATCAAGCCTCAAGTCGGACGATCAGGACCAACAGGATCAGCCGAGGATGGTGACCATGCCGCCCCCTTCCCCTCGCCGTCGGGGCGGGGGGCAAGAGCAAGGTACCAGAGACCGGTGTGGCGGTCTGTTCACTTCTGCTCGTGCCGAGACCCGGCGCGTTCATCGCGGTGTCCGCTTTCTGATGGCGTGGCGTACCGGGCCTGGAGCGACGGCCCATGTGTAC
>Ga0214472_10009331_pt1 | contig 10237 bp, 13 predicted proteins | sample RVTome_6_FD_207662 | JGI IMG/M metagenome (GOLD analysis project Ga0214472, IMG submission 207662) | Soil microbial communities from uranium-contaminated site in the Upper Colorado River Basin, Wyoming, United States - RVT140D175 | ecosystem: Environmental > Terrestrial > Soil > Contaminated >...
TGTCACCCCACGCTTCAAATCGAGCCCGTGGTTTTTTTGCGGCGCAATAATACGTAACGGTGACCGGAAAAAAATCGCGAGATCCAGGCCCATTGCGCGAGTTGGAATCCCTCGGCTTGGACAAACTCTTGAACCTCATCGAAGCTCAAGGTCCACTTCGCGCGCTTGCCGTTGAAGCGGCGCCGGTAGTCATGGTTGCGATTTTTCACCGAAGCGCTATCGAAATAGGTCAACACAACCCATTTCCGGCTCACACGCATCACCTCGCGCAGGTGCTGGATGCGTTCATGTTGCTCCCGAATGTGATGCGAAAGGCGCACCGACAGGACGAACTCGAAGGCGCGGTCAGGAAACGGCAGTTGCAGCGCAGTGGCGCGCACATATCCTGCCGGAAGCTCGTGCCGATCCTGCTCAAGGTGATAACGCTTAGCGGCGCTTAGAAGCGAAAAGCTCCAGTCGCCTTCAATCACGCGCGCGCCGAGCTCGCGCACGATGGCATGCAGCCGGCCGTAGCCGCAGGGCAGATCGAGGGAGATACCGTCAAGCTTGTCGATACCGGCGGAGCGCAGCAAGTTCCGCAATAGCCGCTGCTCGTGCCAGTTATTGACCCGCTCGCTCCAGCGGCGCTCGAACTTATGGACGTAATCGGTTGCCCCTGCCGGGCTGTTGTAATGGGAAAGAATCTCTCGGTCCATCTTTATCCTCGATTCGATTTGGCCTGCCGTGAGCGGCCCGACCGCTGGCGCAAATAGCGCTTCAGCGCATGCACTAAGCGTGATATTGGCGTACGGTTTTGCTGCGCCCGCGTGGCGCGTGATATACCCCGCCGTAGGCCGTCAGCCGCCCGGCCTAGAACGTCGGGCAGGTAGCCTTCGTAGAACGATGCCAGGTCACCATCCGTGAGATCTGGCTCAAAGCTGCCGAAAAAATAACCCAGATCGCGGCTCTGCGCCCAGCGCGACAGCGGCCACCAGCGTAGTGTGCGAGCGTAGGGTGTGTCGACAAAATAGATATCGCATTCGTCGTCGGCAGCGGGTCGCAGCAAGATATTTTTAGGCTTAACGGTAAAAAGAAAGAATCGTGCGCCGTGGAGCCGGCGAAAGATCGCGCCGAGCCGTTTCAAAAGCGCGCGTCGTCGGGATGAATCCTTTTGAGGGTCGCTGCTCTGCTGCCAATCGGCCAGGGTGATCGAGTTTTCGAGGTATCGAGTGATGACAAAGCAGGAGCGCACAAAACCTAGCGCCGTGCGCTCGGCACCGAATCCAACCGCTTCGACCGCGCCCACGCCGAGTTGTTGCAGGTAGAGCAGGCTCCTGAACTCATTCTCAGCCTTGGCCATGCGAAAACCGGTTCTAATGCGCGGTAAAAACGGATAGCGCTCGCTTTTAACGACGAAAGCGCAGCTGTGATCGCTGCTACATTGGGCGGCGCGCCGACGGACGAGCGTCACCCTGGTTCGACGCTCCTGCTTGATGGTGTTGCCGGCGACATTGAGATAGCTCGTATAATCGGCGAACTCACCGGCGGGGAAATAAGCCGAGAATGGTTCGCGCACTCGAAAACGACCACGCGCGCCGGCGGACCACTTCGGTGTCGGTGCCAAGGCGCCGATGTTTACTTTTACGGAGCGGTCATTCATAGAGGATTGCAATGGTCGAGCTGTCATTGACGGTAGCGAGATTCCGGGTCTTGTTCAAGTAACGTTGGGATTCTTGACAAGGAGTGATCGTTGGGCATTTTGTAAAGGACGGCTCATTGCGCCTGCGCAACGGCTCAAATTCGATCCCTCAGGACGCGATATCAATCCCGGTGTGCCAAGTTGCCGCGTCGCTTGGCGGAACATTCTTTGCGTTGATACTGCTTAAACAGGGTGATAAATCGGCAATGCGCCTAAAAAGACATCGATCTAGATGCTTATTAAAGAATCGTGTAATATTGCTTCGAGGACAAAACATGGAAGCTAAACAGACCGTTCGAGCACTTTTGGATCGCTTACCCGATGATTGTAGCCTCGACCAACTTCTTTATCACCTCTATGTACTCAACGAGATTGAAAACGGCCGCGCCGACGCGAAGGTCGGGCGAACCCTGTCTCACGCTGACGTTGCTGCCGAGCTGCGCAACAAATGGCGACACGGCGCCGAGAAGTAATTTGGTCGTGGCGGGCCCGCGATGGGCTGGATGAAGCCGTTGCCTACATCGCGAACGATTCTTCGGCACATGCGCTAGACTTCCTAGAGCATGTTTTGACCACAGCGGAGTCGCTTGATCAGTTTGCCGAACGAGGCCGCATTGTTCCTGAACTCAATAAACCCCATGTACGTGAGCTTTTTGTTTATCGATATCGCCTAGTTTATGAAGTGAGTCGTTCAATGACGACCGTATTGGGGTTTCTTCACGGGGCTCGGGATTTCAACCAGTGGTGGCGCGGAGAGTAAAGCCTAATATTCATGATGGTTTAAACTTCGGCAGCCATATCTTCTCTGACGCTTTTTCGAACTGCACGGCAACCTTCATGCCGAGCTTTACGTCCTCCACCGGGCAGCCGATGATGTTGGTAATCAGGCGTGGGCCTTCGTCTAAGTCTACCCAAGCTATGACGTATGGGATGTCTGGTTCGAAGGCTTTCGAGGCGGCGCGACCGACCACCTGGCGTATAACCGTGAACGAATAGACCTCGCCTCTGCCGCTCATCTGCGTCCACTCGATTTTTTCGCTGCCGCACTCGTTGCACGCCGGGCGCGGCGTCCAAACCCAAGCGTTGCACTCCTGGCAACGCTGTATCATCAGTTTCTGCTCAGCCGCGGCGTCCCAGAAAGGTTTCGCCTCGGTGGTGATCGCAGGAAGGGGTTTGCTTACATCGATTTCAGCCATGGTCGTCACACTTCATTTCCTAAAATAGCTACCGCGCAGCAGCCGAGATTTTTGCCGTAGGGGAGCACCCCCAAGCCTGAGATCAAGCCGATCTTGGCATTGGGCACTTGGCGCTCGCCGCCTTCGCCGCGCAGCTGGCGCACGCCTTCGAGAATATGATGCACGCCGCCAGCGGTTGACGGCTGGCCGCAGTTGATAATCCCGCCGCCGGTTTGAATTGGCAGCTGCCCTTTGAAGGTAAAATCAGTGTTCTCGAAAAACTTGAGATCGCCTTTGTCGCAAAAACCGAGATCTTCGATCTGCAGATAAACGACGATGATATAATCGTCGTAGAGTTCGAGAAAATTGATGTCCTGGTGTTTCACACCGGCCATCTCCATGGCGACTCTGCCGGCATCTTTGACACCCATGATCAGGGCATCGGAACCGGCGCGTGGGCCGTAGGACGGATTGCTGCGCTCACCGAAGCCTTTCAAGTAAATCGGCTTCTTACGTAGCGTCTTGGCGCGTTCGGGTGAAGCCAAGATGTAAGCCTTGCCGCCATTGGCCGGCATGACGCAATCGAGCAGGCGAACGGGGTCGGCGACCAGACGAGAATTTTTATAATCGTCAATCGTGATCGGTTTGCGCAGATAACCGAGCGGATTCAAGCTTGCATGGTAGCGGCCGGCGACGGCGATTTTGCCGAGATGATCCAGGGTGGTGCCGTATTGATGCATGTGGCGGCGCATCACCATGGCAATTTTACTGTTGGGTCCCATGGTGCCATACGGTATTTCCCAGTCGCGCATGTCGCCGGGCTGAATGCCCCCGCCCCAGTGTTCGGAAAACGGCGCCGCCGCGCCGATCACGAGCGCGAGGTCGATGAAACCGGAATTGATCGCCGCGCTCATTCCGCCCAACAGAGAGACGGCGCCGGCCCCACCGGTCGCGCCGCCGAGCAAAAAGCCTGGGGTAATGCCAAGAATCTCCGAGACCTCTTCCGGCCAAAACGGCTGCGGATAGGCGGTCGGGATGGTTACGCCGAGCCCCTGGCCTTGAAAATCCTTGAGACTCAAGCCCGCGTCTTCCAACGCGAGATGCATGGCCCAAGATAAATATTCAGCGCTCGACTTGCGCGGCTCACCGGGCTTGGAGCCGAGGCGATCCGTTGGCGTATCGCCGATGCCAACAATTGCGGCTTGGTTTTTTATGCTCATTTTTTGCCCAACTCGTTTCCCCCGCACCATAGGACGGTGATTCGATCATTTCAACCGGATTTTGCAATTGAAGGTGAAAGAGCGAGCCATGCGCGATCATGACATCTCAGCCTGCCTTCACGCAGTCGACTCGCGACTCGCGCAGTGATCTGATAAAATCATTCCCGAGAGCGGTTATTTTTCCTTACAGTTCTTATGCCACTGCTTCGTCTCGATCATATTTCGCATGCCTATGGCCATGTGCCGTTGCTCACTCACGTCGACTTTCAGATCGAGGCCGGCGAACGGGTTTGCTTGATTGGCCGAAACGGCACTGGCAAGACCACTTTGTTCCGGGTGATGACCGGGAGCCTAGTGCCGGATGAAGGCGAGATCTGGCGCACCGATACCCTGCGGGTCGCCCATCTCGAACAGGAGGTGCCACCGGACACCGAGCAAACGATTTTCGAGGTGGTGGCTGCCGGGACCGGCGAGTTGGGCACGCTGCTGGCGCAGTACCACAACCTGACGCATCGCCCAGAACTGGCCAATCCCGACTCGTTACGCGAATTGGCCCGGCTGCAAAGCCGCATCGAGACGCTAGACGGCTGGAACCTTAATCAAAAGGTCGAAACCGTGCTCACGCGCTTGAACCTCGCGGAAGATCGGCGCCTAGCCGATTGCTCGGGCGGCACTCGGCGCCAGGTCATGCTCGCAAAGGCACTGGTCAGCGAACCGGATTTGCTGCTGCTCGACGAGCCGACCAATCATCTCGATATTAACGCCATCATCTGGCTGGAAAAATATTTACTCAACTACAACGGCGCCGTCATGTTCATCACCCACGACCGGACTTTTATGCGCCGACTGGCGACGCGGATTGTCGAGCTCGACCGCGGCAAGCTGACTTCATTCCCCGGTGACTTCGACTGGTATTTGCAAAAAAAGGAGGAGCTCTTAGACATAGAAGAACGAGCCAGTGTCAAGTTCGACAAGAAACTAGCAGAGGAGGAAGCCTGGATTCGCCGGGGCGTCAAAGCGCGCCGCACCCGCAACGAAGGGCGAGTGCGCGTGCTGCAAGCGCTGCGCAAGGAAAAGGCTGAGCGCCTCGACAGCCAGAGCAAAGCGCGCTTCAGTATCGATGCCGGCGCCATGTCCGGCAAGTTGGTCGTGGATGTCCGGCGCGTGAGTTTTTGCTATGGCGAAGACACCATCGTCCGCGACCTCTCGACGCGCATCCTGCGCGGCGACCGGGTCGGCATCATCGGCCCCAACGGTTCCGGAAAAAGCACCTTGCTAAAACTCATCCTCGGCGAGCTAGAGCCGACGACCGGCGAAGTAGTGCTCGGTACGCGGCTGCAACTGGCATACTTCGATCAACATCGCCGTTTGCTCGACTCGGAAAAGTCGGTGCGGGAAAACCTGAGCGACTCGGACTATGTGACGGTGCGCGGCCGCTCGCGCCATGTGATCGGCTACTTGAAAGACTTCTTGTTTCCGCCCCAGCGAATCGATTCGCCGGTTAAAGCGCTTTCTGGGGGCGAACGCAATCGCCTGCTGCTGGCAAAGATCTTTACCCAATCGGCGAACCTGATGGTGCTCGACGAACCGACCAACGATCTAGACGTCGACACCCTCGAGCTACTCGAAGAATTGTTGTCGGAATATGAGGGAACCTTGCTGCTGGTCAGCCACGACCGAACCTTTCTCGACAATGTCGTCACTAGCACGCTGGTATTTGAAGGCGACGGATCCTTTAACGAATACGCCGGCGGGTATGAAGACTGGGAACGCTACCAGCGGCAAATTCCCGACGCGCCTTTGGAAACCAAGAAACTCATAAGCGCGCCACGCGTAAGCACGGCCCAAGCCAAACCGAGCGACAAACCGCGCAAGCTAGCCTATAAAGAACAGCGCGAGCTGGAAGCATTGCCCGGCAAAATCGAAGCATTGGAAAGCGAGCAAAGCGAACTTCACGGGCGCATGGGCGACGCGAATCTTTATCGGAAATCGAGCGATGAAATCACCGCGACGATGGAGCGAATCGAGGCTGTGAAAATCGAGCTTGAAAACGCTTATGGACGCTGGCAGGAGCTCGAATCCATCGCCGGCGCCAGAGCAGAGCCCTAGCGGAGATTTTAATTCTTGGATACGCTGTTGTAGCTCGTTATTTTGGCTTTTACGGCAACTCGGTTAGATGACTACTTGCAAACATGCGACCCTCGAACTGATTCCGGAGCGCAAGTGCACGGTTCGCTGTAAGCGCTGCCATCTCACCATGTCTGCCGACGAATTGGGCGATGGTTATTGTCCGGAATGTTTCGATGGCACGGGTGCGAAGCACTACGACTTCGAGCCGGTATCGACTCCGGGCAACAACGGTGCACGGTATCGTTGTGAGGAGTGCGGCGTGATCATTGCCGCGGCCTAATGAAGCGCTTGATGAAAGGCTTAATCTAATGACTGACGATCAAGGCATAGCCCAATTGTCGCCGCACCAACTCGAACAACTTTGGGCGGATCATTTGAAAGGGGAATTCGAGACACGAGATGTCGAGGCGACGCTCGCGACGATGGTCGACGACGCCTACGTCAATCACATGCCGGTTAACACCGGTGAATCGCGTCGGCGGCGCGGGACAGTTGGTCGACGAGCTGCACGCCGATTTCACGCACAGCCGGCCGATGCCGTGGTTTTTGCCGAACGTGCCTCCGACCCACAAGCGAATCTCGGTGAATTTCGTCGTCTTCGTCCAATTTCGTGGCGACAAGCTCGCCTGCGAACGGATTTATTGGGATCACGCTGGCGTGTTGCGCCAAGTTGGGCTATTAAACGGCAATAACGGGTAGCACGCGCGGGGCTTTTTTGCGCGCTAGTCTCTCTCGCTCTAACGTGTTAGGTTAGCTTTATGAGTGATGCGGACATCGCTGAGATTCTTCGACTTCCCGCTGAGGAGCGCCTCCGGTTAGTTGAATTGCTTTGGGAGAGTCTGCGTTCGACTCCAGGCGATTTACCTTTGAGCGAGGCACACCGGGCTGCGCTGGACGAAGAGATTGCCGACCATCAGCGCGATCCCAATAATGTCCTGACGCTGGACGAAGTGCTTTCGGGAATTCGCAAAGCTCAATGACTTTGCCGGTCGTTTATCGCCGGCGTGTTCAAAGTGATCTCGCCGCGGTATTCGATTGGTACGAAGAGCACGGCTCAGGTCTCGGCGAGCAATTCCTCTCCTCCGTTTGCTCCACCTTTAAGAGTATCGAAGATTTTCCAGAAATGTTTGCGGTCGTACACGGCTCGGTTCGCCGCGCCACGGTTGTTCGCTTCCCTTTTGCTGTTTTCTATTTGGTCGAAGCTTCCCGTATAGTGATTCTTAGAGTACTGCACACGTCGCGCGACCCACGGATATGGCCCCATGCTAGGAAAAAGTGATCCCTGGAAATGCCGTGACAGCAATCGTTCCGATGGTGTTCACGATCAATGTTCACTGATATAGCCCCTGAATAAACCCTCTATCCTCCAGCGGCTTGATCAAATTATTGGGATCGACGGTCTTGGCGATGGCAAACTCGGTGACCACAAATCAAAATCGCGCCGGCCACGCCGATAACAGCCGGCCGTAATTCTTGACCGACCCCTTCACGCCGAGCATCGACAGCATGTTTCAGATCATCGCCGGATTGCTGGCGATGACCGGGACGTTCAAGGCATCTTCCAATCTTTGAATGATCGGCAGCGGGTCCATGGTGGCGCCTTGAAAGTAAATCGCGTCAGCGGGAGGCCGGCTTTGATAAGTATTCACGACCAGACCGAAAAGTTGATCGGCAGTTAAATCTAAATATTCCCCGCAGCTTGCTGCGAGCACAATTAAATGGGGTTTCCAAAGGGGGGATGGACATCCCCTTTGGTCGCGTGCGGGGTTAATACCCCGCTCGCGAAATGCTCTGTTTATTTGACGGCCGAGCCGGCCTTGCGTCCTTCGAAGGGGTGAATGGTAAAGGGCTATAGGTGTTTCTCACACGGCGCCATTGACGGCGGCGGATCGATCTCGCATAGTCGGCAATCATAACGTACCACAGCGGAGTTTTCGTGCAGTTACGCATCGCGGCGGTCGATTTAGTTAGCAACACTTGTTTCCCCGCGTTGGCGGCGGACGAGTTGGGACTTTTCAAAGCGGAAGGGCTGAACGCGCGCATCGAACTGGTCGCCATGCTCGGCGCGACCAAGGCACTGCGCCAGGGCAGCGCCGACGCGATGATCGCTGGTTCGGTCTTCGACCTGCTCACCGAATTTCCCCATTGGAAAGGAGCCAAAGTCACCGTCGCGTTGTCCCAGGGTACGCCGTGGTTGCTGGTAGTGCGGGCGAATCTCGACGCCAAACGCGGCGACTTGAAAGCCCTCAAAGATCTGCGCATCACGGCCGCCGAGGGACCGGATCTGGCATTAAAGCAATTGTTGAAAAGTGGCGGCCTTGAAGTTGGCCGGGACGTCCAAATTGTCGACCTGCCGGGGGCAAAATCGCGAGACGTTTCCTTCGGCGTGTTCGCCGCCCGGGCGCTGCAAGCTGGACAAATCGATGGATTTTGGGCCAATGCAATGGGCGGTGAGACGGCAACTCGTAGCGGCGCGGGTAAGATTCTCATCGACGTGCGCCGCGGCGACGATCCGGCGGAGATTCGCTTTTGCACCTTCGCCGGCATGGCGACCACGGACGCATTCATCGAACGCGAACCGGAGGCGATGGCTGCGGCAGTGCGAGCGATTGTCAAAGCGCAAGAGGCCCTGCGCGCCGATCCGTCGCTAGCGCGCGAAGTCGGGCAACGCAAGTTCCCCCAGGATGCCGCCGAGCTCATCGCCAACGTCGTTGCCCGCGACGTGGAGTTCTACGATCCCGTCATCACCGAAGAGATGGTTGTAAAAATGAATCGCTTCGCCCAAAACGTTGGTCAGCTATCCGGACCGGTGGCGTACGAAGACGTAGTCGCGCTTCGCTATCGGGAACTGTGGGGGATAAAGGAAGTGAGGAGTGAATAGTAAAGAGTAATCGGATTATCTCTCGCAAAGGCGCAAAGACGCCAAGTCCGGAAAAAATAAATTCTTAACTTTGCGCCTTTGCGGGAGAAAGGTCTTTGTCCGAATCCTTCGCTTCCTTCGTGGTTAATCAACTTCTCCAATCATCTTCCCACGCCGTACTCGCGCAGGACGCTTTCGAGCGTCGAAAAGTCGGCGAGCGTACGCAACCCTGCGAAGGTCGGAAAGATCATCGGCAGCTGGCCGCGATTAAATAATTGCATGGCGCGATCGGGCGTCAGCCAGAGGCTATGGGCGACTTCATAGGATTTCGCCAGCGCAGTTTGTCCCTGTGGCATTAGGGCGAGGAAGAATCGCGTGGCGAAGCGCATGGGAACTTGCGACGGGGTTTGCCAGTAGGACAAGTGAGCCAGTCTGGCGAGGTCGCAGACCAGCTTCTCTCGTTCAAGCAAGCCGCAAAAGCTGATCGACTTAGCCGATAACGCCGCGTGTTCTTGCGCCAGCCGCTCGGAGCGACTGGCGTCCAGCGTTAAAGGCACGCCGGATTCCTCGACGGCCAGCAGGACGCCGACTTCTTCAAACACTTCTCTGACACTGGCGATCCAAAAACCGATCGCTTCGAGCGGACTGTAAGCTGCGCCGAGAGTTTTTTGCGCCTGCTGCGGCGTCATGCCCGAGCAGCGCTCGACCATGCGCGGGGTGTAGTCGTCTTGAGTGACCGTGCCACCGGGATAGCAGTACATGCCGCCGAGAAACGGCATGCCATCGGGCCGGCGCGTGAGGAACACTTCGAAGCCTTTGGACTCGGCTTGGCGCAGCAGAATGACCGTGGCGGCCGGTTTGGGTCTGCGATTCTCGGTCATCGGATTTGCAGGCTGATTTCCGAATCGAAAGAATTTTGGCAAGGCGCGCCTTGACAGTGCAAGGTTTCAAATTGCGATCGCGCCGAGGAGAGAAATAGGATGCTCGATGAAACTGTCCCGGAAGTTTCGCGATGCACGCAGATGGCGTCGCCGGGATTGTCCGACCCGTCGCCGAGGGAATGATCGCTGAGAATATTTTGTAAGGGCTCCAGCCAATCCTTTGGCGCCTGGAGATTTTCGTTTAGCGGATCTGTCAAGCTAGCAAAGCGCTGGTGCGCGCGCGCGGCCTTAAC
>Ga0214472_10009332_pt1 | contig 10236 bp, 3 predicted proteins | sample RVTome_6_FD_207662 | JGI IMG/M metagenome (GOLD analysis project Ga0214472, IMG submission 207662) | Soil microbial communities from uranium-contaminated site in the Upper Colorado River Basin, Wyoming, United States - RVT140D175 | ecosystem: Environmental > Terrestrial > Soil > Contaminated >...
GTTGGATTGACCGTTTGGGTCTTGCGGATCACGCGCTACGCGGACGGCTCCAACTCGTAGCGTGCAATCCACCGTGGCTACGGCGCTGGCAAATGGAAGCTCCCACCAGCCGTTGTCTTCACTCAAGCGATCGTCGCTGTCTTCGGTGGAACTTAATAAGGCGCGGCGGATGTCGGGCAGGTTGACGACGGGTTTGACCGGTCCGAGTTCGGCGGGAAGGATTGAGTAGAGCGGTTCGCTCAAGCGTATCGCGCCGGCGGATCTAGACGCGGCGAGTAGAAGCGTTCCACCCTGTTGAACCCATTCCACCAGCGCGGCCACCTGTCGCTGGGTTAGCTCCTCGGGGCGGGCGTCGTCCCAGACAATGTAATCGACCATTTCCAGGCCGATCCAAAGTTCGGGGAGGTCGAAGGGGCTCATGTGTCCTACGTGCAATTGGCGTGAGGCCACCATGCCCTGCCGAGGTTGTGTCAGTTCTTGAACGCGACCAATCGCTGCATTGGATATTGAAAGAACAACGACATCGTCGTCGGTGATTCGTATGGGCTGTTGCGCCGGTTCGACTTGGTAGGTTAGCGCCTGCTGCGACGGAACGAGCACGGCGTTTCCTTCTTCGTCGAACAACTCGACGACGAATTGAGCCTTGTTATCCCAGCGATCCGCTAAGACGTAAAGATAATAGCGCTGGTTGCCACCGGTTTCCGCACGAAGGTGGACGTTGACGCGGTCGTAACACTCATCACCATCTCGATCGCGCTGCCCGACGCGAAGGCTGCCATCGAAACTTGTTTCGTTGTTCAGAGCGAGATCCACAATGATCGGTGTCCATGCACCACCGCGAAAAACATCGTCGGCGGTCGTTGGAAAACCGACGCGAGTGACGTTGACCTCGATCGTTGCAATGGCCGGTAAGGGAATCGCCAGATGCAACCAAAGGCAATGCCGGATCAGTCGAAGCGGTTTGCGATGATGAATTCTGGATTTCATGTACATGGGATTCGCCATGCAGGTAGGCGTCGTGTCCCGAGCGCCTACCCCAGTCATGTTGCCGCCTCGTCGATCGCGCGAACGAATGTTAATTCTATCCCGGTCTGCGGCGCCGGACAACTTGCCGTTCCGAAGTCACACCGTGCGTTGACGAGCGTCTCGCAACGGGGTCAAATGAACTCGTTACTTGATGCGGTAGAGCTTCGATCAGGGAAAGTTCGGGAGCTACTTATCCCGACAGAAATAAGAGGGCTTCAGGTGATCGTTTCCCAAATCGTATCGTGCGGGCCTGCAGAATCATGAGTCGAAATCGCAAGACCAAGCGGGCTTCATCTGTCGAGCGTGATCAACGCGAAACTGCGGTGCATAATGCGCCGGCGAAGGCAGCGGTCAAGCTAATGGTTCCGTTGGTCTTGTTGGCGATCACGTTTGCGGCGTTTTACCCCGCATTGACCGCAGAATTCGTCAACCTCGACGACGACCGCCTGTTTGTTGAGAACAATTCCTACCGGGGATTCGACGAGGCTCGTTTGATGTGGATGTTCACCACGACCTTCATGGGGCATTATCAGCCGGTGACCTGGCTGTCGTCGGCGTTGGATTACAAAATCTCCGGCACCGACCCGTCGAGTTATCATCGAAACAACGTCATTCTGCATGCGCTGAACGGATTGTTGGTCTATCTTCTGGCTCTGCGCTTGTTGGCGGCGGCGGCGCTGGGGTCCAAGGTCACCGAGTCCCCGATTGCATGGCGTTTCTCTTCATTGGTGGCGTCGTTGTTGTTTGCGATCCATCCGCTACGGGTTGAGTCTGTGGCCTGGGCTACGGAGCGGCGTGATGTTTTGAGCACGTTCTTCCTGCTGCTGGGGCTGCTGGCCTACCTCCGTTCGTGCCAACCAATGGCAGTGCGATTGCGGTCTCGTGCGTGGTACGCGGCGTCGCTTGCTTTGTTGGTCTTGTCGCTACTTTCCAAGGCCTGGGGTATGTCGTTCGTTTTGATCGCATTGACGCTCGATGTATATCCCCTACGCCGTCTACCGGATCGTTTTTCCGCCTGGTGGGGCGGTGGCTACCGGTGGATTTGGTTTCAGAAGATTCCGTTCTTGCTGCTCGGATTGGGGGCGGCGGTGATGGCGGGGTATGCTCAGCGTTCGGCGATGGATACCATGAAAACCCTGGACGAGTGGGGCGTCGTTGAGCGGATCGTTCAAAGTTGCTACGGCATTGGCTTCTATGTGTGGAAGACGGTTTGGCCGGTGAATCTCGCGGTGATGTACGAGTTGCCGTATGACATGAATCCGTTTTCACTTCGTTTTGTTCCTCCGATTCTGTTCGTATCCCTCGCGGCAGTTCTTCTCATTACCGGGCGCCGCCTGATTCCGGGCGTGCCGGCGGTTGCGGCAGTTTACGTCATTACTTTGGCACCCGTCTTGGGTATGGTGCAGAGCGGTCCGCAGCTTGTGGCCGACCGTTATTCGTATTTAAGCTGCATTGGCTGGGCCGTTCTGATTGCAGGTGGGTTAATGATATTGTGGCGGCGCGGCGGAGGCGGTCGTCGCGTTTTGATATCCGTAGCGACGGCGGTAGCGATAGCCCTGCTGTTTATGAGCACGCGCAGCCAGACCGAAACGTGGAGCAATTCCAAATCGCTATGGGAGCACGCGATGGCCGTGAGCCCCAGCAGCATTGCTTTTCAAAATTACGGCATTCTTCTGCGGGCGGAAGGGCGTGTTGATGAGGCCATCCAACATTATCATCGGGCCATTACGATCAAGCCGGACGCGGGAAACGCTTGGTTCGCTTTGGGCAACGCGCTCAAGCAGCAACGGAGGTTTGAGGAAGCGGAGCAAGCCTATCTCGAATCTGTCAAGTACATGACACAAAGGCACAACGCCTATTTGAATCTCGGAAACCTTTACTACAACAACCTTCGCCGCGTGGACGATTCGATTGCCGCTTTTCGCGGAGGCATTGAGTATATGGAAACTCATCGATCCAAACTGTTCAATCCCGTTCTCTACCTCGCGCTGGGCATTGCGCAACGGCAGCAGGGTGACGAGGTTGGGGCGCGACGTTCGTTGGAGACCGCGGCCAAGTATGGCTCGACGCGGGATCGGGCGAAAGAACACTTGCGCGCGATTTCAAGAGAGGAATGACACTTATGATCCTTTTTGCGTAGACTCAGTCATGACGTCCCGATACCGAGTAGGCCGCCCGTTGGCATGAGCGTGTTTAAGGAATCCGAGCAATTCTCGTCTGGAGTGTACGCCACCTGTGTTCGTTTCGACCATCTTATTACGGGGGATCGCTCGGAGCGGCTCAGAATGGTTCGAAAATCCCTTGCAACGCCTTGGCGGATCCGCTAGACTGAGGTTTACGTTCGATCACGCTGAGACCATCGCGCGATCCAGTGGGTAAGCGATAACGGGGTTTCAGAAGCTGATCGGGAGGCGAAGACTGTGCATGCCAAAGTAAGCACCGCAAGGCAGTGGGGTTGCTTAATCGCATCGGCTGCGGCGCTGGGGTGGATGCCATTCGCTTATGCATCTCAGCCGATCGTGTGGCGCAGCGGTGCGGTGCGTTTGGAAGTTCAATCGCAGCAAGAAGCGATTGACGTATTGACTCGCGTCGCGGGCGCGAAGCAACCCCGTCATCTCCTGGTTCAATTTGCCAACCCCCTTGGGCGAAATCAGCGCAAAGAATTTGAAGGGGCGGGCATCTCACTCTTGACCTCCGTGGGATCGAACGCCTTTTTTGCCTCGGTTGATCCCGAAGTGCTGAATGCCGGAACGGCAGCACGCTCGGCGGCGTTGATTCAAGTGCGCAACATCGAACGGGAGTGGAAGTTGCATCCGGCCTACCTGAACGGCCGGGTTCCCGACTGGTCGATTCTTGAAGCTGCAGCCACCGATCCAACGGTCATCGTGTACGCCCTTTTTCATCGAGACGTACCGCTCGCCCCCGACGCCGTACGTGTGGCACAAATGCACGGCGCCTTGGTGCGTTCGACCCTCAGCGCGGTCAATGGGTTTGTCTTGGAGTTGCCGCTTTCGTCTGTTTCCAAACTTGCGGATGACGATGCCGTTCAATGGATTGAACCCCCACTTCCACCGCTCGAGGAAATCAACGCGGTCACACGACAGATCACCGAGGCCGAGGTGGTTCAGGCGCCACCCTATGATCTCGACGGAACCGGCGTGACGGTGTTGGTTTACGATGTCGGTGACGCTTCGGACGTACATGCTGATTTCGGTGGTCGGTTGGTTCCCCGCGACGGCGCTTCGATCAGCGGCCACGCGACTCACGTTGCCTGTACCGTGGGCGGGGATGGTTCCGACAGTGGCGGTGAACAGCGCGGCATGGCTCCCAACGTGGCAATTGAATCCTACGGTACGGCGTGTTGCCCGCCAGGATTCTTATACACCGATCCATTGGATATCGAGCAGGATTACACGGAAGCGATCAACGTCTACGGTGCCGACCTTTCCAACAACTCCATCGGGACCAATGTGTGCAACAACGGACTGGATTGCGAATGGACGGGTGACTACGGAGTGACGTCTCAGCTCATTGATACGATTGTTTACGGCGGATTGGGAAGCCCGTTTCGGATTGTTTGGGCCAATGGAAACGAGCGCGGATGCTCGCGCTGTCGGGATGAGGGTGTGCATACGCCACAGGGGTATCATTCAACCGCACCCCCGGCCTGCGCCAAGAATCACATTACGGTCGGAGCACTGACCGACACTGACGGCGTGACGACATTTACGAGTTGGGGGCCGTCCGACGACGGCCGCCTCAAACCTGACATTAGCGCCCCCGGCTTGGGCGTGACCTCTTGCGCCGTAGGGGGCGGATATACGACTTTATCGGGTACATCCATGGCCGCGCCGGCGGTGACAGGGATATCATCGCTGTTGCTACAAGATTATCGTGCGCAATTTCCGTTGCTCGGCGATCCTCGAAATTCAACGCTCAAGATCCTGTTGGCGCACACGGCAATCGATCTGGGGAATGCCGGTCCGGATTACCAGACGGGATACGGATCCGTGCGTATTCAGCAGGCGATTGACTTTATGCGCAGTGATGACGGTCTCAATTTTTTCGAAGCGACGGTGGGCAATAACGGCGTACATGCCGTGGCGGTGCGGGTCAATCCGGGCGATGGTGAGCTGCGAATTACCCTGGCGTGGGATGATTTCCCGGGAACGCCGAACGTGAGCCCGGCGCTGGTGAACGACTTGGACCTGCGGGTTTTCGATCCCGACGGCGGGCAGCATTTTCCATGGACGCTCAATCCGAATCTACCCGCGAATGCCGCCGTACGCACGTCGGTTGATCACCTCAACAATATCGAACAAGTGTATGTCGATGCGCCGTTGCCGGGATTGTGGCTGGTGGACGTGGTCGGGTTTAATGTGCCGGAAGGGCCGCAGTGGTTCTCCCTGGCGGCCTCGCCCCACTTGGTTTTTGATTGCAACGGCAACGACATTCCGGACGACGAGGAGATTCAAGCGAATCCGAGTCTTGATTGCTCCGGCAACGGCGTGTTGGACGAGTGCGAGCCGGATTGTGACGGTGACGGAACGGTTGATTCGTGTGAAATCTTTTTTGGAAATACCACGGATTGTGATGCCAACGGGGTGCCGGATGATTGTCAGCCGTTCTTCGATTGCAATGAAAACGATGTTTTCGATCCTTGTGATATAAGCAACGGTCCCGCATTGGATTGTAATGGGAACTGGGTTCCCGACGAATGCTTGGCGGTGGAAATCGACTGTAACGGAAACACGATTCCCGACGATTGCGACATCGCCGAAGGGACAAGTGTGGATTGTGACCATGACGAGGTGCCCGACGACTGCGAAATGGTGGATTGCAATGCCAACGATATTCTCGACTCATGCGATGTCCTGCAGGGCACCAGCTCGGATTGCAACGAGAACCTAATTCCAGACGAATGCGAGCCCGAGGGAATCATACACGTGGACGCCAACGGCCCCTTCGACCCCCTCCGGGGCGATCCAACGGTTAGCGATCCGGACGAAGACGGAAGTATGAACCACCCGTTCGACGCTATTCAGGAAGGAATTATTGCGGCCGCGTGCGGCGACACCGTGCTCGTTCACAGCGGCGTCTACACCGGTGTCGGCAACAAGGAGTTGGATACGTTGGGGAAGGCGATCCGCGTGATGGGTGAGAGCGGCCCGGAAAACAGCATCATCGATTGCCAGGGAGATGGCAGGGGATTTCATGTTCACAATGGGGAGGAAGCCACCACGGTGTTGCAGGGCTTGACGATTCAGAATGCATCGGCCAACGATGGCAGTAGTATTTTTTGTGATGGAGCCAGCCCCACTATTAAGGATTGCGTCATACGGGACGGGGTCGCGGTGCAGGGTGGGGGGGGCATACGCTGCCTCGGCGGCAGTCCGTTGATCAGTGGCTGCCTCATAACGGGCAACACGGCCGGATCGGGCAGCGGATTGCATTGCTTCAACCAGAGCAATCCGATGGTAGAGAATTGTATATTTTTGAACAACATGGGTAGCGGCACGGTTCACGCCAATAACGGGTCAACGCCTCATTTGGTCAATTGCCAGTTTGTCGGCAATCTCAGTTTAGGCAGCGGTAACGTTTCGTTTACCGGGAACGTACGCCCGACGCTGACGAATTGCCTGTTCTCTGGGAATACGGCGCTCAGTTGGGGGGGGGCCATATTCGCGACACTTGGCGCCAGCCCGACGATTACAAACTGCACATTCTCGGGGAACAATGCCGACCGGGGCGGGGCGGTTTTTTGTACTGCGGGATGCAACGCAACCATTCACAATTCTATATTTTGGGGGAATACCGCTGCGGACGGCGCCGAGATTAACTCCGTGATGGACGGTTCCTTGGTTACGATCAAGCGCAGCGTCGTTCAAGGAGGCGAGGCGGGCGTCTTGACGGAAGACGGGGGGGGGCTGTCGTGGGCGGCCGGCAACCTGGATCTGGATCCGCAGTTCATAAATCCCGACGGGCCGGACGCAACGGTTGGCACAATGGATGACAATGTGCGCGTAGACTTCGAGTCTCCTTGTATCAATGCGGGTGATAACCTCTTTATTCCCGAGGGCATCGTCACCGACCTCGATGGTAATCCAAGAATCGTTGAAGACATCGTCGATATCGGTGCTTACGAGCGGGGCGACTTCTGCGGCGACGGCGATTGCGACCCCTTGGAAGACTTGTGCAGTTGTCCGGGCGATTGTGGCGGTCTTCCGAGCGAGAATACGGGATGGGTGTGCAACGACGGGATTGATAATGATTGCGACGGCGTTGCGGACTGCGAGGATCCGGATTGTGTGACCGGGCCTGCATGCACTTGCCTGGCGGCCGATATCCCCATACTTGATGGACTTGGGGCCAAGAATCGGTTCATCGGTTTTGAGTACCTAAGCGACACATGGTTGACAGCTATACGCGTGACACTGAGTTCCCTACCCCCTCCGAACGACGTGGCGAACGGAACGGTGATGTGGCTGGGGCCGCCGCGCGTGATTTGTGAAAACTCCGGGCAGGTAGATATTCCACTGGAAGGTTGCGGACCGGCACCCGGGCTGAGCAGTCGAACCACGACCCTCGCGTCGTTGCAATGTGAGCCGTACTATGACGATTGGAGTCAATTCGGTCCGATTTATATCGAGCATGATCTCGTTCTCCCTGATGCCGCCTTTGAGATTCAGACGATCGGTAAGTTGTGTGACGTTCAACTGGAGACTGCGTATTCGGGATCGTTGGTTGTCAATACAAGTCGGTGGGGGGACGTTGTCAAAGATTGCTCGACGAATCCCTGTGGTCCGCCCAACGGAACCGTTGATGTCGTTTCCGATGTGGTCGCCATTCTTAGAAAGTTTTCGAACGTCTTCGGCGCCCCCATCAAAGCCCGCGTGGACCTCACGCCGGCGCAGCTTGATTTTAAGATCGACATCAGCGACGTCCTTGAGGCGCTCGGCGCTTTCCAGGGAAATACTTTCCCGTACGCACCGCCAGCGACGCCGGATCCGTGCGCCGCGAATCGCTCCCCATAGCGCCGGTGTCGAGCCGCGCATCAGAAAGGCCGCCGTTTCGCCTTGAATGCGGCCGAGAGGACTCGAACCTCCACTTCCTTTCGGAAACTAGATCCTAAATCTAGCGCGTCTGCCAATTCCGCCACGGCCGCATACGTTTCTTGCCCACAGCCGTATTATCGCGGACCTCGGAAGAATTGAAAGCAACCCGGCGAATCGACAGCTCCGGGTGTGCCACTGCTAGAGAGGAGTGTGTGATCCCGTTCTTGACTGCCGCGCGCACGGCTCGAGAGCACTGGCCCACGACACGGTATGCGATGCTACCCGCAAGTCTAGATATAACGACGCATTACGCCGTTCCCAAGGATCGGGTGGATTCCAAGTAATGATCGTAGGCGGCGCGAATTTCTTGCAGTGTGTCGCCGGCGAATTTTTCCACGAAGGCGCGGGCGATCTCAAAAGCAACCACGTTTTCCGCGACGACGCTAGCCGCCGGAACCGAACATACGTCACTTCGTTCGTAGTCCGATCGTTCGGGTGCTTTGGTAACCAGGTTGACGCTGTCGAGCCCACGAAGAAGCGTGCTGATTGGCTTCATCGCGGCCCGTACGACGATGGGCTCGCCGTTGCTCATTCCGCCTTCTATCCCGCCGGCATTATTCGAGCGTCGTTGGAATCCCAGGCTTACCGTATCACGCCTGGCGGCATCAAAGTCGATCTCATCATGCACCTCACTGCCGGGCCTGTCCGCCACCGCGAAACCCAATCCGATCTCCACCCCCTTAATCGCCTGAACGGAGCCCAACGCCTGCATCAACCGGCCATCAAGTTTGTCCTGCCAGCGCATGCAACTCCCAAGCCCCGGCGGATGACCGTGAACCTGCACCTCAATGATTCCGCCGACCGTGTCTTTGTCCATCTTGGCTTGCCGGATCGCCTCGATCATAATTTGCCCGGCCGCCAGATCCGGGCAATACGCCTCATTGCCGTCTCGTGCCAGACGAATCGCATCTGGTGACGAAGGCAGGGGCGAATTAACCACCACGTTGTGAATGCGTAACACATAACCAACCACGTCGATGTCGAATTGATTCAAGAGTGAGCGGGCAAGGGCGCCGGCGGCCACCCGTGCCGCCGTTTCTCGCGCCGAAGCGCGCTCCAGCGTCTCGCGGCAATCCGTGGTCAACCATTTCATGCTGCCCGACAGGTCGGCATGTCCCGGTCGGGGACGATGGACGGCGGGGGCGTCATCAATGCGATGGTCACGATTGGTGATTTCCATCGCGATCGGCGATCCGATGGTTGAGCCACGGCGAACGCCGGACAAGATGTCGACCGTGTCTTGCTCGATCTTCATTCGGCCACCACGACCGTATCCACCCTGGCGCCGTCGAAGCTCCGAGTTGATGAGATCGACATCCAAAGGGACACCGCTCGGAAAGCCTTCAACCAGCGCTATCAGCGCCTTGCCGTGCGATTCTCCGGCCGTTTGATAGTCGAGTTTGCCCATGGCGCTTCTATCCTACGGCCAGTGGGCTCCATCGGAAAGTCTCGCGCGAAATTGAGTTCCGACCATCTAACCCGCCGTGCAGCCTAAACGACGTCCGGCACGAATGCGCAGCGGCACCGATGGATTCGCCACCCATTTGCGGCGAAGACGGAAAGGCATATACTGGGCATGATTCGCGCAGGTAGCGTGGCTCGTCTGGGCGGCGGATTGGTGCTTTCTTTCCGGATGCGCTGGCCCTCGCCGGGCCACCGACGTCCGTCTCTTGTATGCGGTGCTGACCTTTGCCTATTAACGCTCAACTATTGCAGATCGATCCCGCTCGGATTTGGTCTTTCTTAGGGCGAATCGGTGAGCGTCCCTGGGTCGTGGCCATCGAATGTTTGCTCATCGGCTCGGTGGTGTACACCATTCTTCGTTTTCTCCACGGAACGCGCGGTGCGCGGTTGGTCCGTGCACTACTCACCATTCTCGCCGTGAGCTTCGCGGTCATGTGGTTGATCGCCGAACGATACGAGTTTGACCGCATCAACGTTCTATACCCCTATTTTATTCTCGGCGTTTTCTTGGTCTTCCTGGTTGCGTTTCAGACCGAGTTGCGTCGCATGTTGTTGCGTTTGGGGCAGGGCGGTTGGATGCAACGATGGTTTCGGACAGCCACGACCGTTATTGACCCCATTGTCATTGCGG
>Ga0214472_10009333_pt1 | contig 10236 bp, 7 predicted proteins | sample RVTome_6_FD_207662 | JGI IMG/M metagenome (GOLD analysis project Ga0214472, IMG submission 207662) | Soil microbial communities from uranium-contaminated site in the Upper Colorado River Basin, Wyoming, United States - RVT140D175 | ecosystem: Environmental > Terrestrial > Soil > Contaminated >...
CTCCATGATCCCGAGGAGCCGCTCGTCCAGGAACTTCGCGGGCAGGTGCGATATGTCGAGGTATACGACGTCCTCGCCGTCCACCCCGAGCTTCATATCGTAGACCACCTTGAAGAGCGCGCGCGTCGCAACGTCCCTCGGCACGAGGTTCCCGTATGAGGGGTACCAGTCCTCGAGGAAGTACCAGGGCTTACCGTCCCTCGGCACCCATACGCGGCCACCCTCGCCCCTCGCCGACTCGGATATGAGCCGGAGCTTGTCCTCGCCCGGTATGGCGGTCGGGTGCACCTGTATGAACTCCGGGTTCGCGTATACCGCCCCGGCCTGGTAGAGCGCACTTGCCGCGCTCCCCGTGTTCACGAGCGAGTTCGTGCTCCTCCCGAATATCGCGCCTATCCCGCCGGTCGCCGCGATTACCGCGTCCGCGGGGAACGCCCTCACCTCCATCGTGTGGAGGTCCATCGCCACTATTCCCCTGCATACGCCAGCTTCGTCAATTACCGGGGAGAGGAACTCCCAGTTCTCGTACTTTTCGATACTCCCTTCGGCCTCGAGCCGCCTCACCTGCTCGTCCAGCGCGTAGACTAACTGCTGCCCGGTGGTGGTGCCCGCGAACGCGGTGCGGTGGTACTTCGTGCCGCCGAACCTCCGGAAGTCGAGCAGCCCCTCCGGCGTGCGGTTGTACATCACGCCCATCCGGTCGGTCAGGTCTATTATCCCCGGCGCGGCCTCGCAGAGCCTTTTCACCAGCGGCTGGTTCGCGAGGAAGTCCCCGCCGTATACCGTGTCGTCGAAGTGCTGCCAGGTGGTGTCGCCCTCGCCCTTTGTGTTTTTGGCCGCGTTGATGCCGCCCTGCGCGCAGACCGAGTGCGAACGCCTGACCGGGTGGAGCGCGAAGAGCGTCACCGCCCCGCCCGCCTCCGCCGCCTTGATGGCGGACATCAGCCCGGCGAGTCCACCACCGATTATGATTATCCCGGGTTTAGCGTTCATCCTAAAAACCCCGTGAGCGCCCGGAGCCCCACGAACACGAGCCCGGCGCCGAGCACGGAGAACACCGCGAGGAGCGTCCTCTGCGCGCGCTCCCCGGCCGCGATACCCCACTTGACCGTGAAGTTCCACAGCCCGTTCATCATGTGCCACGCGACCGAGGCCGTGCCTACGAAATAGAGTATGAATACCGCCGGGTTCGAGATGGAGCTTTTAACCGTGAAGAACGAAGGCGCGGCCAGGAGCCTCTGGTCTGCTATGTGGTACACGACGAACACGAGCGCGACTATGCCGGTCAGCCTCTGCATGAGGTAGAGCCCGTTACGGGCGTAGTTATACTGGGGGAAGTTGTTAGCCCCGGTGTACCAGATAAAAAGCCCGTACAGGGAGTGGTACAGTAGCGGCAGGAATATAAGGCCCCACTCGAGGACGTGCAGGTACGGGAGGCTCCTGAGGAACCTGACGTGCTCGTCGTACGCCGCCGGCCCTGACAGCGAGAAGCTGTTGGCGTAGAGGTGAAAAACGAGGAACGCCCCGAGCGGGACCGCGCCAGTTAGCGAGTGCAGCCTTCTGAAAAAGAGGTTGTCGGAAAGCCGCATAGTCGACCCCTGGAAAAACGCAAAAGAAAAAAGCCGCAGTTCGTGTAAGTTATCCGTGTTCGTCAAGGTACAAATGCTTATATTATACCATACGTAACACAAACACATTCAAGAACTACGGCTTTTTGGGCCTTTTTTACGAACCGCGTACCACCGGCGCGAGGACGGACTTACTCCGCCTTGACCAGGTCCTCAAACTTGATGTCCACACCCAGGACGCCGACAATCTCCTCGTCCTTGTCCCTGATCGGGGTCGCGACCGTAATTGCAAGCTCGCCGGTCACCTTAGATGTGTAGAAGTTGGTGACGTAGGTCTTCCCGTCCGTCATCGGGTTTATGAACCAGCTCCTGTCGGAGAAGTCCTCGTTCATGCCGTAGTTGGAGAACTTCGCCCTGTATTCGACCGTGGTGATGTTCTTCGTGACCTTTGTGCCCTTCGTGTTAACGACGTAAGTGAACTGGATGAATGGGTTGTCCTCCACCAGTTCCTCCATCGAGCGCTCCATGCCCTCTTTGTCCATCGCCTTGAACCCGCCGGTCTCGGCTATCTCCTCGACCAGGTGTACCATCATGTCCCTGGCCTTCTGCTTCATCACGTCGAGGTCGGAGCGCATGTAGTCCGGAAGGTGCTTCTTGACAAGGTTGGCCATCTCGTCGCGAGATATGTTGGTCGTGCGGCCAGCGGCGTACTGCTCCATCACCCACTTGTGTATCTTGGCGATGCCGGGGTGGCGCTTGTCCACCATATTCTCGCCCTTCAGGCCCAGGTGCGAGTTCACCCAGTACGCGATGCCCGCGGTGCCGGACTTGTCTGTGATGATGACGCCCATCGGCCTCTTTAGTATGCGTGTGGTGTCGAATATGTTGTATATCTCTTCGTTCTTCATCGCACCGTCCGCATGTATGCCGGCGGCGGTGTTGTTGAAGTCCGCGCCGACGAACGGGTAGTTTGTAGGTATGTGCACCTTCAGGTTGTTCCTGAAGTAGTCCGCCATGTCGGTAATGGCGCTTGTGTCCGCCCCGTTAGCCGAGCCTGTAAGCGCTATGTACTCCATCAATAGCGCCTCGACCGGGGTGTTCCCGGTCCGCTCGCCGAAGCCCAGGAGCGCGCCGTTAGCCGACGAGCAGCCGTACAGCCATGCGACGGTCGCGTTTATCAGCACCTTGTGGAAGTCGTTGTGTCCGTGCCATTCCAGGAGCTCGGACGGAACACCCGCGAAATGCCTGAGCGTATACATGATCTCCGGCACGCCCCTCGGGAGCGCGGCCCCGACGTACGGGACGCCGTAGCCCATCGTGTCGCATGCGCGTATCTTGATGGGTATCTTGGACTCCTCGGAGAGCTTCATGAGCTCCTGCGCGAACGGCACGACAAACCCGAAGAAGTCCGCGCGCGTTATGTCCTCAAAGTGGCAGCGCGGCTTGACGCCCGCGTCGAGCGCGGCACGGACGACGTCCAGGTACTTGTCCATCGCCTGCTTGCGGGTGATGCCGAGCTTAAGGAATATGTGGTAGTCCGAGCACGAGGTGAGTATGCCGGTTTCCTTGAGGCCCATCTCCTTGACGAGCAGAAAGTCGCTCTTGACCGCCCTTATCCAGCCGGTGACCTCTGGGAATTTGTAACCGCGTTCGAGGCAGAGCCTTACAGCCTCCTTGTCCTTGTCGGAGTACAGGAAGAACTCCGACTGCCGGATGACGCCGTTCGGGCCGCTCATCCTGTGCAGGAAGTCGAATATGTCTACTATCTCCCTGGCTGTGTACGGGGGACGGGACTGCTGTCCGTCGCGGAACGTCGTGTCCGTGATGAATATGTCTTCGGGCAGTTCCTTGGGCACGACCCTGTGGTTGAACGGGACCTTGGGCACTTCGTTGAACGGGAAGTAGTCCCTGAACAGGTTCGGCTCGGTCACGTCCTGGAGCTCGAAATGCACCTTTTCCCGGAGGAGCTCCTTGCGGCACTCTTTTATGTGCTCGATCTCGGCCGGTATAACGTCCTTCTTCTTTGCCAACACCAAACCTCCTTAAATTCCGTGACCTAACCGGCTATCTCGAACGCGTTGAAGAAGTAGCCTGTCTCGAAGGCAGCCGTCTCGGGCGCATCCGAGCCGTGAACGATGTTAGCCTCCTTGCTGGTGGCGAATTCCTTCCGGATCGTGCCGGCTACCGCCTGTGCGGGGTCGGTCGCTCCCATCAGCTCGCGGTTCTTCTTTATGGCGTCCTCGCCTTCAAGTATCATGACCACGCAGGGGCCGGACGACATGAAGTCGGTGAGCGAGCCGAAGAACGGCCTCTCCCTGTGCACCGCGTAGAAACCCTCTGCCTGTTTCTTCGTCATGTGTATCATCTTCATCGCGGATATCTTGAGGCCGTTGTCCTCGAACCTCGCTATTACCTTGCCTATCACGTGCTGCCTGACGCCGTCGGGCTTGATTATCGAAAGGGTCCTCTCCATCTTCTTAAAAACCTCCTGAATGTAGTGATTTAATCCGAAGAGGTTTTTATACCATTTTTTTGTCCCGGTTGTCAATCCGAATCGTTTGAACAGGGCGCAACGCGGCCATCGGACGCATTCCTGCGTCCGCGGCAATCCCCTTTTGATTTCATATACCTATACTCATTCAGCCCTTGACAACCCGGCGCTTACCAAGTAAAGTATTGCGGACGCCGGATAACATCATGCACGGCTTACCGGAAATGCCCTTATAACCATGGGACGGGAACGCCGGATAAACGATATGGAGGTTAAGTATATGTCCGAGAACAACCCCTCCGCGCCCGGCCAGCACGGGAGAAGGACGGAGATTATCTACAGGGGGGCCAAGGTGCATGAAGGCTCCCTGCTTTACAGGACGTTCGAGAGACTCGCCCGGCTTCCGGAGACCGAACTTGCGAAGGTAGGCTCGGTAGTCGAGCTGTTCTACGGACAGGACGGACAACCCGACAGGCTCGCAAGGATGCAGGAGCGAATAGAGCGGCTGGAGAGGAGCGTCGGCGCTCAGGCCGACAAGGGCCCGAAACCACCGGAGCCCGTGGCCGCGACAGAGCCCTCGGCGGAACACCCCGCCCCATCGGCAAAGAAGCGCTCCCGGAAGAAATCCGGCAGGAAGAACGAGGCCTCGGCCACAGGGACGTCTATCCTTGAGGAACTCGGCGTCGAGCACGAGACGGTTGAACAGCGCCAGGCCCGCATGGCCAAGATGGAAAAGCAGGAGAGGATGAAGGACCAGGCCCTCAAGAAGCAGTGGGAAGAAAAACTGAAGGAGTCCGAAAAGACAGGAACGGCCCCGGTGAAGACAAAAACAGCGGCAAAGAAGCCGGCAGAGTCCCTGGAACAGTCCGAACAGCCGGAAGCCACGAAGAAGAAGCCCCGCAGGAGACGAAAGACGGTAAAGAAGGAGCCCGCGGAGACCCCCACGGAAGCATAGCCGCTTTAAACAGCAATGCCCGCCATATGGCGGGCATTTTTATTGAACATGTGGCCGAATACCAGAAATCACGGGTAGAACCCGCCAGCATGCGCATGGCAGGTCATGCAGTCCTTACTGGAATAATCTATGCCCGTCCCGGTGTGGTTGTTCAGCACCGTCCCGTTGTTCCTGTGGTAACGGGTCGTCGTATGGCATACCTCGCATATCCCGTCGTACACGTTATCCCCGTCCGAGAACGAATCCGGTCCCGTAACGTTCGAGAACACCACGTTCCTGAGTCCGCTGTCCGGGGTTTTGACAACCGCCTTTATACCCATGCGGTTCTTGTAGTTGTGGTTGTCGTGACAGGTCATGCAGTTCAGCAGCTCGTGCGTCCCCGTGTTGTGGCAGTCGAGGCACATCGTGTTCAGACTGTTGCCCACACGCAGGTACGGGTATCTGAGCGTTACGTACCCGTAATCGAAGAACGGCCTCGTGAACTTTATCCTGCCTGCGGCCGGGTTGTAGTCCTGGAGTGCGTTGACAAGCCTGTAGGGCGCCCTGTCCTTCGTGTAGGTGGGCGCGGCCATGAGGGTCGTCGACGAGTATACCAGCGGCTCCATGTAGTCGTAGTACGACCAGCCGCCGTTCGCCAGCTTGTAAGTCATCCAGGAATCACCCCCGGCAAACGACGTCAGCTCCCATACCCGGCCAGGGTCCTCGGGCTTCTCCATTATGTTGTGGCATGTGTTGCATACAACCTCGCCGCCGCTCAGATGGTCGCCCATCCTGTTCGAGAAACGCCCGGTCAGGTTCCCGAACGCCGGCGCCACGTTGCCGCCCGCCGTAACGTTCACGAACACCGGGTGGGAGTCCGCGTCGTAGACCATCTTCCCCCTCCCCTGACCGGTGAGGTTGTGACAGCTTGTGCAAAGTTCGGTGGAGTACCTGTAGTCATAACCCTGCGGCAGGAGGTTTGTCCCCGTAGAGCTCTGGTGGCATGCGGTGCAGCTGCCATAGGAAAGGTCCCAGCTGTAATGCGGAAGCTCATGCGTGCCCGCAGAGGGTGTGGCGGTCACCTCGCAGGAGTAGCCGCTATCGTTTGCGAGCGTGTTGTACGCCTTGGCCGCGAAGAAGTACGCAGCCCCGTTGGTCAGGCTCGTTACGGTATATTCGGTGACGTTGCCCACGTCCTCGGTCGCGGTATAGGAACCGGGTGCGGTGCCGTAGCTGACCTTGTAGCCCGCAATGTTGGCCTCCTTGTTCGGGAGCCAGTCGAGAAGCACCCTTGCCGACAGGGGTGAAGCCGTCAGCCCGTCCGGCGGCCATGGGTTAGCCTGCGTCACTGCCGCCTCGTACGCGCCCATGTCCGGAAGGCCCAGGTAGGGCAGCCCCACGTCTACGCCTGCGTCTATGCACGGGGAGACCGTCGGCCCCTCGGACAGGTGATAGTCGCCTCCTCCAACGAACAGCGGGTCCGTGATTTTGTCGTGCGCCCCGGCTGTTACTCCGTAATAGTCGGCCTGCGTGCTGTTCCATACGTCGTTGTAGTCCGAAGTCACGACAGAGTATATGCCTGCGTATATCCCGTACTCCGTACTGGACGCGATGATGTTGTTCTTCAGTACCGGCGAGAAGCTGTATGCCTGCACTCCGCGCCTGTTGGCGGCTATTGTGTTGTTGAAAATCTCGGGCGACCCGCCGACTGTGAAGCTGTAGAGGTAGATACCGTAATATCCGTTTGATGCAATTATGTTGTTGTGGATATAAGGCGAGGACGTACCCTCGGCATATATCCCGTGCTTCCCGTTCAGTGTGATAATGTTGTTGGATATGACCGGTGAACAGCCGGAGATATAAACGCCGGCAACAGTCCCGGCGGCCGCCGAGCCCTTGATGGTGAAGCCGTCGAGCGCAGCGCCGGCAGCGGCCGTAACCGTGCTCCCGGCACCGCCACCGTCGATGGCCGTTACGTTTGCCGATATGTCGCGGCCCCATCCGGAGGCTGAGTACCCGCCAAGAAGAGACACACCCGCCTTCATCGTGACGTTCTCTGCGTATGTCCCGGCGGCGACATGCACCTCGTCACCGCTTGCGGCGGCGTCCACGCCGGCCTGTATTGTGATATAATCGCCCAGCCCGCCTGAGTCGACGGTTATGATTGTGGCTGAGGCCGCTATAGGAGCGGAGAACAGCAGGATGGAGACAAGGATAACCGCATTAATTCTCATATAGCACCGCCATTAGTCTTATACAGCGGTTATATATGCATAAATCATACCATTTCAGTATAAGATACTGCCTAAATATCCCCATAGCATCTAAATATATGTATTAATTATGTTTTTTGTGAGTTACCAAAAAGGTCGACGCTGCTGGATTGGCAGTATACTGGTATTAATGATGGTCGATTGTTGAAATCCCATCAATAGTGGTGAGCGAAATCACACATGCCACATGATCGCCTCGAAGTTCTCGGTCGGCACGGTAAATGATATGTAGCCCCTGTACGGCCATTTCTCAAGTTCTATCTCGTTGCGCCTGACGGTCACGAAGAACTGTACCTCGTCCTTGGGTTTGGCCTCTATGGACTCGAACGGCGCCGCCATCTCGATTATCTCGCGGGCGGCGATGGACGTCAGCCGGGTGCTGCTTTCGGCGTTGCCGTTTGCGCCGAGCCCTATCATGACGGCGGACACCTCGCCCTTTTCCGGGTTTAGTTCCACCTCTATCCGGTACGGCCTGGGCTTAAGGAAGTGAACGCTGAACACCAGCCCCTTTACCTGTTCCTGCTCGCCCAGGTCTATGTTGGAGTCCAGCCTGACGAACATGTTGTCTAAGTCGAACCCGTAATAGATGTGCGACAGGATGCTCGCAGCCCTGTGCATCGTGCCGCCGTACTGGCTTACGTCGTAGTATGCGGCGGCCAGCCATTCGTAGTAGCTCGTCACTTCGCCGTCGAGGGTTGGCGACACGAACGCGGTAAGTTCCACGGTCGGCCGGGCAAGCCTGTCCTCATGAATTATCGGGATCATCAGGTTGTCCGGCGGGGTCTTGTCCACAAGCGAGTATATGTTGGCTATGTGTTTTCTGAAAAGCTCGTCGAACTCGCGGTCGTTCTCGGAGGTATGGTCCGCCCCGTACCACCAGCACCAGTCGCTGCCCTCCGCTATGTATATCTCCTCCCAGGCGAGCTTAAGGTTTTCTTCGTCCTTGACGCCGGGCCCCGCCTCGTATTCCGCGAGCATGTCCCTTGCGTCTGAAAGGGCGTCCCACGCGGCGTTGTCCTCTTCGTGGCCGATCCAGATGTTGAAGTTGTGGTTTATCCACGAACCAGCGTGGAGCTTCGGCAACTCCCGGACTTCCGGGCCGGACTCCAGGTATCCGCCTACCGTGGTGATGTCGAGGCCGGACTCATCCGACAGCCGCTCGTACAACCTCATCAGGAAGTCGCGGCCGTCGTTCCTGTAATGCTCCCATGCGTTCTCGCCGTCCAGCACGATACTGACAAGCCCGTCGTCCACGCCCTTCTGCCGGAGGTCTTTCCTGACCTTGTGGAGCCTGCCTACGAAGTCGTCGACCGCGTTCTTCGGGTCCCATTTCGAGTAGACGAACCCGATAAGGTCCGATATTGTGTGGTCCCGGAACACGATGTTCACGGAGCTGCCCCCGCTTGCCGCCCTGTACGGCCGGTAAAGCGCCTCCGGCTTCTTGCACCCGCCGTAGAAGTCGCGGTCGAACCTTACGCCGAGCGACTGCGCGAGCACCTCCTCGTCGGATGCTATCCAGTTAATGCCCTCGCCCGCGAGTATGGGTATTATGTCCTCGCTGACCGAGCCCTCGGAAGGCCACATCCCGTGCGGCCTTTCGCCGAATACCTCCTTGAACCTCTCGACCGCGCGGGACACCTGCGCCCTTGCGTCCTCCGGGTGGCTGAACCTGCGCGGGAGGGCAAGCCCGGGGCTTGCCACCCATGCGGACTCGGTGTTGCAAAGCAGCGGAAGTATGGGGTGGTAATATGGGGATGCGGATATCTCTATCTGCCCGGACGCCCAGAGCTCCCTGTACTCAGGTATTATGAGACGCATCACCTCGCGCTGCTTCTCTACCAAGAGGAGCTTCTCCTCCTCGGTGAAGTCCGCGCCCTTTGCCAGAAGCCCCTTCAAAAGCGGGTCGGACTCCTTGAACATGGGGTCGAACCATGTGAGGTTGAACCATACCTGCAGGTCGAGGAAGTCCTGGACCGAGAAGTACCTGGTCAGCCGCTCAAGCTCTGCCGCGGTCACGACGGAGCCGCGCTTCCCAAGGAGCTCCCAGTACCTGGGGTACGGCTTTATCATGTTGTCCCAGTTGGCCAGGAAGAAGTTCCTGAGGATGAATACCTTTTCAGGCGTGTCGAGTTCCGATGCTGGCTTTACCGCGTGCTCCAGGTAAACGCCTGTTGCGCTCCCCTCGGCGTAGTCTATTATCTGGTCGACAAGGGATGGTACGAGGTTGAACGTCTGGCGGATGGCAGGGTAATCCCTCAGGATCGCCGCCATGTCGAAGTAGTCCTTGATGCCGTGCAGCCGGACCCAGGGCAGCGCGTAGCTGCCGGTGACGAGGTCCTTGTAGTACGGCTGGTGCATATGCCAGACGAACGCTACGTGAAGAGGCTGGTCTCCCATCCTATTTTTCGTCCTCGTACTGGTAGATTATCTCGCCTTTTTTCACAAGCCCCTGTTCCCTGGCCAGCCGCTCGATGTGCTCCTGGTCGGTCTTCAGAGACTCCACCTCTTCGGTGAGCCTCGCGTTTTCCATACGCAGGCCGGCCACGTCCTTTTTGAGCGCAGCCCTCTCGCGCCTTAGCTCCACGTCCCTCAGCACCCCTCTCTCTCCGAGGAAGAAACTGACAAGGAGGTAGAAAAGTACCATCCCGCCCACCGTCATAAAGACGATGCGTTTTCTGTTGCCGCGCGGTCTGTGTTGCTTCATGTCATGACGTCCGGTTGACCAGCCACGGGTTTAGCGTCCGGAGCTTCAGCCCCTGATGTTATAGAACGCCCCCATGCCGGCGTACAGGGCCTCCTCGCCAAGTTCCTCTTCTATACGTATGAGCTGGTTGTACTTGGCAACCCGGTCGGTCCTCGAAAGGGAGCCGGTCTTGATCTGGCCGGCGTTGACCGCGACCGCGAGGTCGGCGAGCGTCGTGTCCTCGGTCTCGCCTGAGCGGTGCGATATCACGCAAGTGTACCGGGCCC
>Ga0214472_10009334_pt1 | contig 10236 bp, 13 predicted proteins | sample RVTome_6_FD_207662 | JGI IMG/M metagenome (GOLD analysis project Ga0214472, IMG submission 207662) | Soil microbial communities from uranium-contaminated site in the Upper Colorado River Basin, Wyoming, United States - RVT140D175 | ecosystem: Environmental > Terrestrial > Soil > Contaminated >...
AACATCTCGACGAAGACCTCCCGGTCAAAGCCTGCATCCCGCTCCGCGGCCAGCTCGCAGAGCCGCTCGAGTCCGAAACGATCGACAAGCCGAGATACGTCGATGAAGTCCCTGGGAAGCGCTCTCCCAAATAGCGCCAGCATCTTCCCGGCGGCAAGCTCCTCCTCCTGAAGCACTGGCCCAATGGCTGTCTGTTCCGGTGGAAGGATTCGTGGATCCCATGCAAGATCCAGGTTGGTCGTTTCGCCTTCGGACGAGATGATCAACCTGGCGAATCCGTCCGCTATTCGATCCCTTTCAACCGTGAGCCCATTATCCCGCAGCGCCTTCTCAATGACGGGGAGACCCCGATTGACCTCGCCCGGCGAGGTACCGAAAAGGTCGAGGTCTTCTGTTTCCCGGTCGACAACCCCTTGCACGATCAGTCCCCCACCGCCGGCCAGAGCCAGACCTTCAGTCCCCTCAATGGACCGGACGATCTCCAGGACCTTCCGTTGTAGCGGTGAGAGCACACCGCTCCTAGAAGTAGCCGTTCTCTGTTAGCCAACCCTCCCAGGCTTCTCGCACATGCGGTGATAGAACCAGTTCATCCCACAGCCGAACCACCTCGGCCGGATCGATGAAACGCCTCACATCGTCTTCGTTGCCTTCGGTCATCACCTGGGCGTAGACACTCAACCGGTCTGCCAAGTCATCGAGGTCGTAGCTGCGGAATGGCGGACTCCAACGAACATTGTGGGGCAGCTCAACTACCCCCGATGCCTTTGAGATCATGGGGTCATCAACGTCGCCCGGAATCGCAACCGGTCGACTCCATGCAACAGCGCGGGTTGGTGGAACAGCCATTCAGATCAATATTCTACTCCCGGTGATGCTCCCACCCATTGAGTCACGGACCCTACCCATGGACGCCCAAGCCCCCGCGCTTAGCGGCGGGAAGCATCACCACTCTCAGTGATTGCCCCACCGATCCCATGCACCCTGGAAGTGCCGTTCGAGGGCGGTCTCAGATACGTGCGATTTCGCTCGAGACCAGTTGATCTGCGTGGTCGGCGAGATACGGTTTAGGGCCCAGGAACCTGGACCTCCGTGTCGGACGTTGAGCAGGTGATGAGGTTGCGACGAGTTGCATCGACACTGGTCCTAGGAACAGTTCTGGTGCTTCTTTCAGTGACTTCTGCTTCGGCTGCCACCCCGGCCTTTGAGTTCGATATTGAGGTGAACGGTTCGAGCATTGAGGTGACGGTTGACTTTGAGACGCTTCCGCCCGGATTTGCATGGAGCTCATTCGAGGCGTCCGGAGTTCTCGAGCAGCTTATCGGCCTATTTCCGGCTGAGGACGTGGACGACAGGGGGCGTCCACTACCGCGCGCTGAGCCGATCCTTCTCTCGCTCGAACGCATCGAAGAGGGTACCTATAAGGACTCGATCACGGTCGAGGAGGGGCAGTGGGCCGTAGTTGCTTGGCCGCTCATCACTGACTTCGATTCGGAAGCCAATCCTGGGGCAGCACGAACGGCAGTCGTGACCGTAGGCGGGCCACCAGCCTGGATGTGGCTCGGACTGGGCGCACTTGCCGCGAGCACCGTGGTGTTGGCCGCTGCTCGCCTAAGGGCACGAGGCAAGCGGGTCGAATCAACCACACCCTAAGACTGTCAATCGAGACTCGACTCGCCCGCTCAAGACGTGCCGATAGCGGGCACTCTGCTCAGTGGGCGATATGGGCCGAGATTGAGCGATATGAGCGGAGTCGGAGCTTGAACGGTTTCTCACCATGGCCCGAGGGCTCGAACTGGGCTCGGGTTTCTCCCGGATCTCCTCGGATCTGAGAGGTCGCTGCTGGTGAAGGTAGCCGGCTCGAGAGACCGCGGAATCCGGACTCCCAGCGCCCCCCTATTCTTCCGGTGGTTGCTGCTCGAGGACCCGTTTGAGGTTCGCGACAAAGCCGGCGTTGCCTTTCGGGGTCATGAGCCACATGAGTGGCTCCATCAGCCGCATTATTCCGGACACCTTGATCTGGATGCGGCGGGTGAACCTGGTCCCGCCGTCGGCGGGCTCGAACAAATAGGTGAGCGTCGGCTGCATAGGCCCAACCACTCCTGTTTGGACCTCCATCCGGTTCGGCTCGAAGGCCACCACCTCCATGACCGCCTCCGAGACGCCCATGGACGGTTTGAACCGCACATGCCATTTCGTCCCCAACCCGATCGGCCCCTCCGACATCTTCCGCGCTTCGAGGGCGTCGGTGTGCCACGCCGGGTCGTTGGAGGTGTCGGTCACGTAGGGGAACACCTCCTCGACCGGGCGGTTGATGGTGACGCTTTCCGATGTGTCGATCATGTCGTGCCCTCTCGGTCTTGCCTCGACCCTACCCGAAAAGCCGCGTAGCCGGGTTCGTGGCGCACGAATCGCTGCAGATGGGTCTTCACGATCACCGGCCACGACACCGAGACGCCCCTGGAGCTGTTCCATCAGGCGATCGTTGGGCCTCCCGTAGAGCTCGATCCTCGGCGTTTCCAACATCCCAGCCGCTCGCAAGCCACTTGGATTGGGCCTCCGACGACCGACGGGACGTGCGAGGGATCGCATGGGAGCGCGAGCTAAGTCAAACTCCGCCCTCCGCGTGGTCCGGGAGTGCCGCATGAGCCGATACTGGACGTGCCGTTCTCGCGCACCCTCTGAGATGCGTGTTATCGCCCGATAACTGGCGATCAGCGCTACTTATTGGTGGATGGCGAACCGACGGCCACACGGGCCAGAATCTCTTCCCGTTCCCCGAGAAGGATCTCTATCCACCAGGTCGCACCGGCTGTGCTGTAGAGGCTGACAAGGTCAGCATGCTTTGGCGTGGTCTGACCGCCCCAGGCGATGTCGAAGGAGTCGGTTGAGGCGCCCGCCTCTTCGAGACGCCGACGGACGGAAGATACATCTTCGGGACTGGTGTCGAAGGGATCATCGTCGGGCCCGATCCATCCGTCCCAGCGTGCGGCACGACGCATCGCCGCCCCGCTGTCACCGCCTACCCAAATCGGAATTCGGGGCTCCTGGACGGGCGTCGCGGTGAGAGCGAAGTCATCCACCACGTAGTGCTTCCCGTGGTGTTTGACCGCCTCCCCGTACCAAAGCCTGGTGATGATGTCCAAGGCCTCGTCGAGCATTTCCGCCCGTGTGTGAGGATCCTTCGGTTCTCCGAATGCCTCGAACGCCCGGGGTGCGCTCCAGTCACCGACTCCCACGCCCAGGATCAGCCTTCCCCCTGAGAGGACATCGAGACTGGCGAGTGTCATCGCCAACAAATGGGGCTTGTAGCGAGGAACGACGGCGACGCAGGTTCCGATCCGAATCCGCTCAGTCGCCGCCGCGACCGAGGCCAGGATCACCCATGGGTCGTAGGTCGGAGGAGGGTCGTCCTTGACCGCGAGCCCATCCCACGTGAAGTAACCGTGCCAGCCTGCCTGTTCGGCCACCGATGCCAGCTCCGCAGCATGGCGTGGATTTCCAAAAGCTCCCCAGTTGGGAGGAGCGATCCCGAAGCGCAGCAGGGGGTCACCCATCGACGCCACGGGTATGCCGGATCATTGCGTCAACGCTACCCAAAGACGACTTGGCTGGCAGTCGCCGGCGTGCAACAACCGATCTCAGGTTGCCACGGCCATGGCGGGCGCCCAGAACACGAAGGGTGGCACCGCCCGCTCGAATCACCGCCCTCGACGTGCCGTTCTCTCGCGGTGTCGGATGTGTGCGTTATCGCCCGGGATCTGTTGATCTGCGCTACCCAGCGACGACTTCCACTTCGGATTCAATGTTGAACAAGGCGATCTCGCCGGTGGGTCCGGTACACCGGTCCGCCGCTGCAGCGACGGCTGGGCCCGTCATCTCCTCAACATGATCACGCTGGAGATAGCCGCCGCCTCCGTAAACCGTCATCCCCGGCTCCACCTTCTCCCCGTTGTCTAGAAGAACTGCTGGAGGGTCTTCCTGCCACCTCGTTCCCGCCGGCCAGACGAGTGGATACTGGACATCTTCCAACTCGATCAGAAGACAGTTGGTGGATTGGTCGTAGATCAGCACTCCTGTCACTTCGGCGGCCATCCCACCCGAAGGACCGAGTAGCTCAGCCGGTGACGTGAGTACTGGGCCATCTAGGGCGCCGGTCGAGGAGCAGCCCGCGACGATCACCGCCAGCATTCCAAGAAGAGACAAGCCACGCTTCACACTCATTCGACGTCCTCGCGCACCACATAGTTTCCCGAACTGTGCCTGAGGCAGACCGAGCAAGACGTGCCGATAGCGCGCACCTCGTGAAATGTTCGTTATCCGCTCGGGATTGTCGTTCTGGGTCGGGTCACACCGTGCTCGGTCTTTGCCTGGTGCTAGCGTGGCCGACCGCTCGAGAGAATGATTGGTTCATTCCTTGACCTGGGAGGGGTGCGTCGATCCGCTGCAGGGCGACGCAGGGTGTTTCGACAAGTCGGTCCGGACGATGCTTCTCAGGACTGCCGGTGGATGTTGGGATGCCAACATTCCGCGGGTCGGCAAATCTCGGCGTCACACATTGGCCACGAGCGGTGTCTTTAGGGGTAACGACAGGGAGAACCTCGGTTGCCTAAGCGATCTTCGATAGATGAGATGGAGAGGGAGCTGATCACTTCCTTGTATCCGTTTCTACGGAGGATCGCCGCGGTGGCAGGCTCGGTCGATGTGGAGCCAGATGATCTGGTTCAGGAGGCGTTGATGCGTTCGTTGCGAAAAGGTCCGATCTCGGATCTCGACAACCCGCTGGCGTTTCTCCGGCGGACGATCGTAAATCTGGCCTCGAATCAGCGTCGGAGCCTGGGTCGGAAAAGGATGGCGCTCGGTCGGCTCTCCATCGAGGAGGGCTGGCTTCAGAGCTATCCGGCGGACATCGATGCGATCCTCGATCTTCCTCCAAGGCACCGGGCCATCCTCTACCTCGTCGAGGTGGAGGATGTCCCCTACGCCGAGGCGGCGGAGCAGCTGGGGATGACGACGGGGGCAGCGAGGGCGATGGCGAACCGGGCCCGCAAACGTGCGCGAGCCGCCTTGGAGGTGGCTGGTGGCTGATTTCGAGACCAAGCTGCGGTGGCTCAGTGAGAGAGGCAACCCTGTCGGCGCGGAGGAGTTGATCGAGCGGATCGAAGCCGATCTGGCCGGAGATCCCCTGGTCGTCGTCACCAAACGACGAGAGGGAAAACCCATGACCAAGACACAGCTGTCACCGAGGACCAAACAGCCCGGCCGATACAAGGGGCCCGCCTGGGGGGTGGCAGCATTCGTCGCCGTCCTCGCCGTGGCCGCTTTCTACATCGCCCTTGCCGGGGATGACGAACAGGTGGCCGACACCCCAACGACAACCGTGGCTCCGGATGTCGAGACCATGACCGATCTGGAGACCATCGAAGCCGGGGTGGCCGCCTTCTACTCCGGGGACGCCGAGCGGGCCGCCGAATTGTTCGAGCTTCCGGACCGCGACGACGATGAGATACGCGGTGAGGCGGCATATCAGGCAGCCATCGGAGGGCGATCGACTCTGGATTGCCAGGCGCAAGACACTCCCGGGGCATTCACCTGCAACACGCCGTACCACAACGCGATGACAGATGCGATCGGCTATGTCGATTCCGGGGACACGAGCCGTTTCGTGGTCGAAGACGGACTGATCACGGAATTCGCATTCCCCGAGCACACGTTCATCGTGGTCGAGATGGGGACCTTCCTTATCATGGAAGGTCGCTTCGAGGGCTATGGAGACTGCGGGGTTGGCCCGTTCCCCGAGTCATGCGCCAACATCCAACTGGAGAACCTCGACGCCTGGGTGCAGTGGCGACAGAACTTGGAGCCAGCCAACGTGGTGGAGGTCGCATTGGAGACCTGGTACGGAGGGGACTGTCAGGCAGCCCAATTCATCATGGGCCCCGCCACCCCTTTCATCGCCGGCCCCTACATCGACTGCTCGACCTCGTCCACGCCCAGCCAGACGATCGAATACGAGTCCATCCTGGGAGCACAAGTCTCGGTCGAAAACTGTGAGGAAACCGCATTGAGTGGTGCGAAACATCTCTCATGCGAAGTGCATTACTCGAACAGCATGAACAGCGCAGTGGGCAAGCCGCCCTCGGTGACCGCTCGAGAATTCACTGTCGTCTCAGCCGGATTTGTGCGACAGCCCGGGGAAGAGGACCCGTGGTATGCGGGTGATTACCCCGAGGACACTGAGCTCCGTGAAAGCTTCAGGCTGTTCGCCGAAGGGGGCGAACTCGGGGACGAATACGAGGGCGCGGGCTGCGCATCCGCCCGTACGCCCGAGTGCGCCAACCTCATCCTGGACAACCTCGACGACTGGGCCTCCTGGTATGAGACCAACAGTTGACCGACGTCGGCGAGGGGCGTTGAACGCCCCTCGCCGGTCGGACTCGGTCCGGCAATCCCTGGTCGAAAAGGAGAACCTCGACGGCCCAGGAGCGCTGTCCGCGTCCGCCATCCAGGAAGCCGCTGTCCGAAGCCAAGAAAGAGGCACCAGCATGGTTGCGACCAGTGAAGAGGGTGACCACATGAGTGACGGAAAAAGGTCCATGAACCGGATTCGCCGGCCGGTCAAATGGGCACAACGTACAACGATCGTCTTTGTGCTGTTGTTGGCTGGGGCGGGGTGTGGGGGGGATGGGGGGTCAACACAGGTCGAAGATGCCACCGCCTTCTGGGAAGCAGTAGAGGCCGGCGATCTGGATGCCGCGCTCGCGCACGTCGATCCCACTGCCGACGTGACACCGTTCGGCCGGGCAGGCACCCTGGAGGGTCAATTCGACTGGTACGAGGCAGTCGGATGGAAATGGACGCTGGAGGAATGTGTCGAAGGCGACACAGGAACGGTCGAGTGCACGGCAACGGCCCGGAATGCGTGGTCCGACGCATTGGGGGTCGAGCCCGTTCCAGGCGTCTTCGTCGTTCGGTTCGGAGAGAATGGAATCACCGAAATCGGTGACAAGGCCGAATTGTTCGGGAACAAGTGGTCAGCGCAGGTGTTTCGAGTCTTCGCCGGCTGGGTTGAGACGAATCATCCTGAAGATTTCGCGATCATGTTCGACTTCTCAGTCGATGTGAACCCACAGATTCTGGATCTCTACGAGACCAACACGAATCGTTTTGTCGAGGCTCAAGACGAATGATCGCCCCCGACGGTCTCGGTTTCTGCGCGAGTCTCGGTTCGGGTACTGCCTGCGCTACCGCCATCTGATCTGATGATCATCGGGACAACGGTGGTCCCACTCTGGCTGCTCGTGATGGGAGTCCTCTCGTCCCGCAAGGCGGTAGGCACATGCTCGAACGCGTCGGGACGCGGTCCTGCGTCAACCCTTCTCTAGCCCCTGGAGTCCAGCGCATAACGCTCAGGGGTCTTCCGTGCGTGTGAGTGGCAAAGCCGCTCAGAACCGGCAATCGGCGCTGCCCGACTTCGCTTTCCCTTCACGCGACATGAAGTTCGAACGCGAACGGCAGGCCGGTTACCTGTTCGACGCGGCGCTTCCGGACAACCACCCACACGGGGGGGCTCATTGACGCTGAGCACTTCCGGCTTCTGACCCAAATGGTCCTGGAGAGGATTGAACGCGCGACGACGTGGACGCGGGCGGGCACTGCTTCCCGGCCGACCTGACCCTCGGCGACGGGACGGTGCTGCATCAGCGGATCGGTTTCGCTGTCATCGCCGCTCGCCACCTACTGGGAGACGCGCTCGCGCATTCCGATCAAACCGTACCCGGGGCCGGAACCGTCACCGGTGCCGGGACCGTCGTCTGCGATCTCGAGCTCGACGTCGTTCCTGCGGTAACGGAGAAGCACCCGGGCATGTGCGGGGCCGGCGTGTTTGAGGACGTATGTCAACGCCTCCTGCACGATCCGGTAGGCGGAGACGTCAACGCTCGACGGGAGTTCCGTGCTTCGCCTTCAACGGCAATGCGGAGCGGCAGCCCGGCCGCTTGCACCTGCTCGACCACTCTGTCGAGCTCCTTCAGACTCGGCTGTGGGGTGAGCACGGGCACCTCGTCGCTTGCGCGCAGGCTCGACACCGCCTACGAAGCATTGACCTCGGTGCTTCCGCTTGGGCCCGGCCGGGTTGTCAAACACAACAACACTCTCTACGTCGAGTGCCCCAGCCGGGGACTATTCCACCTCGCCAACTCAGCTGATCGGCGCCGCAAGCATGTCCTAATGAAACGAGACCGACCGCCCGTCGTCGATGGAACGCTCAAGTGCTTCCTTCGGAACCATCCAGGTCAACGCACCAACGCATTGTTAGAAGGTGGTCCGTCGCTGAAAGGGGATGTGTGGCCGTGGAGAACCGATCGAGTGGGATGGTGCGTATTGGACCTGACAGGTGTCGTCGAGTGACGACGAGAGGAGCACCCATGGCAGAGAAGACCCTTTACGACCGGCTCGGCGGCGTTTTTGCTATCGCCGCGGTGATCGACCACTTCAGCGATGAGGTCGTCAAGAATCCCATTGTTGGCCAGGCCTCAAAGAACCCCGCCCTGCGGGAGTGGCACACCAACCAGCTGAGCAGACTTCCGGGCTTGAAATTCATGCGAACTCTGTGGGTCTGCAACGTTGCGGGTGGACCTTTCGAATATACAGGCACCAAGCCAGGGATGACGCCTCTCGGCTTAGAAGAAGCACATCGCGAGTTCCGAATCTCTCCCGAGGAATTCGACGAGGTAGCGGCCGAGCTCGGGCGCACCCTTGACTTCGTCGGCGTGCCCCAGCAGGAGAAGGAGGAGGTTCTAGCTGCCTTCGCGGCACACAAGAGCGAGGTGACCGAGGGATCCTACGCCAGGTAGGGCAGAGGCGAACAGGTCATCAATCTCAGCGCGAAATCCCTTGTAGGCGATACTCGTTTCGACATCGGGTGTAGGTCTCCTTCCACGAGTTGGTCCCCGTCGGGAGGAACCTACGCCCGTCGTCATTTGCACCAGAGAATTGACGCCACCACCGATCGCAGCCATCACTACTGCGCGCTGGGCCTGGAGTCGACGAGGCAGTGAACGACATCGACCCCGAATGCCGGTCCCTTCGGAGTGATCGGAGAGACGCCCTTTTCTGTGGATAGCGAAGGTTTGGTGAGGTTCTGCAGTCGGGTCGCTGGCTGTCGGTCAGAAGACCGGCGAACACACCTTTGGGGGCCAGGTCAGTTGAACGAGAGCAACTCGGCTAGATGCGATTCACCACCCAGACGACCACCACAATCAATCCGATGATCCCGAGGACGAACCAGATCGATCGACTCATTTCCGCCTCCTCTTCCTGTATGAGATGCACCCAGTTGTAGGTCCTGGGCTCGCTCACGGTTGGTGTTTCCGGCCAGCCGGGTCCGCCCTACAAACCTACTCGAGGGAGCGGCGGTGGGTGAGATTGGATGCCCGTACCACCCACAAGGGGGCTGGGCGACACTCGGTCGTGGTCTACTCCCGACCGGGCTCCTCGATGCCCGCCGTGTCATGATGATCGGGATGCCCAATCGGAGCCGACCAGGGTGACGCAGACGATGTCGGCGATAGAGGGGACCCGCAAGAGATCGACGCCATGAACGTGATATTCCCCGTCGCGGCTGGGGCGTGCAGGCACTTGGTCACTGGCTCGGCTGACTCGTCGAGGCGATGGTCGAGTGTGTTACTGCTCTCCCCGGAGGCGCTTTAGTTGGTCTTTGTCCCGCAGCGTCCGCCGCCTGCGCTTCCGGTAAACCAGCCCAAACAGCTCGTCAAGGACGATGCCGATCAGCAATGAGCCAAGGATCAGCACGATCAAGGGGGTTGAAAAGTCCCAGCCGAGGAAGGAGATGGTGGCGGTATCGGTGTTCTGGGCCGCCAGGATTACCACCGCCCCCGCCAAGACGACCCCAACGATCAGCCCCCAAAACAGGCCGGTTCCCGCAAACACCCGATCCTGAGCCGCCACAGGAGCGGTCTCCCCGGTTTCTCTCCTTGCCTCGACATCGGATGATCGGGCCGGCTCTTCCGTGTCCATATCGTCGACTCCATCCTGACTAGTACCGGCCTTCAGGTTACGGCCGAATTCATGCTTCAACCTATCTAGATTACTTTGGGTATGAGCAGCCCGGCGGCGGTTTCGGCCGATGGAATCCACAGGAGTCCCCTGGCTCCATCACGGACCCTCAGCTGTACCTGTGAGGCGTGCCGGTCTCGCCGTGGCTGAACAAGACCCGGA
>Ga0214472_10009337_pt1 | contig 10232 bp, 7 predicted proteins | sample RVTome_6_FD_207662 | JGI IMG/M metagenome (GOLD analysis project Ga0214472, IMG submission 207662) | Soil microbial communities from uranium-contaminated site in the Upper Colorado River Basin, Wyoming, United States - RVT140D175 | ecosystem: Environmental > Terrestrial > Soil > Contaminated >...
TCGAGGACTACGACGCCGCCGTCGAGGCACTCATGGCGATGCTCGGCCTCGGTTTCGGGCGCGCCCCGTCACCGCGCCGCACCCGGAAGCTGCTGCGCGAAGCGTGGCGCAACCTGCTCTCCCGCCTGGCCAACGATGGGCCGGTGCTGATGATGATCGAGGACGTGCACTGGGCCGGCGATGCGTTGTTCGACGTCCTCGATCACGTCGTGCGACGGGTGGAGGGGCCGCTGCTGTTGCTGACCCCCGCCCGGCCCGAGGTGTTCGAACGCTGGCCCGCCTGGCAGGCCGAGGGAACCCGCGCCACGGTGGTGTCGGTGAGCCCCCTCGACCCCGACCAGGCGCGCCGCCTCGCAGGGCGGCTCCTCGTCGATGCCCGCCTCCCGGTTGCGGAGAGCGAGGCGGTGGCTGCCCGGGCCGATGGGAATCCCTTCTTCATGGAGGAGCTGGTTCGGCAGCTGGCGTTGCGTCGCACCGACGCCGGGCACGACGAGGGCGTCGAGCTGCCCGCAACGATCCAAGGCGTGATCTCGGCGCGGATCGATCTGCTCCGCCCCCGGGAGCGCCGCGTCCTCCAGGCGGCCTCCATCATGGGGCGGATATTCTGGCCGACGGCCGTTGCCCACCTCACCGGCCTCGAGACCGCCGAGGTAGACATGGCTTTGCGCCGCCTCGAGGCGCTGCAGATGGTGCGCCGCAACCTGCGCTCCTCGCTCGAGGGGGAGACCGAGTACCTGTTCCAGCACAACCTCATCTCGGAAACGGCCTACGGGCGGCTGGCGCGCACCGACCTCGCCCGGATGCATGGTGCTCTGGCGGAGTGGCTGGAGAGACGCGATCCCTCCGAGCGGCGCGAGGCTGCTGAGCGCCTCGCCTATCACACCGCCCGGGCGCATGCCGCAGCCGAGACCATCGAGGGTTTCACCGGCGACGAGGTGACGCGGTTACGGCAGCTGGCGGTGGACCGCCTCCTCTTTGCCGCCATGGGAGCCCGCGAGCGCGGCGCCTTTGGACGGGCGGTCGAGATGGCGTCTCAGGCCCTCACCATCGCTGCCGGGCCGGGCGAGGCGTGGCGGGCCTACGAGCAGCTCGGCCTCACCCACATGGCCGAGTACGCCGGCGACTCCGCCTGGGAGGCCCTCGTCACCGCGGTCGACCTGCACCTCAAGTCGGGAGCGGTGCAGGATTCGGTCGTCGCTCGCCTCGCCGCGGCCGCGGTCGCCTCTCCGCTGCGCTGGACCGGGACCATGCACCAGCTGCCCGAAGCCGCCGAGGTGATACGGGTGCTGCAACTCGGCCTGGCGCACGCCGGGACCGCAGACTCGGAGTCCCTCGCCTCGCTGCTCACTGCGATCGCCTTTCTCCCCTTCAGCGCCTTCGCTCGCAGCAACGATCTCGGCATGGGGCGGGACGAGGCCCATGCCGCCGGGCTGCGGGCCCGCCAGATGGCGCGCCGGCTGGGGCTCCCGCACGCCGAATCGGCCGCGCTCGACGCTCTGATGAGCCATGCCACCAACACCGGCCGCATCCAGCAGGCTGCCGCGATCGTCGAGGAGCGTATGGAGCTTGCCGAGGCGGTCTCCGACCCGTGGGAGGTCGGCGACACCTACGCCATGGCGGCGTGGCTGTCATTCGACCTGGGCGATTACGAACAGGCCCGGGATCGCGCCGACAAGGGCTTCAGCCGCACGGTCGACGATGCCCCCGGAGTCGCCCTGCACACCCTGTCGTGGGGAGCGGTCGCCCGGGTGCAGACCGCCGAATGGGATGGCGTCGCCGACGCCCTGCGCCGCGCTCACGATCTACTCGATGCCGAGCGCCGGTTGCGTCCTCCGATCTACGCCGCGGCCACCTACGCCGCTGCCGCAATGGTTGCGGAGTTCCGCGGCAAGTCCACAGAGGCCGATCGTCTCCTCGGCCTCCTCACCGCCACCTGGTCCTCATCCGACCTCATGCACATCACCGAGCACCCGCACGCCTCGTGGTGCAGGCAGACCGGACCCATCTACCTGCGTCGCGGGCGTTTCGACGTCGTGGAGAAGCTCATCGCCCCGTCGGATTCGCGTCGCATCGGCCACGAAGGAGATCGTCTTTCGCTGCGCTGCGAGTTGGTCGCGGCCCGTCAGGGCTGGGACGAAGTCGACGCGGCCGTGGCCGAAACCCGCGCCGTGGGCCAAGCGTACGGGATGAAGGCCCTCCAGGCCCACGCCGACCGCCTCGAGGGGCGCGCCTCGATCGCCGCCGCGGACCTCAAAGGGGGCCGGGCGCTGCTGTCTGCGGCGCGGGATCGCTTCTCCGGCTTGGGCGACCACTGGGAAGCGGCCCGCACCACACTCGACCTGGCCGGTGCCGGTGGGGATGCCGATCTCGCCGCGGCCGCCGAGTTGTTCACCCGGATCGGGGCCGTCGCCGAGGCGGCCACGGCGCAGCGACTGCTGTCCGCCGCCAAGCCCTAGCCCGCGGTCCACACCTCCCAGGCAGCCCGCGGGGTTCCGTCCGCCGCGTACTCGGTCACTGGAGGTCCAGGTGCTCTAGCTGAGCAACTCCCGCGCCTTGCGGAGATAACCCAGGCCCTCGATCCGACGGATGAACCCCGGTGAGGCGCGGAACCGGTGTGCGATCTCGTCGTACTCCAGACCCGCCGACCGGAGCGCCAGCACCCGCCGCTCCATGGCGCGTCCCTTGCGACGGGGGGCCGGACCGGAGCGTGGGATCTCCAGCCAGAGGATCACCCGTTCCATGTGCGGGACGCTGCGCCTAAAGGCGATGGCGATGTCGTCGATCGGGGTCCCAGCGGAGTGCATGGCGAGCACCCGGCGTTCGAAAGGACGGAGGTGTTCCATGCCGGAACGGTACTAGGAATGGGGTGTTAGGTCCTGGGGACTCGGGTGCCAGGTGCCGGGTGGAAGGGTGCCGGGTGCCGGGTACCGGGTGCCGGGTCCGGCCAATAGCCAATCGCCAATCGCCATTCCGCCAATCGCCACTAGCCAATAGCCATTCCGTCAATAGCCATTCCGGTCACCGATCGGATCGCGGCGTGCAGGGCCTCGGGTTCGTCGGTGCCGATCCAAAACCGCCTTCCCGAAGCCAGGCTCAGTTCGACGGCCGACAAACCCCATACATTCCACAGCCAGCCGCGGGGAATCCACCACATCCCCCAGCCGTACCAGGGCTTGTGGCGCACCGGCCTGGTGGCGGTCACGATGGTGGGATCGATGGTGCGGCGGGGCCATCTCCGGCCGAAGAACACGGTGATCTCGTCGGTGACCTTCACCGTGAGCCGGCTGAAGTTGTAGAGCGTCGCCGCGAGCACCACCGCTCCCCCGAAGAAGGCGGCCCGAGCGGTCCAGGGAAGTGGGTCCACAAAGATGACCGCGGCGAGCAGCAACGCCGCAAATGGCATCCCGACGAGAGCGGTCCAGCGGGAGTACTGGGTGTGGGAGTACTGCGTCGCCACGAGCCCAGGGTAGGACGGCTGGATCCGAGGTATCAGGGATCAGGTGCCGGGTACCGGGTACCGGGTGCCAGGTGCCAGGTGCCAGGTACCAGGTGCCAGATGCCAGATGCCAGATGCCAGATGCCAGATGCCGGGCGCCAGGTCGGGCCAATAGCCAATCGCCAATCGCCAATCGCCTACTTCTTCCGCGCCATCCTGCGGTCGCTCTCGGACAGGTGGCGCTTGCGGAGGCGGATCGCCTTGGGGGTCACCTCGACGAGTTCGTCGCCGGCGATCCACTCGATTCCCGTCTCCAGGGTCACCCGGCGTGGCGGCGCCAGGCGCACCTGCTCGTCGTGGGCGTGGGTGCGGATGTTCGTCAATTCCTTGGCGCGCGTGGGGTTGACGACCATCTCGTCGGGGCGCGACGACTCCCCCATGATCATCCCTTCGTAGACGTCCTCGCCGATCCCGATGAACAGCTCCCCGCGCAACTGCAGGTTGTCGAGGGCGAACCCGGTGGAGATTCCGGCGCGGTCGGCGATCATCGCCCCACCGACCCGGCCGGGGATGTCCCCTGCCCAAGGCTGCCAGCCGTCGTGGTGCTGATGGACCAGGGCGGTGCCGCGGGTGGCAGTGAGCAGCATCGAGCGCAACCCGATGAGACCCCGGGCCGGGGCGACCACGGTGACGATGGTGCGCCCGGAGTCGCCGGGACGGAGGTCGGTGACCGTCCCCCGCCGGGGTGCCACCGCCTGAGTGACGGTCCCGACGTGCTCCGAGGGGACATCGATCACTGCCCGCTCCACCGGCTCGTGCGGCTTGCCGTCGATGTCGCGGATGATCACCTCGGGGCGGCTCACCTGCAGCTCGAACCCCTCCCGGCGCATCGACTCGATAAGCACCGCCAGCTGCAGCTCGCCGCGCCCGGCCACCTCGATCACATCGGGCGAGGTGGTCGGGCCGATGCGGATCGAGACGTTGCCGCGCACTTCCCGGTCGAGACGGTCCTTGATCTGGCGCGAGGTGAGCAGCGTGCCCTCGCGGCCGGAGAGCGGCGAGGTGTTCACTCCGAAGGTCATCCGCAACACCGGCTCGTCGACATGCAGGCGGGGCAGCGGCTCCGGGTTGTCGACATCCGCCAGGGTGTCGCCGATCTCGACTTCGGGGAACCCAGCCACGACGAACAGGTCGCCGGCAACGCGCTCGGCGACGTCGATCCGGTCCAGCCCGGCAAACCCGAGCAACTGGGTGAGACGGCGGCGGATCGGCGGCTCGTCCTCCTCGGCGTGGCACAGTGCCACCCGCTCCCCGGTGCGCAGTGTCCCCTGCACCACCCGGCCGATGGCGAGGCGCCCCAAGTAATCGGAGGCGTCGAGGTTGGTCACGATCGCCTGGAGGGGAGCCTCCGGATCGCCTCCCGGTGCCGGAATCGAGGCGACGACGGTGTCCAGGAGCGCAGAGAGATCGGCGTCCGCCGCGGGCACCCCGACTCCCGTCATGGCGCGACCCTCACGGGCGATGGTGGAGACGATGGGGAACTCGATGTGGTGGTCGGCGGCGCCGAGATCGAAAAACAACTGGAAGACCTCGTCGATCACGGCGCTGGGCCGGGCATCGTTGCGGTCGACCTTGTTGAGGACCACCACCGCAGGCAGGTTGAGGGCGAGCGCCTTGGAGAGCACGTATCGGGTCTGCGGCATGGGCCCGTCGGCGGCATCGACCAGCAGCAGGATGCCGTCGACGAGGGCCAGCGCCCGCTCCACCTCGCCACCGAAGTCGGCGTGGCCGGGCGTGTCCACGAGATTGATCCGTGTGCCCTTCCACTCGATGGAGGCGGCCTTGGCGAGGATGGTGATGCCGCGCTCCCGCTCCTGGTCGCTGGAGTCCATGACCCGCTCCACCCTCGCCTGATGCGCGGAGAACACGCCCGCGGCGCCGAGCATGGCATCGACCAGGGTCGTCTTGCCGTGATCGACGTGCGCGACGAGGGCGACGTTACGGAAGGAGGGAGCGGACACGGGAAGGTCATGTTACCGGTTGCGAGTCGCGAGTTACCGGTTACCGGTTACCAGTTACCCGGCACCCAACGCCCGACACCCGACACCCGACACCCGGCACCGACAGACGACAGACGACAGAACCACCCTGAGTTCCAAGAGGCGCGCATCTAGTGCCTAGTGCCTAGCGCCTAGTGCCTAGCCCTAGAGTCGCCTCGATGAAAATCCTCGTCACCGGCGCCACGGGGTATGTGGGCGGCCGGTTGGTGCCCCGGTTGCTCGAGCGGGGGTACGAGGTGCGTTGCATGAGCCGCGACCCGAACCGGCTCCGCCTCGATCCCTGGCGGGATCGCGTCGAGTTGGCAGCCGCCGATGCCACCGACCCGGAGGCCGTGCTCGCAGCGGCGCGGGGTTGCGACACCGCCTTCTACCTGATCCACAACATGGCGGAGGCTCCGGGCAACTTTCCCGAGATCGATCGCCGCGCCGCCACGGCCTTTCGTGAGGCCGCCGCTGTGGCCGGGGTGCGCCGCATCGTCTATCTGGGAGGGCTCGGCTCGGAACAGCAGAGCCTCTCGCGTCATCTCACCAGCCGCCAGGAGGTCGGAGCGATCCTCGCCGCGGGGCCGACTCCGGTCACCGAACTGCGGGCGGCCGTGATCATCGGTTCGGGGTCGATCTCGTTCGAGATGATCCGCCACCTCACCGAGATCCTGCCGATCATGTTGCGTCCCCGCTGGCTGAAGACCTACTGCCAGCCGATCGGCATACGCGAGGTGCTGACGATCCTGGTGGCAGCGATCGAGGAAGAGGGCACCGCCAGCCACGTCTACGACATCGGCGGCCCCGACATCCTCACCTACCAGGACATGATGCAGGAGTACGCCGTCGTCGCCGGACTGCGCCGCCGAATCGTGATCCCGATGCCGGTGCTGGCCAGCACCCGGCTGTCGGCGTACTTCGTCGGGATGTCGACCCCGCTGCCCAAGAACGTGGTGCGACCATTGATCGAGAGCCTGCGCAACGACGTGGTGGTCACCCGTCCCTCACCACCGGGATTCGAACCGGCGACGCTAGGCGGCTATCGGATCTCGGTGGAGCGCGCTCTGGCGAGGATCTCCCACGACGAAGTCGAGACACGGTGGTCGGATGCGGTGAACCATCCCTCCGCCCCGCTGCCCACCGACCCAGTGTGGGCGGGCGCCAAGGTCCAGGCCGATCGCCGGGTGGTGATCTCTGCGGCATCACCCGACGATGTGTTCTGGGCGGTATCCCGCATCGGCGGCGATGTCGGCTACTACGCCCTCGACTGGACCTGGAAGTTGCGGGGGTGGTTCGACCGCTTGATCGGCGGTGTCGGCCTGCGGCGAGGGCGGCGCCATCCCGAGGAGCTTCGCCCCGGCGAGACCCTCGACTTCTTCCGGGTCGTGGACGTCGACCCGGCCCGCCATCGCCTGCTACTCCAGGCCGAGATGAAGGTTCCCGGCACCGCCTGGCTGGGGTGGTCCGTGGACCAGAGCGATGAGGGCACCCGGTTGATCCAGTCGGCGCGCTTCATCCCCCGCGGGCTCTTCGGGCGCATCTACTGGTGGGTGCTGCTCCCCTTCCATGCCCCGATCTTTCGGCTCATGTCCAAGCGCATCGCCCGCACCGCCGAGCGCCGAAACCGCACCAAGGGCTCCGGCCGCTGATCGTCCAAAACGAACCGGCCCCGGGTGACCGGGGCCGGTTCGTGGAGCGAGTCCTCGCCTAGGCGGCTACGGCCTTCTTCTCCGGGCGGCCCGCCCACACCAGGCCGAGGCCGGTGAGGAGCAGCGTGCCGCCGAGTGCGGCGAACAAGGCGGCAAGGCCGAGCGCCAGCTGCAGCGTGTAGGCAGTAGTCGTGCCGACGCCGAGCTGAGCGGTCAGGCCGAACGCCAGCGGCGACCAAGTCTGGGTGCGGGCCGGGCCCTCGAGCGGGTGCGAGCGGTCGAACTCGCTGTAGTAGCGGCCGTCCACTTCGAATTGGTACTCACCGGCCGGGAAGACCTCATCGGCGCCGATGGTGCCGTCACCGTTGGCGTCGTATTCCTTGTCCTCGGCGAGCACGATGGTCTGGGTCCCGTTCAGCGTGTGGTAGTAGATCGTGGCCATCTGGTACATGTACTCGGTCGCCGTGTCGACGAGCGGGTCATCTGGATCGAGGTCGGCGCTGTTGACCGTGAAGTCCCAATCGTCGGTCAGCAGCGACATGATCGCGGCGGCCCCCTCGGGCGTGCCACGGTCGACCAGGACGCCCTCGTCGTTGTAGGTCAGGATCACGTTCTGCTCGGTGCTGAAGGCGTCCAGTGCGCGGTAACCCTCCTGCGTCTTCATGTAGGCGACACCCGCCACCACGAAGAACAGGAGACCGATCACAGCGAGGACGTATCCCAGCTTGCTGATTCTCGAATTCATCTCACACCCTCCCAGGGTTCTTGAAGTCGTGATCTCACTGACTTGAGGTTCACGGGACGAATCATTGACTGGATGACTTAACAACACAAGCTCGCAATGGCCCAATCCGGGGGGACCATCGGCCCTGGAACCGCACAAGGGCGCGATCAGTGGGCCAGGATGGCGATGACGCGGTCGACGAAGTCCTTGACCGACGCCTCGGCAAACCGGCTGAGGAGGGCGCGGTCGAGCATCCGGCCCACCGATCCCAGGGGCGGCTGATAGTTGCCCTGGAAGACCACCTGGGTGAGCGAATCGGCCATGGCGGCGACGGTGAGCTCGGCCTCCATCTTGGGGAACAAGGCTGGCGTCCCAGTGGCCCACCACTCCATGGGCAGGGTCGTCGTCGTGGCACCCCGCACCGGCGCTCCCAGGTCCAGGAGCACGGTCTTGGCCATGGCTCCCCCCCCGATCTTCACCAGGAGCCCTTCGCCCAGGCGGTACGCCGAGTCCGCCGATTCGGCGAGAGCGTCGCCGATGGCGAGCAGGTCGGATTCGACCTCCGCGAACGGCCGCTCCACCATGCCGTAGTACTGGACGAACATGTCCTGGAGTTCACCGCTCCGCGACGCTGCCAGATAGGGCCGAAAGGCCAACACCAGAGGGCAGATGGCAGAGGGCAGAGGACAGGTCGCAGCTCAGGGGCAAGGGACTAGGGGCGAGGGGCGAGGGTCCTGAGTCAGTGGCTGTCCGGTGTCTGGCACCCGGCACCCGGCACCCGGCACCCGGCACCCGGCACCCGGCACCCGACCGCTACTGGCCTTCTTGCGCGATGATCGCCGTCACCATCCCGAACATGCCCTGCTCCGACTCGACGTGGGTGAGGATGTGGCAGTGCCACACCCAGGCGCCGGGGTCGGTGACGTGGAACAGCACCGAGTACCGCTCGCCCGGCGCGACATTGAGGGTGTCGGTCCAGTAGGGGCTCTCCAGGGGCACCCCGTCCTTGGCCACCACCAAGCCGAAGAACTGATGCTGGTGCATCGGGTGGATCTGCAGACCCTCGTTGAAGTAGTGCACCAGGTACCAATCCCCCACGTTCAAGACGTAGGGGTCGGTTGCGGGGAATGACTTCCCGTTCAGCGAATAGCCGATCACCCCGGCATCGTTGAGCACCATCGGGATCTCGGCGGCGATCGCGATGTCCTCAGGGATGGCCGTACCCGAGACCTCGGTCCCGAGCGGCAAGGCGAGGTCGCCCACGAAGAAGGTTCCGAAGAGCCCATTGGGAACCTGCATCTGGGCGTGGTGATGGGCGTGGTACATCGCCACGGCCGGGGTCTTGGCGACGAACTCGTAGGTGAAGGTCTGCCCCGGCTCGATCAGCGGCTGGGTCAGCGGGGCGACCCCGTCCATCGCGTTCGGCAATCCCACGCCGTGGAAATGGACATCGGTCCCCATGGGAAGGGCGTTGGTGACGTTGACCCGGACCAGATCACCTACCTCGACCCGGATCATCGGACCAGGCACCTGGCCGTTGTAGGCCCACGCCTGCACGATCTTGCCGGGGGCGACCTCCCAGTCGATGATCGACGCTGTGAGATCGAACTCCTTGGCGCCATCAACGGCGATGCGCGGCTGCAGCGGCTGGTTGCCGCGGCCCGCGGTGGCGGCGGGAAATGCCAGGATCGACGCGGTCATGGCATCGGACATCGCCTGGTAGTCGGCCTCCTCGTGTGCTGCGGTGGGAGCACTCGCAGCGGCATCGACGAGCAGCGTGGCCTCCATGCCGGCCTCGCGATGGCCTGGGATCGCGCAGAAGACCACATATGTGCCCGGTTCGAGGCCGGAGACGGACCACAGCGTGGCCTCGCCGGGAGGCACGTCGGGGGAATTGCCGACGCCCTCGATCGTGAAGTTGTGAACGGTGGCGCCGAGGTTGGTGATCTCGAAGGCGGTCGATCCTGGCTTGGCCTCGAGGTGGCCCGCGATGGAGAACTCGGCGAGCGTGATCGGATGCACCTCCGTCGGCCCTGCGCTCAGGGCCGCCTCGGCGGCGCGGAGGTCGGAGCGGAGCTGCGCCATCTCGTCGCGTACCTCGCCGAGCTCGCGATCCAATGCGGCGACGTCCTCTTCGGGAACCCCGGCGACGCTGTAGCAGCCAGCGGTCACCAGTCCCATGACGACCAGAAGCAGCGCAAACCGAATCCCAGTGTGACGACCCACAGCCGATCCTCCTCGATCCCGGTCCGACGCGGCGACACCGCCCCGTGTTGTGCCTACGAAGTTGTTGAGTTGACTACTCAGCGATCGGCCCGAGTAGGGCCGAAAGCCCCGGTTTGCCTACTTTGCCGCCGGTGTCGCCACCGGGGCGATCCCGG
>Ga0214472_10009338_pt1 | contig 10231 bp, 9 predicted proteins | sample RVTome_6_FD_207662 | JGI IMG/M metagenome (GOLD analysis project Ga0214472, IMG submission 207662) | Soil microbial communities from uranium-contaminated site in the Upper Colorado River Basin, Wyoming, United States - RVT140D175 | ecosystem: Environmental > Terrestrial > Soil > Contaminated >...
CCCAAAGAAAGGTAACCAAAGAAATGGCCTGAAAATCGGCTGCCGCCATGACTGCATTCGCGAATGGTTGGTGCCCGGGATCACCGCTGTTGCTATCTGAATAGCGACGCGTCTTCGTAGGGCTCTCGGGGTATGTGGCAACCAGTTTGTTAGTTACGTTCCCCTTGGGGTTTGGTGGGTTGCGCTGGAAGTGGGAAGGCGTTGTTGATTTCGGGTTAGTTTGAGGTTTTAAGATTTTACCCAACAAAACATCGACCCCCTTCCGGAGGAAGAACACTCTTGTTCTTCCAGCCACGAAACAGCCGAAAGAGGAGGGAGCCACGAAGAAACCACCCCCGGATTTGATTGGCTCATCGGTTGTTAGCTTACTCTGGCCCTCGCGACAGTAATGCCCCCCGCAGGGGAAGCCGCTTTTGCTTACTTTTGTCGGCTTACAAAAGTAAGGCGCCTGGCGGGGCGCGTCCCGCCGGTTTTGAGGTTTTCGATTTCGATTTCGATTTCGAAGAATATATACGGATATTCATGTCCTTATCTTTCCCCCCACTCCCCATCGACGACCTGCTGCCCGATCTCAAGCGGGCCCTGGCCGGAAATTCCGCCGTGGTGCTGCAGGCCGAGCCCGGAGCCGGGAAGACCACCCGTGTGCCTTTGGCCCTGCTGGAGGAGCCGTGGCTGGCGGGGCGCCGCATCTGGATGCTGGAGCCGCGCCGGCTGGCCGCCGGTAACGCCGCGCGCTATATGGCCGGTTGTCTCGGCGAGCAGGCCGGAGCCACCGTCGGCTTTGCCATCCGTTTTGAACGCCGCGTTTCGGCCCGGACCCGCATCGAAGTTATGACCGAGGGGATCCTGACCCGTCGGCTGCAGGGCGATCCCTTTCTGGAAGGGGTCGGCCTGGTTATTTTCGACGAATTTCATGAACGAAATCTGCACTCCGACCTGGCCCTGGCACTCTGTCGCGACGTACAGTCCGGGTTGCGAGAGGATCTCAAGCTGCTGGTCATGTCCGCCACCCTCGACGCCGAACCGGTGGCCCGGCTGCTTGGCGGTGCGCCGCTTCTGACCAGTCAGGGCCGGAGCTTTCCGGTGGAGGTGCGGTACCTGGAACGGGAGCCTCGGGGGACGGTGGCGGAATACACGGCGGCCGCGGTGCGCCGGGCCCTGGAGGAGAGCGAGGGGGACATCCTGGTTTTTCTGCCCGGGGCCGGCGACATCCGACGCTGCCGGGAATTGCTCGAGGTCGGGGCGGGCAGGGATGAGACGCTGATCTGTTCCCTGTATGGTGATCTGCCCTATGCCGAACAGGAAAGGGCTTTGCTGCCGGCCGGTCGGCGCAAGGTGGTGCTCGCCACCAATATCGCCGAAACCAGCCTGACCATCGAGGGGGTGAGCATGGTGATCGACAGCGGCTTCATGCGCCGCCCCCGTTTCGATCCGGCCTCCGGCCTGCAGCACCTGGAGACGGTGCGCCTCTCCCGAGCCAATGCCGTTCAGCGTGCGGGCCGGGCTGGGCGCCTCGGCCCGGGAACCTGCCTGCGGCTCTGGACCAAATCCCAGCATGGAGCTTTGCTGCCCTTTGCGCCGGCAGAGATCCGCAGTGCCGACCTGGCCTCCCTGGCCCTGGATCTTGCCCGCTGGGGAATGGCCGACGCCCTGCAAATGGCCTGGCTCGACCCGCCGCCCGAGAGCGCCCTGCGGCAGGGGCGGGAGTTGCTGCAGGCCCTCGGCGCCCTGGACGGGAAGGGTCGGATCACGCCTGAAGGCGAGGCCATGGCCGCCCTGCCGATCCATCCCCGGCTGGCCGCCTTGCTGCGGGCCGGAGAAAAACTGGGTCAAATCCCCCTGGCCTGCGACCTGGCGGCCCTGCTGTCGGAGCGGGACCTGCTGGCACTGCGCGAACGGGCGACGCACCGCACCCGTTGCGATCTGCTGGAACGGTGGGAATTGCTGGCCGCCTGGCGTCGTCATCCCTCGCGCTCCGGCGGGGGGATCGACGGCGCTGCCTGCCGGGCAGTGGAGCGCACCGCTCGTTTCTGGCGAAAGCATTTCGGTCTGCCGGAGGATGATTTGCCGGGGCCGCCCGATGAGGAAATTCTCGGACGGTTGCTGGCCGCCGCGTATCCCGACCGGATCGGTCGCAAACGGGAGGAATCGACGGACCGTTACCTGCTCAGCGGCGGGCAGGGGGGACAGCTTTCACCCCGCAGCGGGGTGCGGAACGCGGAATTTCTGGTGGCGGTGAATGTTGCCGGGGGCCGCCAGGGGGATGGCCGGATTCACGCGGCCTGCGAGGTGAGCCGCGAATTGCTCGAAGATGAATTCGGGCTTCGCCTGGCCTGGCGCCGGCGGGTGGAGTGGGATCGGGAGCAGGAGCGGATCGTGGGTTGCGAGGAACTCCTGCTCGGCGCGGTAGCGCTGGCCGTGCGGCCCGTGGCGGCTACGGGCGCGGAAACGGAAGCCGCGCTGTTGCAGGGTATCCGTCAAATGGGGCTGGGGGTATTGAGCCGGACCGATACGGTGGTTCAACTGACGGGGCGGATCAATTTTCTGGCGCGCACATTTCCCGAACAGGCCTGGCCTGACTGCTCCGACGAGGCCCTGCTTGCCGATCTCGAGAACTGGCTGGGTCCCTTTCTGGCCGGGGCGCGCAATCGCGGTGATCTGGGCCGGATCGATTTGCAGCCGGCCCTGCTCGCCCGCCTCGACTGGCGGCAACAGCGCCTGCTGGAGGAGCTGGCGCCAACCCGCCTGGAAGTGCCGAGCGGCCACCGGATAACCCTCGATTATCCCCCCGCCGGGCCGCCGGTTCTTGCAGTCAAGCTGCAGGAGCTGTTCGGGCTGGGCGAGACGCCCCGGGTGGCCGGCGGACGGGTACCGGTCCTCATCCACCTGCTGTCCCCTGCCCGCCGTCCCGTGGCGGTAACCGATGATCTGCGCGGGTTCTGGGAGCGGGGCTATCCCGAAGTGAAGAAAGAACTGTCCGGCCGCTATCCCAAACATCCCTGGCCCGACGATCCCTGGCGGGCAATGCCCACCAGGGCGGTGAAAAAACGAATCCCGACCTGAAAAAAGAAATGTTTTTTCTGGTTATGCACTTGGCTCCAATAAGACAACCCAAAGTCAGTCCAATAGGTCAAAAGCAATAGAACGCGGATGCCGCGGAAAAGGCGGGATAAAATCTGATTTAACCCAAAAACCCTGGTTTGGATTTAAATCCGTGAAAATCCGAGCGCATCAGATTTGATCCGTGTTCTATTCAGGCTTTTGCATTTGTTCCGGCAGGGACCACTACCTGTATGGCGCCGAAAACATCGACTTGAGTTTAGTGCATAACCAGAATGTTTTTTTTGGAGGCACCTTGGTCCGCCCGACTCCCACCAGACTGTACAGTTGGCCATTTCTGACCATGGCTCTCGGCAATTTTTCCGTCACGGCCAGCTTCGCGGTATTTTTCCTTTATCCGCTGGTCATCGTCGGTTATGGCGGGTCGGAAGCGGACATCGGCATCATCATGGGCGCCCTCGTTCTCGCTTCCACCCTCGGCCGGCCGTGGATTTCGGGAATGGTCGACCGTTTTGGCCGCAAGCGGAGTTTCACCGCCGGCTCTCTGCTGATGACCGCGCTGCCCCTCTGCTATCCGCTGCTGGGAGAGAGTCTGCCGGCCATCTATCTGCCGCTGCTGGGGTTGCGCATCGTCCATGGCTTCGGCCTCGGCCTCTGTTTTACGGCCGCCTTCACTTACGTGGCGGATATCGTTCCCGCCGGCCGTCTCAACGAAGGGATCGGCATGTTCGGCATTTCCGGCCTGATCGGCATGGCGGTCGGTCCCCTGGTAGCCGAACTGATGCTCAATCGCTATGGAACCGGAGCGTTCTTCCTGGCGGCTTCCGCCCTGGCCGCCATCGGCCTGTTGTGCCATCTGCCCCTGGCGGAAACCTTGCCCAAAGACCTGTCGCCGGGCGGACCGTCCTTTTTTGCCGTGCTTCTCCAGCCCCGGATATTCCTGGTGACGGTGCTGGCCCTGTTGTTCGGTTTCGGTCTGGCCGGATCGGGCAATTTCGTTGCACCCCTCGCGGCCGAACGGCACATTTCCCTCGCTTCCCTCTATTTCATCGCCTATTCCGTGGCCGCCGTGCTGATTCGCCTGTTCGGAGGGCGCCTGGCCGACCGGGTCGGAGAACATCGGGTCGTTCCCTGGGGAATGGCCATTGCCGGACTGGGGCTCCTTCTGCTGACCCTGGTTCGCGGCCACGGTGGCCTGGTTCTGGCCGGGCTGGCTGCCGGCGCCGGCCACGGCCTGCTCTTTCCCACCCTCAATAGCTGGGCGCTGCGGGATCGGCCGGCCGAACAACGGGGAAAAGTGACCGGCATCTATACCGGCGCGCTGGACGGCGGTAATTTCGCCGGTTCGATTCTGCTGGGCCTGGTCGGCGAATGGGCCGGCCTGGGGGTGCTGTTCCTCACCGCCGGATCCGCCCTGCTGCTGGGGCTGGTGGTAGTCCTGTCGGTACGGCAAGACCGACCTCCCGTCTGACCCTCCCGGAATTTTCCCTATCCGGGAAATCCAGGCCATGCGGGCGGTCATCGGGAGGCGATATTTTGTGGCGCGTTGTTTGCAATATTGAAAACCAAGTGTGGCAAAAAACCGGGTGTTGAGAGGGTCCGTTTGATGTGGAAGGATCTGGGGCTCGGTCGAAAGCTGTTTTTGACCTTTCTGCTGGTGGGCATCGTGCCGATCGTCGTGGTTGGTGCCCTGTCCTGCAGGCGCTCTCAAAAGGCCCTCACCGATCAGACCTGTGCGGGTCTGGCGGGGGTCGACGAATATATGACCCAGATTCTGGAGCACTGGCTTCAGGACCGGACCAGTGATATTCATGCCATTCCTTTGACACCGTTTTATGTCAATGCTGTCAAGGCGTTGACCGGACAGGGCAGCGGGAAATGCCGGCGCGATTCCGCCTGGAAAAGGGGGCCGTTTCGCGGTGCTGACCGATGATTGGAAGTTTGTGATCCATTAACCAAACGGTGTTTAAAAGGATGCATTTAATTGGTTGACAGCTATGCAGAATTTAATATATACCTGAATCCTTAAGTAGAAAGAAGGAAACACAACCCTGTTCCTCATTGACGGAAATCGCGGTAATGCCGGGTTGTTGAATTTCAGGTTCCAATTTGCGACCCTCGCCTGCCTGGCACGGCTTTTTTCTGTCGAAAAGGCTGATGGCGTCGCTGAACGATTGTAATGCCGGGAGGCAGATTTTAGCAGGAAGAGGTTTCATTTCCAGGAGGTATTTTTATGGCGGGGAAAATTCGGCAATTGATCGATTCAATCATTGACCGGAAGGCGAAAGATAACCCGATGATGGAGCGGGTCATCAAGGCCAAGATGATTCTCAAGGGCATCAATCCGGCCAAGTACACGGATCAGTCGGAAGACGTTCCGGCCGTCATCGCCCAGCTCGAGGGCATGATGGATTCCTTTGGCGCGGCCAGCCCTTCTGCCGCACCAGCAGCTGCGGCAGGCGCGAATGCCAGACCCGGAACCGGTGCGGCCAGTCCCTCCGCGGCGCCAGCGTTCCAGAAAAATGCCAACGCCCGAATCAAAACGGCGTTTTCCTCGAATCCCTTCACCCCGGCCTGCATCGGGGAAATCCGGACCCAACTGGCAGCGGTAGAGCCGGCCCTGGTGATATTCTTCGCCTCGACGAAGCATGCGCCTGCCGTGATCAGTCGCCAGATGCAGTCCGCCTTTCCCAAAGCGCAGGTCTTCGGCTGTTCCACCGCCGGGGAAATCGCCACCGGTTGCATGCTTACCGACTCTGTCGTGGCCATGGCTTTTTCGGCCGAAGCGGCCGGGAACTGTAAAATCGAAGTGGTGCAGAATCTGGCCCAGCGCGATGATATCGAAAAAGCCTGTCAGAATTTCGAAGCCCACTTTGGAGAACCTGTGGCAGCCATGGATCCCGCCAGGTATGTGGGCATCGTGCTGATCGACGGTCTGGCCGGCGCCGAGGAAGGGTTCATGGAGAGTCTCGGCGACCTCACCAACGTCAACTTTATAGGCGGTTCGGCCGGGGACGATCTCAAATTCACCAATACCCAGGTGTATGCGCAGGGCAAAAGCTATACCAGTGCGGCGGTGCTTGTACTGATCAAGCCGGGGGTCAAATTCTCCTTCATCAAAACCCAGAGTTTCCGCTTCCTGGGCAAAACCCTTCGGGTCACCAAAGCGAGTGAAACCGGGCGCGAGGTTATGGAGTTCAACGATAAACCCGCCACCCAGGCCTATGCCGAAGCCATCGGCGTGCCGATCGAAGAGGCGAGCAATCGGTTCATGCGAAATCCCGTTGGACTGGTCATCCAGGGAGAACCCTACGTTCGCAGCCCCCAGCAGGTCAAAGAGGGTTCCATGCACTTCTATTGCGGCGTTAAGGAGGGCATGAAGCTTTCCCTTCTGGAATCCACCGATATCATCAGTGATACCCGCAACGCTCTTGCCCAGGCGGAAAAAGACCTTGGTGGCATCTCGGCAATCATTGACTTCGATTGCATTCTACGCACCCTGGATCTGCGGCAGCAGAATCTCACCGAGGATTACGGCAAGCTATTCGCCAAAATCCCCACCGTCGGATTCAGCACCTACGGTGAGCAGTATATCGGTCATATCAACCAGACTGCGACCATGCTGGTTTTCGGGTGATTTTTTCTGAATTTTAACCCAGGCCTGCGGGACCATGCCGGTTATGGCCCCGTTACCCGCAAAAGCGGAGACAGATAGGCCAATACCCATGAGGGCGGTTCGATATGTCTGTTCTCTTTGATCAGAAAAGCGTTCCGGGAGATCCCGGTACTCGAAACCTGCAGGGTAGCCTGTCCCTGACCACCGTCAGCGACCTCTTGCAATTTCTTGCCGCCAGCGACAAGAGAGGCGGGGTGAAAATCGTTCGCCCGAAGGGCGGCGAGGAGGGGACCATCTACTTTGGCAAAGGCAATCTTCTTTCCGCCGAGTCCGGCGGCCGATCGGGACTGGAATGTTTTGCCTACCTGCTGACCTGGAAGGAAGGAACTTTCCAGTTTTTGCCCGGCGTCATTCCGTTGGAAACAACCATTGGGCTGCCCGTTCAGCATGCCATCCTTGAAGCTGTGGTCATGCAGGAAAACCTGTCCAACCAATTCACATCAAGTAGCGAGTCAAAGATTGAGGGAGGGAATACAAACATGGAACTGGAACCTAGGGATTCGACTGAAGTAATGAACGATCTGCTGGAAATATCCGGCATCGATGCGGTGGTCGTGGTAGGCCGCGACGGATTTGTCATCGAATCCGCCGGCAGCAGTGCCCGGATCAATATCGATGAGCTCGGAGGGTCACTTGCCCATGCCATCAACGGCATGGAGGAAATGGGCGCGGAACTGAACATCAACTGCTTCCAGGACCTGTTCATCGAATACGGCAGTGCGGTCATCTTGTGCAAGCCGGTCGGCGATGCCATTGCGGCCATTATTGCCCCCGACGCTTCAAAACTGGGAATTATTCGCCACAAAACCAAAAAGCTTTTCCAAGAACTTGGAATGTCTTTCTAGGAGGGTCACGAAATGCCTCTTAAACTCGATTTCACTTTCGACGATAAGAATTATCGCCATTTTCTCAACGGGCACGCGGTGGTCATGCATTCCCACCATTACCTTGCCCTTATCACCAAGCTGGCAGAGGATCTGGGTGATATCGGTGGACCGCAAATACTGGCCGATACGGTGGAAGACACCATGCTCGCCATGTTTCTGGATTATTTCCAGCAAAACGGCATCAGCAGTGCCGAAGAGAAAGCCCAGGTCTGCATTGAATATTTCTCGACTTTCGGCCTGGGGAAAATGACCATCAATCCGAAGGGGGATGGTGGCGAAGCCGAACTGAGCCGTTCTCACATCGATGAAGGCTGGCTGCTAAAATGGGGCAATCATGAAAAACCGATCAACCATTTAACGCGTGGTTATGTAGCGGCCGCATTTGCCGCAATTTTCGATCGTCCCGCCAGGAGTTTTTCGGTAACCGAGACTGCAGGCATGGTGACCGGCGAAGACCAGAGTGTTTTTGTAGCCCAGGCGGCTTGAACAAGGAGGACTGATTTCCATGACCGTAATGCGTAACGATGTGGTGAAAGCTCTCGCTAAAATCCACCTGCATAGCAACGAAGATGGGTTGATTCCGGAATACGAGGTTCTGGTTAATCTATTGCCGGTGTCACTTTTGAATACCTTTACCGAAAAAATTCTGGCCGCCGCGCCCGAACGAAAAGAGGAAATCGAAGCCGGACTCGTCAGGGCCGCCTATGAATGCGGCTATCACACTGGCTGCGGCATCATTACTTCCGAAATTTTCAGCGATATCGTCATGCCCATGGTTACCGAAGGGGCCAAGGACATCCTGCGCGGGGCTTATGCGGCTTTTACCGCTTGGGGATGGGCGAAATCTGGCATCGTGCAGCTCAAAGAAGGCGAAAAAATGACCATTCGCGCCTTCGATTATTACGAGGCGGACAGCAAAGGCGAAGGGTTGCGCGCTTATATGCTGCGTGGCCTGAATCAGGCCTTTTTCGATCTTGCCTACGCGGATCCCTATCCGGACGGCATGGACACCTTTGTCTGCCGTCAGACCAAGGGTATGGAAGCAGGTGACGAATTCGGGGAATTTATCGTAACCCATAAATGACCCCGGTTCGCCGAGGCGCTGGGCGACCGTGAATTGCCCCGGCCGGCAGCGACGCACCTGTTCTTCCTGACCTGTCAGGAAACAAAAACCGCCTTCGATCCGGCTGCATTACTTCAACACCGTGAGACACAGTTTCCAGGCTTCGGCACTGTGATGATCCATGGCAACCTGTTCGTGTAGACGCCGATCCAAAAGCCTGGTGGGTTTTTCAGTATGCGGAAATGAACCTATCAACCGACGGGGCATGAATAAAAATGGTGTGTAAATGACAAATACTATTTCCATCGTCAGTGCCAAAGGCGGCACAGGCAAAACCACGGTTGCCCTGAACTTGGCCGTTGCCTTGGCCGAGGCCGGTGACTCAACCCTGCTTATCGACGTCGATCCCCTTGGGGCCGTCGGTTTTTCTCTAGCACGAAGCGATACTGAGTGGCAAGGGTTGGCGGAACATATCGTTGAAGACAGGCCGATCGAGGAAGTCATCATCCAGACCAAGCTTCCTGAATTGTGCATCCTGCCCAGAGGCTGTCTCGATCCGCTCGACATCGACCTATACGAGAATGTCCTGCGCTGCTCTACCTCCCTGCAGGAAATCATCGCCTCGGTCGAAAACCGGTTCCGTTACATCATCATCGATACACCTTCGGGGTTGGGGCCTGTAACCCGCGCGGCCTTGGCGGTAAGTAACTTTGCTCTTCTTCCCCTGCAGGCGGAACCCCTGGCGCTGCGCGCCATTTCGCAAACCTTGCGGGTTCTGCAACACGTCAAGGAAGAAGAAAACGACAAGCTGGAACTGCTCGGCATTTTGCCCACCATGGTACAACTGGACAGGGATGTTTCCTTTACCGTCATGAATGCCGCCTGGTCATCCCTGGCTGCAGTATTGGAAACCTATATCTCCCGGGCGGAAGTTTTCCACATTGCCAGCGAGAAAGGCCTGCCAGTCGCCTTTCTCCCCGGCAAACTCCCCCCGGAAGCCATGCGGTTCGAAATCCTGGCCGCCGAAATCAAAGTCCAAATCCAGAATCTTGGTGGAAGCACGGGAGAAGAGGATGAAAGACCGCAACGCGAGCTCATATAATCTGCAAGACGCAAAAAAGATCCTCGACACGCTTTTGGTCAAAAAACCGAAGGCCGCGCAAGAAGTGAAACCGGTCGTCGCGCATGGTTATGTGCGTCTGGCGCAAAAGGCCGTACCGCGGCCGCACCGGCCCTCTGAAGTCAATTCAGGTCCTGCCGTGGCGGAAAAGGTGCCCGAGGCACCCCTTTCGGTTCCGGAAAAATTCACTTCCTGGGAAGATTGCATCGCCTGGTGCATGCAGGTGGCTCGCGCGGAGGCCGCATTTGTGGTCGATTCGCAAGGTTTCATCATCGCTGTCCGGGGACGTGTCCCCGCGAGCGGTTTTGAATGTACCGGCGCGGAATTGGTCTACGCCATGGATCAATTGGAGAGGATCGATCCCGAAGCCGGTAAATTGCTATGGATCGATCTGGATTACAACAAGCGCCGTGTGGTCGGATTCG
>Ga0214472_10009340_pt1 | contig 10228 bp, 7 predicted proteins | sample RVTome_6_FD_207662 | JGI IMG/M metagenome (GOLD analysis project Ga0214472, IMG submission 207662) | Soil microbial communities from uranium-contaminated site in the Upper Colorado River Basin, Wyoming, United States - RVT140D175 | ecosystem: Environmental > Terrestrial > Soil > Contaminated >...
TCTTCGTGGCCCCCGAGATCATGTCGGCGTCGGACCCGGAGAGGGCCGCCGAGCTCGCGGCCGCGCTGCGTGGCACGGGGTTCAACCTCGCGATCCTGAACGGTGCCGCGCTGGCCGATCTGCCGTGGCCGGACCCCGTGTCGACCCTCGCGTTCGACCTGTCCTCACTCCAGGCGACGACCCGAAGCGCGGAGGTGCTCATCCCCTACGACGCTGAAGTCGTGTGCGTCCATTGCCGCCCCCCGGCCGACCGGTCGGTGACATCGAACGTCGATCTCGAGCGAGCCGTGGCGAGCGAGCACGGACCCACCATCGCGGAGGCGATCCAGCGGCGGAGCATCCTCGACTTGTACTTCCGTGAAGGGGAGTCGCTGCGGAGAGCGACCATCGTTCCCGACCTGCTGAAGTCGGATGGGGAGCGCGTGAAGAAGGAGCTCATCCGGCGGCTCGAGCGCTTGCGGCTCGACGGCCGGCTCGCGGGCGTGCGGCCTCGTGCGCCGTTCGTGAGCAGCGAGGGCTTCGAAGCGAGCGAGCGTAGGCGCTACTCGTTCGGCACGCTGATGCTGCGTGAGGTGCTGGAGTCGATTTCTCCCGAGCTGCGAGCGGTTCCCCAATACGAGTTCGGGTCCCGGCTGGCCTACGCGCTGAATCCGCTCGGGGGTATGGTGGAGGCGAGCTAGGGGTCGCAGCATCTTGACGTGCGGGCGACGCGATGGGATGTTGGATTTAAGCTGCACCGTCCTTTAGTAGAGTCCAAATGATGGATATACGCCTCGCAGAGCGCTCCGATCCGGAGATCGCGAGGGAGTTGGGCCGCCGGCTGGCTCGGGTGCGCAAGTCCGCCGGGTTGACCCAAGGTGACGCGGCCGAGCGAGCTGGGCTCGACCGGACGACCATCTCCCGCGCGGAACGCGGTGACAACCCGAACCTACTCACCGTCGTCCGGCTCCTGCGGGTCTACGGGCGTCTCGACGCCCTCGAGTCGTTCATCCCCGAACCGGACGTGAGCCCGATGGCGCTCGTGCGCTCGGCCAAGGGCCGACGTGGCTGACGTCTCCGCGTTCGCGGAGATCCGCCTCTGGGGGCGGAGCGTGGGAGGCGTCGCCGAGCTCGACGACGGGGCGATCGTCTTCGAGTACGATCCCAGTTTCCGGAAGTCGGGCCTCGAGATCTCTCCGCTTCGTCTGTCGCTCTCGACGCGGGGACCGGTGCGGTTCGAGGAGCTCCGGCGCCAGGAGGCGTTCCGCGGCCTGCCCGGCGTGCTGGCCGACGCCCTCCCCGATGCGTTCGGCAAGACCGTCATTCGGGCCTACTACACGTCGCGCGGCGAGGTCGACAAGGCCTTCTCCCCCGTGCAGCATCTACTCTATGTGGGCGATCACGGGATCGGCGCCCTCGAGTTCCACCCCCCCGAAGAGCTTCCCGGCAGGGCCGCCGAGCAGGAGGCCCTCGAGGTCGCCCAGCTCGTGGCCGACGCGCGCCGCATCGTCGGGGGCGAGGCCGAGGTGGCGATCCCCGAAATCTACCGGATCGGCACGTCCGCCGGCGGTGTGCGGCCCAAGGCGGTCGTGCGCTACAACCCGCGGAGCGGCGAGGTGCGCTCGGCGTTCGCCTCGCCGCAGCCGGGTGACGTCCCCGCGATCCTGAAGTTCGATGGCGTCGGCGGGCCGGCCGCCGCCGGGGAGCTCGGCGCGCCGGAGCCGTTCAACCGGGTGGAGGCTGCCTACGCGCGCATGGCCCGCGACGCCGGCCTCGACGCGGTGGACGTCGTCATGCTCGAGAGCGGGCTGGGGCACGCGCACCTCGTCGTGCCGCGTTTCGACGATCCCGACGGGAGGAGGCTCCACCAGCACACGCTCGGCGGTCTCCTGCACGTCGACTACAACGAGCCCGGAGCGAGCAGCTACGAGGAGCTCCTGCGGGCGATGCTGAAGCTCGACATGCCTCCCGCCGCCGTCATCGAAGGTTATCGGCGGATGGTCTTCAACGTTCTCTGCGTGAACCAGGACGACCACGTGAAGAACGTCTCCTTCCACATGGACCCGGCCGGCGCATGGTCGCTCACGCCGGCCTACGACCTCACCTTCGCGAAGGGGTCCGGGTTCACGTCATCGCACCAAATGCGCGTGAACGACAAGCGCTCCGAGATCGACCGTCGCGACCTGATCTTCGTGGCGGAGACATTCGGCATCCGGGACCCCGCCGGAATCATCGACCGAACTGCCGAGGTGCTGTCGCGCTGGCCGGAGTACGCGCGGGCGCACGCGGTGCCGGACGAGGCCGCTCGGCGCATCGCGGGGGAGCTGGCGGGGCGGGCGCGAGCGCTGGGGGCGTGACCGGTCGAACGCGGACATCCTCCGCGAAACGCCTTCGTGCCTTATAATGCCCGCACGCATTCCGTGGGCCCTCTCGATGGAGGTCGACATGACCAGCCTCACTGCGGAAGCTCGCCCGGTCTCATACGGCTTCGCTCTGCTCGCCGCGCTCCTCGCCGCGATCGCCATGCTGCCTGTGGCCAACCCCCTCGCTGCGCAGACGGCGCCTTCGGACCGCGGATCCTCGGAGATCCCGCGAACACCCGAAGGCCGTCCCAATTTCCAGGGCAACTGGACGAACTCGACGCTGACCCCGTTCCAGCGGCAGGAGGGCAGGGGGCCGGTCTACACGTGGGAAGAGGTCGCCCGGATCGAGCGGGGCGACGAGGAGTGTCCGCCCAACCCCGGCACGGTGGCGTGCGGCCGGACTCCAAGCCAGGGCGACAGCAACGAGGCGCGGCTCTCGGGCAACGAGTATAACGAGGTCTATTGGGAGCGGGGTACGCGCATTGCAGTGGTCCACGGAGAGCCCAGAGCCTCGTTGGTGACCCGGCCTGCGAACGGCCGCATTCCGGCGCGCACGCTGGAGGCCCAGCAGGCGCAGCGCGAACAGGCGGATTTCAGGAGCCAGTTCGGCCAATACGACCACCCGGAGCTGAGACCGTTCGCCGAGCGCTGCATCCTGTTCGGTTCCCCGTCCGGCCCGCCGATGATCCCCGTCGGCGCGTACAACTCCAACTACGTCATCGTGCAGACGGCCGATCATCTGATGATCCAGTCCGAGATGATCCACGATGTGCGGACCATCCAGATCGGGGAGCCCAGGCCGATGCCTGAGCACGTCCGGCCGTACTTCGGCAACTCGTCGGCTCGCTGGGAAGGCGACGTGCTCGTGGTCGAGACTACGAACATCAGCCCGCTGCAGTCTGTCGCGGGTGGGCCCCTCTCCCAGGACGCGAAGGTGACGGAGCGCTTCAGCCTGGTCGACGAGGAGACGATCCTGTACGGGTTCACCGTCGACGACCCGGCGACGTTCACGGAGACGTGGGGGGGAGAGATCCCGATCCACAGGCTACACGCGGAGCTCTACGAGTACGGCTGCCACGAAGGGAACTACGCGCTCGAGGGTGTGCTCCGCGGCGCACGCTACGAGGAGGCGCAGGCCGCGGAGAACTGAGCGTCGGGGTCGACCTCCCCTCAGTCCGCCGCGAAGCAGTAGAACAGCCCCGCGCCCCCGGTGCCGACGAGCGACTCCTGACTGCACCCCTGCGACGGGTGGGCCGAGTTCCACGGGCTCCCGGGCGTCGAGAACGTGAACCGATCGTGGTGTCCGACCATCGCGCTCCCCTCGCCGCGGCTGGTCCAGTTGTCGCACGTGCGGTCCTGTCCGGGCGGGAAGGCGGTGCCGTCGAGCCTGGAGCCCGTGAGGACGTCGTGCATGTTCGGCTGATCGCCGGCGGCGCCCGAGTTCGCGCGCGCTCCGCGCTCGTCGAGCGCGTGCTCGTAGTTGATGTTGGCGTTGTTGTAATGCAGGTCGTCGACGTCGGCCGCGATGCGTAGCCCGGCGGCGTTCGCCCAGGGGCCGCTGCCGATACGATCGCGGGCGTTCACGGCCGTCGCGTCGGCTGCCGCCTGCGTGCTCAGGTAGGCCCGCCAGGTGCGGTTGCCGGCGCCGGCTGCGGCGGCGAGGCTCTGGCAGTGGGCGTCCGCGCCCTCGAGGCCGCCCAAGTCGCCGCCGTTCCCGGGTCCCACGCTCGTGATGAAGAAGCCCATGGGCTCCGGCTGTTGCTGCTGCGCCGCTCCGTGGGCGGGCAGGGCGATCACGGCCAGGGCGGCCAGGACGGCCAGGACGGGCAGGGCGCTCCGCGACGATCTCATCGTTCTCCTCCTCATTCGAAGCGATGGGATGGGGGTCCGTGCGCGACCGGTCGGGCCGCGGGGGGACAAGGTAGGGGTGCGGTGAGTGGGGCGCGAAGGGGGAGGAATGCCCGCCGCCGCGGTGCGCTGGGGCCCGCCGGTTGTTCTCCGTGGTCGTCCACTCGCTCACCACGGGCGGCGGCCGTAAGCTTCGCGCCATGAGCGGTGCGCCCAGCCTCCCGACGCGGCCCCCGGAGCGGAGCATGAGCCGGCGGGGTGGGCTCCCTCCCGGATCCCGCGCGACCCTCCGCAACACTTACGGCTTCGCCGTGCGCCCGTACGAGACGATGCGGGACATGCGCGCGCGCTACGGCGATCCGTTCTTCGCGACCGCGCTGAACGGCGAGCTCGTGCTCACGGCCGAACCGGAGTTGATCCGCGAGCTGTTCGCCGTCCGCGACCCCGACCTGTTCGCCGTGTTCGCGACCGGCGCGACCACGCCGCTGCTCGGCTCGCACTCGCTCCTCACGATGTTCGGCGAGCCGCACCGGCGGGAGCGCAAGCTCCTGATGCCGTCCTTTCACGGCGAGCGCATGCGGGCCTACGGGACCGTCATCGTCGAGGCGGCGCGGCGTGCGTTCGGAGGGCTCCGGCCGGACGAGCCGTTCGTCGCGATCGAGCGCACCACGGAGATCTCGCTCGAGGCGATCGTGCGCGCGGTGTTCGGCGTCGAGGAGGTGGAGCGCGTGGCCGAGTGGCAGCGCGCGATCCGCGCGACGCTCGAGGCCGCCAAGCCGATGTTCCTCTTCTCCAAGATGACTCAGCGCGCGCCCTTCGGGCTGGGCCCATGGGCGGCTTACCTGCGCGCGTCGAGCGAGGCCGACAGGCTCCTCTTCGAGCAGATCGAGCGCACCCGTGGGCGCACGGCCGGACGCGAGGACATCCTCTCGCTGATGATCGACGCGCGCTACGAGGACGGCGGCGCGATGACCGACGAGCACATCCGCGACGAGCTGCGCACACTGCTCATTGCCGGCCACGAGACCACCGCGATCACGTTGGCGTGGGCGCTGTATGCCGTGCACCGGCACCCCGAGGTGAAGGCCACGCTGCTCGCCGAGCTCGACGCGCTCGGGCCGGAGCCGGCGCCCGACGAGATGGCCAGGTTGCCCTACCTCCAGGCCGTGATCGACGAGACGCTGCGGCGGTACCCGGTGGTGGACACAGTCTTTCGCGTGCTGCGCAAGCCGTGGAGCTTCGGCGGCTACGAGCTCCAGCCGGGGATCACGATCGGAGCCATGATCCTGCTCGTGCACCGGCGCCAGGACCTCTATCCCGACCCCGATGCGTTCCGACCCGATCGCTTTCTGGAGGGCAAGCCGAGGCCGCACGAGTACCTGCCGTTCGGTGGAGGACATCGCCGCTGCATCGGCGCGGCGTTCTCGCACTACGAGTCGTGCCTGGCGCTGGCGACGGTGCTCCGTGAGCGCGAGCTGGAGCTGTGCGACCCCGGTGAGGTCGCCGTCTCTCGCCGCAACGTGACGCTCGGGCCCAAGGGCGGCGTGCGCATGAGGATGGTGGGCTCCCGCTCCTCGTAGCGAGGCGGGTGTCGGCGTGGCTCGCAGGTAGCCGGACCCGCCCGGCACGGAGTGACAGGGTGCTGAAAGGGTTGGCGTATCCGCGGCGACGTCGAACCGGGGGCTCGAGCATCGTGACGCAATCCATGTCGTTGAGAAAATGATACTTAGGGTGAATGCCTACCCGACGCCGGACGATGCTCGACCTTGGTACGCAGGTTGCTCACGATCCAACCATGACTGGAGCAACTACGACCCTCGGGGGGGCGGTTGCAGGGATGTTGCGCCGCTTGGGATCGCGCGCCGCGCCCGCCCTCCTCGTCACCCTCGCGGCGGCCTGCACCGAATCGTGGACGACAATCACGTTCGTCTCCAACGCCGTCGCGGCGCTGACCATCTCCGCGGAGGGCGACGGTCCGAGCGGCATGCCCGCGCCGACCGCGCCGCTTGCGATGGAAGTGGGCGACAGCGTCGCGCTGTCCGCCACGGCGACCAACCCGCTCGGCCTGGCCGTGTCGAGTGTCGCCGCCACGTGGTCGTCTTCCGCGCCGTCCGTGGTCGCGGTCGACGCGAGCGGCGTCGCCGAGGCGCTCGCGGCCGGGGAGGCAACCATCGACGCGTCTGACGGGGCGGTCACGGCGACCATTCAAGTGGTCGTGACCGACACCACGGCGGTCCCGCCTCCGGCCTGAGCAGGCGCGGCGGCCGAAGTTCGGGCGACCTCGTCCGGAGAAAGAGGCGTCCCAAGTGTCGCATGGCCGGGCCGGAGCTTACGATGCGGCGCGCGTCCTCTCGCTCAACGGTGATCCACGGTGACCCCGCCACGAGTCTTTCTGCTGCTCCTTCTCGGCGCGCTCGCCGCGCCGGCAGAAGCCGTGTTTGCCCAGGAACGGGACTCAGCCCGCGCAGAATCGATCGAGCTGGACGTGATGACGTTCAACATCCGAACGGCCGAGGGCCGCGACGGCGACAACGCCTGGCCGCATCGCAAGCACGTGGTGGCGGAGACGATCGGCCGGTCCAATCCGCACCTGGTCGGCCTTCAGGAGGTGCTGGCAGAGCAGATCGCCTACCTCGAGACCGAGCTTCCCGAGTACCGCTGGATCGGGGTCGACCGGGGGCTGAACGGCGGCACGGGGCTCAGCGAGGCGACGCCCATCTTCTATCGATATGCGGAGTTGGTACCGATCGAGTCCGGCACGTTCTGGCTCGGGGCTCCGCCCGACGGGCGCCGGAGACGTCGCGGCGGCTCGCGCATCGTGACGTGGGCGCGCTTCCATCACTTGGCCACCGGCCAGCAGATCTATGCGTACAACACGCACTTCACGCTCCGCCGAGGGCAGGGGCAGCTCGATTCCGCCGCGCGCATCAACGAGCACATCGCCGCGCTCCCTGAGGGCAGCGCGGTGATCGTCATGGGCGACTTCAACGCGGTCGCCGAGTCGAGCGACACATGGGAGGTCGCCACGAGTCGGGGCCTTCGCGATGCGTGGATGATCGCGCCGGAGCGGCACGGACCCGCGGTCACGTCGAATGGCTTCAGGGCGCCGCCCGAGGGGTGGAACGGCCGGATCGACTGGATCCTCGTGGGCGGCCCGATCGACGTCCTGAGCGTCGGGACCATCGTGCATAGCGTCGAGGGTCGCTATCCGTCGGACCACTATCCGGTGCTGGCGGCGCTGAGGGTCCCACCGAGCTGAGGGTCCAGACGCGCTGACGCTACCTGCCCGGGAACGCCCCGTGAAGCATGTCGCCCAGCCAGTGCCCCGCGCGCTGCACCTTGGCACGGACGTAGCGGACGTTGTGGTCGTTGAGCGTGCCGTGGAGCGGCATCCGCTCCACCACGCGGATCCCTCCCGACTCGAGGGCTCTCACCTTCTCGGGGTTGTTGGTGAGTAGCTTCACGCGCTCGATGCCCAGGTGACGCAGGACGCCGACGGCGGCCTCGTAGCGACGCTCGTCGGCCCCGAATCCGAGGATGCCGTCCGCGTCGATGGTGTCCAGCCCATGCTCCTGGAGCGCGTACGCCCTGAGCTTATTCCCCAAGCCGATGCCGCGCCCCTCCTGCTGCAGGTAGACGAGGACGCCGCCCCCGCTCGAGGCGAAGGCCCGCAGGCTCCCACGCAGCTGTTCGCCGCAGTCGCAGCGTAGGCTGCCGAAGAGGTCGCCGGTGAGGCAGGCCGAGTGGAGCCTCACAGGGACCGGGTCCGGCCAAGCCGCTCGGTCCCCGATCAGCACCGCCACGTGCTCGAGGAGCGTGCTCGCCTCTCGGAACAGCATGAAGCGGGCGTCCTCGGCATCCTCCAGCGGGACGAGTGCGTCGCTGACGCGCGTGATCTCGACGCTCGTGGCGTCCGCGCGCGCCAGCGCGTGCACGTTGCTTGCGTGCACCTCGAGGATCGCCCGCTGCTCGAGAGCCCGGCGAAGCCCGGCCACCGGCTCGGGACCGGCACACACGCTCACGACGGCGGGCACCAACCCGCTGAGTCGGATGAGCCTGAGCGCCGCGGCCTCGGCGTCGGTCACCGGGCGCGCTTCCACCGCCTCGAGGTCGAGCGCGCCCAACGTGCTCGCCATCCGGAAGACCTGGGCCGGCGTCTCCCCGTTCAGGCCGAGGCTCACGCCGAGCGGATCGCCGCCGTTCGCCCCTTCGCGGACGCCCATGGCTCCCGCGCGCAGCGCCGTGACGACGAGGCGAGGTGGGCCGGAGCCCATCGCTCTCAGCTCCTCGAACCCGCGCGTGTCCAGCCCCTCCACCGACGTGAAGAGGATGGCCTCCCCGGAATCCTCGTCTGCGGGGACGACGAACAACGGCCGTCCCCTCCGCAGCTCGAAGAGGCCGCGTTCGATCTCGTGCATCTTACCCGTGTGTGCCTCCGGCCTCGAGCCCGCCGCGCCCGCGACAGCGTCGCTCTGCCCTGGGGCGTGCTCTGGTGAGGGCTCCTGCTCTCGAGGGGCGAGGGACTCGGAAGGTACAACGAGCACCCCCGAGTCCTGAAGCCATCGCCCCAACCGCGAGTTTCCCGTCCACTGCACGATCGGTGCCGCGAGCAGAAGGCCCGCGAAGATCGGCGTCAGCCAGAGGAAGAAGGTCGGGCTCAGGAAGAGCGTGACTCCGGCCCAAACGGAACCCACCGCGGTGATGCCCGCGGTGCGCCTCCACGCCTCCTGCCAGGTGAGGTCTCGGCCCCGGCGCTCCTGCGACGCCCACTCGACGTCCCGGCCCCCGAGGATGCTCGCGACGAAGGCAGCGTGATAGATCATCATCAGCGGAGCCACCAGGACGGCGAACGCGGCCTCGAGGAGCGCGCTCAGACAGAGCTTCGGGGCGCCGCCGAACTCCTTCCGGCGGTCCAGCAACGCGAGCGTGACGCCGAGCACCTTGGGCAGGAACAGAATCCCCGCGGTGAGCCCGAGCAGCGGGACCAGCGAGGCGGCTCCGCCGAGCCACCCGCCCAGCGCCCCAGCCGCGTCGCCTCCGATGAGCGGACTCGCGCTGATCGCCGGCACGAGCACATAGGCGGTGCTCGCGAGCAGGAGCAGCAGCCAGAGCACCGAGGACAGATAGCCCATGGCGCCGAAGACGAAGTGGACGCGGCTCAGGCTCCTCAGCCCTCGCTCTGGGAGCAGGCGCAGGTGCTGGAGGCTGCCCTGAGCCCAACGCCGGTCGCGCTTCGCGTAGTCCACCACGTTCGCGGGGACTTCCTCCCAGCTCCCGCCGAGCCGGGGAAGGAGGTAGACCAGCCAGCCACCCCGGCGAAGGAGCGCCGCCTCGACGAAGTCGTGGCTGAGCACCGGACCGCCGAAGGGTGGCTCGCCAGGAAGCGTCGGCAGCGCGCAGTGCTCGATGAAGGGTCGCACTCTGACGATCGCGTTGTGCCCCCAGTAGTTGGCCGAATCGGTCTGCCAGAAGGCCTGCCCGGTCGCCAGCATGGGACTGTAGAGCGCCGCGGCGAACTGCACGAACCGGCCGAACGCCGTCTCCTGGCGTGCCGGTATGGGCACGGTCTGGATGAGCCCGGCGCGCGGATTCGCCTGCATGGCGCGCACCAGCTCGACGAGGGTCGGGCCGCTCATCACGCTGTCGGCGTCCAGCACGACCATGAAGTCGTAGTCGCGCCCCCACCGCGCGCAGAAGTCGGCGATGTTGCCGGCCTTGCGACCGACGTTGTCGGCCCGACGCCGGTAGTGCAGTCGTGGCGCGTGAGGGAGCTGCCGGAGAAGCCTCCGCCACGCCTCCTCTTCCGGGCGGGCGAGCTCGGCGTCGGTCGTGTCGCTGAGGAGGTGGATGTCGAAGTGGGCGGCCTCGCCCATGGCCCCGAGCGAGCGCGCCATCGCGGCGACGGCGTCCATGAGGCGAGCCGGGTCTTCGTTCCGCGCGGGCACGACCAGCGCCGTGCGGCTCACGATCGGCTCGGCGCTCGCCACGACGTCTCGCACCCGCTGCAGAGAAGTTGGATCCCGCCGCGCGAGCTGCAG
>Ga0214472_10009341_pt1 | contig 10227 bp, 8 predicted proteins | sample RVTome_6_FD_207662 | JGI IMG/M metagenome (GOLD analysis project Ga0214472, IMG submission 207662) | Soil microbial communities from uranium-contaminated site in the Upper Colorado River Basin, Wyoming, United States - RVT140D175 | ecosystem: Environmental > Terrestrial > Soil > Contaminated >...
CGCATTCGGCCTGGCACGCGAGCGATTTATAATAATATCTATATATATATTTAATGTCAATATAAATGCTTAAAACTATAGCTACTTCTTCATAAAGATGCTCATAATCACTTGATATTATTTTTATTTATAATTAATTTTTCCCATCGCATGGCCGTCGTTGGCGGATTGATCTTTCAAAGTAATAATAGTTTTGATCTTAAATACGGTTGCAAAAACGCACCCTCTTCGGTTACTCTCCGGTACGTCACTTTGGCAATCGGGCTTTCCGGGATGCGGCTCAAGTACAACCACGACCAGCGCCGGGAATATCTCGTCCTTACCGACCACGTCGGGATGGAGTGGATGAACATGTTCCAGGGCGACAAGGATTTCTATTCCGCCGCCTACTGGGACCTGCTGACCGGTCTATGGCGGGCCGCACAGCCGATGCGCAAGACCGACGCGCTCAATCTCATGCAAGGCATCAAGAGCGCGCATACCGCCGGCAAGTACCTGGAAACGGCGCTTGCCCGCGGCATCGTCGTCGAGCGCGACAACCCGAACGACGCCCGCTCGAAGCTGGTCGAGCTGTCGGCCGACATGCGCCACAAGCTCGACGGCTTCTTCGACGCCGCCGTCAGCCGGTTGCGCGCCACCAGTCGCCGCGTCGATGTGCTCGGCCCGTCGCCCGAGGAACCCTGAAATCTCAGAAAAAAGTCCTTCGCTTTCCGTGCGCCAGCTTATTCGCGATTGATCACAGCAGATCGCGCAGCGTCGCCACCAGCGGCGCGTCCGCCGGCGGCATCGGGTAGCCGGCGAGGCTGAGCGGCCGCACCCACTTCACTTCCTGTCCCTCGCGCGGCGTCGGCGCGCCCTTCCACACTCGGCACACGTAGAGCGGCATCAACAGGTGGAAGTCGTCGTAGACGTGCGAGGCGAAGGTGAGCGGCGCCAGGCAGCTTTCGGTGATGTCGACGGCGAGCTCTTCCTTCAATTCGCGCACCACCGCCGCCTCCGGCAGCTCGCCCGGCTTGACCTTGCCGCCCGGGAACTCCCACAGTCCGGCCATCGTCTTGCCCTCCGGGCGCTTCGCGATCAGCACCCGGCCGTCGGCGTCGACGAGCGCGACCGCTACCACCAGTACCGTCGGCTTCGCCGCCTGGCGCGCCGCCCATTTTTCGCGGGAAAGCGCGTAGAGGCGGATCGGTTGGCCGCTGCAACGGCCGCCGCAGCCGGTGCCGGCGCCGCGGAAATCGAACCCAATTTTCTCCAGCAGCTTCGCCGAGGCGGCGTTCCCCTCCAACACCTGCGCCGTCGCCTCGACGATACCGGCATTGCCGAAGGTGAAATCGATGGTTGCGGCCACCGCCTCACCGCCCAGCCCGTGGCGCCAGTGGGGCTTGCCGATGAAGTAGCTGACCTCGGCCGAGGCGCCGTGGAGGGCGAAGGCGATGCAGCCGATCAGCCCCGGTTCGTGGCGGCGCTCGATGGCGAACACGCGGGCCTTGCCGGCCTGCTCCTCGATCGCCGCCTTGGCGAGGAAGTCGCCGGCGTCCCTATCGCCGTAAGGGTGCGGGATGAACGCGGTCATGCGCGACACCTCGGCATCGCCGGCCAGCGCCACCAGCTGCGACCGGTCGCCGTCGGCGAGCGGTCTCAGGCGCAACCGCGGCGTCTCCCGGGGCGTTCCCGCCCACAAGCCGGCGGCCTGCAGGCAGCCGCGGTCAGGACCGGTAATCGGCATTGATGTCGATGTAGCCGTGGGTCAAGTCGCAGGTCCACACGGTGGCGGCGCCGTCGCCGACGCCGACGTCGACGGAGATCGCGATGTCCTGGCCCTTCATGTGCCGGGCGACCGGCGTCTCGTCGTAGCCGGGCACCGGCCCGCCACCCTTGGCCACCGCGTGGCCGCCGATGAAAATTTCGAGCCTGTCAACCGCCGCCTTCTCGCCGGCCTTGCCGACTGCCATGACGATGCGGCCCCAGTTGGCGTCGGCGCCGGCGATCGCCGTCTTGACCAACGGCGAGTTAGCGATCGACATGGCGATGCGGTGGGCTGATTTGTCGGACTCGGCGCCAGTGACGGCGACGGTGACGAACTTGCTGGCGCCCTCACCGTCGCGGACGATCTGGTGGGCGAGATCAAGGAGCAGATCGTCGAGCTTGGCCTTGAAGTCGGCGAGCGCGTCGTCGCCCGCGTCCTCGACCGCCGGATTGCCGGCGGCGCCAGTGGCGAACAGCAGCACGGTGTCGCTGGTCGAGGTGTCGGAATCGACGGTGATGCAATTGAACGACTTGTCGACCGCGTCCGACAGCAGCGCCTGCAGCACGGTTGCCGGCAGCTTCGCGTCGGTGAACGCGAACGCCAACATTGTCGCCATGTCCGGAGCGATCATGCCGGAGCCCTTGGCGATGCCGTTCAACGTCACTTCGACGCGGCCGATCTTCGCCTTGCGGGTGGCTCCCTTGGGAAAGGTGTCGGTGGTCATGATCGCCTTCGCCGCCGCGTCCCACGCCATCGGCGACAGCTGCCGCCCGAGGCCGGGCAACGCGCCGATGATCTTCTCGTACGGCAACGGCTGGCCGATGACGCCGGTCGAGGCGACGAAGACGCGGCTCGGCCGGCAAGCGAACTGGTCGGCCGCTGCCTCGACGGTGCGCTCCACCGCCTGCTTGCCGGCCGGGCCGGTGTAGGTGTTGGCGTTGCCGGAATTGACGATCAGCCCCCGCGCCTGGCCGCCGCGCACCGCCTTCTTCGACCACTTGACCGGTGCCGACGCCGTCAGCGAACGCGTGAACGTGCCGGCCACCGTAGTACCGGCCCTGAGCTCGACCAACAACAGGTCGCTGCGCACCGACTTGGCGATGCCACAGGAGCCGCTCGCCAGCGCCACGCCCTCGATAACGGGCATACGGGGAAACGACTCGGGCGCCAGCGGCGAGGTGGAAGTCTGGTTCGGTTTCGCGTTCATGGTCGGGATCCGCGGTTGAGGCCGCGCCGCGTATGGGCGGGTGAACGGCGCGTCACGGATTGCGCCGGACGCTCCGCCGGCGACGGCCGGAAAATTCGGCTACGGCTTCGCCTTCTTCTCCGGCTCCTTAGTCGGCGCGCCTTCCTTGAGCGGTGAGCCGTCAGCGTTGACCATCGTGATCTTCGCCTTTTCCCTGAGGCCGGTAATATAGGCGGTGCCGGCTTCCCGCGACAGGTCGTTGCGAAGGCTATCTTCGACCTCCTCGAATTTCGGCACCTCGCTGGCGCGGCGGTTCTCGACCTTGATGACGTGCCAGCCGAACTGGGTCTTCACCGGCTTTTGCGTGTACTCGCCAGTCTTCAGCGCGAACGCCACGGTCTCGAACTCCGGCACCATCTGGCCCTTGGTGAAGAAGCCGAGGTCGCCGCCTTCCGGCGCCGACGGCCCGGTCGAGCGCGACTTGGCGAGCGCGGCGAAATCGCCGCCCTTGCCGAGCTCGGCGATGACCGCGGTCGCGTCCTCCTCGGTCTTGAGCAGGATGTGGCGTGCCTGTATTTGCTCGACGCTGTTCAATTCCTTGGCGATCTGCGCGTAGCGGGCGCGCACCGTCGCGTCGGTGACGCCCTTGTCGACGGTCCGCGTCAACATGATCCGCTGCAGCACCTGTTCCTCGAGGCGCGTCATCTGTTCCTTGAACTCTTTCGATTTCTCGACCTTCTGGGCGCGAGCGTCGGCAGCGGCCAGCTTGGTGTCGATGATGCTCTCCAGCAACCCCGGAAAGATGGTTTCGAACGGAATCTGCTGATACTGCGCCGGCAGGAGCTTGTGCGCGTCTCGGACCTGCGACAGGTGGATCTTGGCGCCGTTGACGGTGGCGACCACCGGATCGTCGGCGGCCGACGCCGCCGGAACGCCGGTGAAGACCAGGAGAGCCAGCACCAGCGCCGGCACGAACCGAGAAACCATGGGCGATATTCCTTTCAACGCCGGTGCGGGGGCCTCGCCGGGAGGCTGCCCGGGACCGCCGCGAACCGGCGGCGCGTCATCCGCCGGCGCCAATAACGCGCATAAAGCATATCCCCCTGGCGAGGACAAGAGCGGCGCCCGCCATTTGGTTTCTCGACCGGCCGTCAACCCGCTATCGACGGGGCGGCGGCTCGGGCGGCGGCTGCCGCCTGGCCACCGAGTCCGGTTGGCTCTAGGATAGGCGGCGATGCAACCCATCGGCGCCGCTCACCGCACCCTTTGGCGTACCCTGCCGGCCCGGGCGGCGGCGGTGGCGGCGATGCTGCTGGCCGGGGCGGCGCTGGCTGCCGAGGCGAGGGCGCCGTTCAAGCCCGATGCCGGCACGCCTTCCAACAAGACCATCATCGAGCACTTCAACATCATCGCCTTCGGCAACGAATACACCGGCCGACGATATGATGCCGTGCGCAAGTGGCGCGCGCCGATCGTCGCCCGCATCGACGGCCCGGCGCCCGACTACTTCGAGGACTTCGTCAACCAGCACCTGGCCGATCTGCAAAAGATCACCGGCCATCCGGCGGCGCTTGCCTACTCGCCGAGAATTTTGCGCGAGAAGCGGGTGCCGAAAGGCCTGTCGTCGAAGAGCTTCAACATGTTCCTGCTCTACTATCCGATCGACCAGTTGACGGCGGTGGCGCAAAAGCAGCTTGGGAACCGGATGGATGACTCGCTCAAGCGGCTCGGCGCCGGCGCCTCCACCTGTGAGGCGACGCTGTTCACCAAGGACAACGAAATCCGTTCGGCGGTCGTCCTGTTCCCCGCCGAACGCCCGAAAAACCACATGCGCGCCTGCGTGGTCGAGGAGCTGACCCAGGTCCTGGGGCTGCCCAACGACTCGCCCTCGGTATCGCCGTCGATCTTCAACGACAAGAGCCCGATCAATGAGCTCACCGACCACGACCGGCTGATGCTGAGGATGCTCTACGATCCACGCATCACCATCGGCATGTCGCGCGACCGAGCGCTGATCGTCGGCCGCAAGGTGCTCGACGAAATCCGCCCCGAGTGAGCGGTCGCCGACGCCTTGCGGGCGCGCGGATTTGCGGGTGCCCGCATTGACAGGCAGGGTTCGGGACTCTATCTCTTTGGCGGGTTTTGGCCGGCCCGAAGGCTGCCGCCGCGTTCCGCCGGCCCGCCGCCCGCGGTTTTCTCAGCCGATTTTCGGGGTTAGTGAATGTTCGAAGCCATCGCCAAGCGCATCTTTGGCTCCGCCAACGAGCGCTTCCTTCGCGGCCCCGTCAGGACCGTCACCGCCATCAACGCCCTCGAGCCCTCCCTCGAGGCGCTCAGCGACCAGGACCTGGCGGCGCGCACGCCGTGGCTGAAGAAGCGCCTTGCCGACGGCGAATCCCTCGATGATCTGCTGGTCGACTCGTTCGCCACCGTCCGCGAGGCCGCGAAGCGCGCCCTCGGCCAGCGCCCCTTCGACGTTCAACTCCTCGGCGGCATCGTGCTGCACCGGGGCATGATCTCGGAGATGAAGACCGGCGAAGGCAAGACGCTGGTCGCCACCATGCCGGTCTACCTCAATGCCCTGATGGGAGAAGGCGTGCACGTGGTCACCGTCAACGATTATCTGGCCCAGCGCGACGCCGACTGGATGGGCGCCATCTACAAGCTGCTCGGACTCACCGTCGGCGTCATCAAGCACGGCCTCGACGACGACGAGCGGCGCGCCGCCTACGCCTGCGACGTCACCTATGGCACCAACAACGAGCTCGGATTCGATTACCTTCGCGACAACATGAAGTTCCGGCTCGAGGACATGGTGCAACGGCCGTTCCGCTACGCCATCGTCGACGAGGTCGACTCGATCCTGGTCGACGAGGCGCGTACGCCGTTGATCATCTCCGGCCCGACCGAGGACGTCTCCGACCTCTACAACGTCATCAACAAGCTGATCCCGAGGCTCGCGCCCGAGGACTACGAGAAAGAGGAGAAACAGCGCGCGGTGACGTTGACCGAGGCGGGCACCGAGAAGGTCGAGCAAATGATGCGCGATGCCGGTGTTTTGAAGGAGGGCAGCCTCTATGACCTGCCGAACGTGGCGCTGGTCCATCACATCAACCAGGCGCTGCGCGCCCACAAGCTGTTCTCCCGCGACACCGACTACATCGTCAAGGACAACCGGGTCATCATCATCGACGAATTCACCGGCCGCATGCAGGAGGGCCGGCGCTATTCGGAAGGCCTGCACCAGGCGCTCGAGGCCAAGGAAGGCGTCAAGGTCGAGACCGAGAACCAGACGCTGGCCTCGATCACGTTCCAGAACTATTTCCGGCTGTACCCCAAGCTCGCCGGCATGACCGGCACGGCGATGACGGAAGCCGGCGAGTTCTCTGAAATCTACGGCCTCGAAGTGATCGAGATCCCGACCAACCTGCCGTGCATTCGCGACGACATGGACGACGAGGTTTACCGCACGGCGGCCGAGAAGTCTGACGCCATCATCAAGCTGATCAGCGAATGTCGCGAGCGCCAACAGCCGGTTCTGGTCGGCACCGTCTCGATCGAGAAGTCCGAGCACCTGTCCGGGCTACTTAAGAAGAAGAAGACCCCGCACAACGTGCTGAACGCCCGCTACCATGAACAAGAAGCCTACATCATCGCCCAGGCCGGGGTGCCGGGCGGCGTCACCATTGCCACCAACATGGCCGGCCGCGGCACCGACATCCAGCTCGGCGGCAACGTCGACATGCGCCTCGCCCAGGAGATCAACGACCCGAAGGACTCGGAAGCCTACCGCAAGGCGGCGCAGGGCATCCGAGCCGAGGTCGAGGCCAATAAGAAGATCGTCATCGATGCCGGCGGTTGCTTCGTGATCGGCACCGAGCGCCACGAGAGCCGCCGCATCGACAACCAGTTGCGTGGTCGCTGCGGGCGCCAGGGCGACCCGGGGGCATCGAAATTCTTCCTGTCGCTCGAGGACGACCTGATGCGTATTTTCGGCTCGCAGCGCATCGACGGCATGCTGAAGAAGCTCGGCCTCCAGGAGGGCGAGGCGATCGTCCATCCGTGGGTCAACAAAGCGCTCGAGAAAGCGCAGCAAAAGGTCGAGGCGCGCAACTTCGAGATCCGCAAGAACCTGCTGAAATTCGACGACGTGATGAACGATCAACGCAAGGTGATCTACGAGCAGCGCAAGGAGTTGATGGCGACCGAAGACGTTTCCGAGGACATCACCGAGATGCGCCGCCAAGTCATCGACGACCTGGTCTCCCGCTGCATCCCGGAGAACGCCTATCCGGAGCAGTGGGACACCGCCGTCCTGCACGCGGAAGTGTTGCGAGTTTTCGCTCTCGACCTGCCGGTCGCCGAGTGGGCGCGCGAGGAAGGAATCGCCGACGCCGAGATTCGCGAGCGCCTGGTCCAGGCCGCTGACCGCAAGGCGGCGGAGAAGGTCGCCAACTACGGCCCCGATCTGATGCGCAGCGTCGAGAAGAGCCTGCTGCTGCAACTCCTCGACCAGTTGTGGAAGGAGCACCTGTTGACCCTCGACCACCTGCGCCAGGGCATCGGGCTCCGGGCGTACGCGCAGCGCGACCCGCTCAACGAATACAAGCGCGAGGCGTTCAACCTGTTCGAAGTCATGCTGACCAACCTGCGCGAGCGGGTGACCCAGGTTATGGCGCACGTCGAGCTGGAGATGGCAGCCGCCGTGGACGACGCGATCTTCCGGCGTTCCGAGCAGGAAATGGTGGAAAGCCGCCGCGACCCGGCGTTCGACTCCGGGCCGACGTATGGCGATGCTGCCGCTGGTGATGGCGGAGTGGCGGTGCTGACCCCGGTCACCACCCGCCAGGCCGCGGCGACGGTCGATCCGAACGATCCCGCCACCTGGGGCCGGGTATCGCGCAATGCGCCCTGCCCGTGCGGCTCGGGGCGCAAGTACAAGCACTGCCACGGCAAGGTGTGATAGGCGCGCTCGTTATCCCGGCTTCTTCTCTTGATTTATTTTTTCGCCGCCGGCCGCAACACGGCGATGACGTTCGCCGTCCACACCGTCGGTGCCGTCGCCAACATCCGCGCCAGCAGCCAATGCAGGCAATCCTCGGCGAAGCGCCGGAACGGGCTGCCGCGACGTTGCGGCAGGAACGCAACCGCCTCGTAGCCGGCCGCCAACGCCAGCTGCTCGAGGCTGCCGGTGGTATAGGCGGACTTATGGGTGAGGTCGGAAAACTGGTGTATGCCGCCCCACGGCGAGCCCATGTTGGGCACCCGGACGACCACCAAGCCGTCCGGCGCCAGCACGGCCTTGATCTTTTCCAGAAGCCGCACGCCGTCGGCGGCGGAGAAATGCTCGAGCACGTCGAGCATGACGACGCGGTCGAACGGCCCGACGCCGCCGCGCGCCAGGAATTGCCACGCGTCGCCGACGTGGACGTGGTCTTTCAACGCCGGATCCATGACCGCGACCGCGTCCCGGTCGCGCTCGACACCTTCGAACCGCTTCACTCCCTTCCGCTTCAGGTAGGCCAGGAACTCGCCGGTGCCGGAGCCGATTTCGAGCACCGAGGTTTCCGGCGTGCAGTCGGCCGGCGCCCAGAACTCGCGGTCGTACCAGCGCACGTGTTTCGCCTTCACCACCGGCGTCTGGTAGCGTTTGTAGGCGGCGTAGACCTTATAGAAGTCGTCGGCGGAGTCGACGCCCATGTCCCTTCCCCTGCCGGGTGCGTGCGCCACCGCCAACCATAGCCAAACGCCGGCGGCTTGCAAACAACCGCCGCCCGCCGGTCGACCGCGCCGGCAAACTAGCGGGTGAAATAGCAGCCGCACCTGGGATAGACTCTCGCCCGCCGCCCCATCGATTCCGGGAGCCTCCGTCCGAGAACCTCGATCCCACCGATGTTCCACCGATGACCAAGCTATTCGCGCGATTCCTGGTCGGCCTCGTCACCGTGGCAACGGCGTTCTTGGGCCGCTGGCGGCGGCTGACGGTGCGGGCGCGGGTGCACGACGCGCTCACGCCCGAAAGCGTCGTCACCGTCAACGGCACGACGCTGACACTGCTGGTCCCCGACCGCAAATCGGTCTATTGGCCGCGCCACGGCTACGCCAGCGAGCCGAATACGCTGGCCTGGATCGATGGCTTCACCGACACCGACGTGCTGTATGACGTCGGCGCCAACGTCGGCGCCTACGCGCTCTACGCGGCCAAGGCGCGCGGCGTGCGCGTCGTCGCCTTCGAGCCGAGTCCGTTCTCGTTCCGGGCGCTGGTCCACAACCTGCAACGTAATCGGCTCACCGACAAGGTGACGCCGCTGTGCCTGGCAGCCAACGATACGACCGGCGCGACGCCGTTCTATCTCAGCGGCACCGACACCGGCTCGGTCGGCCATACCCTGAGCGGCGACGCCCGCGACCGGAAAGGCTTCGCGATGCAGACGCTGGCGTTCCGGCTCGACGATATCGCCGCGTTCGCCGGTGTGCCCAAGCCGACGCAGATGAAGATCGACGTCGACGGCATAGAGCTGCCGATCCTCGAGGGCGCGAAATCGCTGCTTTCGGACCCGCGGCTGAAGTCGGTGATGATCGAAGTACTCACCCACGACGAGCCGGATCGCCGGCGCATCGCCGAACTATTGCGGGAATGCGGGCTGGCGCCGGCCGCTGATTGGCGCGACGACTGCTCCGACAACCGGTTGTTCGTGCGCAACGCGTAGAACGCGCGGGCGCGTTCCGCCGCCGGCTCACGCGACGTTTTCCAGGAACCAGGCGTAGGTTTTCCTGAGTCCGTCCTCGAGGCCGGTAGTCGCTTTCCAGCCGAGCCTGCCGAGTCGCGTCGAATCCAGCAGCTTCTTCGGCATGCCGTCTGGCTTCGAGGCGTCGAACGTTGGCGCGCCCTGGAAGCCGACGACGCGGGCGATCGCTTCGGCCAGTTCGCGGATGGTCATCACCTGGCCTGGTCCGATGTTGATCGGTACTTCGTCGGAGTAGCGCTCCATCAGGAAAACCAGCGCGTCGGCGGCGGCGTCCACGTACAGAAACTCGCGCACCGCGCGGCCGCTGCCCCACACCTCGAACGTCGCCTTGCCGCCGGCTTTCGCGGCGTGCGCCTTGCTGAGCAGCGCCGGCACCACATGCGAAGATTCCAAATCGAAGTTGTCGCCCGGGCCGTAGAGGTTGATCGGTTGCGCCGAGATGAAATCGCAGCCGTACTGGCGGCGGTACGCCTGGGTGAGCTTGATGCCGGCGATCTTGGCCACCGCGTACCATTGGTTGGTGGGCTCCAAGGGCCCGGTGAGCA
>Ga0214472_10009342_pt1 | contig 10227 bp, 9 predicted proteins | sample RVTome_6_FD_207662 | JGI IMG/M metagenome (GOLD analysis project Ga0214472, IMG submission 207662) | Soil microbial communities from uranium-contaminated site in the Upper Colorado River Basin, Wyoming, United States - RVT140D175 | ecosystem: Environmental > Terrestrial > Soil > Contaminated >...
CCCTGATCCGAGGGACGCCCAGCCCAGTTCATGCCGAGTTGTGGGGCGATGTCCGTGAACCTTCCGCCGTCGTTCCGGAAGAAGCCGTCCTGGTCGCCGTCCTGGTTGGCGACGAAGGCATCGAGGTCGCCGTCCTGGTCCATGTCGAACCAGGCGACGCCCACGGTCTTCCGTGGATCGCCGATGCCGGTTTGCCTGGTCACGTCGGTGAACCGGGTGCCGTCGTTCCGGAGCAGGCGGTTGGGCTGGTCGCGGTAGGCCACGAAGAGATCCAGGTCGCCGTCCTGATCGTAGTCAATCCACGCTGGTTGACGGGTGGTGCCCTCGAGCGTGATGCCGTACTGCGTGGCCACGTTGGTGAAGCGCCCGCCGTTGTCGTCGTTGCGGTAGAGTTTGGCGCGGCCGCGGCCGGTCGCGGCGAAGCCAACGAACAGGTCGAAGTCGCCGTCCGAGTCGAAATCTCCCCACGCCGCGGCACGGGTTTCGACCGTGTCGGCCAGGCCCACCTGTTCCGCCACGTCCGTGAACGTCCCTTCGTGGTTGCGGTACAGCCGGTTGGCGCGATACCGAAAGCCCACGAACAGGTCCAGGTCGCCGTCGTTGTCGTAGTCGGCCCAGGCGTTGGGCTGGGCGCCGGAAACGCCGAACAGCTCGGGCTGGACCCGCTCGAACGCGGGAGCGGAAACCTCCGGTGGGCGATCACAGGCGGGTCCGGCGAGCCACCACGCGGCTGCCGCCAGCAGGACGGTACGGCTCATGGGACTCCTTCCTCTGATTCCGGAGTGGGTCCGTTGCGAGGGGTGAGGGCCCGGCGAGCGTACCCCACGACCGCTCCCACGAACACCGTGGCGACCACCACGCTGTAGGTGGTGATCAGCCATCGTTCCGCGGGCCCGGAGTAGATCACCGTGGCGAGCGCCGCGGCGGCGACCACCGCCAGAGCCCACGCGCCGAACACGGGCCACATCCAGCGTCCGGGGTGCAGCAGGCCCCACAGCGCGGCGAATCCGGTCACTCCATACAGCAGCTCGATGGGCGCGAGCCAGCGCTCAGCCGGCGTGGTGGCCGTGCGCCACTGGTCCGGCCCGTCGAGCACACCGGCTGCGCCGCTGGCCGCGAGAACGATGCCGCACATGACCAGGCCAACGCGGCGCGCTACCAACCGGCGCTCCTCATCGCTTCACGCGGTAGTCCAGCGGCGGTGCTCGGTCTCCCACCAGAGACCGGTAGACGAAGTTGGGGCCCACCGCCCGCCGGTACTCGGCGTTCGCCGCCGTGATCAGCTTGGGATCGCTGAAGAGGTCAATGGCCGTCAGGGTGAGCGTCTTGGCGGCGACCAGCATGCCTTTCATGCCGATGCTGGTGCCGCCGGCCGCGATCGCCTGCCACGAGTGCGCCGACGTGCCGGGAACCCAGGTCGCCGTGTTCAAACCGCTGGTGGGAACCACCCAGCTCACGTCCGCCACGTCGGTCGAGCCACCTTCCGCACCGCGCCGCTCGAAGGGGTGAATCTCCGCGGCGGAGGACAATGGCGGCGCGTCCTCGGGCAAGGTGGTTCGGATCTTCTCGGCAAAGGCGGTTTCTTCCGGGGTGTATTTGACGCCGCCCACCTGGCGCAAGTTCTTGTCCATGACCCGCGCCAGCGCCTCGTTGGGCAGCAGCGCGTAGATGCCGTGGATCACTTCGTAGTCCACGGTGGTGCCGGTGCCCATGGCCGCGCCCTCGGCGGCCTTCACCACGCGGTCGAAGATCTTCGCAACATCGGCGGGATCGGGATGCCGCACGTAGTAAAACACCTCCGCGAAGTCGGGCACCACGTTGGGGGCCGAGCCGCCGCTGGTGATCACGTAATGGAGGCGAGTGACGTCCGGCACGTGCTCGCGCAGCATGTTGACCATGTGATTCATGGCTTCCACGCCGTCCAGCGCCGAGCGCCCCCGTTCCGGCGCGCCGGCGGCGTGCGCCGAGACGCCGCGGAACCGGAACTTGGCCGATTTGTTGGCCAGCGAGCCGTCGGCGCTGGCGTCGTTGGACGACCCCGCGTGCCAGTGGAGCGCCACGTCCACGTCCTTGAACAGCCCGGCGCGCACCAGGTACACCTTGCCGGCGCCGCCTTCTTCCGCCGGAGAGCCGTACAGCCTCACGGTACCGGGCCTGCCGGTGGTAGCGAGCCACTCCTTCACGGCGATCGCCGCCGCCGTCGAGCCGGTGCCGAAAAGATGGTGGCCGCAGGCGTGGCCCGCGTCCTTGGTCTGGATCACCTGGCGCACCGGCACGGCGTCCTGGGTGATGCCGGGGAGCGCATCGAATTCGGCCAGGATGGCGATGACGGGCTTGCCCTGGCCGTAGCTGGCCACGAACGCCGTGGGCATACCCGCGACGCCCGCTTCGATCCGGAAGCCGGCGGTGCGGAGCTGCTCCTGGAGCAACGCCGAGCTTCGGGTCTCCTGATAGCCCACCTCCGCCCAGTCCCAGATCTGCTTGGCCACCTGGGTGTAGCGCTGGTAGTTGGCGTCCAGCGACGCGAGCGCGGCCTGGCGCGGGTCCTGCGCCATCGCCGCTGAGGTCAATAGGCTCGCCATGATCGGCGTACGAATTCCACCCAGCATGTGATGCTCTCCCTGAGCGAAGTGAACTGCCGAAGAAAGGTGGCGCCCCGAGCGCCAGTGCGGAATCCCGCTGCCCGCGGCGGCTGGCCGAGTCGAGGCCCCACGCCGTACTATGGACCCCTCTCCGGCGAGGATTGGCACCGTATGGCCCCGCAGCGTCTCAGGGATGTGGATGCCGCCGAGCGGGCGTTCCGCTTCCAGACCCTGGCCTGGGCCCTCGCAGTGGGCCTGCTGATGGGAGGTGTGGGAGGCGCGGGCATCGCCAACCTCCAGGGTGGTAATCCGCTGCTCGGAGCCGTGATCGGGTTTCTGAGCGTCGGTGGGGGGATCTACGTGGTAGCCATGTGGGCGGTGGGGCGTTCGCAGGCCATGGCCCAGACGATCTACAACCCTTCGGGTGAATCCACCCCGTATAAGCCTCAATACTCCTACGCGGCCTCGCTGGTCGTTCGGGGCCGTTACGCCGAGGCGGCTACCGCGTACGAGCTGCATGCCATCGAGAACCCGGCCGAGCCCGAGCCGTACCTGCAGCTCGCGCGGCTGTACCGCGACAAGCTCAATCAGCACGAAGACGCGCTGACGTGGTTCCGACGGGTACGCACGGACGCGACCCTCGGCCCCGGCCAGGAGTTGTACGTCATCCAGGAGATCATCGATCTCTACACGCAGAAGCTCAAGACGCCGCGCAAGGCGATCCCGGAGCTGACGCTGGTGTGCCAGCGGTTCGGGGGAACGCCGGCGGCGCGGGCCGCGGAGAAGCAGCTGGCCGAGATGCGGGAGATGCTGGCCCGGGAGCGGGACGCGCTGGAGCCGTTCACGGCGCAGTTCCTGAAGCACATGGGCCGTTCGTCCATCGCGGTCGCCGCGGCGACGACCCGGAGCGAGATCGAAGGGCGGGCGATCCGGGAGGCGCTCCAGGAGTGCGGGAACGACCCTGACAAGGCGGCCGAGCGGCTGGGCGTGCCGGTGGAGCAGCTCAAGCAAAAGATGCACGAGCTGCACATCGGCTGAGCGGCGCGCGCCCGGTGCAACCATTTCACGCGTCGTCTCGTCTAACCTGGTTGGATATCATTCTTCGGAGCCTGCCATGCGTCCCGTCTTCTTGATCCCCGTTCTCACCCTGGCGCTCGCCGCGAACGCCCATCCTTTGGCGGCGCAAGGCGTCACCGACCGCGACGACTGGTGTGACCGGGATCGAGGCGGGGACCGCGAGCGAGGCTGGTTTTGCGAGGTGCGCGAGGTGAGGCTCCCCACCGGTGACGTGGTGGCGGTGGACGGCGAGCCGAACGGCGGCATCCGGGTCGAGGGTTGGGATCGGAACGAAGTGCTGCTGCGGGCGCGAGTCTCGGCCCGGGCCCGGAGCGACGACGACGCCCGCGAGCTGGTCTCCCTGGTGGAGGTGGTTACCGAGCGCTCTCCCATCCGCGCCCGCGGCCCGCGCACGGCCCGCCGCGAGTGGTGGTCGGTGAGCTACGAGCTGTTCGTACCCCGCCGTTCCAATCTGGATCTGTCCACCCAGAACGGCGGCATTCACATCACCGAGGTCTTGGGCCAGATCAGGTTCCATTCCACCAACGGTGGCGTGGCGTTGACCCGGCTGGGCGGCAACGTGCGGGGCAGTGCCACCAACGGCGGGTTGGTGATCGAGCTGGGCGGGAACGCGTGGGAGGGGGAGGGGATGGACGTGGAGACCGCCAACGGCGGCGTCCGGATCAGCGTCCCGCCGAACTACTCCGCGCGGTTGGAAACCGGGACCACGAACGGTGGGATGCAGGTAGATTTCCCGATTACCGTTCAGGGCCGCTTCAATCGCCGGATCACGACCGACTTGGGGAGCGGCGGAAAGACCATTCGCGCCGTGACCACCAACGGCGGGGTGGTGGTGAGGCGAGGCTAGCCCTCGAGCGCTTCCCGCGCGATCCGCGCCACAGCGGCATCCTTGTCCTGAGCCAGGTGTTTCAGGGCATCCTGGGTCAGCTCCCGGGGAAGCTGCGCCAGGGCCCGCACCGCCGCCTGCTGCAGCGGTCCCCGTTCCTTCCTCAAGAGGCGGGTTCGTTCGAACAATCCTGCCAACAACAGAACGGTCTCACGCGCTGGGATCAGACCGAGCGCCTCGGCGGCAGCCAGTTGCTCGTCCGCGGCCGGACGCTGGAGCGCGGCGCCCAGGAGGGGCAGCACCTCACGCCTGCGTGACGCGCCCAGGGCCCGGATCGCGGCGACGCGGACCCGCGGCACGGGGTCGCTCATCGCCAGCCGGCCGATGTGCTCGGCCACGGGCCCGCCGCGTCCGGAGGCGATGGCCAACACATGGACCCGGACCTCGGAGGCGGAGTGGCGGACGGCCGCCGCCAACCAACGCTGAATGATCGCCGTGGGCCGGAGGCTCTCGGCCAACGCGGTGGCGAAGGCCTGCACCACGCCGGCGCTCGGGTCGCGGGCCAAGGCGTCTGCCCCCGCGTCGTCCAGCGCGCCGACGCGGTCGGCCAGGAGGACCAACTCCGGGCTCCGATCCCGCCGTGCCAGTCGCAGCAGTCCCTCGGCGCAGTCCGGCAAGAGCAGGGCCAGCGCTTCTTCGGCGGCAGCCTGTTGGCGCTCGTTGCCGCGGCGCCAGGCGGCGGCCAGGGTCTCGATCACGCCGTCGTTCCGGGCCAGCCGGCTCACGGCATCGCGCACCGGCTCCCGAAGGGCTGGATAGGGATCGCGAATCCTCTTCCCCAGCGCGCGGAGCGTGTCCAACAGGCCTTGCCCGTCTACCCGATCCACGGCAGCGATAGCGCGAGCTTCCGCCGCGCGGGCGGCTTCCGCCATGCTGCTCACGTCCATGGCGGTCTCCACATCCGAAGCCGCCGCCGGGTTCAGGGTGCGAAACACCGAGGCGTCGGCGGTGCCCTGAACCGCCACCAACGTCCCGCCGGAGCGGCGCAGCGACGTCTGTCCGGCGCCCTGGTCCAGCGCTCTCACGAACTCGCCCGCCCCGGCGAAACGCTTGGCCGGGTCTTTTTCCAGCGCGCGTCGGACCGCGGCCTCCATGTCGTCCGTCACGTCCGCGCGCCGCGCGCCCAATGCCGGCACAGGCGCTGTGGTGTGCTGGTGGAAAATGGCCTGGACGCTGGTGCTATCGAACGGCGGAGCGCCCGCCAGCATCTCGTACACCACGACGCCTAAGCTGTAGACATCGCTGCGGGCGTCCAGCTCGCGGTCGCCCGCAGCCTGTTCCGGGGACACGTAGTGTGGCGTCCCGATGATCACGCCGGAGGCGGTGACCACCGAGTCGCTGGCCAGCGCCTTGGCGATGCCAAAGTCGGTGAGGAGGCTTCTGCCGGTGGCGAACTCCAGCAGGATGTTGTCCGGCTTCACGTCGCGATGCACCACGTGGGCGTGGTGGGCGAAGTCCAAGGCGGCGGCCACGTCCCGCGCCACGCCCAGGGCGATGGGGATGATCAGCTGCCCTTCGCGGCGGAGCCGAGCGGAGAGCGGCTCGCCGTCCACCAGGGGCATCACCAGGCAGGGAACGTCGCCCTCCCGGCCCACGAAGTAGATCGGCACGATATTGGGATGCATGAGCCGGGCCGCCATCTGGGCTTCGCGGCGGAAGCGCTCGGCGATGGCCGTCACGGCGGCGAACTCCGGGAACAGCGCTTTGGCGGCGAGCTTCCGGTCCAGGCGTTTGTCGTGGACTCGGAACACCACGGCGTATCCGCCCCGGCCGATCACGTCCTCGACCTCGTAATCGGGACCCAGTGCCCGGGCGACATCTTCGGCGAGCTGGGCCGTGGAGTCCGCGCCGGTCAGCGGTGGGAGCAAGGCGTTGCACGAGGGGCAGCGCAGGGCCGCCTCGGGAGTGGAGCGGCCGCAGCCGGTGCAGAGTCGGCCGGTCATGGGGGACAAATAGGCAGGATGGGCACCGGCGAGCGCAACCGCTCGTCCGGAATCACGAATTACTCAGCGGGTCGCGGCCGGCCAGATCCCTCGCCGCGCAGCCGCTTGATCTGCTCCAGCGCCTCGATGTCCGCCGCGTCCAAGGGCCGCCCGGTGCGCTTGGTTTCGATCAGGTCGTCGAGGCCAATCAGCGGTACCGGCACGCCGTCTACGTGGACGACTGAGGATTGCTTCACCGCCTGATCGTACTTCAGGCTCCACGCCACCAGGAAGATATCCACCGCCGGGTCGTCCCCGATCACGAAGATGGGGCGCTTGAGGATCTCCTCCGGGACCAACTCTCGCGCGAAGCCGTACCCGATGGTCGAGAGGCCCGCGAGGACGCGCTCCGCGTTTTCCCGGGTCCGTTCGATCAGAATATCCACGTCCGTGGTGGCCCGGGCGTACCCGTGGAGGACGCACGCGACGCCACCAATCACGAGGTATTTGGCCCCGGCCGCGTTGAGGGCGGCGCATACCTGAAGTGCTTTGATCCTGGGTCCTACGCCCCAACCAGGCGCGCCTTCTTCCATTCGTAGAAGTCCTCATAGGTGTCGAAGGCAATGACCTGCTGCCGGCGCCCGCGCCGTTGAGCCTGTCGCGCCAACTGTCCCAGCTGCTCCGCCCGGAGCAGTCGTTCCTCAGCGGGAAGCTGCATCTCGGCGGCCAGGTGCCGGGTGCGAGCTTCCGCCACCTCTCGAGCGGCGTAGGCGACGGGCGCCGGCTCGCTTACGCGGCCGGGCGCGGAAACGCTCGGCGCACGCAGGTACCGCCGTAGCGCCTCAGCCACCAGCCAGCTCCGCGAGCGGTCCAGCGCGCGCGCCTGCATGTCGGCTGCGGCCAACACGTCGCGGGGCAGGGTGATGGAGATCCTGTCGTACACCGGCACGAATACTCCCACTGGATATTATCCGATAATACTCGATGGAAAGAGATCCAGCAAGCCTGGAACCCCAGCCGGGGATTCGGCCAGCTAGCGGCTCGCGTGCTTTGCCAGCAGCGCTCGAAACCGCGGGTGGTCGCGAGGCGCCTCGAACTCACTCAGCGTTTAGACCACAAGCCGACAGAAGCGCCCCGAGCCCTTCGGCGTGGCCGTCTACCAGTCAGCGGCCTGGTTACCTGGACACGGCCGTGCGGGCGTGTCCGCCTCCGTCCGTCCCCCTACGGCCGGCGCGGGGCCGTGGGAATCATCAGGTGCGCATAAGGCGTCCCTTTCCACATCACCCACGGCCCGCCCGCGTTCGGGTCGGTGGGCAATCCGTCGAGCGTTTTGGAATCCGGGAACACCATCATGACGTGCGGGGGGCCCTCGGCAACCCACTGATTGTCCGGCGTGGGGGCGCTGGCATAGGGGTCCACGTTACTCACGGGGAAATCACCCTGGAGCATGTAGCCCACGCCCACGCGCTCGATCTTCGGCGCCCGCTTGTTCGTGAGGGCGTCGATCAGCTCGAACCACGGCGCGTCGAGGCACATCGGCGCGTCACCGGGGATGGCAGGATCGTCCGGCATGCAGGTCCACGCGTTGGAGCCGCGGCGGAGCACGGCATGCTTCCCGTCCACCACGCTCGCCCCCTGCGCCACGGCGGGCGGGGCGGCGCGCAGCGCGTTCTGGATGAGGGCGTCGGTCTCCTGCGCGGCGAGCGCACCGGCAGCAGGGGCCATCAGCGCGGCGAGCATCCACAGCGAGCGCGGCATTGGAACCTCCTCGGTTTGAAGCGATGACTAGACCGAATGGTCTAGTCGAGGGCAAAAAAAGAGCCTCATACGGGCGAGGCCACGCGGAAGTAGAAATCGAGCACCGCCTGTAACGGGGCCGGGCTGCGCAGCAGACGCGAGCGGAGCGCGGCGCCCTCCCAGCAGTTCACCAAGATCTCGCCGAGCTGCCGCGGGTCGGTGTCGTGAGGCAGATCCCGCTGTCGCGCCGCCTCTGCCAGGCAGACCCCGATGCTCGAGGCGATCGCGTGCAGGCAGCCTTCGATCTTGGCGCGGAACACGGGGCTCACACCCGACAGCTCTTGCCCAAGCTGGCCCAGGAGGCAACCCAAGTACCCTTCCGAAGCGTAGCTCTCGCGTACCGCCTCGAAGAACGCGCGCACTCGATCCAGCGGCGGCCGGGAGGTGTCGGCGAGGATCGCGTCCAGTACCGCGTGCACGGCGTCCATGTAGCGGTCGATCACCTGGAGGGCGAAGTCTTCTTTGTTCTTGAAATGGTGGTAGAACGAACCCTTGGGAACCTTCGTGGCATCGAGCAGGTCCTGCACGCCCGTGTCGGCGTAGCCCCGCCTCAGGAACAGCGTGAGCCCCGCCTTAAGCAGCCGGACCTTGGTCGCGTGAGCGACGTCTCCCTGTAGACCAATCGGTCTAGTCACCCATCCAACCTATGGCCTGGGCCCGGGGCGTCAAGATGGGGCGAGACGGACGAGGCGGGCGTCCCGCGCCGATCCATGTCTTGACGGACCGAGGGCTTGAGCACCTCTTGGACGCTGGTTCCGTGACCCAACGAGGCTGCAACGCTACGAAAGTGGGCATGACAGACCTCCGCCATCCCGCATTCGCGCGGCTGGTCCGTTTCACGCTCGCCGCGGTGACCTTCGGCGTGGTCGCATGCGGCCCGTCCCCAGTGTGGTATAAAGGAAATCTCCACACCCACTCCTATTGGAGCGACGGGGATCAGTTTCCCGAGGTCATTCTCCTGGGGTACCGCGATCGGGGCTACGACTTCGTCTCGGTGTCCGATCACAACGTGCTGGCCCAAACAGAGCGTTGGGTCGCGGTGGACGCGATACTGGAGGGCGACGCCTCCCTCGTGGAATACCGCAGGCTCCTGGGCGAGGATTGGGTCGAGACGCGGGAGAACGCGGCTGGCCAGCTCGAGGTCCGGCTCAAGCGGTTCGACGAGTACGCCAGCCAGGTGGCTCAGCCGGGCCGGTTCCTGGTGATTCAGGGTGAAGAGATCACCGATCGCTTCGAGTCGAGGCCGCTCCACGTGAACGCCACCAACGTGGCCGAATTCATTCCGCCCCAGGGTGGCGCCAGCGTGGCCGACGTGCTTCAGCGCAACATCACCGCGGTGCTCGAGCAGCGGCGGGTCACGGAGCGGCCGATGTTTCCGCACGTGAATCACCCGAACTTCGGCTGGGCGGTGACCGCCGAGGATCTCATGGACCTCGACGGTGAGCGGTTCTTCGAGGTGTACAACGGCCATCCCCTGGTGCACAACGGGGGCGATTCCCTCCGCCCCTCCACGGACCGCATCTGGGACCTGGTGCTGACGCACCGCCTGACGCGGGGACGGGACGTGGTGTACGGCCTGGCGGTGGATGACGCACACCACTACGGGCAGATGGACTCCACGCGGGCTAATCCGGCGCGAGGGTGGGTGATGGTGCGCGCCCCCGCGCTCGAGCCGGAGGCCATCATCGCCGCGTTGGAAGCGGGGGACTTCTATGCGTCCACCGGCGTGGTCCTGACGGAGGTCGTGCGGTCCGGGTCGAGGCTGGCCCTGCGCATCGAGGGCGAGCCGGGCGTGACCTACCTGACGGAGTTCGTGGGCACGCGTGCGGGGTTCAACCGGGAGGTGCGAGAAGTCCCGGACGTCGGCGGGCTCCCGGTCACCCACCGGTACGGCGCGGATATCGGGACGGTGCTCGCCGAGGTGCCGGGCCTCGAGCCCTCGTATGCGTTCAGCGGAGACGAA
>Ga0214472_10009343_pt1 | contig 10226 bp, 8 predicted proteins | sample RVTome_6_FD_207662 | JGI IMG/M metagenome (GOLD analysis project Ga0214472, IMG submission 207662) | Soil microbial communities from uranium-contaminated site in the Upper Colorado River Basin, Wyoming, United States - RVT140D175 | ecosystem: Environmental > Terrestrial > Soil > Contaminated >...
CGCCGAGCGCCCGTTCCGGATCGAGGACGGGATCGCCTACGGCCCCGGCGTGACCGACATGAAGGGCGGGCTGCTGACCGGGCTCTATGCGATCGCTGCGGTGCGCGGCGAATTCGGACCGTCGAACCTCCCGTTCGCGCGCCTTACATTCGTCGCCAATCCGGACGAGGAAATCGGGTCGCCGACGTCGACCCCGCACATCCGCGAGGTGGCGGCCGAATCGGACGTCTGTCTCGTCCTCGAGTGCGCCCGCGCGAACGGCGACATCGTGTCGGCGCGCAAGGGCATCGCGGACCTGCGGATCGAGATCCACGGCCGCGCCGCCCACGCCGGGGTCGAGCCGGAGAAGGGGCGGAGCGCGATCCTCGCCGGCGCCCACCTCGTCACGGCCGTCCACGAGCTGAACGGGCGCTGGCCGGGCGTGACTGCCAACGTCGGCGTGTTCAAGGCGGGCACGCGGCCGAACATCGTGCCCGACGCGGCCCATCTCGAGGTCGACCTGCGTGGGGTCCGCAAGGCGGACCTCGAGGCGGCCGTCGAGGCCGTCCGGTCCCTGGCGGCCGAGCCGGCGGTGCCGGACGTGACGATGACGATCGAGACGCTGGCGCGCTGGTGGCCGATGGAGAAGCTCGAGGCCTCCGGGCGGCTCGTCGATCATGCCGGCGCGCTCGCCGGGCGTCTCGGGTTCGAGGCGCACGACGCCGCGACCGGCGGCGCATCGGACGCGAACACGACATCCGGCATGGGGGTCCCGACGCTCGACGGCCTGGGGCCGATCGGCGGGCGCGATCACTCCCCGGATGAGTACCTCGAGGTCGAATCGATCGTGCCGCGAACGACGCTCGTCGCGGCCCTGTTCCTCGCCATCGCCCGCGACCCGAGCCTCGTTCGGCGGTGACGCGCCGGCGCATCTCGTCCGGCGGGCCGTGGGAGGCGTCGGCCGGTTACAGCCGGGCGATCGTCGTCGGTGAGGCGTGCTGGGTGGCCGGCACGACCGACGCCGGCCCGGACGGTCGATCGCGTCATCCGGGCGATCCTGCGGCCCAGGCCCGGGCCGCCCTCGCGGTGATCGCCGCGGCGCTCGCGGACGCAGGCTTCCGGCTGGCCGACGTCGTTCGGGTCCGGGTGTTCGTCACGGATATGTCCCGCGCGCCGGAGGTGCTTGCCGTCCTGGGCGAGACGTTCCGCGAGATCCGACCGGCGGCCACGCTCGTCGAGGTGTCGGCCCTCATCGAACCGAGCCTCGCCGTCGAAATCGAGGTCGACGCAGTCCGCGAGCCAGGGTAGCCGCCGATCCGGCTCCGCCGCACGACGGTTCTGCGGCGCGACCGGCTCCACGCCCCAGACCCCGACGCAGCGCCCCGGGTTTCCTCTCGATTGTCACCGTCAGGTAACCGTACGCACGGAATCGCCCTCGCCATCGTGCCCTCGAGCGCGTTCGGGTAACGATCCGAGCGTGGCATCGGTCCGCGGGGAGGCCCTGAGCCGGCGCCCTCCGCTCAAAACCGTCTATATCGTCACCGGTGGTGGAATTCGATAGGAAACCTGCTCTGGCCCGGCCGGCCGGTCCGTCAGCCGAGGCTCAGGGCCCGCGCCAGCGCGACGACCGCCACGGCGGCGACGATTCCGAGCAGCAGGTTGCGACGCCAAGCGACGAGTGCGAGGCAGAGCGCGACGGCCGGCCACTCCGGACCGACGTGGAACGACACGTCCCGCGTCCCGTCGGCAAGGGTTTCGACCCGAACGACGGTGTTGGCGGCGGCCAGGGCGGCGAGGACCGCCGGCCCGACGAGCCGCAGGTAGGCGAGCGCGAGCGGCGGCATTCGCTCGACCCGCGACACGAGCAACGGGACCGCTCGCGATGGATACGTCACGAGACCCATCAGGACCGCGAGCGGGATCAGCTCGAGACTCATTCGTCGTCCCTCGGCCGTTCGGAGCCGTCGGCCCCTTCGCCCGCCTCGAGCGCGCGGCCGGCAAACTCGGGATCCGCGAGCGGCAAAGGGGATTCCGGGTACGCGCGGCCGAGCGGTCGCCCAGGAGCGGCGAGCCCCAGCAGCGGACCGAGCAGGCCGCCGGCCACGATCCCGGCCGCCGGGTCCCAGGCGAGCGAGATGGCGACCGCGAGGACCGCACCGCTGATCGCGGCGACGACCTCGCGTCGCCCCGATACGAGGGCGACCGCGAGACCGCCCATCGCGGCCGGAAAGACGACATCGAGCCCGAACACGGACGGGTCCGGGACGGCACCGCCAAGGGCCACGCCGGCGAGCGTGGCGAGATTCCACGGAATGAACGTCGTCACGATCGCGGCGAACCAGTACCCCCACAGGTCGGCCCGACCGACCCGGCGGAAGTGGGTGATCGCGAGCGCGAACGCCTCATCCGTGAGGAAGTGCGCCATCGCTGCGCGCATCGGCCGAGGGCGGTCGGCGAGGTACGGCGCGAGCGCGGCCGAGTAAAGCAGGTGACGGGCGTTGAGGAACGCCGTCAGGAGCACGACCCCGGCCCACGAGAATCCGCCCATGACATAGCCGACGGCGGCGAACTGGGCCGCGCCGCCGAACACGATGATGCTCATGGCGCTCGCCTCGATCGGCGAGAACCCGGCCGTTCGGGCCGACAACCCGTAGACGAGTCCGAATCCGGCCGCCGATGCGACGATCCCGAGACCGTCGACGACGAGACGACGTCGTGCGTCAAGCAGGTCCGGCGCCGGTCGAGCGCGCGGCCCGGCTTCGCTCACGCGACGCCCCGGGTCAGCGCAGGAACGTCTTCGCGCAGGTGCCGTCGCAGACCACGAAGACGGCGTGGTTGTCGCGTGCGTATCCGGCGGCGTGGAGCAACCCGGGACAGCCCGGCGTCGGGCATTTCCAGACCCACCAGCGCTCGTTTTCGTCGAGCGGCGTGGACTCCGCCGCGATCCGATCGGCGAGGCCGTCGCGAGCGCCGACCAGCCGCTCGACCGCCGCGGCGCGCTCGGCCGCCGATTCGCTCGTGTACGGGTAGTTCTGGCCGACGTTCGAGGTCACCGGGTCCTCCGCTCGACGCGCGCCCATTGGGACAGCGAGACCGGTGGCGGCGTCGTGTGAGCGCAGCCTGCCACCGGTAGCGCGGAGAATACCACCGGTTGAACGCCGCTCCGGGAGCTGCTCCAGGCGCGGCTCGGGCGGAGCGGCTACCAGGTCGCGGGCAGGCCGGCGCTGCGCGGATCGGTCGTCGCCGCGACGGACCCACCGTCCACCGCGGGCCCGCCCTCGACCAGTTCGATCGCGTGGCAGTGCCCCAGCGCACCGTCGAATGGGCCGGCGCGCTCGACGTGATGGCCCAGCTCCTCCAGGGCCTCGATCACTCCCGGCGCGAAGCGCGACTCCGCCCGGACGACGGTCGGCGGGCGGAGGACCGCCTCCGGCTCGACACCCCAGCGCGGGATCGCGACGGCCGATCGGATGTCCAGCCCGCCGTCGACGAGCGCCGACACGAACTGGGCGTGGATCTGCGGCTGGATGTCGCCGCCCATCGACCCGGCGACGACCCAGGGGTCGCGGACGCCGTCACGGAACAGCATGCCCGGCAGAAGCGTGTGGAGCGTGCGCTTGCGCGGCGCGAGCACGTTCGCATGACCCGGTTCGAGGCTGAAGAACGACCCGCGGTTCTGGTAGTGGACGCCGGTGTCCGGGCAGACCACGCCGGACCCGAAGCCGCTCCAGTTCGACTCGATCAGGCTGACCGCGTTGCCGTCCCCATCGACCGTCGCGAGGTAGATGGTCCCGCCTCCCGGCGGCATGGTCGACGGGGGCGGCACGGAGGCCCGGACCGGGTCGATGCTTCGAGCCCGGTCGGCCGCGAAGGCCGTGTCGAGCAGCCGGTCGACCGGGACATCCACGTGCGCGGGATCGGACAGCCAGCGGTTCCGGTCGGTCATCGCGAGCTTCGCCGCCTCGATGCCGAGGTGGATCCAGCGCGGGTCGGTTGGCCCGGCAGCGGTGAACGCATCGGCGGGTGGCGGCTCGAAACGCTCGAGGATGTTGAGCAGCTCGAGCGCGACGACCCCGGAGCTGTTCGGCGGATGGCTCGTGACGCGCACCCCACGGTACGTCGTCGCGATCGGCTCGGTCCAGTCGGCGGTGTGAGTGCGCAGGTCGTCGGCCGTGATCGGCGAGCCGGCGTCGGCCAGCGTGCGCGCCTGGCGGTCGGCCAGGTCGCCGTCGTAGAAGTCGTCGAAGCCTTCCTCGGCGAGGCGCTCGAGGGTCGCCGCGAGGGCGGGCAACCGGACCCGTTCGCCGGGTCGCCACGGCCGACCGTGGGGTCGGAAGACGGCGAAGAACTCGGCATCCGCGCCGACGGCCGCCTCAACGAGCGGGGTCGTCCGTTCGACGCTGGCGATGAACCCGTCCCAGGCGGGGAAGCCGTCGCGGGCCAGCTCGATTGCGGGGGCGAGGATCTCGGCGCGCGACACACGCCCAAACCTGGCGTGCGCCACCGCCCACGAACGCACCGCACCGGGCACGGTGATCGACAGCGGCCCTCGGAACGGCACCGTCGCAAGGCCGCGCGCCCGCCAGCTCGCCGCGTCTGCCGCGGCCGCGGATCGCCCGGACCCGTTCAGCGCCCACTGGCGGCCCGCGCCGCGATCCCAGCCGAGCCAGAACGCATCGCCGCCGATGCCGCAGCTGTTCGGGACTACGACGGCGACGACCGCGTTCGTCGCAATCGCGGCGTCGACGGCGTGCCCGCCGGCGCGCAGCACACCGAGGCCGGCCGCGGTCGCGAGGTGGTGCGGCGCGACGACCGCGCCGCGTGCCCCGCGGACGAGCGGCGCCGGGACGAGCGGCAAGCTCACGTCGGTCACGGCTGCATCCCGTCACCGTCGAGGACGGCCGGCGCCGCCGGGCCGCCGACGTAATGCTCGTGACGACGCAGCTGGGCGAGCGGCAGCAGCGCGAGGAGCAGGAGGCCCATCGTGGCGACGAGCAGGCCGTCGACCCCGCGCCAGTTCGCGGCAAACCCGCCGATCAGGCTGCCGGCGATCTGGCCCAGGCCCAGGAAGACCGAGTAGAGACCCATGATCGCGCCGCGATCGGCCGGGAACCGTTCCGAGATGTCGGCCAGGAGCCCGAGGGCGGCGGGGGTTGCGCCGGCCAGCACGAACAGGCCGAACGCGGCCGTCCCGACGGCCGCAAGCGTGACCAGGAGCGCGAGGCCGGCCCCATGGTTGATCACGAGCCCGGCTGCCACGAGCGCACCGCCGCCGAGGATGCCGTACAGGATGATCGTCGTCCGGCGCAGGTTCCTGAACCGTTCGCCCCAGTACAGCAGGCCGGCCCCGAACAGGAGGCCGATCACGACCGCCCCGATCGTGATCTCGAGCGCGCTGAACCCGCGCATGAGGGCCTGGTCCGGGAAGCGCGAGTCCGCCCTCGCGAACTGGAAGATCGATTGTGAGAACCACAGGCCGATCGACGCGTTGACCGCGATCCACGTCGGGGCAAGCAGCCAGACGTGGGAGGTCGACAGGAGGTTCGCGTACCGGCGCCAGCCGAAGTGCGGAGCCGTCAGCGTCTCGCGCTCGCCGGCCGGGTCCTCGACGCCGCGCCAGTAGATGAGGAACGAACCGCCGTAGATCACCGCGTTGAGAAAGAACGCGTTCGCGCCGAGCAACTCGAATAGGAGTGGCGCCACGGCGAACCCGACGCCGAGCCCGGCCAGCGTGGCACCCTCGAAGCGCGCCGCGGCCCGGCCGCGGAGCGCCTCGTCGTTGGCCGTGACCATCGCGATGTAGCCGAGGATCGACGGCACGCTGGCCGCCGTTGACGCCCCCTCGAGCCAGCGCGTTCCCCCGAGGATCACGAGGTTCGTCGTGAGCCCGGTCATGATCACCGCGACCCCGCCGAAGATCGGGCCGTAGAGCATGACCCGGTGGTGGCCGATTCGGTCGGACAGGATCCCGAAGAACGGCGACAGGACGAGTTCCGCGGCGTAGAACGTCGCAGAGAAGATCCCGACGACGACCGCGTCGACCGGGTGGCCGTCCGCGGCAAGCGTGGCGAGGTAGAAGCCGAGCATCGCACCGGTCAGGCCGGTGCTGAATCGGAGCGTGAAGGTGCCGGCCAGGACGGCGAGGAGCGAACGGTCCATGCCTGCCGAAGCGTAGCGGGGCCGCGGGCTCCTGCGCGGGCCGTATGATCGGTGCCGAACCGCAACCGTCGACGGGGAGTCCCCGGGCCCCAACCCCGCCGGTCGTCGGTCGTGCGAGCAGGAGGGAGCGATCACGTGAGCCCCGTTGCCGTCGTCACCGATTCAGCGGCCGACCTCGCGCCGGCGGTCGCGCAGGAGTATGGGATCACCGTCGTCCCGCTCGTCGTGACGTTCGGGTCTCAGACGTTCAAGGCCGGGGTCGACCTGTCGACCGAGCAGTTCTGGGAGCGGATGACGGCGGCCGACGCGCCCTTTCCGACGACCGCGGCGTCGGCGCCCGGTGACTTCAAGGCAGCCTACGACGCGTGCTTCGCCGACGGGGCCGACGCGATCGTGTCGATCCACGTGGCCGGATCGCTGTCGGGGACGATCAAGAGCGCGCAGATCGCGCGCGACCTGCTGCCCGATCGGGAGATTCACATCATCGACTCGCAGGGCGCGTCGATGGCCGAGGCGATCCTCGCCCAGATGGCGGTCGAGATGGCGCGCATGGGGGTCGCGGCGGCGGAGATCGCGCGGGTCCTGGAGACTCGCGTCCCGGACCTGCGCATGTTCGTCGTGCTCGAGACGCTCGAGTACCTCAAGAAGGGTGGGCGCATCTCGGGAACGCAGGCCGCGATCGGGACGTTCCTGTCGGTCAAGCCGATCATCCGGGTCATCGCCGGTGTCGTCGAGACTGCCGACCGGGTGCGGACTCGATCGAAGGCCCGCGAACGGTGCATCGAGCTGATCTGCGAGCGCCCGATCGAGCGGATCGCGATCCTCCACACGATCAGCCCGGACGTCGACGCGTTCCGCGCGGAGGTGCTCGGCCGCGCGCCGGGCGGGATCGATCCGGCCCAGGTCCAGGTGGGGCTGGTCGGGCCATCCGTGGGGCCGCACCTCGGACCGGGCTGCCTCGGCGCGGCGGTGCTCTACAGGGCGGGCTGACGGCGGGAGTTCCGGACCCTGCCGTCAACGGGTCATTCGGCTGGTACCGGACGGGCCATTCGGCGCAGGGCCGGGTCGCCACAGGTTGCAGTACGGTTGCGACATCGTTGCGCGCCGGGGTCGTCGCGACCCTCGAACGGCGACCGACGGGCTATACTCTCGGCCGATTCAAGACGCGCGAAGACCACCGCCCACGCCCCGATCGGACGCGTGCATCGGTGGTCGCCGCGCCCCGTGGGGTCGTCCGGGAGACGGCTCGACAGGAGGGCGACCCGCGGAGCGGGCGCCCGAAACGGAGGATCGTCCCTTCATGACGACCGAGCACGTCGCTGTTGCGATCAACCCCTGGCAGGTCGCGCAGCGGCAGTTCGACCTTGCCGCCGACCGGCTCAGCCTCGACCCCGGACTCCGCCGGGTGTTGCGCGAGCCGCGTCGCGAACTGACCGTCCACTTCCCGGTCAAGATGGACGACGGGAGCGTCCAGGTCTTCACCGGCTACCGGGTCCAGCACAACCTGGGGCGCGGTCCGGCCAAGGGTGGCATCCGCTACCACCAGGACGTCTCGCTCGACGAGGTCAAGGCCCTCGCGATGTGGATGACCTGGAAGTGCGCCGTCGTCGGCATTCCGTACGGCGGCGGCAAGGGCGGGGTTATCGTCGATCCCAAGAAGCTCAGCCAGAAGGAGCTCGAGGGCCTGACCCGCCGCTACGCAACGGAGATCAGCATCATCATCGGCCCGGAGAAGGACATCCCGGCGCCCGACGTGAACACGAACGCCCAGACGATGGCCTGGATCATGGACACGTACTCGATGCACGTCGGGTACACCGTGCCGGGCGTCATCACCGGCAAGCCGATCGCCCTCGGCGGCTCGGAAGGCCGAAACGAGGCGACCGCCCGCGGCACGGTCTTCTGCATCATGGAGGCCGTCGCCGAGCTGGGGACCGACATCACGCGATCGCGCGTCGCGGTCCAGGGCTTCGGCAACGCCGGGTCCATTGCCGCTCGCCTGATCAGCGACGAGGGCGCCACCGTCGTGGCCGTGTCGGACTCGACCGGCGGCATCCACAACCCGTCCGGGCTCGACATCGCCAGGGTCACCGCCTGGAAGAAGGAGCACGGGACCGTCCAGGGCTTCCCGGGATCGATCGACGTGACGAACGAGGAGCTCCTCGAGGTCGACTGCGACATCCTCATCCCGGCCGCCCTCGAGAACCAGATCACGCGACGCAACGCGGACCGGATCAAGGCGCGGATCGTGGCCGAGGCCGCCAACGGGCCGACGACCCCTGATGCGGACATCGAGCTCCGTCGCCGCGGCGTGTTCATGATCCCGGACATCCTGTGCAACGCGGGCGGTGTCACCGTCAGCTACTTCGAGTGGGTCCAGGACCTCAACCGCGACCACTGGAGCGAGGCCATCGTCAACGCCAAGCTCAAGGAGATCATGGTCCGCTCGTTCAACGAGGTCGTCGACATGGCCACCCGCGAGGGGTGCGACAACCGGACGGCGGCCTACCTGCTCGCCGTCCAGCGCGTCGCCGACGCGACCGCCATGCGCGGCCTCTACCCGTAGGGCAACCGTCCCGGAGGAGCACCGAGGCCCCGGCCGCCACTCCGGCGGCCGGGGCCTCGAGATTTGGGCGCGTCCCGATCCGGGGGAGATCAGGCGGGGGCGCCGGCGACGGCCGCCTCCTCGCCGATCGACACGCGCCGTTTCAGCGTCGCGACCGTGACGGCCGTCACGATCGTCCCGGCGGCGATCGCGACGAGGTAGATCGGCAGGCTCGTCAGCACGTTCGGGATGGCCAGAACGAACACGCCGCCGTGCGGGGCATTGAGCTCGACCCCCGCCGTCATGCTGATCGCGCCGGCAACAGCGGAGCCGGCGATGATGCTCGGCAGGACCCGCAGGGGGTCGGCCGCGGCGAACGGGATGGCGCCCTCGGTGATGAACGAGGCGCCGAGCACCCACGCAGCGCGACCGGCCTCGTGCTCCTCCTCGGTGAACCGGCGTGGCCAGAGCGTCGTCGCGAGGGCGAGCCCGAGCGGCGGGGTCATCCCGGCGGCCATGACTGCCGCCATCGGCTCGTTGACACCCGAACCGAGCAGGCCCACGGAGAACGTGTAGGCGGCCTTGTTGACCGGGCCGCCCATGTCGAACGCCATCATCACGCCGAGGATGACGCCGAGGATGAGCGCGCTGCCGCCGGACAGGCCCTGGAGGAACTCGGTCAGCCGGGCGTTGATGAACTGGACCGGCTCGCCGACGACGTAGATCATCGCCAGGCCCACGACGGCCGTCGAGATGAGCGGGACGATGAGCACCGGCATGAGGCCCTGGGCGGCCTTCGGAAGCTTGATCGAGCGAACCAGCCAGAGGGCCACGTAGCCCGCGAGGAAGCCGGAGATGATCCCGCCGAGGAACCCGGCGCCGATCGTCCCGGCGATGACGCCGCCGATCATGCCGGGCGCGAGCCCGGGCCGGTCGGCGATCGAGAAGGCGATGTAGCCCGACAGGATCGGGACCATCAGGGCGAACGCCGAGCGGGCGCCGATCTCGAACAGGGCCGCGGCGAGCGTACCCTCCTCCTCGAAGGCGGTGATGCCGAAGGCGAACGACAGGGCGATAAGGATTCCGCCGGCGACGACGAACGGGATCATGAACGAGACGCCGGTCAGAAGGTGCCGGTAGGCACCCTTCTGACGTGACTTCTGCGCTGCCTTGGCCGCCGCGACCTGGTCGAGGTAGCCCCCGCCCGCGGCGCTGCCCGACGTCGCGGCTGCCGCGGCCGATCCGCCGGACGCAGCCGCGGCATCGGCGCCGGCCAGCGCGCGGGCCACGAGCGACGCCGAGTCCTTGATCGCGTCCCCGGTGCTCGCGTGGACGATCGGCTTGCCGGCGAAGCGCTCCTCCGGCACTGCCGTGTCGGCCGCCACGATGACCGCGTCGGCTGCCGCGATGTCGGCCGCGGTCAGCTCGTTCTCGGCTCCGATGCTGCCGCGGGTCTCGACCTTGACCTCCGCGCCGGCCGCGGCGCCGGCCTTCGACAGGGCTTCCGCGGCCATGTACGTGTGGGCGATTCCTGTCGGGCACG
>Ga0214472_10009344_pt1 | contig 10226 bp, 7 predicted proteins | sample RVTome_6_FD_207662 | JGI IMG/M metagenome (GOLD analysis project Ga0214472, IMG submission 207662) | Soil microbial communities from uranium-contaminated site in the Upper Colorado River Basin, Wyoming, United States - RVT140D175 | ecosystem: Environmental > Terrestrial > Soil > Contaminated >...
TCCTGCTGTTTCTGGACATCGGCGGCTCGATGGACGACCACATCCGCGTCTGCGAGCAGCTCTTTTCCGCGGCGCGGGCCGAGTTCAAGCACCTCGAATACTATTACTTCCACAACTTTCTCTACGAGCGGGTGTGGCGCGACAACCGCCGGCGCGCGACCGAGCGCATGGCGATGTGGGAGGTGCTGCACACCTATCCACACGACTACCGGGTGGTCCTGGTGGGCGACGCGACCATGAGCCCCTACGAGATCGTCTATCGCGGCGGCAGCGTCGAGCACATGAACGAGGAGGCGGGCACGGTGTGGCTGCAGCGGCTGTTGACCGTGTATCCCAACGCGATCTGGCTCAATCCGCAGCCCGAGTCGGTGTGGGACTACCACGAGTCCATACGCATCACCCGCCAGTTGATGGGAGACCGGATGTTCCCGCTGACGTTGGAGGGCCTCGACCGCGGCATAAGATTGCTAAGCAGGTCTCACTAGACGGGACACGCGCGATGATTGGCGCGGAAGCGTCCGTTCGATCGCGCGTAGGTAAATCCGGCGCGTCGGCGTCCGGCGCGCGATGATCGGCGCCGACCGGCGTCCGTTCGATCGCGCGCATGTAAACCGGCGCGTGAGCGTCCGGATTTACAGGTTGTAGCCTTTCTCGTTATGCAGCACCGTATCGAGACCCTCGGTCTCCTCGTCGGACTGCACGCGCATCCCGACCACGGCGTCGCTCACCTTGAGCAGGATCCACGTGACCACGGCCGACCATGCCGCGACGGCGAGCACGCCGATGACCTGGACCAGCACCTGACCGCCCATCGTGACATTCTCGGGATAGCCGTTGCCGCCCAGGGCGGATGCGACGAACACGCCCGTCAGCAGCGTGCCGAGCGCCCCGCCCACCCCGTGCACCGGGAACACGTCGAGGGAGTCGTCCACCTTGAGCGCCTGCTTCATGTAGCTGGTGGCAAAGAAACACAGCACGCCGGCGGCGGCGCCGATCGCGAGTGCGCCCATGGGGCCGACGAAGCCGGAGGCCGGCGTGATGGTGCCGAGCCCGGCGACCATGCCGGTCGCGAGGCCAAGCGCCGAGGGCTTGCGGTAGCGCACCCACTCGCACACCATCCACGTGAACGCGCCGGTCGCGGCGCCGATGTGCGTCACGATCATCGCCATGCCCGCGGAGCCGTCGGCCGCGAGCGCGCTGCCGGCGTTGAATCCGAACCAGCCCACCCACAGCATGCACGCCCCCGTCACCGCCATCGTCATGTTGTGAGGCGGCATGGGCGTTTCGGGGAATCCCCGGCGCTGGCCGAGGACCAGTGCGCAGACCAGCGCGGCCACGCCGGCGTTCAAATGCACGACGGTCCCGCCCGCGAAATCCATGAGCCCCTGTTTGGCGAGCCAGCCGTCGCCCCATACCCAATGCGCGATCGGCGCGTAGACGAAGATCAGCCACAGCAGAGTGAACAGCAACATGCCGGAAAACTTCACGCGCTCGGCGTAGGCGCCGACCACCAGCGCGGGCGTGATGATCGCGAACGTCAGCTGGTACATGGCGAACACGGTCTCCGGAATGCTGCCCTTGACCGTCTTGACCTCGATCCCGGAGAGAAAGGACTTGCCGAAGCCGCCGTACCAGTGGTTGAGCGAGCCGGCGTCGCCGAACGCAATGCTGTAGCCAACCACGACCCACGCCAGCGTCACGATGCAGGTGATCGCGAAGCATTGCATCAGGACGGACAGCACGTTCTTCATGCGGACGAGACCGGCATAGAACAGTGCCAGGCCGGGAAGCGTCATGAACAGAACCAGCACCGATGACGTCAGCATCCACGCCGTATTCGCCGTGTCCAGTTTCGGCGGTTCGGCCGCCGCGGAGAGCGGCGCGTAGAGCAGCGACGAAGCAAGCAGCAGGAACAGGAAGCGGCGGACTATTCTTGTCATTGACTCCTCCCTAGCGCGCGCCGCGGGCCGTCGCGGGCGTCAGGCGCATCATGTCCTTCGGGCCGCGTCGGGTCAAGCCGGAGGCGGCGGGGAACGCATATTGCGCCGCGCAAATCCGGCGGATCAAGCGGCATCGGCCACTACAGCGTCGCGCCAGCGGCGTACCGAGTTGACGACCCACACGCGCTGCGCGGCCCGCAGCTCGTCGAGCGAGATGCGCCGTTCGCGGACTTGCCCGCTCGCGAGCAGCCAGGCGCGGAACACGCCCGGCAGCAGGCCGCATTCCACGGGCGGCGTCACGCGCTCGCCGCCAAGCTCGATCACGACGTTCGCGATGGTGCTCTCGGTGACTTCGCGGCGGGAGTTCCACAGCACAACGTCGTCACAGCCGGGACGCGCTGCGCGGGCGTCGTCGTAGGCCAAGCGATAAGTGGTCTTGTTATACAAGAACGGACTGTCCGTCGCGATCGGGGCGGCCGCGATGCCGAGGCGCACGGGAGCCGACGGGGTCGCCAGCAGCTGCGCCGCGCAGTCGAAGGCGCCGTCGCGGGCGACGGTCAGGCGCACGCGCTGGGCGCGGCGCTCGAAGCCCGCCGCGAGCTGCGCGAGCCGCGACCGCACGGCATCGAGGTCCGCGGGCATGCCGAAATAGCGTGCCGACTGCGCCAGTCGCTCGAGGTGCCCCTCGAGCAGGAAGTAGCCCTCACCAGGCTCCCACAACAGCGTTTCCAGCAGCTCGAACGGCGGCGGTGCGTCGGTGACGATGCGCGCCTTGAGCAGGCATTCCTCGTACTCCGCCGCGCTGGTCGAATCCCAGACGATGCCGCCGCCTGCCCCGTACTCGAGCACGCGCTCCTCGAGGTCGAAGCACGCAGTGCGGATCGCCACGTTGAAGCGCGCGCGGCGGCCCGGCGCGATGACGCCGATGCAACCGGTGTAGATGCCACGCGGCGCGGTCTCGAGGCCGGCGATGATCCGCGTGGCGCGCGCTTTCGGCGCTCCGGTGATCGAGGCGGGCGGAAACAGCGCGCCCAGAATGTCGGCGACCGCGGCCCTCGTCCGCCCGCGCACGGTGGAGGTCATCTGCCACACGGTCGGGTAGCGTTCCAGCGTGAACAGCTCGGGGGCCCGGACGCTCCCCGTGACGCAGACGCGGCCGAGGTCGTTGCGCACCATGTCGACGATCATCACGTTCTCGGCGCGGTCCTTGGGCGAGGCGGCGAGCGCCCGCGCGCGCTCCTCGTCCTGCGCGAGCCACAGCCCGCGGCCCGCCGTGCCCTTCATCGGCCGGCTCGCCAGGTCCTCGCCGTCGAGCCGGAGGAACATCTCGGGGGAGGCCGAGCAGATCACGAACCGTCCGCAGTCCAGAAAGGCGCCGTGGCGCGGCGCGTTGGCGTGGACGGCGCGCAGGAACAAGTCCCAGGGCGGCTCCTCGACCGGCGCGCGCAGCCGCAGCGTGTAGTTGACCTGGTAGGTCTCCCCCTCTTCGATGAGGCGGCGAATGTCCGCGATCGCCGCGTCGTACTCGGCGCGGGTGACGCTGGAGGTCCAGCGGTAGTGGGGGCGCGTAGCCTCGCGCGGCGCCGGCAGCGGCGCCAGCCGCGGCGCGCCGTACAGCCCGAACTGGAGCAGCGGGAGCGGTCCCGATCGGCGGGCGCGGAGCGCGGGGTCGAAGGCGGGGCCCGCCTCGTAGGCGATGTAGCCCGCGGCCCACAGGTTTGCGGCGTTGACGCGCTCCTCGACCTCCCGCAGTACCGGCACGACATCCTCGAGGCGAGTAGCGGCCAGGACCGCCTGCGGCGCGTCGAATCGCCACCACAGGCTGGTATCGGCATCCTGGATCAGGGTCGGTTCGGGCATCTTCGGGGGCGGCGCCGGCCGGCGCCGCGCGACCGGCAGGGTCTAGCCGCGGGCGCGTTGTGCTTTCGCGCGCACTTTTTCCATGAATCGGTCGCGATCGATCACGACGCGCTCGTGCGTGCCTTCGGTGATCCGGTCCACCCCGTCGTGCGCAGCAACGGAGAAGCTCAGCCTGCGGCCGTCCACCTTGTCCAGCCGCACGTCCACGGTCACCGTGAGCCCCGGCGGCGTCGCGGCAAGGTGGGAAACATCGACGCGCGTGCCGAGGGACTGCTCGCGCGGCCAGTCGAGGTGCGGCCGCAGCGCCTCGATGCAGGCCCACTCCAGCAGGCCGACCAGGTAACCGGTGGCGAATACCTCCGGCATCTCGCGGAACATCTGCGATTCGGGATAGAGCTGCGGAACGGTCTTGCTCGATGGAACGCGGAACTGGAAGCGGTGGGTGAGGCCGGCCTTGAGGCTGTCTTTCATCGGTGATGGGTGATATTACCCGTTACGCCGTGTGAGCGGCTTCCCAGCCGAGCATTGCCGTCTTGCGCTCCGCTCCCCAACGGTAGCCGCCCAGCGCGCCCGACTCGCGGATCACGCGGTGGCAGGGGATCAGCCAGGCTATGGGATTGGCGCCGACGGCCGTGCCGACCGCGCGCGCCGCGCCGGGGGCCCCGATACGGCCGGCGATGTCACCGTAGGTCGCAAGCGAACCGAAGGGCAGCTCGAGCAGGGCGCGCCACACTTTCACCTGAAAATTGCTTCCCCGGACGAGGAGCGCCAGCGCCCGGCCCGGCCGTGACGACAGCGGGCGGAAGAGGCGCTCGGAAACCGGCGCGGTGGCGTCCGGGTCCCGCCGCAGCTCGGCGTCGGGCCAGTCCTGCCGCAGACGGTCGACGGACTCGCCGTTGCCGGCAACGAATTGCAATCCGCACACGCCGCGCGCGGTGATCGCGATCAAGGCCGCGCCGAACGGCGACTCGTGCACGCCGTAGCGGATGGACAATCCCGCGCCGCCGGACCGGTACTCGCCCGGCGACATGGCTTCCAGCGTCACGAAAAGATCGTGCAGCCGTCCGGGCCCGGACAGTCCGACTGCGCCCGCCAGGTCGAGGACGCTGCGCGTGGAGGTGAGCCGGGACTTGGCGTGCTCGAGGGTGAGGTACTGGAGAAAACGCTTGGGGCTGACGCCGGCCCAGCGCGTGAACAGGCGCTGAAAATGATGCTCGCTCAGGTTGACGTGGCGCGCCGCGGCCGCCAGGTCGGGCCGCTCCTCTACGTGGCGCTGGAGGTAGCCGATGGCGCGGGCGATGCGCTCGTAATCCCTGGCGCCGGGCGCGCGGTCCGGCATGAATTCCAGGGGTGTATCGATCGGCTTCATGCCCGCGAGAATACGGCGCGCTGAACGCTTCCGCCACCCGTTTCTTGCTGACCTTCGCGACCGGTCACCAGTCACCAGTCACTAATCACGGGTCACGCCTCTTATCTGGGAAGCTGGCGCCGATCGCCCGAGGGCGGCGGGGCGGTCTGCAGCACCTCTTCCACGGTGGTGAGTCCGACCGCCACTTTCGCCGCGCCCGAAATCCGCAGGGGCCGCATGCCTTCCTTGTAAGCCTTGTCCTGCAGCGCGGCGAGATCGGTCTCCGGGGTGATCGCTTTTTTCAGCTCGGGTGTCATCACCATCGTTTCGTAGATGCCGACGCGCCCCAGGTAGCCCGTCATGCGGCAATCGAGACAGCCCTTCGCGACGTAGGTAGAGCCCTTGGGCTTGGCGGCCTTCCAGGGGGACACCAGGTGCTCCCAGGACGAATCGTCGAGCTCGTGCAGCTCCTTGCAGTGCGGGCACAGCGTGCGCAACAGCCGCTGCGCCATGACGCCCAGCAGGGTGGATTGCAGCAGGTACGACGGCACCTCGAGATCGAGCAGTCGCGTGATCGCCGAAGGCGCATCGTTGGTGTGCAGCGTCGAGAGCACCAGGTGGCCCGTCAGCGCGGCCTGGATCGCCATCTCCGCGGTCGCGAGGTCGCGGATCTCGCCGACCATGATGATATCCGGGTCCTGGCGCATGAGGGTCCGGATGCCGCTCGCGAAGTCGACGCTGATCGAATGCTGCACCTGCATCTGGTTGAACATGGGTTCCACCATCTCGATCGGGTCTTCCACGGTGCACACGTTGACCTCGGGCTCGGCGAGCTGCTTCAGCGTCGAGTAGAGCGTGGTCGTCTTGCCGGAGCCGGTGGGGCCGGTGACGAGGATGATGCCGTGCGGCTGGCTGATCATCTGGCTCCATTTGCGCTCGTCGTCCTCGGTGAAGCCGAGTTCCCTGAAGTCCTTCACCAGGTTCTCGGGGTTGAAGATCCGCATCACGAGCTTTTCCCCGAACGCCGTCGGCATGGTGGAGAGCCGCAGCTCGACCTCCTCGCCGTCCGGGGTGACGGTTTTCAGCCGCCCGTCCTGCGGGCGGCGCTTTTCCACCACGTCCATGCGCCCGAGAATCTTGATGCGGCTGGTCATCGCCGCCATCACCGGCGTCGGGATCTGGTACACCTGGTGCAGCGCGCCGTCGATGCGGAAGCGCACGTTGCTCACCTCGCGCCGCGGCTCGAGATGGATGTCGCTCGCCCGCTCCTGGAACGCGTAATTGAAGAGCCAGTCGCAGATATGGACGATGTGCTGGTCGTTGGCATCGAGCTTGCCGCTGCGCCCGAGCTGCACCAGCTGCTCGAAGTTGGCGATGTCGGTGACCGCGCCCTTGTCCTTCGCGCTCGCGCCCTTGATCGAGCGCGCCAGGTTGTAGAACTCGACGAGGTAGGACTGGATCTCGAGCGGATTGGCGATGACGCGCTTCACCTCGACCCGCAGCACCTGCCGGATCTGATCCTCCCATTCGCGCACGTGCGGCTCGCAAACCGCGATCGTCACCTCGCGCGTGTTGATCGCCACCGGCAGGATGCGGTAGCGCTCGGCGTACGCGCTCGACATCGTCTTGGTGACCGCCGCGAAGTCGATCTTGAACGGGTCAATGTGGAGGTAGGGCAGCCCGACCTTGTCCGCCAGCCACTGCGTGAGCGCCTCGAGATGCAGGAGCTTCTTCGGCTGGCGCGGGTCCTTCCATTTCTGGTCGGCGATCACCGCCAGCGGATGCGTATCGCTGCGCGCGAAGCGGCGGTTGCTCACCAGCTGGTCCGCGGCGTCCTTCGGCACCAGCCCGTCCGCCACGAGGTCGGCGAGGAGCTGGGCGAGCTCGAGCCGGCGATCGGCCCTGGGTTGGGCGGCCTGGACGGTAGGTGTGGCCATAATGTGGGACTGGTGCGTGACTATAACCGAGACCTATAATTCACTCAATGAAACCGTCCACACTCGCCGCCGGGGCGCTCGCCTGCGCGTTGTGCTTCGCGGCAGGCGCCGCCTTCAGCGCGGACGCGCCACGGGTCCGGGTGTTCGACGCAACCGAGCTGACGCTTGACCGCTACACCGTAGTGAAGCGGATCTGGACCCAGACCTGGCACGCGTCATTCTGGGTGTCCACCCACGACGAGAGGGCCGATGCGATCGCGGCACTGACGTCGAAGGCTGCGGACGCCGAGGCGGACGGTGTCATCAACCTGCACTGCCTCAATGACACCGGCTGGTTTGGCGGGTATTTCTGCTACGGCCTGGCGATAAAGCTCAAATAGCTGATAGCGGTTACGGTGACGCGAGGAGACCGCCCGTGCGTCACCGCAGCGCGGCGTTGATGCGCTCCAGCGCCACGCTCCCGGGGCAGAGCTCGCGCTCGGTGAGCTGGCCGAGGGGGGTCGCCACCGTGTTGAGATGGTGGTGGAGATCGGCCGCATCCGCTTGAACGTAGAGCAGGCCCGTCACCACCTCGCCCGCGGCGGCGCGCTCCTGCAGGTAGTTCATCACCTTGATGCGATCGGTCGGATCGTAATCCGCCGCAAGCTTGCGCAGGCGTATCACCGTCCCATCGTGCTGCGCCACGTCGATGACCGATCCCACCGCGTAGTCGGCGATGATCTCCTCCCGGCGCTCCATGAAGTCGAGCCGGTTGACGGCCTCGTTGTGCTCGCGCACGTAGTCGTAGCTCTTGGTCGAGCCCGGGTGGTTGTTAAAGGCGACGCACGGCGAGATCACGTCGATGAAGGCGGCTCCCCGGTGCTCGATCGCGGCCTTGATGAGCGGCACGAGCTGCTGCTTGTCGCCCGAGAAGCTGCGCGCGACGAAGCTCGCCCCGAGCAGCAGCGCCATCCCGATGAGATCGAGCGGCTCGTCGGTGTTGGCGACGCCGCGCTTGGATTTCGACCCCTTGTCGGCGGTGGCGGAGAACTGGCCCTTGGTGAGTCCGTAGACGCCGTTGTTCTCGACGATGTAGACCATGTTCACGCCGCGCCGCACGCTGTGGGCGAACTGCCCGAGCCCGATGGAGGCGGTATCGCCGTCGCCGGACACGCCCAGGTAGAGGAGGTCGCCATTGGCGAGGTTGGCGCCGGTCAGCACGGAGGGCATGCGCCCGTGCACGCTGTTGAAGCCGTGCGAATTGCCGAGGAAGTAGGTCGGGGTCTTCGACGAGCAGCCGATCCCGGAGAGCTTGGCGACCCGGTGCGGCTCGATATCGAGCTCCCAGCACGCCTGCACGATCGCCGCCGAGATCGAGTCATGGCCGCAGCCGGCGCACAGCGTCGACACCGTGCCCTCGTAATCGCGCCGGGTGTAGCCGACCTGGTTCCGGGCGAGCGTCGGATGATGCAGCTTGGGCTTGGCGATATAAGTCATCAGGCGCCTCCGGCGCGCGACTGGTGACGGGTGACTCGCGACTCGATTCTCATGCGCCGACCCGCTTGAGCGGGACCACGGTGCGCGCGGCCGCGTGCTGGGAGATCTGCTCGACGATGAAGCGCGCGGTGATCGGCGTGCCGTCGTAGTGCAGCACGGAGAGCAGGCGCGAGGAGTTCACTTTCGCCTCGTTGACGAGCAGCGTCTTCAGCTGCGCGTCGCGGTTCTGCTCGACCACGAACACCCACGGATGCGAGGCGACGAAATCCGCGATCTCGTCCTGGAACGGGAAGCCCCGGATGCGCAGCGCGTTGACGTGGATGCCGCGGATCGCCAGCACGTCGAGCGCCTCCTGCATCGCCGGGCTGGTCGAGCCGTAGTAGATCGCGCCGAAGCGCGCCGGCTTCGCGGCCGGCCGCAGCAGCGGCTTCGGCATCAGCTGCTTCGCGGTCTCGAACTTGCGCGTGAGCCGCTGCATGTTGTCGACGTAGTCGGGGCCGGCCTCGCTGTAGCGCGCGTAGCGGTCCTTGGTGGTGCCGCGCGTGAAGTAGGCGCCGCGCGTCGGGTGCGTGCCCGGATAGGTGCGGTAGGAGATGCCGTCGCCGTCCACGTCGAGGTAGCGGCCGAAATCCTTGCCGGCCTCGAGGTCGTCGTGGGTCATGACCTTGCCGCGGTCGTAGGCGCGCGAGTCGCTCCACTGCAGGGGATCGGTCAACCGCGTGTTCATGCCGATGTCGAGGTCGGTCATCAGGAACACCGGCGTCTGCAGGCGCTCGGCGAGGTCGAACGCCTGCGCCGAGAACTCGAAGCACTCGGTCGGATCCTCGGGGAAGAGCATTACGTGCCGGGTGTCCCCGTGGGAGGCGTAAGCGCAGGACAGGAGATCCGACTGCTGGGTCCGCGTCGGCATCCCGGTCGAGGGCCCGCCGCGCTGCACGTCGATCAGCACGACCGGGATTTCGGCGAAATAGGCGAGCCCGATGAACTCCTGCATGAGCGAGATGCCCGGTCCCGAGGTGCAGGTGAAGGCGCGCGCGCCGTTCCACCCGGCGCCGATGGCGATGCCGACCGACGCGAGCTCGTCCTCGGCCTGGATGATCGCGTAGCGGTTCCTGCCGGTGGCCGGATCCACGCGGTACTTCTGGCAGTGCTTGATGAAGGCCTCGGCGAGCGAGGAGGACGGCGTGATCGGATACCACGCGCACACCGTCGCACCGCCATAGACTGCCCCGAGGGCGGCCGCCGTGTTGCCGTCCACGAAGATCTTGTTGCCGACGTTGCTGGCACGCTTCACGCGCAGCCCGATCGGGCAGGCGAGGTGCTTCTGCGCATACTCGCGGCCGAGCCGCAGCGCCTTGACGTTCGACTGCAGCAGCGCCTCCTTGCCCTTGTACTGCTCGGTGAACAGCTTCTCGATCTCGGTCGGGTCGATATCCATCAGCGCGGAGAGGGCGCCGACGTAGATGATGTTCTTGAACAGCTGGCGCTGGCGGGGATCGCTGTAGGTGGCGTTGCAGATCTCGGTCAACGGCAATCCGATGGCGTTGACGTCGTCGCGGAACTTGGATTTCGGCAGCGGCTTGGAGTTGTCGTAGAAGAGGTAGCCGCCCGGCTCGATCTCCTTCAGGTCCTGCGCCCAGGTCTGCGGGTTCATTGCCACCACCA
>Ga0214472_10009345_pt1 | contig 10226 bp, 5 predicted proteins | sample RVTome_6_FD_207662 | JGI IMG/M metagenome (GOLD analysis project Ga0214472, IMG submission 207662) | Soil microbial communities from uranium-contaminated site in the Upper Colorado River Basin, Wyoming, United States - RVT140D175 | ecosystem: Environmental > Terrestrial > Soil > Contaminated >...
TCGTAGGAAATCGGCGGAAGAAAAGCAACTTCGAGACAGTGAGGACGCCTCCTCTTTCAAGAGGCGTCTCCGTGGGTCAAGAACTTACCTTAGCAAAAGATTCGTTTCGTCTCAATGAAACTTCCGGTTTGTAATCGGTAAAAGTAAATTCCGCTCGCAAATCCCAAGGCATCCCACGTCACCTCATAGCTCCCCGGCTTCATCTCCTCGTTCAGCAGCGTTGCGACTCCCTGACCGAGGATGGTGTACACCTTCAACGAAACGAAATTGGAGTTTGGGATTTGGAATTTGATTCTTGTTTCGGGATTGAACGGGTTGGGGTAGTTCTGTTCCAATACAAATGCGGTTGGCAATTCGCCCGGGACTTCCCTCACAGAAGTTGCCACCGGCGCGGTTGCATAGCCGACTCGGGCTACCCCGTTGAACACAGGTTCACCCACGTACCACAAATGGTACACTGTACCATCGAAGAGAACATCGCCTGTGCTCGCGCCATACGCATCCCAAGAACCTGGCGTTCCTCGAAGTACAGGATTTGCGCTGTCCTTTGTCCAAGCCTTCCCATCAGGCGACGTGGCGTATCCGACTCCAATTGGCTGATTGCTGCTGCCTCCACTGTACAACATTTGATAGATCTGTCCGTTGTATAATACCCTCGGACCTCGAAGATTGGACGGCTCCCATGTGCCAGGTGCGCGTGTAAGAACGGGATTCACGTTGTCAGCTTTCGTCCAGGTTGTCTCATCGGTCGCAGTTGCATAGCCGATCTGAGATACATTGGATGCGTCCCACCCTTCGAACCACATTTTGAATCCACCCGCACCGTCTGGTAGAACGCAATTCCAGCCCACGTGTCGTGCATCCCAGAGTAACGGCCCGCGATGAACAACAGGATTTCCGGCATATTTCGTCCACACAATTCCATCGGCTGACCATGCATATCCGATATCATCGTTTCCAGCGTACCACATCTGATATTGAGAGCCCGTGAAAATAACATGTGGCCACAGTACATTGTTCAATTCCCATGATTGGGTTGGAATCACGATCGGATTCGAAGGATGTTTTGCCCATGTAATACCGCCGTTGGTTGACCATGCGTATCCGATCCTAAAGATGGATCCGGTTCGCGACCCGCTGTACCACATTTTCAGTGTGTCTTGTACACGGATAACCCGGTTGGCGATCACGACAAGATCATCCCACGCACCAGATGGCCCGACATCCATCACGGGATTGCCTGCGTTTTGTTTCGTCCATTGCGTCTGGGAAAATGCTGTAGCGGAGTAGCACATCGCAGCGAGCAAGCAAAGAACGGTAAGGTGTGTCATTGTGAATCCTCCTGTGAAAGTTGTGAATAGTTAATTTCTTGAAATCCTCATCGCATCAACATTAGTTTCTTCGTCTCGACAAAATCTCCCGCTTGTAGCCGATACAAGTACACCCCGCTCGCCATCCCGTGTGCCTCCCACGTCACCTCATAGCTTCCCGGCTTCAGTTCCTCATTCATTAACGTTCCGACCTCTCTTCCTAACACATCGTACACCTTGAGCGTCGTGAAACCTGAACCGTGAAGCCTGAACCGAATTTTCGTGCTCGGATTAAAAGGGTTCGGGTAATTCTGGTCAAGATGGAAAGCAGAGGGCATCTCGTCACTCAACTCCTTAACGTCCACTGTTGACTGCACGCTGCGGAAGACTCCACCCCCAGTCCCTGCAAAAATGTGTCCGATGGAATTGATCACGAAAGTAAGAACAAAAGAATTCGTCAAGCCGGTGTTGATCTCTGTCCAATTATCGCCATTATCAGTCGAGCGGAAGGCTCCACCACCCGAACTCCCTGCAAAAATGTGTCCGCTGGAATTGATGGTGAGGGAGCGTATGGAATGCTCTGTTAAGCCAGTGTTGACCTGTAACCAGTTGTCGCCATTATCGGTCGAGCGGAAGATGCCGCCGTAGTAAGTCCCTGCGAAGATGTGTCCGCTGGAATTGATGGCAAGAGTAGCAACATCAAGATACGTCAAGCCGGTGTTGACCTGTGTCCAGCTGTCTCCATTATCGGTCGAGCGGAAGATGCCGCCGTAGTAAGTCCCTACGAAGATGTGTCCGCTGGAATTGATGGCGAGAGCCAGCGCATTACCACTCAAGCCGGTGTTGACCAGTGTCCAGTTGTCACCATTATCCGTCGAACGGTATACGGCGCCCTGAACCCATGCCAATGCTGCTGCGAAGATGTGACCGCTCGAATTGATGGCGAGATCTTCTACCTGAGCACGCAAATCGGTATCTGTCCAGTTATCGCCGTTATCGGTCGAACGGAAGACGCCGTAGCTAGTCCCTGCGAAGATGTGCCCGCTCGAATTGATGGCGAGAGCACGAGCATCAAGCTCCGTCAAGCCGGTGTCGATCGCCGTCCAGTGGCCGCCATTATCGGTCGAGCGGAAGACCCCGCCGAAAAGAGTCCCTGCGAAGATGTGACCGCTCGAATTGATGGCGAGAGCTAATACCTGAAGACCCCTCAAACCAGTGTTGGCCTCTGTCCAGTTGTCGCCATTATCCGTCGAACGGAAGACTCCGCCGCCCAAACGAATCCCTGCGAAGATGTATCCGCTCGAATTGATGGCAAGAGCAACAACCTCAAAATACGTCAAGCCGGTATTGACCTGTATCCAGTTGTCGCCATTATCGGTCGAGCGGAGGACTCCGCCATAAGTTCCAGCGAAGATGTGCCCGCTCGAATTGATGGCGAGTGCTGGAAGATATGAAGCCAGAACGAGCGTCCAGTTATCTCCATTATCAGTTGATCGGAAGGTGCCGCCAGACGTTCCAGCGAAGATGTGCCCGAAGGAATTGATTGCAAGAGCGCCGACAGATCGATTTCTCAAGCCCACGGAGCCCCACGATGTCCCGTTGTTTGTCGAACGGAACACACCATCGCTCGTCCCTGCAAAGATGTGCCCACTGGTATTGATAGCGAGATTGACTACCCCAGGCCCAGACAAGCCGGTGACTGTCCAGTTGTCGCCATTATCGGTCGAGCGGAAGACGATTCCGCCGCCCGAATAAGTGCCTGCGAAGATGTGCCCGCTTGGATTGATTGCAAGAGAACTGACATGTCGATTCGTCAAACCGGTATTGACCGAGTCCCATGCTTCCCCGTTGTTGGTCGAGCGGAAGACCCCGCCAAAAGTCCCTGCGAAGATGTGTCCGCTGGAATTGATAGCGAGTGCAGAAGAGGTAGTCGTCAAGCCGATTTGAGTCCAGCTATCGCCATTATCGGTCGAGCGGAAGACGCCGCTACTAACCCCTACGAAGATGTGCCCGCTGGAATTGCTTGCAAGAACAGTTACGGATCCTCCGTATGGCCCGTTGGTCTGCTCCCAAAAGTTGGCTTGGGCAACAAGAGAGTCAGTTGCCACTAAGGATATGAGAGCTGCGAACAAGATGGTGAGTGATTTGATCATGGCATTACTTCTCCTTTCGTGAGAAAATAGTGAGCTAATTTCATATCAATGCGATCTTTCAAACCGTGGGACATTGTCTCCGGTACAGGAAAACGTTGCCGACACCACTCCACGCAAGTCTTGCATCTCATTGTCAGTGAGCGGTTCAAGTCGTCTCGCCGCCTCGGTGAGCTGCCAGTGCACTCCGCACAGACACTTTGGCGAAAGCGGCTCGGGACATGGAGAAAATTTTCTTTCAAGAGTATTATCGGTGCTGCTCTGCAGGATGAATTCGCGAAGCTGATCCATTGAGTCCCTATCGAGGAGATACCACTCTGTCTGATCGAAGATCTGATCGCGATCTCCTGAATCAAAGTAGGTTCTTTCAAGCTGCCCCCTCCTGCAATCGCAACACATCGCGATGACGGTGTGTGAATATTCGAACGGCGGCTGCACCTCTTGCTCGAGAGCGAAGAATGTTTTCAGGTCGTCTGAGCCACAATGGACACATGACCTTCGCCTGAGGTTTTCAATGAGCTTCTTGCCTTCGTTTGGCTCATTCGAGGCCAAAGTCAAGTTTGCTGTCTTTGTAGGTCGGCGGATTGCGTTCATGACATCGCCAAGATACAGAATTGGGTGGGGGAGGTGGGTAGCCCCATTGTAACAAAGGCTCGCCCTTGTGTAACTTCCTGAGGCTTGGGGTGTGAAAACTCTAGAAGAGGAGGGGAGGTTAGAAGAAAAGTGTGGCTCTACGACTGAGCGGTGCCTGCTTCGTAGTCTGAGGGAGTTTGTCCGAATTCTTGCCGGAACGCCTCTGCAAATCTGGAGGGGCTGTCGTATCCTATCTGGTAGGCGATATCTGAAACATTGCCGGCACGTTTCCGCAGAAGGTCTGCTGCCCGGTGAAGGCGGACTTTCCGCACAAACTGCCAGGGAGAGAGGTCTGTCAACGCGCGCATTTTCCGGTGCAACTGCATTCGACTCAGAAACATCTCGCCGGCGAATTGCTCTGCAGTAAAACCCTGGTCGGATATGTGCGACTCCACCACCTCAATTGCCCGGTTCATGAACCGCTCGTCGGCCGAGGTGATGGCGATTTCTTTCAGCCGGATACCTCCCTCTTTTCTATACCGCTCCCTGAGCTTCCGGCGCTGGTCAATGAGATTCTTCACGCGAACCTGAAGCTCCTTAGCATCGAACGGCTTCACAAGGTACTCATCTGCGCCTGTCTCAAGGCCCTCGATCTTGTGGTCTGTTCCTGCCTTGGCCGTAAGGAGAATGATTGGAATATGGCTCGTCCGCTCATCGGTCTTCAGTTTTTCGCAAAGTGCAAACCCATCCATTCTCGGCATCATCACATCGCTGATGATGAGGTCGGGAATGGTTTCGACCGCTTCACGAATTCCCTCTTCACCGTTTGCGGCTTCAAGCACCCGGTAGCTGTTGTCTAGATGCGTCCGCATGTACTTCCGCATGTCGGCATTGTCTTCGACGATGAGCAGAAGAGGGCGTGTCTCATCGGCTCCCTGTTCTTCTGCACTCGAGGCGATTTCGACTTCTCCCTTGTAGGTCGACGAGCCTCGCCCGCCTGTCGGATAAGACAAATTCTCTGGGCGGGCAGGTCGTCCTTCAGCAGCGGCTTCGGGATTGGGTTCCTCCTCCACTTCTATAGTCTCGTCAGGTTTGAGGTGTCCCTTGCCCAAGGGCAATCGAACAGTAAAAGTAGTTCCTTTGCCAACATCGCTTGTTACGGTAATGTCCCCCTTGTGCAATTCTACCAGCTCTTTCGTGAGTGCAAGCCCGATGCCGGTGCCTTCCTGCTCTTTGGTTTGTGAAGCATCAACCTGATAGAAGCGGTCGAATACCTTGTCGAGCTGATCTGGCGGAATCCCAATCCCGGTGTCGGTGACAGCAATTTCCGCGCTGTAGGACGGAATGCCATTCCGTCCAACATGAACTCTCACCTCGCCGGGTTCCCCGGTGAACTTGAACGCATTCGAAAGCAAGTTTGTAACGATCTTCTCCACAGCGTCCCGGTCAAACCAGCCGATGATCGGCTCTTCAGAAAATTCCAAGCTGAACCGGATCTCTTTTCCCTTCGCCAACGACTCAAATGAGGCAGCAATTCCTTGAACGACTTCGACGATGTCCATCTGCCGGGCACGCAGCTTCATCTGTCCAGACTCAATCTTGGAAAGATCAAGCAGCTGGTTCACGAGACGCGTCAGTCTCTGGGTGTTTCTCAGCATCATTTCGTACTGTTCTTTGGGCTTCCCCTCATACTCATCGGAATTCAGTTGCTTCAGGGGACCTTCAATCAAGGTCAAAGGCGTGCGGAATTCATGCGATATGTTGGCGAAGAAGCGGGACTTCAATTGATCGAGTTCCTTCAGTTTCTCGGCCTGGAACCGTTCCATCTCCCTCTCATGTTTCAGACGCGTTCTCCTCATCTCAACTCGACGCACTGCGTACAGAATGCCGACCGCAATAACTCCGTAAAGAGCGTAAGCCCAGGATCTCTGCCACCAGGGGCTCAACACATGAATGGTGAAGCTGTCGTTCCAAAACGGGATTCCTGAGTTCGCAATGCTGAGGTTGATCTTCAAGTCTGTATTCGGAGGGAAGTCGGGATGGATAGCAATCCGGTGGTAGCCTATGGTGGATGCAGTCCCGCCGGGTACTATCTTGCCATATGTGGGAGAGAAACCTGGAGCTTCCGTTGCTAATAAATCTGTTGGGATGAGAGATGTTGAAACAAAATTGGCGCTTGTGGACATTCCATGATTACGGAGAACGATTTTGACCAGAATGGTATCGCCTGGGTGAGGTATTGTATTCTCAACAAGCTCCATACTTTCATATCGAACGGGTCCGATTGTCGTGAATGCACCTGCTTTCGGCAGCATGAATCTGCGTTCTCCCTGCCGCTTATCTTTCATCTCGATGTCTACAAAAAAAATCCCTTCTTCTTCTGGAGTCCAACTGTTAGCAAATAATCCGTCGCCTTTCAGGCTGTCGGCGTGTGCTCCATCATCGAAGAGCTTCACAAGGTCGAGATCTATCGAGGGCACTCCCACAAAGGTCGCATTTTTCTCTTGCATTCGAATCCGTGCAGAAAACGACAATCCCGTTAGCTCAAGGACTCGGACAGCAAAGCGGAAACCGCCGGATCCAGGTGAGATGAATGAGGGCGACACGCGCATATCGATCCCTTTTGGGGAAACCGCATACCCAATCCGGACTTTTGACCCGTCGTGGCCTGAATACCACAAGCGATACATGCTTCCGTCAAGATGAACACTGCCCGGAGTTACCGAGACCCGCATCCCAGGAAGTTGGCGGTCCTGGTTCTATCACGGGATTAGCGGAACTCCTTGTCCAATGAATCCCATCGGGTGATGTTGCCTGCCCAATTCGAGCATCCGTGATGATATCGCTTCTCATCCCCGCATACCACATTTCGTACAGATCTTCGTTATAGAGGACCCTCGGATGTTGAATTCTGCGATCATCCCACGATCCTGGAGTGTCCGGCGAAAATACCGGGTTGTTGACATGTTTCGTCCATGTTATTGAGTCCTTCGCCGTCGCGTATCCGATATACATACGATTGGATTCTTTGTCGAGACCATTGTACCACATCTTGTATTGACCACGACTGTCGGGCCCTACAATGGATGGGATTGAGATAAATCCTGCATCCCATGCTGAAGAAGGACCAGGTTCCAGAACTGGCTTCTCAACGTACTTTGCCCACACAACTCCATCGGCTGACCATGCATATCCGATGACGGAACCAGCCCCGCCGTACCACATCCTGTATCGGGAATCTGAACGTATGACGTCAGGGAGCCATGCGGCGTTGCGTTCCCAATGCACAGAAGGATTAAAAACTGGCGCCAGATGTTTCTTCCATGTAAAGCCCCCGTCCGTTGAGGTCGCGTATCCCGTGCGATAGGTTGAGCCATCGAATCCGCTATACCACATTTTGTGTAGCCCATTCTCAACGATGACCTGTGAGGGAATGACCCAAACAGCGTCCCACGAGCCCGGTGGTCCAACATCGAGAACAGGATTGCCTTCGTACTTGAACCATGTGGTTTGAGAAAAAGCAGAAGCGGCAAGACTGCTGAGCACTATCACAAAAACGAACCTGCGGGTGTTCTTCGCGTCGTAAATCATAGTTCAAAAATTCACTTCCATACCCAACCGCACCGACATCGGAGACTGGTACCTGGAGGGGACACCATAATTGGGGTTGAGATCAACCGGATTACCGTCCGAGTCGACATTGAAGTAGTGGCGCTGAACGATCTCCACCGGTTTGCGCTGGCTCGCAATGTGAAAAACGTCGAGGATCAGCCGCGCCTGCGATCCGCCAGAGCGGAAAAGTGGATAAACGAATCGGGCGTTGAGATCCCATATAGACGGCGTTCTCCCTGATGTGCCTCTTGTTTGAAGAAAGGAACCGAACGGTCCCGCAATATCGCTTAACGGTGTACCTGATTGCCATGTGAAAAACGTTCCGACGATCAAGCCGAAGTCGAAGCGGTATGATCCAGAGAACTTGAACACGTGTGTACGATCATTAGGCAGAAGACCTGTTGCGTACCTCAGGGAGTTGACATCAATAAACGTGAAATTGGCGTTTGGAAGGATATTGTGTGAATAGGAATCAAAGAGACCTTCGTAGTTGCCATAGTTCCTTGAGAGGGTGTAGGAGGCGAGAAAGTTGAAATCGTCGTCCCCTCTCTGTTCAAGTGTAACGACCAATGCAGTATAATCACGGCGTGCTTTCGGAAAACCGGAGAGCACTCCGTTGCCGGGATTACCAAGTCGAAATCCGCTTTGCACCAAACCGGTGGCAATCGCCTCCTGCAGTGTCCTATAGATACCCTGTAGCTCAATCCTGATCTTGTCACTGATCATCCGATCATATCCAAGGTTGTACTCATTATAGTGCTGGGCCTGAAGCCCAATCTCCTCCGGTTGGATTTCTGGAGGAGAAGCGTTCAGGGTATCTCCCGGCGGATTACCAGTGCGAGGGTCCTGGTTATAAAGAATGTCGTAGTGATATCCCGTACCAGAATATGCAATTGTCATAACCCCCGTATGCCATTCCTGTATGAAGCGTCCGAACGAGCCAAAGACTTTCTGAGTGCCATTATCATCCGGCAGAAAAACGAATCCGATTCTTGGTTGGAACGGACCAGTGATCCTTTGCACAACCTCCCCATTCCCTCCTTCAACAAACTGACCATCCCACCGCAGCCCGGCATGAATGCGGAGGTTACCAGTAATTTGCCAGGTATCTTGGAGAAAGACAGAGGGAACCCTGTTGTGCACTGTTCCATTCGTTCCATTGAGAAGAAGAGAATACGATGTGTCGCTATGGCGAAAGAGTGCCGTTGGAAGAGTCCAGTCTGCGTCGGCCTGATTGTCCCTGTATTCGATGCCACCCTTGAAACTATGGGAACCGGCAAGAACAGTTGCATTGGTACGCGCGGTGGATCCGGTTCTGAACACTGAGAGATGTCCGAAAGACCCCCCGAACCACGTTCCGGTTTCCGTATTGATGAGCACGACCTCGTTCCTTCCTCGTTCAGTCGAAGGCTCCCAGGTCTCCCGGCGCGTGATTCTGGAAAGCGAAGCCTCGAGGAGAATCCCATCGCCAAGCAGATATGAACTGTTGAGTGATACGTTGACCCCACCTGCCTTTTGGTCGGTGAGGTATGGATCGAGATTATCCAGCCGGATGGGGGTCGAGGCTGGTGGTGGTACATCACCGATTGCCTTGCGTGTACTTGGATCTCCAGTCGAAGTCAGTGTGAGATTCAATCTGTCCGAGGCCCTCCACGTGAGCTTCCCGGCAAACGCATGCGTGACTGTCTTATCAACAGAGACTCCAAAACCTGGCATGTCAACATCTCTCCGATTGAAGGTCGGGCTGTATGCCACATTGAACCACAGCTCGTCACGAACGATTGGTCCGCCGAGGCCGAACCCCACATCGTAATTGGAAAAACCTCCCTGCGTCGGATCAAGCAAACCTACGCGCCGGGGCGCTGTGACTCCGTTGCTCGTATAGAAACCAAACACCGATCCGTGTATCTCATTGCCGCCGGAAGGGGTCACGACATTGATAAGCCCTCCAAGCGCGCTTCGGTATTCCGCCTGGTAGCCCGCCGTCGTCACTTCGATCTCTTTGACAAAATTGTACGGGAGGTTCGTTCCTGTCATCCCAACGTTCGGGTCGGTCACATCCATCCCGTCGACGAAGTATCTGTTCTCTGACCCCGTGGCGCCACCGATGTTTACCTCATCGCCATAGTAGCTGGTGTTAGCTTGTGGAATAAGAGTGGCGATGCTTCTGTAATTCCGTTCGACAGGGAGGTTCTCAAAGTCCGAGGAGCGAAGGTTTGCGCCAGAGGAAGTTGTGGTGGGATCAATGCGCGGCTTATCGCCCGCAACAATGATTTCACGGAGTTCATGTATGCGGGTATCAAGTCGTATGTCTCCGAGATGTGTTGTTCTTCCCAACTGGATGAACACATCCTCGATGGTGACCGCTTGGTAAGCGGCGTGAGTTATGGTGATAGAAACTTTTCCCGGCGGAAGGGCGAGGATATAGCAGTAGCCACGCTCGTCGCTCACACCACCACGAACGCCTTGCATGTGAGGCCCGGTGACTGCAACGTTTACATCTCGAACGGGCCGATTCAACAAATCGGTGACGCGAAATTGGAGGTCACCGGTTGTTTGCTGCGAAGTACCCGAAGACACG
>Ga0214472_10009346_pt1 | contig 10226 bp, 8 predicted proteins | sample RVTome_6_FD_207662 | JGI IMG/M metagenome (GOLD analysis project Ga0214472, IMG submission 207662) | Soil microbial communities from uranium-contaminated site in the Upper Colorado River Basin, Wyoming, United States - RVT140D175 | ecosystem: Environmental > Terrestrial > Soil > Contaminated >...
CGACTGTCGTGGAGAGGAAGCTCTTGGTGACACTGAACGTCATGTCGACGCGCGCCGGGTCGCCCCACTCCGCCACGATGTAGCCGTTGCGTACGATGATCCCGGTGGCGTCGCCGCGTGGCTTGAACGGGCCGATGGGCTCGCTGTGCGGCTCGCGGCCCCACGTCAGGTGGTGGTTTTGCTCGAGATCGCGCGGCTCGGGCGATTCCCTGGCGTTGGCGAACGCGATCGCCGAGTCGAGCAGCCGCACGTCCATGCCGACCGCGGCCGGGGCGCGGCGCTCCCATTGGTCGTGGGGACCGGGGTAGTAGAGGCCCGCACGTTGGGTCCCCTGCGTCGCGCCGAGGACGGCGAGGAGCAGGGCGGGGGCATAGGCTCGGCGAACGGAGAGTCGCATGAACGCTCAAGTTAACGCCTTCTCGTAGTGGAGGCCCACGACCCCACTCGGATACGGCGTCGCGGACCTTAGGGCGAACGTCGCATGCACCCCGCTCGGCAGCACCCGCCGCCGCCGGCGTCTCCACTCGTGGGCGGCGGGTCGTCCATCATCTGCCGGATCTCGACCTCGCAATCCCAGCCCGGGAAGTGCTTGATGTGCACGTCCAGAAAGCGGCGCGTCCACTTCTTCGCCTAGCAGCCCGCGCCCCCTTGGCACTCTCGAGCAGCCCCACGCCCACGAGCCGCTTGCCGGCATCCTTCATCAGCTGGTCGATCGCCTCGAACAGCGCCGGCGGCGGCGCGCGTGTTGCTCGGAACCCTTCACTACCGTCATGAACTTCGGCATCGGATGCCCCTTTCGCGTTCAGGTTGACGATCTGCGCTACCCTGACGACGAACGGGCGGGGAGGGAATCGACACGCTGCGCCAGAATCGCCTTCAGGGTCCCGAGGTCCTTTTTACGGCCTTCGCGTCTTGCTCGAACCGCCGCGCCGAGACGCCCGGCTGCCGCAGCAGGGTGAAGATCACCGTGCTACCAGGTCCGTTGGGCACGACGCGGATCGGGTTGTGCACCGTGACGCCGCTCTCCAGCACGACGTCATGATCCGCCACGCCCAGATCGTTCGGCGGAGTGAAGCGGACCCTGACGCGTCCGACCGGGCTTTCCGCAAGCCACTCGCCGTCCAGCCGCCGGATCGTGGTGCCCAACCCCTCGGCCCAACGCGGGACGTTCTCACCGTTCGTGATGAAGGCGTACACGTCTCCCGGTGGGCGATGGATCGACACGCTGATGTTTTTGACCTCGAGCAGGCCATCCATGGATGATCCTCCTGTGCCGGTCGCCGGCGGCGAAACGAGCGTCAATGAAGAGGAGCACCTCGACGGCGAAGACGTACTGCCGGGTTTCTCCTGTCGCTTGATCTCGGTACTCCGACTCAGGTGAGCCTCACCCTCCCTGCGTCCCTTCACCACCGCCTCACACTCCCGTCACACCGACCCCGCCATACTCCCCTTGGTCTCGCAAGGAGGAACGATGGCGGAGCACGGAGTCGCGGCCGCGTCGCCAAGCAGGAACGCCGCTCCACAGGTGGTGTCCGGGGGTCGAAGGATGGCAGAAACGGTCCTGCTTGTCTGCGGCATCCTCGCTTCACTGCTCTACATCGCCATGATAGCCGTGATACGATACGACGGCTACAGCCTGCTCTCTCAAGTCCCCAGCGAGCTGACTGCGATCGGCGCTCCGACCAGAACCCTCTGGTTCTGGCTGGCTTGGGTGTACACCGCGCTGGTGATTGCCTTCGGATGGGGTGTGTGGAAATCGGCCGGCGGCAACCGGCCCCTGCGCGTCGTGGGAGGGCTGATCCTCGCCTCCGGCTTCCTCGGCTTCCTCTGGCCCTTTGCGCCGATGCACCAACGTGGAGTATTGGCCGCGGGCGGGGGAACCCTGGGCGATGCCATGCACGTCGTCCTGGGGTTCGTGACCGTTCTCCTCTTCCTGCTGACGGTGGGATTCGGGGCGGCGGCGTTCGGCAAGCGATTCCGTCTCTATTCCATCGCGACGATCGTGATCGCCTTCGTGTTCGGCGCGTTGACCGGCCTGGATAGCCCCCGACTCTCCGCGAATCTGCTCACGCCCTATATCGGACTGTGGGAGCGCATCAATATCGGCGTGTACATGATCTGGCTCGTGGTGCTGGCCGTTACCCTCTTGCGGCAGCGAGAGACGGGGACCTTGCCCCCCGCCAGAGCCTCACTGACGGGCGCTGCCGTATGATCTCTGCGCTCATCGCGGCGCTCGGTCTCGCCGGCGTGTACGCGTTCGTCGTGCGGCCCAGGCTGGTGCGGTGGGGCGCGACCGACGACGAGGTGGAACGGCCCTACCCGGGCGCCGACATCATTCCGGGTGCGCAGCGCGGCACCACGATGGCGGTCACGATCGACGCCCCGCCGTCGGCGGTGTGGCCGTGGCTGGCGCAGATGGGGGTCGATCGCGGCATGTGGTACACCTGGGACTACTGGCGGCCGTGGGGCCTGCGCAGTGCCGACCGGATACACCCCGAATGGCAGGATATCTCGGTCGGGCACCGCATGCCCTCCACGCCCAAGGGCAGCGCGGGGTGGGAGGTCGCCGCCCTCGAGCCGGCGCGCTTCCTCGGCCTGCGGATGTCGGTGGACCTGCGCGGCCGGCCGTTCGACCCGAAGGGGCCGCCCCCGCGCTTCTATACCGATTCGCTCTGGGCCTTCCTGCTGGAGCAACTGCCGGGCGACCGTACCAGACTTGTGGTCAGCGGCTACTGGGCATTCCGGCCGACGTGGCTGCAGGGCATCGTGGGCCTTCTCTTCATCGAGCCCTCGACGTGGATCATGCAGACGCGCCAGTTCGCGGGGCTCAAGCGGCGCGCCGAGCGCGAGGCACGACATCCGTCGGTGGTGGGCGTCCCCGGGTAATTCCTACGACTTCGGCGCCGCAGGCTTGGCGGCGTAGATGAACTCGTAGTAGTCGCGCATCGTCAGACCGGCGGCCGCCTCGTCGTCCACGATGACGGTCGCATCACGGTGCAGCTGAATGGCACTCGCCGTCACCATGCTGGTGACGGGCCCCTCGACGGCTTGGGCGATCGCCTTGGCCTTGGCCTTCCCGCTCGCCACCAGCACCAGCCGCCGCGCATCGAGGATCGTCCCGACGCCCATCGTGATCGCATAGACCGGCACACTCTCTCGGCGCTCGAAGAACCGGGCGTTGTCGTCGATCGTCATTTTCGACAGCGTCTTGAGTCGCGTGCGAGAGCTGAGCGAGCTCCCCGGTTCGTTGAAGGCCATGTGGCCGTCCGAGCCGATGCCCAGGATCTGCAGGTCGATGCCGCCGCATTCCGCAATCCGCCCCTCGTACCATTGGCAGAAGGCGGGGTAGTTGCTGGTCGTGCCCGAGGGAATGTTGATGTTGTGCCGCGGAAGGTTGACGTGCTGGAAGAAGTGCTCGTGCATGAAGTAGTGATAGCTCTGCGGGTGATTTGCGGGCAGCCCGACGTATTCGTCGAGGTTGAACGTCGTCACGCGAGAGAAATCGACTTGGCCCGCCTTGTGCAGCCGTACCAGCTCCTGATAGAGGCCGAGGGGCGTGGACCCGGTCGCCATGCCGAGCACGGCATTCGGCTTGGTGTTGAGCACGTCGACGACGATCTGCGCCGCCCCCTTGCTCATTCGCTCGTAGTCCCGCGTGATGACGACTTCCATGCAGCGTCTCCTCGTTGGCGCCGGCGTGCGTGAGGCGCCGAAGCTACCAGCGAGACGCCGCGCTGGCTACACCGTCAACGCACCCGCCGTCCCATGAGCGGCGCGCCACCCATGGTGCTCAGCATCGACTTGGCACGGGGCAGGCGACCGGCGAGATTACCGCGTACTCACCCGCCTGCAGAGGAAGCGACATGAAATTCGCCATCCTGATCTACACCGACCGCGCCCTGCTCGACGCGCTCCCGGCGGGACAGTTCGACGCGAAGATGCGCGACTGCCTCGCCCATGCCGACGACCTGCGCCGGGGTGGGCGCCTGTTCGATTCCCAAATGCTCGAGAGCGCCGCGACCGCCAGGGCGGTGCGCGTCCGCAAGGGCCGGCGGACGGTCGTAGATGGACCGTTCACCGAAACCAAGGAAATGCTGGCGGGATTCAACTTGATCGAGGCCGAGGACATGGACGAGGCGGTCCGCATCGCGGCGGAGTTCCCCTGGGTCGAGACCGGTTGCGTCGAGGTTCGGGCGGTGCAGGACATCGAGGCCGTCCGGCGGCGCGTGAACCGCTCTGCCTCGCCGGTCCCGTAGGGCGCGCCCGAACTCCGTCAGCTGTCTCTGTTGATCATGCGATGACACCACCAAGCCCTTTCACATTGGGGCGCTCAAAGACTTTGTGCCTCGGCAAGCCCGCTCCTGGGCGCGCCTGTGAAGCGCCTCGCCCTCGTGTCCCTGGTGAAGGTCTACGAAGCCCAGGGACGCGAGGACGAGGCGGCGAAGTCAACGCTGGATCGTGGTCACGCAACTATCTAGGGGAACCCAGCCATGAGGAAGGGCGTTCCACGGGTGAAGAGCTGCCCGAAGCCGCCGGTGCCCCAGCAGTAGATCTGATTCTCTGTGGTGACGCCGCAGGTATGAGTTGACCCGGCGCTGAGCGAGGCGAACGTGAGTCCGCCGGACACGGCCGTCGGCGCCGTTCGAAGGTTAGCTCCCACGCTGCCAAGCTGGCCCCTGGTGGCGAGCCCCCAGCAGTACGCCTGTCCGGTGGGCGTGAGGCCGCACGTATGGTTGTCACCGACAGTGATCGTAGCGAAGGTCAGGCCGCCTGTTACGGCCTGCGGCGTTACAAGGCCGCCCTGGATCGGCGCCACTCCATGTCCTAGTTCACCGTTGCGATGGCTCCCCCAGCAATACGCCTGTCCTCCCGGGGTGAGGGCGCAGGTGTGGGTCGTGCCAACGCCAATCGTGGCGAAGGCGTGGCCACCGAGAACGGGTACCGGCGACAACTCCTGCGACGTGCTTATGTTGCCCGGGTTTCCGAGTTGCTTGTCGAACTTATCTCCCCAGCAGTATGCCTGGTTGGTCGTCGTAACGCCGCACGTGTGTGCCGAGAGGATGCTGATCGAGGCGAAGGTGAGGCCGCCGGCTACGGCCGCAGGCGTCAACTGGTTATTCAGCGTGCCGTTGCCAAGTCTGCCGCTGGCGGCACCCCCCCAGCAATACCCCTCGCCCGCAGGAGTCACGCCGCAGGCCCCCCCGCGGCCAGTACTGATCGAGGCGAACGTGAAGCCCGACACGGCCACCGGCATCGACTGATTCGCAGTCGCGCCATTCCCGAGCCCACCGAACTGGCCACTTCCCCAGCAGTATGCCTCACCAGTCGTCGTCAGGGCGCAGGAGAGAAAGCCTCCGGCGTCGATAGCGCCGAAAACGAGGCCGCCGGAGACGGCCACAGGTGTCGCGCTGAACACTGTCGAGCCATTGCCAAGTTGCCCCTCGAGGCCGCGCCCCACGCAGTACGCTTTCCCGTCGGAGTCGAGCGCGCAGGTATGCGACCCCCCGGCGCTCACGACGATGTCACCGCCCATCACTGTCAGCGTCGCGCTCCCCGTGATTCGCTCGGAGGTGACCGTGATCGTCGCTTCACCATCGGCGACTGCGGTCGCGAGTCCCGTCTGGTCCACGGTGGCCACGGCCTCGTCCGAGCTGGCCCAGGTCACGTCGGCGGTCATGAGCTCGCCGTGCAGATCGCGCAGAAACGCGATGAACTGCTGCGTGGCTTCCGGCTCCACCGTCGCCTCGACCGGCTGCACCTCCACGTTGCCGACGATCCCCGTCTCGATGCGGAACTTGATCGGCAGCGTGCGCCCGTCCACCAGCCCGATGTACTCGTCAGTATCGATCTTCTTGAGGCCACTCCCGTTGTCCACCGGCTGCACGTCCGCAAACCCGAGCAGAACGTCGTAGATCCCAGCGCGCACGGACACGCGGTAGAATCCCGTGGTACTCAGCGCGAACTCGTCCGTGTGCCAGTTCACGATATAATGCTCATCGTCCAGATCGAGGCGGACGGTCTCCGAGCCCGGCCCGGTGGTCATCGTGTACGTGGCGATCACCGGACCGCAGGCGCCGTCCACCAGCTCGCAGATCTCGACCGTGGGCGCCAGCTCAGCGTCGAACGTGCCGGCGTACAGGGGGTCCGCGACCATCGGCGGCAGCCAATAGAAGCCCGCCTTGTAGGCGCGCGCCGCGTCGGCGATCGCGAAGTTCGGGGCGGACACGACACGTGGAGCGGTGAGCGCCTGGTCGCCGCAGGCAGACAGGCCGGCAACCAGCGGAAGAAGATAGAGGCGTCGGTTCATGATCGGGGCCTCGCTCACCGGGACCGGGGAAGCTGCCCGCGAATGGCGCCCGGCAGGAAGTCGGTCGTGTGCACGTTGACGTAGTACGCCTCGGGGTTATTCAGAATGTCCCGGATCACGCCCCGATCCACGCCGGATCTGCACCCCACCGCCACACCCATGGCATCGGGTGGGGACAAGAAGATGACGATGTCGCCTCGAACGCCCGGACGCGCCGCGTGGATATGCGAGGCCGTCGCCGGCAACATGATGTTGGACGCGGACAGGTCCCAGCAGACCTCGCCCTCGCCGTGGTTCAGCGTAATGAGCGCCGTGCCGCTGCCGTCGGGGTCGCCCACCCACGGCGGGGTCGTGGTGACCTCCTGCGTCATGTCCGTCGAGAGGGGCCGGCCGCCGTGCTCGGCGCCCGCGATCAACGCAAGTTCCACGGTCGGGGCGGCGGGGAACGGCGCGTCCTGGCGGCAACCCACCAGGACTCCCGCCGCGAGCGCCAGCGCGGCGATGCCGGGCAGCGAGAAGAAACGCGTAGTCATAATCTGCCTCCTTGGGGATGGCGGCGATGGATCCGCGGGCGCGGCGCGCTCGCGTGCTCCTCGCCGTACCCGTACATTGGGAGGGCGCGCTGAACCCGTGGTGTCACCCGAATGAACCCTGCATGAACTCCCCCGGGATGTTCCGTCTCGCGCTGTTCGGCGGGGCGGTGATCGCTGGGGACGATGGCGTTCCCCTCACCGGCCGCGCCGCCCAGCGCCACCGCCTCGCCCTGCTCGCGTTGCTCGCGCTCGCCCCCGGGCGGCGGCTGAGCCGCGACAAGCTGATCGCCTATCTCTGGCCGGAGGCCGGCGCCGAAGGCGCGCGCAACCTGATGAACGCCTCCGCCTACGTGCTGCGGACGGCGCTGGGCGAAGCCGCGCTCCTCTCTACCGGCGACGATCTGTGTCTGAATCCCGCCGTGATCCGGGCCGACGTCGTGGAGTTCGAGGCTGCGCTCGAGCGAGAGGATTACGCAGCCGCCGTGGCGCGGTACGCCGGTCCGTTCCTGGACGGCTTCTTCCTGAGCGGGGCACCGGAGTTCGAACGCTGGGTGGACAGTCAGCGGGAGCGGCTCCGCCGGGCCTACGGGACGGCGCTGGAGCGGCTCGCGGAAGGCGCGGGCGCGCGCGGAGACGCCGCGGGGGCGGCGGAGTGGTGGCGGCGACGCGCCGTCGAGGACCCCTGCAACTCGCGGGTCGCGCTCGGCTTGATGGGCGCGCTGGCCGCCGCGGGCGACCGAGCCGGCGCGATCCGGCACGCACAGGCGCATGCCGCGCTGCTGGGCGCGGAGCTCGGCGCCGAGCCCGACGCCGAGGTGACGGCGTTCGCGGAGCGCCTCCGCCTCGAGCCGCCCGCCCACACGGCGCCAGAGCCCGCCGCCGTCCGGCCCCCGCGCGCGCCGCCGCACCGGGATCCGGCCCCGGCGGCGAGCGGGGGCGCGCCGGCGTCTGGGAAGCGGCGGGCGCGAGCGTACGCGACCGCCGCCGCCGGCCTGCTGGTGCTCGCCACCTTCGGGGTGTACCGCATCTGGGGGGGCGCGCTCCGGCCTACCGCACGCTCCATTGGTGTGCTGCCGTTCGTCAACATGAGCCCGGACCCGGCGAACGCGTACTTCAGCGATGGCCTGAGCGAGCAGATCATCGGTGCGCTCAGCCGCATCGACGGGCTGCGCGTCGCCGCGCGCACATCTTCGTTCGCGTTACGGGACCGCACGCTGGATGCGCGCGCGATCGGGGATACCCTGGGGGTCGCGGTCGTGCTCGAGGGCAGCGTGCGCAAGGACGGCAATCGGCTGCGCGTGACCGCGCAGCTGATCGACGCGGCGAGCGGCTACCACCTCTGGTCCGACGAGTACGATCGCGAGCTGGAGGACATCTTCGCGGTGCAGGAGCAGATCGCACGCGCGATCGCCGGCGCCCTCGAGGTGCGGCTGAGCCGCAGCGGGGCGGCGCCGCGGGCCCGTCGCGTGCCGGATCTCCAGGCGTACGATCTCTATCTGCGCGGCTTGTACTTGCGCAACAGCCTGAGCGCGGATGGGCTGCGGCAAGCGATACGCTTCTTCGATCGCGCCATCGAGCTGGAGCCCGACTTTGCGCTGGCCTACGCCGCGAAGGCGAGCGTCGTCGCACCCCAGATCTATTTCCGCCATGTTCCCTGGGAACAGGGCGTGAGCGAGCTGCGCTCGGCGGTGGCTCGCGCGCTCGAGCTCGATTCCACGCTGGGGGAGGCGCACGCCTCACTCGGCATCCAGCGGCTGTTCTTTGACTGGGACTGGGAGGGTGCCGAGCGCGCGCTCCGGCGCGCGATCGAGCTCAACCCCAGCGACGCGCACGCCCACCACCATCTCGCGAACTACCTGCACGCCGTGGGGCGCATCGAGGAGGCGGTCGCCGCGCGCGAGCGGGCGGTCGAGCTGGATCCGCTGAATGCGCGGACGCGGATCGTCCTGGGCGCGGACTACTCTAGCATGGGTGACCTGCAACGCGCGCTCGCGGAGTACCGGCGCGCGCAGCAGCTCGATCCCGTCAACCCGCTCACGCTGGGGCGTGGCCCCGCGACACCCGTGGGTCCTGCGAGAGTCTACCTGTTGCAGGGGCGCTACGACGAGGCGCTCGAGGAGTACGTGAGGATCGCGACGCTGCGCGGTGCCACGACGGGCGAGGTGGACGCGATGCGCAGCGCCTACGCGGCGTCCGGCATGCCGGGCTTCTGGCGAAAGTGGTTGGAGATGGACCTGCGACAGTCCGGAATCGCTCCCGATCCCCTGCGCATCGCGACTCTGTGGGCGTTGATCGGCGACACCGCCCGGACCTTCGACTGGCTCGAGCGCGCCTACGCCGCGCGCAACCCGGGACTCGTCTATGTGCGGTCCGAGTCCGCCTTGTACAGTTTGCGCTCCCACCAGCGCGTCGCGCGGATCCTGAGCGCGATGAATTTTCCCGCCCGCTGAGCTTCTAGCTGCGCCCTCGCTTCGGTACTGTCGCCCCCGCCAGCCCGCCGGGGACTACACTCTTCACCCCGAACTTCCCCCGCACGCGATCGATCGCCCGCGCCAACCCCCGGTCCCGCTCCGTTTCCGTGGTCGTAAACAGCCGGAGCTGATCCTCGGCCTTCGCAGCCGCTAATCCCGACAGCCGTACGCCCACGAGCCGCGCCGGCACCCGCCGAGCCGTGCGCAGCGCCGCCAGCAGTTCCTTCGCCACGCGCAGGATCACGCCGTCCGACACCACTGGCTCCGCCAACGTCCGCTGCGCCGTGCGGGTGCGGAAGTCCCAATCGCGGAGGCGCACCGCCACGGTCCGCGCGGTGAGTCTGTCGCCGCGCATGTCGGCCGCGGCCCGTGTGACCAGTCTCAGCAGCTCGCGCTCGATGTCCCTATCGTCGTGCAGATCATTCGCGAAGGTCTCGTCGCGACTAATCCCCTTGTTCGCGCCGCGATGGACGACGCCTGCGGCGTCCACGCCATGCGCCCGGCTCCACAGCCACGTCGCCTCGCGCCGGCTCATCCATCGCAGCAGCGTTGCGAGGTCGTTTCGGAGGACGTCCTCGACCGTAACGAGGCCACGGGCCGCTAGGCGCGCCTGGAACTTCGGGCCCACGAGCGGAATCTCCGCCAGCGTGCACGTTCGGAGGAACGGTTCCTCACCGCCTGGCTCGACGATCACCACCCCATCGGGCTTGGCACGGGCCGCGGCCATCTTCGCGATCAGCTTGTTGGTGCCCCCGCCGATTGAGAGTGTAAGACCCGTCGCCTCACGAACGCCGGCGCGGATACGCTCCGCGGTCGCAGCCAGCGGCTCGTGACGATACACGCCTTCGGTCCCCGTCAAATCGAGGTACCATTCGTCGATGCTCGCGCCTTCCACGATCGGCGCAAACTGGAGCA
>Ga0214472_10009347_pt1 | contig 10225 bp, 5 predicted proteins | sample RVTome_6_FD_207662 | JGI IMG/M metagenome (GOLD analysis project Ga0214472, IMG submission 207662) | Soil microbial communities from uranium-contaminated site in the Upper Colorado River Basin, Wyoming, United States - RVT140D175 | ecosystem: Environmental > Terrestrial > Soil > Contaminated >...
ATGAAACCCTTCTACTCCACCAATCGCGTTCTGTCAGCTCATCGCTCGACGTGCGTATCAACTCGCCGATTCTCTGCTTCGCCGCCTCATGCGCTGCCAATTCGGTTGCGGCTGTGCCGCGCTATGATCTCTGTGCCTCTGTCGTGAATTAGGGATTCCTCCTTTGGTTGCGGCTCTACCGCGCTGTGTTAAACTGACGGTAAAGGAACCCTTCTTTTCCAGAGGTGCCCCATCGACGAGTTGGAACTCAAAGCCAAAGAACAAGCGATTATCGAGAACTTAAAGCCCGCATGCCTGTGCAACAAGATCCGCAAGGGCACCGTGCGCAAAGCGATTCAAGCCGGCGCGAAAACCTTCGAGCAAGTCAGCAAACGCACCGGCGTCGGCACCGGTCCCTGCGGCGGCCGGCGCTGCGGCACGATGGTTAGAGGCATGTTGGGCGAGCCCGTGATCAACTGCAATCAATGCGGCTGGCCGATCCTGGTTGCGAGTTCCCCTCAAATTTGCCCACGCTGTGAATATGCGAAACAGGAAGGGTGAGGTCCTCATTTATGACCTGTTTTCTTACTTAGGACTCAGAAATGGGGTAGGAAAGTGAGTCGTTCTAAGAAGGAAAAGCGCAAGACGATGCAGGAGGCGTCCCGTAAGATGGACGCGTTGGCGAAGAAATTAGGCAAATGGGATGCTCAAAAATTATCCGTAAGTTCCGTGACAGTAACTTGAAGGACGCTTCGTAATTACCGCCCATCACGCTGACTACTTAGAGCCCAGCGCATCGTGATTTCGTCACATGACTTGGAGATCAAAAACTGACAAGCTCGCAAAAATGTGGGGGCTGATCCCGCGACCAATATTGCCATGAGTATAACTGGTGGCATTCCAAATAAACTTGGCAATCGGTACGAAGCAAAATGGTTGGTTCGCCAGCTTCTGGACGTGATTGCCGCCAAAGCTGATTGGCTGCGATTTGAAGGCATCACTTCGGAATTTGCGGGTTTTGAGTTTGCTGTAAGAAGAGGCAACATAATTGAGTGGCATCAGACAAAAAATAATGCACCGAGCGGCAATTGGACGATTAATGCGCTTAAGCACGAGAATGTGTTAGCTGCCTTCAAAACCAGGCTTGAATCGTCGTCTAATGATCGGTGCGTTTTTGTTTCGCAGGACCCCGCGAAAGATCTCCAACGGCTCGCGGCAAAGGCAAAAATCGCAAACGATCTGGCGGAGTTTACACAAGCGGTCTCCTCAAGCGAGAAGGATAAATTTGAGCAACTCATGGAGGCGTGGGAAGTCGAGAACGTTGGCGCTTACGACGGCCTAAAACGATGCGACTTTCAAACTCTTCCGGAAGCTGAACTAAACGGAATCATCGCCTCATATGGTGACCTCTATTTCTTAGCCGCCGGCTCATCTCTATATCCGATACTTCGTGACTATGCTGAAGGTCGCTTTAATACAGTACTAACGACAGAGCTGATACGAAAGGAAATCCGAGAAGCAGGGACTTTAATCCTCAAGGATTGGTCGCTTGAGCCGACGCTCCGGGAGCGACTACGTTCAGAAACGGATGAATATCTCCGCACGTATAGTCCTTTCGGAGCCGGGGGTTCGACTATCCCGAGACGCCAGACCTCGGAGCTCAGCGCTGCGATTGAGGGGTGCGAATATCCCAGTGTGGTTCTGATCACAGGCATAGCTGGTTCTGGAAAATCTGGTATTATTCGCGCTTTCATCCACCGGCTGAGAGAACTTGGCGTCGTACACTTAGCCCTCCGCGTGGACCACCACCTTAATCATGGTAGTCCTCAGGAAATCGGCCATGCAATAACCGGAAGGCAAGAAAGTCCGGTCGCAACCCTGAAAGGCCTCGAACCAGAGCGTCTATCTATGCTCATTGTCGATCAGGTTGATGCCGTGAGCGAAGTTGCTGGCCGAAATGGCGCTGTGAAAGAAGCCGTTCTTCGGATGGTTGACAACGCCCGACACTTCAAAACAGTTTGCTTGGTTCTCGTTTGCAGATCCTTTGACTTCGACAACGATCCTCGCCTTAAGGCGCTTAGGCAAGATAGCAGCGTCGTCGAAATCGAGGTTCCCCTCTTAACTTGGGATAATGAAGTTTCACCATTTCTCGCTGAAAAGGGGATCGACACCACTTTACTGTCGCCAACGCAAAAGGATCTCCTTCAGCTTCCCCTGAATCTTGGCATCTTCTTTGAGGTCGCCAGCGAGGGCAAACCGTTTGCCTCCCGGAACGACCTGTTTCAAACGCTAATTGAACGAAAGGACCGGTTAGTCAGAAAAAATCGTAGCATTTCGTGGGGGGTCTTGGAACCACTTACAGCGTTGACAAGTTGGATGAGTGATCGACAGCAATTGAACGCCCCCGAAGCGGTTCTCGATCGTTTCCCTGACGCGCGAGATATCCTGGCATCTGAGGGGCTGATTGTGCGATCCTGTAACGGTGTTAATTTCTTCCATGAGAGCTTTTTCGATTACGTCTACGCGCGCTCGTTTGTTTTTGGTGGTCAAACGCTCATTGATTTGCTCACCTCAACGGAACAACATCTTTTTCGCCGGACTCAGGTGCGTCAGATTCTTGAAACACTGCGGCAGAATGATCGTACTCGTTACTACCATGAAGTTGAGTCAGTACTGAAGTCGGGTCGTGTCAGGTATCATATTAAGGCCGCTGTGGCGCAGTGGCTTGGTTCATTGAGTGATCCTAGCGAAACGGAAAAAAATATCATATTGAGGCTAGACGATAACGCTAAGGCTTTCCGACCTATTGTTCGCTACGCCCTTTTTACTTCGACCGGATGGTTTAATCGGCTACACCAGGATGGATGGGTGCATGGGGTCTTGACGGGCGAGAGCGAGGAAAGACGGCAAAGTGTTCTCTTGTGGTTGTCGAACATTGCAGGGCAACGTCCGTCAGAAATCGCAGGCCTCATGGAGAAATGGTGGGGTAACGATTCGGAACGCGGTAAACAACTTCTCAATTGGTTTGGATTCGTAAAACGGCAGACCCCTGACCACTCCCTCGTCGCACTTTGCGAGAGAGTTATCCGCTCAAGACCGCCGGGCCTTTTTGAAACTGGCGGGCCTAACCGGCGTGAAATGGTTCTGGCGACTTGGGCGGAAAAGAATCCAGACGGAGGCTGGCCAATTCTGAAAGCTCTGTTTGACACCTGGTTTGACGCGCATCCCGATCGACACCCGTTCGAACGGGACGAACTTCGCGAGCTCGATATGTATTCTCTCAGGCAAATTTCGGAGAAATCGCCGAAAGCCTTCATTGAAGGCACGATTGATGCACTCTTGCGATCCATTGAGGAAGTTAATCGACGCGAAGAAACGGGGGAACGAGATTATTCTTTCCACTATCGTACCTTTTCGGGCGAGACCTTTGGCGCAGACGAATTTCTAGGCTTATTTAGGTCGGCGCTTCGACGGATCACAAGGGAAGATCCTGGCGCCGCTCTTGGAGTTCTCTCGAAACTAGATGTGTCAAAACACGAAGCCTTCCTGCATTTACATTTTGAAATGGTTTCCGCGAATGGAGCAGGTCTATACCGGCATTTCCTTGGACTATTAGGGTGCAAAGGTCTTTTCAAGGCGGGTTGGGACGGTGCTGGTTGGAAATCGTTTGCTGATGCCGCGCGAGCTGCGTTCCCTTATCTTTGTAATGAGGAGCGGCGTAAGGTTGAAGACATAATTCTGGCTCATCGGCCTGAGATCGACCGTGCGGTCAAGCTGGCTCATGAACTCACGGAACAGGGTGAGACGGATCCATGGTACAATCGCCGCAGTGTCATCTGGGACTTGAACCAGTCCGGATTTAAACAGTGGTGCGTTCTGGAGACGATTGGAGAGACACTACTTTCCGACGCGGGTATTCAGCAACTCAAAATACTTCGTCGCAAGTTTGTTGACGAGCAGGTTCCCGAACCCCACCATTTAGGAGTTCACGATGTCGGTTCACCGATCCAGCGTGACCGAACTGAATTTATGAACGATGAACAATGGCTTCGGGCAATTGGGAGATATGCCGACGAGAACGAGCGTCGCCGTGGTAAGGGTTTCACTGACGGTGGTGCGCGGCAGCTGGCCGGTGAACTCCAGCGTGTGACAAAGGAAAACCCGGAGCGATTCGCAGCACTCATGACGCGAATCCCTGATACTGCGCATCCAACGTATCTTTCGCACATCGTGTGGGGAGTCGTACAAGCCAAGGATTGCGCGGAGGGTATCTTAAAGGAAGCAATTTTCGATGCTCATCGTCGGCCAGGTCAACCGTACGGCACCGAAATCTCACGGATTTTCGAGAAATGCCCTCAGCTTGGGAAGGATGCGGCGCTTTTTGACGTGCTTTCTTGGTACATAGAGAACGGTGAGGCTAATGACGACGAAACGGTTGACTCGGCCAACACTGAACGCGAAATCATATCAATACAAGACCTGCTCGATCATGGAAGCAAGCTCCACATTCGCGGGGTAAGCGGCGCACGGGGGTACGCTGCTGAAGCATTGGCAGCGGTACTCTGGCACGTCCCCGAGGTTAACGAGAAAGCTTGGGAAATTCTCGATCGACGAATCGACCGTGAACGACTGATCACTGTTAGATGTTGCCTCCTCCGCCCTCTTGTACCCTTGTATAACAGCGATCGACTACGATGCGCTCAATTCGTTGAACGGTTGGTCGGAGGAGCATTGGAAGGTGTTGGAGATAGGGGACAAGAGAGGCCATATCGGCACCTCTCACCATTAGTCACGCATCACGGCGTAAATCTATTGCCGTATCTCCTTCGTTGGGTTCCCGAAATCGGACGACAGCTATTGGGTCGGCTGCTCGAGTCCGGCGATGAAACGATGCGCATGATTGGAGCTTGGCATGTGATTAATCAAAGCTTTCAAGATCCGGGATACGCTACGGAAGCAGACCAGCTCGTCGAAGAAGGAGAGGTGTATCGCCGACTCGCCGCAGGCGTCGCAGCCGACGTGATCGCGCGCGAAGAGTTTCGCGAAAGGGCGGAAAGACAGCTTATTCGTTTCTTTAACGACGACGATGAGAAGGTCCGAAAACAGGCTTCGGGTGTGTTCCGGCGATTAGAGCCGAGCGAGTTTTCCCGATTCTATGATCTCGCTAATAAGTACGTTGATTCTCGCGCATTGGAAGATGACGCGTTCGCGTTCTTCCATGCCCTCGAAGAAGCGACGAGCAGTGTTCATGCATTCGTGATCCGTGCCGCGGAGAGAATAATTGCTGATTTCGATACACATGCCGCGACCGCGGGACGACGTTCTGTCGACCTACACCAACTGCAAGGCCTCTTGAAACGGGAATATGCCGCGTCGGAAAGCAATCCACAACTTCGTAGAAGACTCCTTGACGTGATCGATATGATGCTTGAAAGAGAGCTTTACGGTACGCTGGAGATTGTCAAAGCGCACGAGCGTGAATAGTAGGGGTCTGGGGTCGGGCCTGATATTTGTTATTCTGTCTGTGAAAAATCGCACATATCACGCCCGACCCGCTTTCTGGGACCGACCGCGGCGAGCGGCAAGAATCTCCGCGAATGCCAGCCGCCCGGCTCAGTCCGAGTACGTTAGACGGACTCAGTGTTGTATGAAGTCAACAGGGGTCTAACAGCAGGGGAACAGGTAGGGGAACAGGGGTCAAATCTTTTGTTGAGAGTTTACCCCCTGCTGCGGGAACTTACGGGGCTCGATCTTTCTCGCGGCTCGTGCTGCCATGAGGGAACCATGATTGTCGTCGGCGATCTGCCGGCTTTGTCGATCTCACCTCGTTGGGATTCTTCATGAACAAGCCTCAATTTCAGATCATCTCGTTTGCCTCTCGATCTGTCGGCTTCGCGTGGTGCGTCCGGCACTGCCCAAAACTGGCTCCAAGGACGCATGGCAGGGTCGTAATCGGGGAAAAGCTATCGACGCCCACCTCGACCGTCATCCACTGACCGTTCCATCGCTAACGAGCTGCCGTCCTCGACGGGGCTGAGCCATGTTACAATCCGCATAGCCGCAGCTTGTGTGCCGGTCCGCGGTCTAGTCCAACACGTTCCTTCGACTAGGCTCAGGACAGGTTTATCCTCTTGGCGATACTCCGCCGCTTTCAAGCCACTTGATTGCCGCCGAGCTTTGAGGGATAAAACGCTATACGTTGAACAAAACACCGTAGACAGAGAGAGGAAGCACCATGTTTAAAGCAATCGTACTGATCGTGACGATGTTTCTGACAGCAACCTCCGCCCAAACCCAAGAGTCCTTTTTCAAGGGCAAAACCATGCACATGATCGTCGGCGGCCCCCCCGGTGGCGGCTTCGACGCCTACGCGCGCATGATCGCGCGGCAAATGCCCAAATATATACCGGGCAGTCCGACCATCATCGTTGACAACATGCCGGGCGCCGGCATGATGATCGCGGCGAATCATGTCTACAAAGTCGCAAGGCCCGACGGCCTTACGATCGGCCACTTCACCGGCAGTCAAACCATCAGCCAGATATTGAATCAGCCCGGTGTTGAGTTCGATATGCGCAAATTCTATTACCTGGGCGCGCCGACCGCGGATCATTTCTCTTGCGCGTTTACCAAGGCAAGCGGGATCACGAGCGCGGACAAATGGCTCGCCCTGAAACGACCGGTGAAAATGGGCGCCGTCGGCCCGGGCAATCTCACGGACAACACGATTCGTGTTTTAAGTACCGCAACCCATTTCCCCATCCAGCTGATCTCCGGATACAAAGGCACGGCGCCGATTCGTCTGGCGATGGAATCGGGCGAGGTCGATGGTTCATGCTGGGGCTGGGACTCGATTAAATCCACCTGGGCCAAAGCATTGCAGTCAGGGGAAGGCATGGTAGTAATTCAGGCCGCTCCCAAAGCACACCCCGATCTGCCGAAAGTCCCGCTTGCGATCAACTATGGCAAGAACCAAGATGGAAAACAGTTGATCGACGTCGTGATTCACGGCGGCAACATCGTCGAACGAACCTTTTTATTACCGCCTGGCGTGCCCAAAGAGCGCGCTGAGATCTTGAAGACGGCCTTCACCAAGACACTGGCGGACGCAGAGTTCCTGGCGGACGCAGGGAAAGCCAAACTCGGAGTCGCGCCGATCCCCGGTGAGGAACTGGAACGGCGCGTGAATGGGTTTTTCAAATTGCCGGAGGATCTAAAGAAAAAGATAAAAAGAATTCTTTACGACTAGCCGTTGCCGATTCGCGACTCAACGGGATCGCCACGACATTTACGGTGCCGGGCTTTTGTGTTTTGCTTTTCACTGCCAGAACCTCTTTAACAAAAAAGCCCGCCTGGGCTATACCCAATCGAGCTCTCGAAAAACGAGTCGCCGCCACTCTTCACCGCTCTTTTCCCAGAGCCACGGGCCGGGCCATGATGCAAAGTAGGCGACTTATATAAGACACTCCCCCCGCTGTCAAACGGCCGAAAAATCCACAATACGGGAGCCAAGCGCTAACAAGACAGGAGGAATCGGCAGGGTCTACGCGGCGGAGATGAGTTTTTGCACGAGTGTAATAATCTGGTGATATTTGGGATTCGCGACACGGCCGATTCTTTTGATAACAATCTTCTGCTCTATCGAGATGATAGCGTCCGCTCGAACTTTGCTCTCTACCTTAAGAATCCCCTGTTCGAGGTCGCCGGTGGCGAGGCTCGCCGCATATTCGTGGGCTCTGGGACTGCTCGTAACGGCGCATATGAGTAGGTCGGAATGCCGCCGGTTATAGACATCGTTCGACAGAACGAGAACGGGTCGAATTTTGGAACCTATGAGATCCGAGAAGGGAAATCTTGTGAGGAGAATATCTCTCTGCCTATAGGTAACTTTCCCAGACGGCATCGTCCTCGTCCTTCCAAACCTCAGCGAACTTCTTCTCCGCCGCCTGTCTGAGGCTCCTCAGTTCGCGTTTCTCCGTCGCGAGGGTTACGGGCCGGATAAAAATCGCTCCGTCTCGGTAATCGACCTTGACGTAAGAGCCTTTCCTGACCTTAGCCCTCCGCCGGACAGATTTGGGAAGCGTAACCTGATAGTAGGCGTTCACTTTGGCGAGTTCCATGCCGAAGGCCTCCTCGAAATACGTGTGCCATTGTTATCAATGCGGTGCCGGCTGTCAACACGTGGCCCATCAGCACAGGAAATAAGGAAAATACCGATACGGAGTGCAAAGCGCGTAACTACCTGACCTCCTTCAATCCAAAATCGAAAACCTGTGCTGAGCCACGCCGAAGCATCCAAAATCGCGGTCGTTGCTACCCCACCGTCCCCAATTGCAGCCGTTGCGCCCAACGCTGCAGCAGAATTTCCTTCATCCGAGTCGACTCAGAGCTCTCGAGATTGGGATCATTTTGCAGCCACGCTTGGGCCTCCTGGCGCGCTTCCAGCAAGAGTCGCGTGTCGCGCGCCAGATTCGCCAGGCGAAAATCGCCGAGCCCGGATTGGCGCGTGCCCAAAAATTCTCCAGGCCCGCGCTGGGCCAGGTCGGCCTCGGCGATCTTGAAACCGTCATGTTGCTTTTCCATCACCCGCAATCGTTGAGCGGCGAGCGGATTGCCCGGCGCACGATTGATGAGTAGGCAATGGCCGGCCGCGCTGCCGCGGCCGACGCGGCCGCGCAGTTGGTGGAGCTGCGACAGGCCGAAGCGCTCGGCATGCTCGATCACCATCACGGTGGCGTTGGGAATGTCGATGCCGACTTCGATGACCGTGGTCGAGACCAAGACGCCGAGCTTGCCGTCGCGAAAGGCGCGCATCACATCATCGCGCTCCGCTGGTGACATTCGGCCGTGTACCAGGCCGACGCCGAACTCTTTGAACGCGCCGGCGCGCATCTTCTCGGCCATCTGGGTCGCGTCGCGCACAAGCTGCAACTGCTCCGACGCTTCCACCAGCGGGTAGACGATGAACGCCTGATATCCCCGGCGCAGTTGTTCGAGCACCAGAGTGTAAACCTCCCGGCGAGCTTTTTCTCCGTAAACCTTGGTACTGATTGGCGTTCTGCCGGGCGGCAGTTCATCTAAAATAGAGACATCCAGATCGCCGTAGAGCACCAGGGCAAGACTGCGCGGAATTGGCGTCGCGCTCAAAAGCAGCATATGCGGCGCACTAGTCTCCAAACTCCCGGCGCTCGTCTTTCCGGTCAGACGCTGCAAGGCGAGGCGCTGCACGACACCGAAACGGTGCTGCTCATCGATCACGCCGAGCGCCATGCGCGGAATCTCAACGCCCTCTTGAATCAGCGCGTGGGTTCCCAAAACCAGCTGGGCCGCGCCGCTGGTGGCAAGCGCCAGCGCCACCTTGCGCTCTTTCGCCGGCAAGGAGCCGGTGACCAGCGCGGCGCGCACGTTCAGCCCATCGGCGTAAGGCTTGAGGCTGCGAAAATGCTGCTCGGCGAGCAGCTCCGTCGGCGCCATCCAGACCGCCTGGTAGCCGTTATCGATGACGCGCAGCGAAGCGTACCACGCCACCATCGTCTTTCCCGCGCCGACATCTCCCTGGATTAACCGCTGCATGACCGCCGCGGATTCCATATCGGCGAAGATCTCATCGAGCACCCGTTTCTGCGCCCCGGTAAGCCGGAACGGCAAGAGGCGATTCATGCGCGCCAAACGCTCGGTGCGCTGGCGCGGCAGCGCGACACCGGCGCACGCGCGGTTGTTTTTTTTTCTCAATCCTAAACCCAATTGCAGATAAAACAGTTCGTCGAAGATGATGGTGCGATGGGCAGGACTGGAGAAATCGTTCAGCGCCGCGACATCCGCCTCGGGCGCCGGCCCGTGCAGATCCCGCAGGGCCGAAGGCAGATCGAACAGTTTCAAACCTCCCATCGTGCTACGGGGTAGGCAACTGGGCAGATGCCCGGCGTAACCGGCAACCGCCTGGTTCGCCCATTTGCGCATGAGCGTAAGCGACACGCCGGCCGGCCGCAGATAGACCGGGACGATCTTTGCGAGATCGACGGCGTCCTCCGCTTCGAGGACTTCAAACTCCGGGTGGGCGATGCGCCGCTCGTTGCCTGCGCCCGACTCGACTTTGCCGTGAACCAGGAGGATTTGCCCGGCGGTTAAACGGTTGGCGAGAAACCCTGGCGCGCGGTACCAAATCAGTCCCATGACGCCGCTGTCGTCTGCGAGCCGTCCGGTGAGCATCTGCGCCCGGCGTCGCGGGTTAAATCTTTTCTGCAAA
>Ga0214472_10009348_pt1 | contig 10224 bp, 9 predicted proteins | sample RVTome_6_FD_207662 | JGI IMG/M metagenome (GOLD analysis project Ga0214472, IMG submission 207662) | Soil microbial communities from uranium-contaminated site in the Upper Colorado River Basin, Wyoming, United States - RVT140D175 | ecosystem: Environmental > Terrestrial > Soil > Contaminated >...
GTGGGACAGGGTTCGAGTCGACCTGGGAGCCAGCCTTCTCGGGGATCTCGACACCGAAAACAGCGTCGCGGTTCGAGCCGCAGCCTATCCGACAGCGGACATGTCCCGCCCCAAGCCCAGCGTCAACGTATCTACCGATCCCGCCACCGGCGACCTGGTGTTGATAGTGAAGTGCTCCGACCGCATCGGGAGACTGGCCGAGATCCTCGGCGTGCTCGAGGCCTTTGGTCTCGAGATCCGCCTGGCCAAGCTCGACAGCCGCGAGGGCGAGGTAATCGACACGTTCCACGTCGGCCCGGGTGCGACGACGGCCGGTCTCGACCTCACCGAGCTGGGGCTGCGGATCGCCGCCAACGTGACGCCATGAGACCGGCCTGGAACCGACGGTTGGGTCCTTCGTGCCCTTCAGTGACGGTCGCGGCGCAACAGTGTCCGTACTGCCGAGTTCTTCCATATGTTCCCGAAATGACGCCATTGGCGCTTCCGGTCGACGAGAACTGCTTCCGCGTGCACGGGCTCGCTGCTGCCGAAATGGCCAGCCAGCTTTCCTAGCGTGTGATTCCAGATCTTGTCCTCGAGACGAGAGGTGTACACCCGGAACGACGCCTCGTAGAGGGGGTCGTTGGCCCGGACCAGGAGATGGATGCGGGCGGTCGTGGTCGACCCCTCCTTATGGGCGCTGAAGGTGATGATGGCGGCCCACGGATGACCCTCCGGGGTCATGTACGACCACGACGTCTCGTCGGCGTAGATGACACGCACACCCGTCGTCACCTTCGTGGGGCCGCGTCCCCCCGCTATGACCGCGATCTCGCCAGGCGCGATGCCGGCGGCAGGCGCATAGAACTTGTTCGACGGATACCAGAAGTCGCCGAAATGCTCCTTCCAGGTCTGGATCACCTGCTCCGGGGTTGGACCGGGGATGGCCACCTCATAGGTCTTCTGCCAAAGCTGCCCGAACCCTTGCATCGGCCCGGTCGGTTTCCTCCCTTCCACGTTCCCGCGGTGGGCTCCCTCGACAGTCTCGTCGACGTGGAAGGTTTCGATCGGCTTGGCCCAGTTCTTGAAGTTTCTCGGTTCTGTCACGACTCCTCCTTTGGTGAATTTGTATAGAAGAGGCGTTCCCGAAGCGTTACGAAGCTCCGGTTACCTTCTCGTAACGCGTTATCGGGCACAATCAGGCGGATGTCAGACTTCGACGCCGCGGTCGTCGGCGCGGGGCCCAACGGCCTGGCGGCGGCAATCGAACTCGCCCGCTCCGGCAGGAGGACCCTCCTCGTGGAAGCGGCGGACGAGGTAGGTGGTGGGACCCGAACCGCCGAGTCGACCTTGCCCGGTTTCAAGCACGACGTGTGCTCCGCCATCCATCCAACCGCTATCGCTTCGCCATTCTTCAACGAGATCGGGCTCGAGGTCGACTGGGTGCATTCACCGATCCCGTTCACCCACCCGCTCGACGACGGTCGGGTCGCCGCTGTGCATCGATCGATCGCGGAGACGGCTACAGGAATCGGTGACGACGGCTCCGACTACGTCGCCATCATGGGTCCCTTGGTGGAGAACATCGAGGAGGTGGTGCAAACGGCGCTCGGACCGGTGACTCTCATCCCCGAGCACAAGGCGGCCTTCGCCCGTCTCGCCCTGATCGGGGGTCTGCCCGCGGCGTTACTCGCCAAACGCTTCAGCACCGAAGAGGGGAAGGCCCTGATCGCCGGGATCTCAGCCCATGCCATCGCTCCCTTCCATGCCCCGGCAACCGCCGCCGTCGGGCTAGTGCTGACTGCGATCGGGCACAGCCACGGCTGGCCCATGATCAAAGGCGGGTCACAGGGCATTGCGCTCTCATTGCTGGCCCGGTTCGTGGAATTGGGTGGTGAGGTCGAGGTGGGACACACGGTGAAGACGACCGACGAGCTCCCGGCCGATCTCGTGTTCCTCGACGTGATGCCCCCGGCGGCATATGCGATGGCACGGGACCGGATCTCGGGGGCCACCGCCCGCCGACTCTCCAGATGGAAGCCGGGACCAGGGATCTTCAAGGTCGACTGGGCGCTGGACGGGCCGATCCCGTGGGCCGATTCCCTGAGCTCGCAAGCAGCGACTGTCCACCTCGGCGGCAGCTACGAGGAGGTGGCTGCGGCTGAGCGCTCCGTTGCCCGTGGAGAGCATCCCAAACGGCCCTTCGTGCTCCTGGCCCAACAGTCCCTCTTCGACGAGACCCGAGCCCCGGCGGGCAAACACACCGCCTGGGGCTACTGCCATGTCCCCAACGGCTCGTCGATGGACATGACAGATGCGATCGAGAGCCAGATCGAGCGTTTCGCTCCGGGTTTTCGAGATCTCGTCCTGGAACGCTCAGCGCGCAATGCCACGGCGTATGAGCGGTACAACCCCAACTACATAGGGGGCGACATAGGCGGAGGCCGGTATGGCTTGCGCAAGGTGCTCCAATTAGGGCGCCGGGCGCCCTATCACCTGGGCGGGGGCGTCTACCTGTGCTCCTCCGCAACCCCACCCGGCGCCGGGGTGCACGGGATGTGCGGGTATCACGCGGTACGCGCCGCCCTCGACTGAGCCAACCCCGAGTTCAACCTGCGATGGCCGAGCTCTCATCGTCGTGAATGCTGATCGCCTCGTCGAGACGGGTCAGAGTGAAAATCTGGCGGTAGTGATCGTTGAGACCGTAAGCGCGCAAGTCGTGACCGGCCCGTTGCGCTCGGATGAGCGTCGTCACCAGCAACCCGATACCGCCACTGTTCATGTACTCGAGGTCATCGAAGTTGAGGATGACCGCGGAGGCGCCATCGCCGGCCTTCTTATGGGCTTCGGTGATCTGAGGATCTGAGAAGGATGTGATCTCGCCGTGCACGTCGATGACTCGAACCCCGTCGGCTACTTCTCTGATCTCCATGGTCAGGTTGGATGTAGGCATTGCCTCTCCCTTCAATCTGCCGCTGAGGCGTCTTCGCGAATATTCATGAAATCGGCGAGACGGGTGATCTCGAAGACTTCCCTGTAGTGGTCGGTGAGACCGAAGGCGGCCACCTGACGGTCCTCCGCTCTGGCCATCGCCAGCATGCCGACGATGACGGCAATCCCGGTGGAGTTGATGTAGTCGACCTTCGAGAAGTCGAGAACGATCTCACCGGGGATCGCTGCCGCCTCAACGTAGGCCGCTTCCATCACCTCCTTGGCTCCACGGTTGACCGTGCCCCTCAACTCGACGACAGCTCCTTCTCCGGTGACCTGGACCGTCGTCTCGAGTCCTTCATCTGACATCAGCCTTCTCCTTCCCGGTTCATGATCAGTTCTACGACGTGGGAACCGTTCTCCCGGACGCGGTTGACTTCGTCAACCATCTGGCCGATGAGGAACAGACCCCACCCCCTCGGTGTCTGCTCGCCGGCCAGTTTGGCCTCGATGTCAGGGGTGGCCGCCTCCGGGATCTCCTTGTCCCCCCCGCGGTCGGTTACTCTCACCACCAGCCGACTGCTGTTCGCGATCACTCGAATGCCGACATCCAGGGAGCTGTCGTTTTCGTTTCCGTGTTCGATCGCGTTCATGACGGTCTCTCCCACCGCGGTCTTCAGACGCTCGAGACGGGCCTCCTCGAGACCAAGGGAGGATATTGCCGCCGACACCTTCTCGATTGCGATTCTCTCGTTGCCCTCGACGCTGGGAACACTGAACTCGGCGAGCAGTTGTTCGCCCTCGGCGGGATGAAAGACAGCCGCCGAGCCCTCAGCCGATGCAGTCCTGCGCACGACGACCAGGGTGATGTCGTCTTCCTGCTCCGCGTCCGGGCCAGTCCACCTCTCCAGATCGCCAACGAGGGAGTTGACCATGTCGTTGTTCTTCGTGGCGGCGACCCGCCCCATCAGACGGGAGAAGCCGTACATCTCGCCGACCGGGTTGTGCGCCTCGGTGATGCCGTCGCTGGTGAGAACCATGATGTCGCCGTCCGAGAGCTCATGGACCTTATCGTCATAGTCCATCCCCGGCATCAAGCCGAGCGGCATCCCCGTCGCCCTCAGCTCGATGACCCCGTCAGCGGTTCGAACGTAAGGGAGATTGTGTCCGGCGTTGGCAAAGACCACTTCACCGGCATCGGTGTCGATGATCGCGTAGAGACAGGTCACGAACATCGCCGGTGGGATCTCGGGCACCAGCACATCGTTGACGTCGGCCAGCACCGCAGACGGCGAATCGTGGTTGAAGGCTGCCGCTCGCAACATCGATCGGCAGGTGGCCATGACGAGAGCCGCCGGCACACCTTTGTCGGTCACGTCACCGATGACCACGCCAAGCCGGGAATTGCCCAGGTCGATGAAATCGTAGAAGTCGCCGCCGACGGCCCGTGCCGGCCTGTAGAAGGCATCGACGTTCCAGCCTTTGATGGAAGGCAGCTCCTTGGGGAGCAGGGTCTGCTGGATCAGCGCCGCCACCTCGAGCTCCTGTTTCATGCGCTCCCTCTCCTTAGCCTCGGCCTGCTGCTCACGCACCAGCTGGGCGACCTTCATCGCCGGGGCCACTTGAGCCGCGAGATTGCCGAGGAGACGACGATCATCGGTCGAGTAGGGCTGGTCTGACAGACGCTGGCCGAGGTAGAGGGCCCCGAGCAACTCCCCCTGCCCGATGAGTGGCACCACCAACTCGATGCCGTCTTCGTGAAGCCGGTTGATGGTGTCCGACTCGGCTTCGATCGCCGCAAGCTCCACGGGTCCCCCGGCAGAGAGCAGGAGGGTTTCGAGAACGTCGCCAGGAGGGATCTCGATGGGGTCGAGCGTCCGGGTGTGCGTCTCTGGAACCGGATCAGTCTGCCCGGTCTCCTGGCTCCTCTTCGACCGCCTTCTCAAGAACATGATGTGTGATCCTCCTCGGCGATCGTCCCGAAATCGTTACGGGTGTCCCTATTACGAGTGACTCTTGAACTCATCCGAACTTACTGTTGGACGGCGGATAACGGGGTTGGGCCCTCAGCCAGACCGCTCTTTGCCCACAACAGCTCCGCTCCGAGATGCTCTGACATCGCAGCACACCCCTCGAGCATCACACGATCATGTGCCCAGACCAGCAAGGGCTTGGCAACGACATCGGCTGCGTTCATCCACTTCCTGGTGGTCGCTACGTGCCAGTTGAACCTGACCCGGGTGCCCGCTGCGGTCGGCTCGAGCAGGAAGGTGCCGGTCCCTACCAGATCACCCCGCACGACGGTGCGGAGCCGATTGGGCCGCTCCAAATCGATCGTCTTCAGATCGAAAGTCATCGTGTAGAGAAGAGGGCTCTTGATGGTGTATCGGGCACGGGCGCCGACCCCATCGGCTTCACCTTCGGAGACCAGGGTCGACCTGGTCACAGAGGGCCACCACACCTCAAACTTCTCTGGATGGGAGAGAACTTCGAAGACCTTCTCGATCGGAGCTGTCAACTCCCAATCCGTCTCGAAGTTGTAATAAGCCAATCGGTTCTCCTTTCAGCGTCAATTTATGGCACAAGGCCAATACGGGAGCGTTACGAACCATTAGCCCTCGATGATGAGAGTTCCCTCCATACCAGCCTCGGCATGGCCGGGGATGTCGCAGAAGAACCGATACTCGCCCGGAGGTGCGTCGAACTTGCGCAGGCGCAGACCGGTCACGATCGAATCCAGACGCCAACGGAAGAGGGCTGCATCGTCTCGCCAACCACCGCCCGCCAGGAGCCAGCGATGTTCTCGAGATCGACCCCATCCCGCAGAGAGCCGATGAACTGGGACATCACCCGCTCCGCGTCATATCGGGACCGGTTGAAACGGCGATCGACAACCGACTGGACCCGTCGTCGCAGAGGGCTGAACAATGCAGCGACCGCCAGAGTGGTCCCGGCGACTACCAGCGGATCGCTGAACCTGGTTCCGACGACTGCGGCCACGGCGGCGACAGTACCCAAGAGCAAGGCGACGACCACGGCATAACTGACGGTGCGGGAGATGAGACGGTCGATCTCGTAGAGACGAAACCGGTTGATCGCTAGGAAGATCGATACCGGGATCGCCAGCCACATCAGGAGTTCGACGATCCAGTAGCCGGGAAGCGTGATGTCGAATACCTCCAGCAGCAGAGCATCGACGGTCGTGGCGGCAACAACCGCCCCGAGTGCGAGAAAGACGGCTTTGATCTGCAGCCGCTCCTGGCTTCCCGCCCTCCTCATCCGGACTCCGAGCGATACGATGGCGACAGCCGCGGTCATCAACAGCCCCACACCTGCAATGTTGCCGGGGATGCTGTCCTCGAGCGCCGGTACCCAGGAGATCCCGATGGGATTGTCCAAGAAGACCTGGCACTCGATCCCATCACCGATCGGGCCGACGACCGGTCCACAGTTGCCGATCGCCAGGGCATCGCCCGACGACTCCCACACCGAACAATCAGCTTGGCCGGGAATCACGTCCGAACAGAACACCGACAGCTCCGGGCTGAACGCAGACGAGAGGGCGGCAAACGCGAGGAGACCTATCAATAGCCAGAGGACCGGGCGCCACCGTCGTGATGGTGGAGCACCCGTCGGGAAGAGCAGGGGCAGACCGGCGAGTGTCAAACCCAGGAAGGTTATCCATCCCACCGAGCTCACCGGAAGGAGGGGCAGCCATCCCATGTAGTCGGGCCCCGTCGGGACGGCAGCTCCGAGGGAGGAAATGGCCCCGCCGAGACCGATCACGAGCACGAGCCATCCCATGCCGGACGCTCCCGCCCGCACAATCAAGATCAAACCGAGGATCGAGGAGGCGATGACCCACGCCAGCAGGCCGAACTCAGAGTCGATGCGAAAGGTATCGACGCCCAACAACGAGGGCAGGATCGCGGCGAAGAGCACGATCGACAACGTGAGAAGACAGACTGCCCATGAGGCGGTCCGAAGCGCTGGAGTCGACTGGCCCATTGGTGACACTGTCATTGTCTTCCGTTACGCAACCGCTACGACGGTACTCTTCATTTAGAACGTCACGAAACCGGGAATCTCCGTCCGCCGTAACGACCGGGTACCATCCGCCCGAGAGGAGACGATGCTCGACATTCGACTGCTGGGACCACCGCTGGTGACCAAAGACGGCAAGCCCGTGGAGGTGGACACCAGAAAGGCGATCGCCTTGCTTTCGTATCTCACCGTCGAGAAATCCGCCGACCGGGAGACCCTGGCCACCTTGTTCTGGGGTGACGCACCGCCCGATCGCGCCCGGGGCACACTTCGCCGAACGCTCTCCGCCCTCCGGACTGCAATCGGAGCCGATTCGATAGTCGCCGACCGGACCAGGGTTACATTGCCCACCGGGTACCGAAGCGACATCGACCTGTTCGACGCCGCTGTGGAAGAGACGTCGACCCATGACCACAGCGCATCGGAGGTTTGCCCCCTCTGTGTGACTCCGTTGAGGAGGGCCGCCGGACTGTATCGGAGCGAGTTCCTCGGCGCCTTCGCCGTCAGAGACGCTCCGGACTTCGAAGACTGGGCGAGATCGGTAACCGAGACCTACCGGCTCAGGGCCGGGGACGTCTTCTCCCGCTTGGCCATGGCCTACGCTGCGGCTGGCGGCTACACAGCTGCAATCGATGCGGCCAGCCGATGGATCAAACTCGACGAGTTGCACGAGCCGGCGTACCGGCAGCTGATGCTGCTCAATGCGTGGGCCGGTCATCGGCCGGGAGCGATCGAGGCCTATCGCCACTGTGTGGCTGTCCTCGACCGGGAGCTCGGTGTGGCCCCTCTCGAGGAGACGACCGAGCTCTACGAAGCGATCCTCGACGAGGACCTGCCCCCTGCCCCGGCGGTACGGAGGTCTGTGAAGAGCGTGAAGCCGGTGGCCCCACCCGCGGTCGGGGAGATGCTCGACCGGAGCGATGCCATCGGCACACTTCATCTTGCCCTCGAGCGCGCCCAAGAAGGAAGCCACTTCTGCCTGGTCACCGGCGATTCCTGGATGGGCAAGACCCGACTGATCGAGCACCTCACCGAGGAAGCCGCAGCGAGAGGGACGATCACGGTCTCCGGAAAGGCATACCGGGCAGAGACGATGATTCCTTACGGGGTCGCCACACAGCTGCTCAGACCTCTCGTGGAGGAGCTCGAATCAAGCGACCTGCCCGTCTGGGCGCTGGAGGAGCTCACCCGTCTCGACCCCAAACTGGCTGCTGCCCGAGCACCCACGGACTCCGAGCGGCTCGGACAAGTCCGGCTACGCGAAGCGTTTCTGGTTTTGGTCGAATCGGTGGCGGCCGTCGGGCCAACTGTGATCACCGTCGACGACGCCCAGTGGATGGACACTGTGACCGCTTCGTTGCTCGCCTACCTGATCCGTCGGCTGGATGACGTACCAGTACTCATCGTCGTCTCCGCCAGGGAAGCCGCCGCCCTCGACCCTGCCTTGCGCGATTCAACCGTCATGCCGGACGACCACATCGATCTCCGCCCCCTCGATGCGGATGACATCCGCTCCGATTTTCCTGACACCGATGTCGACGCCATCGTCGCGGCGACCGGTGGTATACCCCTCCTAGTGGACGAGGGGATCACGTCGGGCTCGGTTGCCACCGATTCGATCAACGTGACCCGGTACATGGAATCGCGGCGCCAGAGATTGTCCGACCTCGGCCTCCAGGTGCTCACGGCTGCCGCCGTCCTCGATGGCTTGTGCGACGCGGCGTTGCTCCGGGACACGAGCGGCCGGACCGAGGACGAGATCGTCGATGCCGTTGAGGAGCTGGTGGGGGCGAAGCTGCTCCGTGAGGATGCAGACGGCCGCCTCGGATTCACCCTGGACGTCCTGGAATCGGCCACTTACGAGGCCACTTCACTGATCCGACGGCGTCTCCTCCATAGGCGGGCCGCCGAAGCTCTGGGTGCTCAGGCGCGATCCCGAACCGATGCCCGTCTCGCCTCGGCGGTCGCGGGCCATCTGAGGATGGCGGGAGCAGATGAATCGGCCGACTGGTATCGAATCTCCGGAGACCTGGCCCGGGCGGTGTTCGCCAATGCTGAAGCAGTGACCGCCTACGAGAACGCAATCGCTCTCGGTCACCCCGACGTCGGCGATCTGCGCCTGAATCTGGGAGAGCTCGCCATGGTCCGCGGTGACTACCAGACTGCGACCCGGGAGCTGAGGGCCGCGGCGTCCCGGGCCACCGGCCCCGACCTCGCCCGGGTCGAGCATCGACTGGGCGACCTCAATCGGGTTCTGGGGAGATTCGACCTGGCCGAGGAGAGCTTTGCCAGGGCTCGTGACCAGCATCCCGTGCCTGCCGAGCTTCTCGCTGACTGGGCTCTCTTGAAGCACCGCAACGGGGAGAGCTCCGCGGCGATAGCCCTAGCGACGGAGGCCCATGAGGCGGCGGAGGCCGAGAACGATGACCGGCAAATCGCCAGGACACTGAACATCCTCGGCGTGGCCAGTCCCGACCCCGAACAGGCGATGGAATATTTCGAACGCGCCCTGGAGAAGGTGGGGCTGCACGGGCCCGAGAGAATGGCTGCCCTCAACAACAAGGCGCAACGGCTATCCGAAACCGGGGACCAAGATGCCGCCGTCGCCCTGGTCGAGGAGGCTATCGCCATCGCCGGCCGGGCCGGCTACCGACATCACCAGGCAGCGCTTCTCAACCATCTCGCCGACCTCAAACACCGCTCGGGACTCGAGGGCGAGGCCCGAGCAGCTCTTACCGAGGCGGTGAAGATCTTCGCCGATATCGACGCCGGCGAATGGGAGCCCGAGGTCTGGCTCCTTCGAGAGTGGTGACGCAGTGACTCCTCCTTGACTCGTTCACCACTCCATCAGGTCAAAGAGGGGCTCTCGCTCTCAACAGCGGACGGCCTGACTCCGACGGTCAGCAGGTAACCAATCATCCAGAATTCGCCGACGGTGGCCAGGTAGGCGAGACCCACGACCAGCCACGATTCGGCGCCGGCGATGCCGTATCCCACGAAGGTGCTCAGCACATAGCCGACTCCACCGGCGATGAGGATCCGGCCCAACCACACGGGCATGCGACCGGAAGTGGCCGCAACGTAGCCCATCGGGATCAGCCACAAGCCGAAGAACATCGCACCGACGCCGAACATTTCAAGCGCGGGCATCCGTCTCTCCCACCTGAACCGGTTACCGATCTAGTGTGGTGGCCTGGATCGGAGAGGAGACACGTTGGAATTTCGGCAATTGGGGCAAACCGGCTTGCACCTGTCCGTTTTCGGCATTGG
>Ga0214472_10009349_pt1 | contig 10224 bp, 10 predicted proteins | sample RVTome_6_FD_207662 | JGI IMG/M metagenome (GOLD analysis project Ga0214472, IMG submission 207662) | Soil microbial communities from uranium-contaminated site in the Upper Colorado River Basin, Wyoming, United States - RVT140D175 | ecosystem: Environmental > Terrestrial > Soil > Contaminated >...
GATCCTGGTAAAATTGCAGATCGTCGAGGTCGACGGTGAAGGGCGGGGTCTCGAAGTCGTAACTCAGGCCGGCAAAGCGTGCCTCGGGAACAAAGAGCTTTTTCTCGAAACGCACCTTGAAGCGGGTACCGGCCGGCCATTCCCGCTCGGGAACGAATACCAGGGTCCGGTCCCCCTCCCAGCTCCAGGTGCCAGGCATCTCCGGATCGAGGCCGATGCCGCTGTCGACCGGCTGGTTCACCAGATCGATTCGCGCCACCGAGGGCAATTCTTCCGAAACCTCCTGGTCCGGACTCAACCGGCTTGAATCGTATTCAAAGGTAATGCGCAGCGGATCGGGTTGGGGATTTTCGATATTGGGGGTTACGCCCGGCGCCTCGATCGCGGCGGTCACAAGCAGGGGTTTTGGCAACCGCTGGTAGTAAAGGGCGCCCGCCGCCACTCCGAACAGCAGCACCAGCAGCACGACCAGTCCGCCCCAGAACCGGCCGGGACCCTCCCGGCGCAGACGACCCAGGGTCGCGGCCCAGGGAGGCGGCGTCCAGGAAAAAGATCCGGCAAGTTTACGCACCCAAGAGCCGACAGCACTGAACGGTTTCCCCATTTTTCCCATCCTTTCGACATTTCATGAGATGGCTAAGCCATCAAATTTCAGGAGACATATTACCCTTTACCTTCATACCCGCGCGTCGCGCCAGTATCAAGCTATTTTCATCATCAAGACCTAAATATCCAATGATTTCAGTCCGGACCCGGGCCGAATCTTTTCGGGCCGGTTCTATGGTATGATGAGTTCATCGGATATTCATGAGGCCAACAGCTAAAGGCGGGAGCATGGCTGGCAAATTGGAAACAGCGACCTTTGCCGCAGGTTGCTTCTGGTGCGTGGAAGCGCTTTTCAGCCGCCTCCGGGGGGTGAAAAAGGTCGTCCCCGGTTATTCCGGAGGCACGGTTGCAAACCCCACTTACCGGGAGGTCTGCGACGGTGCGACAGGTCATGCCGAAGCAGTGCAAATCACCTTCGACCCTGAATGGATCTCTTTTGCCGAGCTTGTCGAGGTCTTCTGGCACACCCATGACCCGACCACCCCCAACCGCCAGGGCGCTGACGTCGGCAGCCAATACCGTTCCGCCATCTTCTTTCATGACGAGAACCAGCTCCGGACCGCCGAGGAGTCCCGACGGAAAGCCGAGGCGGCGGATCACTGGCCCGACCCCATCGTTACCGAAATCGTGCCCTTCGCCCATTTTTTTGCGGCGGAAGCTTATCATCAGGACTACTACCGCCTGAATCCCGAGCAAATGTACTGCAGAATCGTCATCCATCCTAAAATCAGCAAACTTCAGGAGGAGTTTGCCGACAAGCTGAAGCCGCCCTCCTCGTGAATTTCCCAGCCCCACCTCTTCGCCGGCAAACTTGATTTTCCCCGGCGGACCGCGATCATTCCCCCTGTTTCACAACTTTCGATCTTCCACACAGGTTTATAACAACTGTCTCCCGGACCCCGCGAGACGATCCTAAAGACCTTGCCAAAGTCACGAGGAAGAGGGGCCGAGGCCTGGAGGCAGGCCGTTTCGGTAATCCGGGTGACGGTTCCGCTTCTTCATCCGGGCGGCGAAAACCGCGACCAGGACAAAGGGGAGCAGGCAGTAGACGACCCACCAGTTGAGGCGCGCGACTTCAGCGGCAACCAGATCCGTCGTGTAAGGGAGGACCCGCAAGGTGCGGCCCTGAAACAGGGTGGCCGTCACCTCCGGGTTGTACCAGACCTCCAGCTTCGTTCCGGAAGGAAAAATCCGGCTCAAACCGGTGGGGCCCAGGGTCCCGGCATCGGCCAGAGTTGGGGCGTAATATCGTTCCGCCCTGTCGTCGATCCTGCCATCAAAACCCCACATCAGCCCACCTTCGCCGTCACCCTCGTACCGGAGGGTTTCAACGGTGAAGGTGGCGGGTGCGTAACCGCCCTGGTGGGCCAGGACGATGAAGCTGGCGGCCACGTCGACAAGGTTGACGAACATCCAGGCAAAGGCCGCGACGACTACCAGAGTCAACAGCAGGCTCCCCGACGCTTTTCGTCCCGGGGGAGGCGCAACTTCCGGATGTTCCGCCTGCCAGGCTTCGACCGCCTCTTTGGCCTCCTTGAGTCCCATGGGCCGGGTCTCGCGAAGGCGCTTGATGGCTTCGATTTTTTTTCCGGCCTTGATCGCTTCAGCCACATCCTGTGGGATTTCCATCCGATAATCCTCCGGAGTTGCACAACCTGCTGTTGCAAAACGATCTTTTTTCGGTCTACACTGGCTCGGTACCACTTTACGCCTTTCCGGCTCCGGCCACAAACCTGTTCCGCCGAACCGTCGTGTCCTTCGCTCGGCTGATGTCCAAGGAGATTGACAATGCGTCGCATTAGCCGACTGGGATCATTATTGGCCACTATTTCGGTTTTGTTGCTGCTGAATGCCTGTGGCGGCGGGATGGCGGTACCTGGGATCGAACTGGAAAACAATGATCCGGTCCAACAGGTGGCCAGCCTGAAGAATGACCTGGGGGCCGCGCGGGAGCGGCAGCTCGACGTTCTGGCGCCGAAGTCTTTCGCCAAAGCCGATCAGCTTTTCCAGGAAGCGCAACGGATGCTGTCCCGCGAAGAGACTATCGCGGACATTTTGTTGAAAACCATCTCCGCCAGGGTCGAACTGCAGCGCGCCGAACAAACGGCACAGATCGCCCATACCGTATTGGGCAATGTCATCAAAGTGCGGAACCTGGCCCTCTCGGCCGGCGCGGCACAGCTTGGAGATGATTTCACCGAGGCGGAACAAGCCTTTCTGAAACTGACCCGGGCCATCGAAAACAGCGATCTCAAGTGGGCTCAGCGCCACAAATCGGAAAACTTCGAAGCTTTCGATCAACTTGAGCTGCGGGCCATCAAGGACCTGCATCTAACCGAAACGCGCCGCCTGCTTGAAGCGGCCGAAGAGCGGCGGGCAGAAAAAATCGCTCCCCTTACCCTGACCGAGGCCCGGGAAACGCTGCGGGAGGCTGACGAGTTCATTTCCGCCAACCGCTATCAACGGGGGGAAATTATCCAGCAGGCCCGGAATGCCCTGTTTCAAGTTCGGCGGCTTGAAATCATCATGCGGGAAACCGATGGGCTCAAAACCCTGTCTTCTGAACAGATCGCCCGGCGGCTGGAACATCAACTTTACGCCGCGGCCAGCCGGCTGGGAGCTCCCGACCAGCGGGACCAGGTCTTTCCCGAACAGCTGGAAAGTGTTCTGGCAACAATCGACGCCTGGGAGCAAGCCTCTCAACAACTCAATGACGAAGTCGTGACCCAGCAGGGGGTGAACGACAAGCTACGCACGGAAATCGCCACCCTCGAAAACCTGACCAGGGAAGAACGTGAAGCCCGTGAACTTCTGGTAAAGGAAAAACAGGAGAAACAGCGATTCCAGCAACTCTTTCCCCAGGTGCGGAACCTCTTTAAGCCGGGAGAGGCGGAAATTTACAAGCAAGCAGACCGTCTGATCATCCGCCTGCAGGCCATACAGTTCCCCGTCGGCAGCGCTACGGTCAGCAGCGAAAACTATCCTTTGCTGGCCAAAGTGCGGCAGGCCATCCTGTTGTTCGGCCAGCCCGAAACGGTTGTCGAAGGTCATACCGACAGCACAGGGACGGAAGCCAATAACCGGGAACTTTCGCAAGGCAGAGCAGAGTCGGTAATGGCCTACCTGGTGGCCAATGAAACCCTGCCGGGCGATAAAATCAAAGCGGTCGGTTTCGGTTCCCAGCGGCCGGTTGCATCGGAGGCCACGGCTGAAGGCCGGGCCCTCAACCGCCGCATCGACCTGATCATCACCCCCGAGTGGCCGGGCGCGACGCCCTGACCCTCTTCCAAAGCTTACTAACAGATCGCTACCCAGAGCCGAATAATGCCACAAACTGTTTCAGAAAATAACAGGGGCTGTCTCACGATGTTCCTTGTCCGGCGGTTTTTCTTTTCCGCACAACCCGCCGACAGACAAATTCGGCACAAACCGTTCCCTTATCGTGAAAATCCCTTGTCAGAAATGGCAACCTGTGCTAACAAGAACATGATAAAAAACTTTTTTATGCTAATTAAGGGCTCGCAACCCCTATTCCACTTACAATGTCCCCCGATTTTCGGCGAGATAAATCTGGGGGAAATTCCTCCTAGAGCGAATGAAATCGTCCTCCCTCCTTACCCCACACAGTCAAGGCAGCGGAGGCGTTTTTTTGCCCTGCGGCCCCTCTTTCCGGCCCGCCTTCTCCGGCCGGTTCGCGGAGAGACCCCATGACCAACAGTCGACTGGTTATTGCCGCCATACTGGCGCTGCTGGCTTCGGTGGTTATCCTGCAGAACACCGGCACTGTCGAAACCAGATTCCGGTTGCTGACCACCCTGCTCATCGGCTTCGCACCGGGAGTCCTCGTGACCATGATTTACGGCAAACAGCGAAAGGGAAATCCCCGGAAATCTTCCAGTTAAAACCCCGTTTCTTTTATTGGATGTTGGAGCCGGCAATCGTGCCGGCCAGATTATCTGCCGGGAACCCTGCAAAAGGAGGATTGACATGTATGCTGTGGTTGTCAAAATCAAGATGAAATCGGAATTTCGGAAGGAATTTATCGAAGCCGTTCTGGATGATGCGCGAGCGTCGATACAGAATGAAGAAGGCTGCCTGCAGTTCAATGTCATTCAGGATGAAAACGATCCAGATCTCCTGCATCTCCACGAAGTTTACCGGGATGCCCGTGCTTTCGAGACGCACACATTGACCCCGCACTTCGTCAAGTTGCTGGATACAATCCACGACTGGCTCGCCGAGCCCCTGGATCTGGCCACCGGCACCCACCTGTATCCGTCGGACCAGGTCTGGAAAAAGCAGATCTGATTCCCCCTCCTGCCTTTGTTTCCGCCCGGAGGCCGGTCACGGGCCGGTTCTCCGGGCAGTTTTGCCGTTCCGGCAATCTCCCTGTCCCTTGAAAAAAGTAAGCTTATTCAAGCCGGGTTCTGAGAAGGCTAGGGACCCGGAGCTTTTCACAGCAGACTCCTCTGCACAAAATCGGGGCCGGAAAACTCAATAGGTTTTCAGGATGTACTCGGCGATTTCTTTGGCTTCGTCCTCGGATATGACCTCGGAACCGAAGGTAATCATGCCGGGGCCCGGCTTGCGCAAGGTGGCAACGATATCCTCGGCAGTATTAATGCCGTTGGCCGCCAGGGTCGCCCCATCCAGCGGCTTTTCGGGATTGATGATATTGCCCCCTCCAGGGTGACAGACGGCACAGTGCTGTTCGAACAGGGCCTTGCCGCTGTCGTCCCCAGCCGGTTCCGCGCCGACCGGACAAATGGCGAACAACAGGCTGGCGGCAATCAGGGTCAGAGTCGTGAATCGGGCTTTGGTATTCATTGTTCCCTCCTGTTGGTGTTTCACGTCGAACATGCAGTATGCCCGCTCAATTATATCCGCAAAATTGGAATCCGCATTCCTTGCGGCCAACTGTCCGGATGCCTATCAGGGAAACAGGAGGGGGCGGCATTTCTGCCGCCCCCTCCTGTTTCCCTGGTCTCTCTCACAGCCGGATCGATATTGTTTCACTGTCTTCCCCGACCACGGCCTTGTTCACGACCGTTATCGTTATCAATACTGTCGCTGTCATTGAAGAATCGCCGGTGAAGCTCCTGCCGACGCTCATTGCGCTGCTCCGGGGGCAGATCCTTGATCTGCTGCCATTCCCGTTTAAGCTGCTGGCGTTGGTCCGGGGGAAGCTGTTGCAGCCGACGGTGACGTTCCATCATCTGTTTTTGCTTTTCCGGAGACAGTTCTTTGAAACGGTCATACCGCCGGCGCAACTTCTGCTGCTCCTCCGGCGACAATTCCTGAAATTTCTGGTAACGTTCCTGCATTTCACGGCGTTGGGCCGGGGTCAGTTCCTGCCACCGCTCATCGCTAGGGGCAGTGCCCCTGCCACCGGCTTGTTCCTGGACCGGCGCGACGAATGAATCTGACTTTTTGTTGTTTTTGGCCATAGCCTCGCCCTGCATCAGCCCCAAGCTGATGGTCACCGCAAAAGCGAGCAGCAATAACCGTTTCATATTATTTCCTTTTTCATGGTTTCCGTCCGGAAACGATTGATTTCCGATCCGAAATCAGCCCTCAGCCCTGTCCGTCCATTTCCTGGAGCAGGTCAAGCTGTTCCAGCAGCTCCAGATTTTGCAGCAGATCCAGGTCTTTCACCATGGTGCCTTCGGCCACCACTTTGGGATTGTTGTCCGGCAGCAGACCGGGCGGGCGAATCGACAGGGTCAGCGCCAGCAGCGCCGCGGTGGTCAGAGCACCTCCCCACAGCCACCCCCTGGCCAACCGCCGGCCTGCCGCGCGACGGGCGACCCGGGAGGCGAACCGCCGCGATTGCTCAGGAGATATGGCCAGCGAAACGCGGGGAATGGCCTCCAGGGTCCTCTGCAACGCGAGCCAGGCATCGCGGCAGTCCCGGCAGCCGGTAAGATGTTTTTCCAGGCGGGAACCTTCCTCCGCACCCGATTCGCCATAGTAATGCAGCAGCAGATCCTCTTCCCGATAATGTTTTTTCTCCAGGTTCTTCATGACCGATCCTCATACAAGTCTTTCAGTTCGACGCGCAGGGCGCGGACCGCTCGGTGCAGGTGAGCCTTGATAGTTCCTTCTTCGAGCTGGAGCACGGCGGCGATTTCCTTCAGCGGCAGACCTTCCTGATGGCGAAGAACGAAAACCGCCCGCTGTCGGGCCGAAAGCCGGTCAAGGGCTGCCAGCAGGCGGCGGCCGGTCTCTTTGCCCTCCAGGATCTCAACGCTAGAGGGATCGCCACCGGCCGCCATCTCCAGGGGGTCGGGTTCTTCATTGCTGTGACGAAAGAAAAACATTTTCCGCCGGAGCTTTTCCCGCCGGAGGTGGTCGATGGCCAGCCGGGAAACGATGCGGTACAACCAGCTGCCCAGGCTGCATTCGCCGCGAAACCGGTCCAGGCTGCGGTGCAGGCGTAAAAATGCCTCCTGGGCGATATCCTCGGCCTCCTCCCGGTTACCCACCAGGCGGTAGGCGAGATTGATCATTCGCGGCGCCTGGGACAATACCAGTTGCTCGAATGCCGTGGGATGGCCTGCCCGGATCTGATCGAGCAGAATCTGCTCGCTTTGCTGGGAATCTATTTCCACTTTTGCAGCGTACTCCGGCGGACGGTCCACATCGATGACAGCTGCCGCGGCATTCAAGTTCATGGGTCTTCCCCTGCGTCTTCATTCCCGTTTTGGTTTAAGACGTCCCTGAACAAAATAGGTTTACCCGGCAGCTTATAAATTCCTCTTTAAATCTTCTCGTATCTGGCGAACCGCGGCGGCGACCCGTTCCACGGTAAATCCGAAATGCTCCATCACCTTTTCCCCGGGTGCGCTTGCACCAAACCCGGACATGGCGAGGATCTGTCCACCGCCTCCGACGTACCGTTCCCAGCCAAAGGCGGCAGCAGCCTCTACCGCCACCCGAACCGGGCAGGTTTCCGGCAGTACTTCCTCGCGATAGGCGGCAGGCTGTTCCTGGAACAGCTCCCAGCAGGGCAGGGAAACAACCCTGGTGGAAATCCCTTCCTTCTGCAACTGCTCCCGGGCGTCCAGGGCAAGCTGGACCTCCGAGCCGCTGGCCAGCAGGATTGCCGCCAGCGGACCTTGCTCTCGGGCCAGGATATAGCCTCCCTTGGTCAGGCCGGCTGCCTCGCCGAAAAGGGCGCGGTCGATGACCGGCAGACTCTGCCGGGTCAGCAGCAAGGCGGTCGGCCTGTTGCGGTTGTTGATGGCCACCTGCCAGGCGACAACTGTTTCGTTGGCGTCACAGGGCCGGATCACCAGCAGGTTAGGCACCGCCCGCAAACCGGGCAACTGTTCGATAGGCTGGTGGGTCGGCCCGTCTTCGCCCAAGCCGATCGAATCATGGGTGAACACGTAAACCGGGCCCAGTCCCATCATGGCCGCCAGCCGGATCGGCGGCCGCATGTAATCGGAAAAAATGAGAAAGGTCCCGCCATAGGGAATAAGTCCCGACGTGTGGGCGAGGCCGTTGAGAATGGCGCCCATGGCATGTTCACGCACCCCGAAATGGATGTTTCGGCCACTGTGCCCGGGACCGAAGGAACCGGCCTGTTTCAGTTGGGTGTTGTTGGACGGCGCCAGGTCCGCCGACCCTCCCAGCAGCAGGGGCAGGTGGGAGGCAAGGGCGTTGAGCACCAGGCCGCTGGCCTTGCGGGTGGCCATCGGGCCGTCCTGCGGGGCATATTCCGGCAAGGTTTTTTCCCAGCCTACCGGCAGATCCCCCGCGGCGCTGCGGCTCCAGACCTGGACTGGTTCACTTTCTTTTAGGGTCGTCAGCCGATCCTGCCATTGGGCTTCCAGCTCTTCGCCCCGCGTCACGGCTTCAGCCATGTGCCGGGCAACCTCAGCGGGGACGACAAATGACTGCTCCGGATCCCGGCCGTAGGCGATCTTGGTGAGACGCAGCTCTTCCGCGCCAAGAGGCGCGCCATGGGCTTCGTGGCTGTCCTGCTTGTGAGGGGCTCCCTGGGCGATATGGGAACGGACGATAATCAACGAGGGTCGCGGGTCCCCTTTCGCTCCCTCGATGGCCGTATCGATCTCCAGCAGATTTTCTCCTTCGGCCCGCTGTACCTGCCAGCCGTAGGCGAGAAACCGGGTAGCCACCTCCTCGCTGAAAGACAGGGCCGTTTCCCCCTCGATGGTAATATGGTTGTCGAGGTACAGGCAGGTCAGATTGCCCAATCGCAGATGGCCGGCCAGGGAGGCGGCTTCGGCGCTTACTCCTTCCATGAGATCCCCATCCGAGCAGAGGACGTAGACCCGATAGTCGAAGAGCTCGACAGCCACCTGCTCGGCCAGAAAACGCCCGCCCATGGCCATGCCGACCCCGACGGCGAAGCCTTGCCCAAGAGGCCCGGTGGTCGTTTCAACCCCCGGCGCATGACCGAATTCGGGATGACCCGGGGTGCGGCTGCCGAGTTGGCGGAAATTCTTGATATCGTCGAGGGTCAATTCATAGCCGCTCAGGTGCAGCGTTGCATAGAGCAGCATGGAGGCATGGCCGCAGGACAGGATAAACCGGTCCCGCCCTGGCCAGACCGGGTTCTTCGGATTGTGACAAAGGTGATGGCGGTACAGCAGATAAGCGATGGGCGCCGCCTCCATGGGCGTGCCGGGATGACCGGAATTGGCCCGCTCCACGGCATCTGCCGCCAGCAGCCGGAGGGTATTGATCGATTCGCGGGCAATGACGGGTTCGATTTTGGGATCTTTCATGCAGTCAGGTCTCCTGGAGCCGGGGCACCGGCTCTAGTGTTTCGACAGGGTGTGAAGGCGCAGTGTTCCTTGAGCAAGGCCAGTTTTTCCGCCGGGGTACCCTGCCAGCGGGACAACAACCGCTCGGCGAGGGTTACACCGCTCTCGGCGATTTCAGCGATGTCCTCCAGAAACTCCGTTTCGTCGCCCTGGTCGGGATTCCTCCGTTGCCGGAGCAGGCCTTCGCGAGCAATGGCCAGGGCATCCAGCGCCAGTTCCCGCAGGGTACCGCGACCCACAACGGTTTTGAGGCCGAATCGCCAGGACTGCCGGTAGATTCGCAGCAGTTCCTCCGTATCCACCCCGTGAAACAATGAGGTCACGGTTCGCCGCGCCTCTTCATCGTACAGCAGCCCCTTGGCCAGGGCGGCAACGGACAGGGTCAGATGCGGGGGCAGGCTGTCGGCACTGCGCAGCTCTATCTGGGGCCGCAGCCGGACCTCGGGAAACAGGGTGGAAAGATGCAGGTCCCAGTCGGCCAGGGTGGCACGATGGCCTGCGAATCCTTCGGCGAGATAACGGCGAAAGGGAAATCGCTCCGTCGTCATGTCGAACAGGCGCCCCTGGCGGGCGATGAAATACATGGGGATGTCCAGGGCATATTCGACATAGGTGGCCAGGGAGGCACCGTCCCGGAACAGTTGCAGCACCAGACCGGTGCGGTCCGGATCGGTACGGGACCAGATTTCACCGCGGGTGGAGAGAAAACCGCTCGGTCGGCCGTCCATGATCGGCGAATTGGCGAACAGGGCATAGAAGAGGGGCGCCAGCCACTGTGCCACGCGCAACTTGTCGATGCAGTCTTCTTCGTCGGAAAAATCGA
>Ga0214472_10009350_pt1 | contig 10224 bp, 6 predicted proteins | sample RVTome_6_FD_207662 | JGI IMG/M metagenome (GOLD analysis project Ga0214472, IMG submission 207662) | Soil microbial communities from uranium-contaminated site in the Upper Colorado River Basin, Wyoming, United States - RVT140D175 | ecosystem: Environmental > Terrestrial > Soil > Contaminated >...
CCGTGTTTGGTGGAGTAAAAAGGTAAAAGTGCTTTCTGAAGCTGTTCGTGGCTCATCCCTTTACCCCTGTCAAGTACCTGAATTTGGGTAGTGCCCCTTGCTCCTGTTTGCATGTGAACCTCCACCGGGGAATCGTCGCTGGATGCTTCACGGGCATTTTTCAGGAGATTGATCATCACTTGCTGCATTTGGCCGGCATCAAAATAGCCAATGTCGTTTTCAAGTGTATTCTGAAGTTGAAAGGGGGTCATGATTTTCAGTGTCTCCAGAAACTCCGACCAAGACTGAGGGTGAAGCTGAGGTTGCGGTAGTCTTGCAAAATGCGCATAGTGCTGAAGAAAGTGAACGAGATGCTTAATAGTGGCCTGCATAGTTTCAAAGAGGGGTTTGACGCGCTGAAACTGCGGCGCATCGTGGAGGATTTTTTCGGAGGAATGCAGCAAGGATTGCAAAGGAGCCAAGGCGTTGTTGAGCTCGTGGTTGATCAGTCGGATTAACTTTTTCCAGGTCGCAACTTCCTGGCGGCGCATTTCTTTGGTAAGGCGTTTTACCAGGTAAAGCTGGTGTTGAATGCCATCTAATTGAAAGGCTTGTTTGGAAAGGTGGTACACCTCCCGCTCGCCTTCGGCTTCAATGCCTACCAAAGCTCGATCTTGTGACAGGGCTGCGCGGATGGGTTCTGGCGCTTCCTCAAGTAACTCTTGCATGGCAAGCCCTACCAAGGGTCTGTCGGGGCGAAAGAGATTTTTGGCTTCGAGGTTGGCAAGTAAAATGCGGTCGTGAGCTCCAACCAGGAGAATGGCCATCGGTGCGCTTTGAACCACAGTGGCTAACAATAATTCTTTTTGGTAAATGGTTGCCCGTTCTTGACGGAGCACCTCGCCCAAATGATTGAACTGATGGATTAGGGTTGAAACTTCCGGCTGTCTTGGCGGCGTGAGGTTGAAGCTGAAATCCTGATCGCGGTAGCCCATCATTCCACTAGAGAGTGAAGCCAAGGCATGTTTCAATGGCTCGGAAACCCAAAGACTAATAAAAAAGGCACACAAGGTGGACGCTGGGAGATAGGCCCATCGGAGGATCACTGTATCGATAAGTTCCATGGGTTCAAGCCAGAGGAAAAGGCAGGAGAACAAGACCAACAACATGAGGCCCATAAAGGATCGGCATTGGAGGGAAGGGGAACGAATGGCGCGCTTCCGCCGCGTTTGCATGATCAAGCTCCTCTGGGGAAAGGTTTTTCGATTTTATGATCATCCTAAAGGGCGCGAAATTTATCGGCAAGACGCTGTTTCATGTCCAGGTCCTGCCAGCGCAATTCGTTCCATTCCACCTCAAGCTGCACGCGTTCTCTAGCGGGGCTTTTTTTCCCATGCAATTCCGTACTTGGTCATTCTGCGATATAGGGCCTGGCGGCTTATTCCCAAGGCTTGTGCAGCCAAAGAAACATTGCCCGATGCGTGCAACAAGGCGTCTTCAGTTGCCCATTTTTCAGGAGAACCCTCTCTGCACCGAAAAGGGTTATGAGAGGTGCCTGGCTCGAGTTCGAGGTCCGATGGGGTTAACAAAGATCGAGGTGCAATTAACACTGCACGTTGTATGCGGTTGCGTAACTCCCGCACATTTCCCGGCCACCCGTGAGCCAGCAATGCTGCTTCTGCCTCACTTGAAAAGCGGTGATTTCGGCCCTGTGGCAGCGTTTCCAGGAAGTGATGCGCCAAGGGTAAAATGTCACCAGTCCTTTCGGCCAGGCCCGGCAGATGAAGTTCCACCACGTTAAGGCGAAAGAAAAGATCTTCCCGGAAGATCCCCTCCGAAATAGCTTGGGGTAAATCGCTGTTGGTGGCACTGAGAATGCGCACATCTGCGCGAAGCGTCCGGTTACTACCCAGCCGCGAGAATTCGCCGGTTTGAAGTACGCGCAGAAGCTTAATCTGACCTGCCGCCGGTAAGTTGCCAATTTCGTCGAGGAACAAGGTCCCGCCATCTGCTTCTTCGAATCGCCCGATCCGCTGCCGTGCCGCTCCGGTGAATGCGCCAGGTTCGACACCAAAAAGTTCGGCTTCTAAAAGCTCGGGTGGCAAGGCGCCGGCATTGAGCGTGACAAAGGGTTGATGTTTGCGCGGTGAATGGTCCTGGATAATATGGGCAAGCATTTCTTTGCCTACCCCATTGGGGCCGGTGATGAGAATGGGAACATCTGCTGCTGCCACTTTCCTGGCTGTACTGACCAAACGCTGGGTCTGTGGGTCGGCACAAATAAAGTTCCCAATGCGACCCGCACGAATATGTTCTCCCGGCAAGGCTTGACGACGCACACTAAGGAGATGTTGGAGATTGGCGACTAAGCGCCGGTCGTCCCAAGGTTTGACCAAATAGTCGTGAGCACCTTCCTTAATCAAAGCTACAGCTGTTTCCAGGGAAGACCAGGCCGTTAATAAAATGACGGGCACATCCGGGTCATGTTTGTGGATTTGGCGAAAAAGTGCAATGCCCTCTTCCCCACTGGTGGCATCACCGCTGAAATTCATGTCCTGAATGATGGCACCAAAAACTCCATGCTCCAGACGTGTCAGGGCTTCTTGCGGGGAATAGGCACAGGCGACCTCAATGTGATGGAGCTCTAAAAGCACCTTGAGCGCTGTGCATACGGCAAGATTGTCATCGATTATTAAGACTCTAGTATCCATATCGACTCCGCCAGGATCTGTTTCAGGATTGCACGTTCGATGCACCAGGAAAACCCAAAAGGGAACTGTGAGAGTTAGGAGAGGTTACTACACGGTGCGAGTGGCAATGGCAGGTTCAATTCGGGTACTTCGCAAAGCTGGAAGCAGTGTTGCCACCAACCCGGAAGTAACCAGGGTTGCGATACACCCGGTAATGATGGAAACCGGGAGTGGTTCCACATCGGCAGCGGTCACCAGGAGGCGATTTAACAGTAAACCACCTGCTAACCCCAAAACCATGCCTGCCCCAAGAACCATGGCATTTTCTAGAAGAAAATAGCGCAAAATATCTATTTTTTGAGCACCAAGTGCACGTCGGATGCCGATTTGTTTGGTGCGCCTGGCCACGGCAAAGGCCGTCATCCCTGCCAAACCGATGCCGGTGATAAACAGAAGCAGAACTATCACGGCCAGGAGAATTTTCACCATCATGCGTTCCATGAGAAGACCGCCAATTTTTATTTCGTGCATGGTTCTGGTCTGAACAACACGATCCGGTTGTTGGTTTAGAATTAAATCAGGAAGCGAGGTGAAAAGCGCATTGTAGGATTTGGGTTCAGCCCGAACCAGATATGTAATGTACCCGCTGTCGCCGTTACCAGTTGGGAAAAAGACGATGCGCGTCTCCATTTCGGAGCCGCCATAGGGCGTGAACATATGCTTCACGATACCCACGATGGTGTCTGGATATTCCTCGCTGCCGGTATTCAAAGGCTGGCCTAGGGCGTTGCCATTGGGAAACAAGGCGTCGGCAAGATCTTGCGTGACAATGATGTTAATTGGGGCTGGTCCTGAATCGGTAGGGATATCTTCGGGTACAAAGTTTCTACCTGCGACCAGTTCCAGACCCAGCGTTTCAATGAAATGGATATCGCTTAAGTAAATTGGCGTTCGCACACCTTCCTTGGCAGTTTTTCCCAAGGGACGGGTGATGCTGGAACTGCCGCCTCCCTGGAGCGGTAAGGGCTCAATTACGCTTGCGCTCACCACTCCTGGCTGGGCACGAATTACACTGAGATCGCGATTGATAATCTGCATTCGCGAGGAAACTTCCTCGTAGGCAGCGCCAAAAGGGCGTTGTTGAATGATCATGATATTGCCTTCATCCAATCCGGTTTCACGTTGAAGGCGTTTGGCTTGGGTAAAAACCATTCCAGCACAATTCAGGACTATGGCAAGGGTAACTCCCACTTCCACCAAAAGAAGGGATACCCCAATTTTGTTGCGCGCCATGCTGCGAAAAATAGGTCCGATTTCCATGGGGTCCTCCTTATTGAAGTTTAATTTGAACGGCAGGTTGAATATTGCAGGCGCGCCAGGCTGGGTACACACCGGCTACGGCACTGGCGAGGAGGGATAGGAGTAAGGCGACGCCCAACATCACCAAGTCCATACGGAACACGCCTTCATGGAAAAAGCCAGGGGGAGACATGTTATAGATGATTCTCAGGGCCTTGCTGGTCAAAGCAGCACCTAGTAAGCCTCCTGCCAAGCCAACCAACAGACATTCAGCAATATGCTGCAGGAAAACGGTTCCCTTGGAAGCTCCTAACGCACGTCGCACTCCCACCGCATTGGCTCCGGCAAGAAATTTTCCCAACAGCAACCCCATTAGGTTTAAGGCGCAGACGAGGAGAAACAAAAACCCGATGATCACCATGCCATTCAGTGCAGGTGGTGACACTTCATTGAAGGCAAGCCATTCCATCATGGGTGTCACGCGGTTGTTCAGCGGCCTGGGGAAAAGTCCCAACTTCTTTTGTTCCAGGGAGTAATCGTCTACAAATTGGTGATACGCCTGAACTTGGCTCGGTTTTGTTAACTGCACCCAAAACTGGATCCAGTGCATGTTGCCTTGAGTAATTTGGGCTTCTCTACCATCAAGTTCTTGGTATCCAAAACCGTCGGATTGAGTTCGGCGATTAAATGCAAGCCGCTCTTCCAGAATTAAGTCAAAAGGCACAAAAACATCGCAGACCTTGCCAAAGGAATTGTTGAGCACATCGTAATATTGAGGCGTTGGCCTGTATGGAGCCAGAACACCCAGAATGGTGAAGTTTTCGGGGCCAAGCCGAATAGATTTGCCCACGCTGTCCGCTCCATCGAAAAGTTGCTGGTTTAGGTCATGGGACAGGACTGTCACGCGGGCTCGCTTTTCTTCCATTTCTTTGGTCCACGCGCCGCCGTATTGAAATGGCACCTCGAACATGGGAAAGAAGGCCGAATGGCAAAGTCTGATGTCGGCGCGAAAGGGCCGAATACTCTCTTTATCCGGGAAAAGAAAGGCCGCTGCTTTCCCAATACCTGTTTGGTAATCGGGAATATCGCTGCGCATCAAGCCCCTCATATCGCGATAGGTTATGTGTTTGGGTGGTTCGCCCGGTGGGCCAAAAAATTCCGATTCCAGTTCCCAACTATCCAGGCGGATATTGAACAGTTGTTCGCTTTTGTGGGGCATTGGGTTGGCGCCCATGACATGGCGCAATGAGAGAATGGTGGTGGCTACGGCAATTCCCAATGCTATGGCGGCAACGGTAATCGACGAGATCACAGGGGATTTGCGAATACTTTTCAGCGCCAGACGAAAGTAGTAAACAACCATGGCCGCCCCCTATGCCGACTCTTGGCGGGAATCCACCAAAGCTTTGTTGGTGTGTATTTCCAAATCGAGCATACGTCCGTCCAGGAGATGAATTTGACGCCGCGCACGCCTTGCCAACTCGGCATCGTGGGTAACCATGATGATGGTGGTACCCTCAGTGTTAATTTGCTCCAAAAGCTCCATAATCTGTCGGGCCATGCGTGAATCCAGGTTGCCGGTGGGTTCATCTGCCAGAATAAGTTTAGGTGAGCCGGCAAGGGCTCTGGCAATGGCCACCCGTTGCTGTTGCCCGCCGGATAACTGGGAAGGCAGATGTTGCAGACGGCCACTAAGCCCCACTTTTCCAAGGGCAGCTTCAATGCGTTCGCGGCGCTCTTTCTTTGGCATGCCTCGATAACGCAACGGCACATCGACATTGTCAAAAATATTCAGATCCGGAATCAGGTTAAAGCTCTGAAAAATGAAGCCAATTTTCTCATTGCGAATCTTGGAACGTTGAGCGTCTGACATTCCTGAGACCGACTGGCCATCGAGAAGGTATTCGCCTTTCTCAAAGGTGTCCAGAAGTCCGGCAATATTGAGAAAGGTCGATTTCCCTGAGCCAGATGGGCCCATCACTGCAAGGAATTCCCCTTTGGCAGCATGCAGATTGAATTGGTTGAGTGCGTGGGTTTCGATGAAATCGGTACGGTAGACTTTTTCTAGATTTTCCATTCTCAGCATGGGGCTCTCCTGTGTGGGTCATTAATTGCGTAAATAAAGCGTTTCGATTCCCTCGAAGCGGGTTAGGTCGGAAATGATGATCTGTTCTCCTTCGCTCAAACCACTGCGGATCTCGACTTCGCTAAGGCTGGTTTCGCCAATTTCAATGTCGCGTCGCGTCGCGCGATTGCCTTCCACGACAAAGACCTGCCGACCTCCGGTGGATTCCAGAAATGGACCCCGGCGGACTTTAAAGACGTCCGCCACGGTGGTGAGAATCATGCGGGCCGATACGCGCTGGTTCTGTTTTAATCCCCGGGGTGGTTCACCTTCGAAGACTACCGTTCCTCGCACTACCGATTGGCTCACTTCGGGTGAAATGGCGATCACTCTGCCGGCATAGATTTGATTCTCATAGCGAATCTCGGCGCTGGTTCCCGTTTGAATTTTGTCGGCGTACATCTCGGGAACGTCGATGGCGATTTCAAATGCGGAAAGGTCGATGACGGTGAGGATGGGTTGGTTGGCAATCACGACATCTGTCGGATCCACAGTTAAACTGCCAATCACACCGTCCACCGGTGAACGGATTTCCAATTCGGCAAGGCGCCGCTCTGCCTCTTGCAATACCAGGCGCTGGCGCTCGAGTTGGGAAGCCTGGTTTTGGAGCTCAAACGTCATGCGCTCTCTCTGTAATAAGGCATTTTCTCTGGCATTTTTGAGTTCTAGTTTGGAAATTTTTACTTCATCTTCAGCCTCTTCGAAATCGGCGGTATTGATCAGGCCCTTCTCAAAAGAAGTCTTGGCACGAGCATAGGCACGTTCTGCGGTTTCAAAGCGAAGCTGTTTTAAATCGATATCCTGAGCATTGAGCAGGTCATCGGTTTTGGTCTGGATTTTCTGTCTTGACAGCGTTGCCTCGAGACCAGCCACGGTGGAAGCCTCTTGTTGAACCTGGCTGCGAAGTTCAGGGCTTTCGATCGTTGCCAAAACCTGGCCTTTGACCACCTGTTGCCCTGCTTTGACGGCCAGCGTTACCGTCCCTGGTGCTGGGCTGTAAAGCGTAGGATAGGAGGAGGCAACAATGCGACCTTCCACAGATAAATCGCTGATCAAATCGCCACGTTGAACGGTTTCAATTCGTAACTTAGCCCGCTCGAAAGAGCGCTCGGCAGAGGTCCACTTCCTCACCGTGGGGAACCCAAACCAAATCAAGGGGGCCAACGTGGCAAGCAACAACCATAACCAAACCCGGTTCGGACGTTTGCGGGCAATTACCCGATCCTGTGCCGATGTATCCGCAATCATAAACCCTCCGTCAGGTGTTTGATTGCAACGGAAGTGCCAAGGTTTAATCTGTTGAAAATAAAAGTGTTATATAAACTGGCGGACACAAAAGGCCGGACACTTGACAACCGTGGCCGGACAGGTGTCCGGGCAAGAACTCCCTGGAGATTCTTGGCAATGAACCCAAACCATCTCTCCTGAGCTTAAGTCTTGGAGTGGGCTTTATGGGGCGGGTGTCGTTCTGAAAATGTCTCTGCTGTAGGCTTCTAAATCGGAAAAGTAGATTCCACTTTCATCCACCTCAAATCCCAAGGGATACTCGATGTCGAAAAGGACGGAGCTTCTAGTTGACGGAATGTCATATTTCCACATTTGAAAACCCTTGATGCCATAGCGAAGGTAGTAGATGTAAAGGTCCTTTTTGGCCAGATTGAAACGCGCACCGTAGAGTGGTTGGTCTAACGTGAGATTTAGCGGCAAGTACCCTGGGCCGGTAAACAGAGTTCCATTTTGGTCAATCCAAACCCAGTCGGAAGGGTTTTGAGCAAATCTGGCAAAAGCCCAGCGTTCAGAGTCCATGGTGATCTGATGGTTGGGAATAGAGTAGAAATGAAGACGCCACTTATTTTTTACTTTTAAGCTAAGTGCCAAAGTTTCGGAATCTTTCCAGCTGATGCCACGGATTTGGGGACTGTGCAAGGCAAGAGGTTGAGACCGACCAAGTTGTGTATCAATGAGGTGGACTTCATTGATGGTAACCCCTGCCAGAAACTGGCCGTCCGGGGACCACTGAAGGTCAAAATAATGTCGGCCATCTCCAAACCGCGTAAGTTTTCTAGTGCTCAATCCTGCTCGGTTTAAAAGCCAAACCTCATCGGTTCCTGAACGCTCGGATATAAATGCCAATTGAATTCCATCAGGAGAAAGGGCCGTTAATCGGTCATCAACCGAAGCGTTTACCAGAGTTTTTCGATCGGTACCTTCTAAAGAAACCTGATAGATGTCGTGATTCAACATTCCCCCGCTGAAAATGTAATCTTCACCATTGGGAAAGCGACCAGGAGTGGAGATGCGCTGAGGAACCCGAATAAGCTCCTTTTCGGGTTTTCCAGAAAGGGCGAAGCGCATTAGGGTTTGGGCTGGATGGCTGCCCTTGATAACGATAGACCTACCGCTGTGATCCCATATGGCACAGCAGGTGAACTCCTGGAGCTCGAACAGATGATGAAGCGTCAAGTCGTCGAGTTTCAGACGATAGAAATCGAGCCAGTGATTTGCATTGGGTGAAGAAATAAGCAATTCGTCGCGCAGTGGATGCAGGTCCAACTGGCTATTACCTCCAAGGACGAGGTCGGGCTGTGGTAGTTTTTGCTGGATGTGGCTATTTAAATCTAACAGAAAGAGAATGTAGGGATCGGTGTCTTTCTCTCGCTCTGCAAAAATGAAGTGGCCAGGGGTGTGGGTAAAAATCATTTTACCGGCACTGCCTACCGGGGATTGGTGAATGAGTCGGGATCGACCAAGCGTGAGACCTTTTAATTCAAGTAAAAAATACTGACTATGGTTTTCGGTGGTATTCAAATACACCAGTTCGGTGCCATCGTCGCTCCACGCTGCCGGTCCATTCCAGCCATTCTCCTGGCCAATCTCGACGCGTTCGTCGGTGGCCAGGTCTTTCAGAAAAAGATGCATGCGGCCATCAATCATTTCTGAGTAGGCAAGGGTTTTACCATCTGGAGCCATGGCTGGCATGGTTTCATCACCACCATCCCTGGTCAACGCCTGAATGGATTTCGGGTTGGCACGGGGTTTTTCCGTGCGGATACTTAGGAGCCACCCTATTCCCAAGCCTGCCAAACCCACCAGAGGTAGCACCCATAGCAGAAGATTTTTAGGAGCTTTGGGTTGCGGCTTGGGTATCCCACCTGATTCCTGAGGCGCTACTTTTTGGACTGGAGCTATGAATTTGTAACCCTTTTTGGGAAAGGTAGCAATAAAGCGAGGCTCGCGTGGCTGGTCTCCCAGGCATTTCCTCAGGTTGGCAATGACGCGACTTACGGCATTGTCGGTTACGGCTTGCCCTTTCCAAATATCTTCAATGAGCTGTTCCCTACTGATCAACGTATCTGGGTGATGGCAAAAGTAGTCGAGAACCTCCGCAACCAAAGGCTCCAGGGCGACCTTTTTATCTCCCCGAAATAGTGTTTGCTGCTGGCTGAAAAAAAGAATATCTCGAATTTGCCAACACATTTCCAAACCACCTTCATGCTTGCTCAAGGGGACCTCTGACCGGCCCATCACGAAAAATCACGAGAAATCACGGCAATATCAGGACAGCATTGGAAGGAAACTCCTAAGCTCAAACCCTATTGAGAGTTGAATTGAATCATTTTTGAGGTGGGAATGTTACATATTTATCGAAGATGCTTTGTGGGTTTATGGCTGGTTGTGAAGAGTGTTACCGGGTGTTTTGGGGTGGCTCAAATAGAGGTTCCACTGCCCTTGAAACTGATGGAAAAGGGAAAATCTGGCGCGGATTTCCTGCAGCTTTTGGAGAACGAGCAATTTATCGCTGAAATTCAATCCCTTGCGGGTGATTTGGTGAATCGGGGAGACGTGTCTAAGGCATTTCCGCACCAATTGCGGCTTGAAACTGCCCTAGGCCATTGGCAGGTTGCGTTGAAAGCACTCATGATATATCGGCAGGAACCTGGAAACGAATATGCCTATGTTCACTATGAACTTTTCCTGAAAAGCAAGCTGCGCCAAGGATCTGAAAAGAACCCGTTCCCGGAGAGTCTTGAGAAAGTGATGCACCAGGTATTGGGAGAACTCGATGCCATGGCGTTTTTTAAAGCCAGCCAGTTTTCTGGGTTCAATCTCCAACAGGCGAGGGACCATTTG
>Ga0214472_10009351_pt1 | contig 10223 bp, 12 predicted proteins | sample RVTome_6_FD_207662 | JGI IMG/M metagenome (GOLD analysis project Ga0214472, IMG submission 207662) | Soil microbial communities from uranium-contaminated site in the Upper Colorado River Basin, Wyoming, United States - RVT140D175 | ecosystem: Environmental > Terrestrial > Soil > Contaminated >...
GTGCTGGTCGCGGTGCCGCTGTTTCTGTTCATGGGCTACGTGATCGAGCGCTCGAACATCCTCGACCGGCTGTTCCTCAGCCTGCAGGTCGCCCTGCGCCACATTCCGGGGTCGATGGCCGTCGCCGCCCTGCTCACCTGTGCGATGTTCGCGACCGCGACCGGCATCGTCGGCGCCGTGGTGACCCTCATGGGCCTGCTCGCGTTCCCCGCGATGCTCAAGGCGGGCTACGACCAGAAGCTCTCGGCGGGCGTGATCTGCGCGGGCGGCACCCTGGGCATCCTGATCCCGCCCTCGATCATGCTGATCGTGTATGCGGCGACCTCGTCGGTGTCGGTGGTGAAGCTCTACGCGGCAGCCTTGCTTCCCGGATTCCTGCTGGCGGGAATGTACATCCTGTACGTGATCGCCCGCGCGGCGATCAACCCGAGGCTCGCGCCGGCATTGTCCAAGGAGCAGTCCGATGTGCCGTGGCCGCGCGTCATCCTGCTGCTCGCCCAGGCGTTCCTGCCGCTCGCCGTGCTCATCCTTTCGGTGCTCGGCTCGATCCTGTTCGGCCTCGCGACGCCGACCGAGGCGGCCGCGGTCGGTGCGATGGGCAGCCTGGTGCTTGCCGCCGTATACCGGGCGCTCACCTGGGGCCGGCTGCAGGAGGCGGTGTATCTCACCGCGCGCACCTCCGCCATGGTCTGCTTCCTGTTCATCGGCTCGTGGACCTTCTCCTCGATATTCTCGTACCTCGGCGGCGAAGGCCTGATCAAGGAATTCGTGCTGTACCTGGACCTGAACACGATCAGCTTCATGATCCTCGCGCAGTTCATCATCTTCCTGCTCGGCTGGCCGCTCGAGTGGAGCGAGATCATCATCATCTTCGTGCCGATCTTCCTGCCGCTGCTGGCGCACTTCAACGTCGACCCGATGATGTTCGGCATCCTGGTGGCGCTGAACCTGCAGACCTCGTTCCTCACGCCGCCGATGGCGATGTCGGCGTACTACCTGAAGGGGATCGCGCCGCCCTACATCCAGCTGTGGACCATCTTCCGCGGCTGCTTTCCGTTCCTCGGCATGGTTTTCATCACCATGGTGGTGGTGTACGTATTCCCGCAGATCGTGTTCTGGCTGCCTGACCTGATCTACGGAGTGCGCTAGCGCCATGGAAGCCAGCCAACTCAACTGGCTGTCGGCATGCGATGCGGCGCGCGCGATCCGCGACGGGGCGATGAGCTCGGAGGAACTGGTCAGCGCCTGCCTCGCCCGCATCCGCGAGCTCGAGCCGCAGGTGCTCGCCTGGCAGTTCCTCGATCCCGAGCATGCGCTCGCCCAGGCGCGATCGCGCGATCAGGACCGGCGCGAGGGCCGCGCGATCGGGCCGCTGCACGGCGTGCCGGTCGGCATCAAGGACATCCTTGACACTGCCGACATGCCGACCGAGGACGGCACCGTGCTGCATGCCGGGCGCACGCCCGAGCACGATGCGACCGCCGTGGCGATGCTGCGCGCGGCCGGCGCGGTGATCCTGGGCAAGACGGTTACCACCGAGTGCGCCTACTTCCATCCCGGCAAGACGCGCAATCCGCACAATCCCGAGCACACGCCGGGCGGCTCTTCGAGCGGGTCGGCTGCCGCGGTCGCGGCCGGGATGGTGCCGCTCGCGCTCGGCAGCCAGACCAACGGCTCGACGATTCGCCCCGCGGCGTTCTGCGGCGTTTTCGGCTTCAAGCCGACGCACGGCCTGATCCCGCGCGGCGGGATGATGCGGCTTTCGCGGGCGCTTGATCATGTCGGCCTGTTCGCCCGCACGCTCGAGGATCTGGCCTTGCTCGCCGAGCCGCTGGTCGGCCAGGACGATCGTGATCCGGACACCCGGCTGCGCGCCCGCATCCCGTTCCGCGATGTGGCACGTCAGGAGCCGCCCTTGCCACCGATGCTCGCCTTCATCAAGACGCCGGCATGGGAACGCGCGGAAGAGGGCACCAGGGAGGCGTTCGCCGAGCTGCTCGACGCGATCGGCGACAGGGTGGTCGAAGTCGAGCTTCCGGAAAGCGCGCGCGCAGCGTTCGAATGGCATCGCACCATCATGGACGCCGAGATGGCCGCCAACCTGGACCTGGAATGGGAAAAGGGGCGCGAGCGGCTCTCCGAGGCGCTGCGCTCGCTGCTCGAGCGCGGACGGCAGGTTTCGGCGCTCGACTACCAGCGCGCGCTGGCGCGCGTGCCGGTGCTCAACGACGGCTTCTCGGAGATCTTCGAGCGCTGCGACGCGATCCTGACGCCCGCAGCGCCCGGAGCCGCGCCCAAGGGTCTGGGCTCCACCGGAGATCCGGCTTTCTGCACGCTCTGGACGCTGTGCGGCATGCCGGCGCTCAGCCTGCCTTTGCTGCAAGGCGCCGGCGGCCTGCCGCTCGGGGTCCAGCTGGTGGGTGCGCGCGAGCACGATGCCCGCTTGCTGCGCACCGCCAACTGGCTCACCGCGATGCTGGCCGATCAATGACGACGGAGGACTAGGACGTGGTTCTCAAGATTGTCGCAGGCATACTGGCGGCCGGGCTGCTCGGCGCGTTCCTTTTGCCGGTCGTCCTGAAACTGAAAGAGACGGCGCTTTCGGCGGTGCTGATTATCGGCTTCGTGATGATGCTGGTCGACCTCTGGCAGTCGCTCAAGTCGAAGGACGACTAGCGTCAGGCGGCGCGGCGGGCCCGGGCGGAGAGGGAGTAGCAGTAGCGCCGCAGCCGGTTGAGGTCCGCGGTCTCGATGGTGCGGCGCAGGAAGTCCATGTTGCGCTCGATCTCCGCCTGGTAGGGGTTGGCGCCGTCGAAGTGCGACTCGGCGAAGCGATCCACGGAGCCGAGCTTCTTCTCGATCCGGGCCCGCGCCACGTACTCGTAGAACCCGGGCGTCTTGATGATCAGGTCCTCCGGCGAGGCGTAGCGCACCACCTGGCGCCCGTCGGCGAGCTGCTCGCGGGCGACCGCGCCCCAGACGAACTCGTCGTACAGGAACTCGCGCACCTTTTCCAGGTACATGCGGTCCGACATCTGGCCGATAAGATCGGCGGTGCCCACCATGCACCCGACCATGCGGTCCTTCGGCTCGTCCACCCGGATGTCGTCGAGGTCCATCTCGTAGCCGGTGAAGTGGACCAGGCGCGCCGCGAGCGGGGCCTCCTGCCCGAAGCCGATGCGCGGCAGGTAGCTCGCGACGAAATCGGCGCTGCGGCTGACGTGGATCTTGGTGAAAACCGCCCCGTTCTCGACCTCGCTCTCGGAAGAGCGCTTGAGATAGCCGGAGTCGTGCAGCAGCGCCACCAGCACGCCGAGCATCGCGCGGCGCGGGCCGAGGCGGTCGGGCTCGGCACGCACGCGCTCGTGGCCGTCGATCAGCCGCGCCATCGCCAGCGTCATGTCCAGGGTATGGCGCACGTCGTGGTAAAGGGTGTCGCACGCCAGATAGCCGGGATAAGCGCCCTCGAAGAGCGCGCGGAAGTCGCCGAAGGCCACCTCCAGGGGAGAAAAATCGGCGCCCGGATAGCGTGCGGCGAACAGCGACAGCACCACGTCGCGCACGCGCTCCGGATCCTCGACGTTCACGCGGTTTGTGACGTCGTTCTGATTCAGGCGATCCTGCAAGTCCCCCTCCCCAAGCAAGCGATTATTCCGCTTGGGGAGGAGGGAATCAAGGAATTCGCTCATTCCGCGCGCCGCGACGAACTGGAAAACGGGAGCCGGCCGATAAGCCGGGTTCTGTGCCTCGACGGGGGCAAGCCCCGCCGGGCGGGCAGCCATTCCTCTGGGCCGCGGGTCGCCCCGCGGCTCTAGCCACCTACCCGCAAGCCTCGGCCGAGCCGGCCTCTCGTGCTTGCGCACGTCGCTTGCCTATTTGGTGTTGCTCCGGATGGAGGTTGCCGCGTTTCACCCCTCGGCTTGCGACCGAGGACTCGTCTCTGTGGCCCTGTTCGTCACGTTGCCGTGCCAGGGGGTTACCCTGCATCCCGCTCTTCGGAGCCCGGACTTTCCTCTGCGCGCGCAAAAACACGGTGCAGCGGCTGCCTGGCCGACTCCCGCATTCATTTTACTCCCTCGCAGGCCGGAAATATCGAGTGTCGTCGTAGAACTCGGCGCGCTCGCTGCCGGCAAGCCACCCGGGATAGCCGAACACCGGCAGCGCGCTGAGCGCGGCAGGCGTCGCGTGCGCCGGAAGACGCTCGAGCCAGGCTGCGGCCTCGGCGTCGGCGGGACCCGCCGCCGCGACGCAGATCGCCTTGCAGGTGATTCCGGGCCAGGGATCGAGCGCCTTCTCCAGCACCGCATGGCCGATCACCGCGATGCGCATCGATTGCAGCACGCGGGCGCGGTTCTGCCAGAACAGCTCCTTCCACCGCAAGCCGCGCGCGAGCTCGATCAGGCCGGCATCGTCGCACTGCACGATCGCTCCGCCTTCGTCGAGCAGCGTCAGCAGGTCGCGCAGGCGGCCGCGCTGGCGCGGCTCGTGCGGGATGCGCGCGGCGTGCAGCGCGTTGATGCGCGCCTTGGTGCGCGGGAAGGCGAGCCAGGCGAGCGCGTTGAACCAGTCGTGCAGGCTCTCGGCTCGCGTCGGCACGCAGCCGGTCTCGAACACCCGCAGCTCGTAGTGGGCCGCTGCCGCGTCCGGGGGCACGAAGCGCACCGGCCGGCCGCTCAGCGTGACGATGCCGGCGGACTCGGCGAGGCGGTTCAGGCGCTCGAGCGACCGGCCGCCCGCCAGCCAGGGGCGCACCGCATCGAACGCCGGGTGCGCTAGACGAGCTTCCAGGAGATGGTTTCGCCCGCGCGCAGCGGCACCAGCTCCTCGGCGCCGAAGGCGACGCTCTCGGGAACCCGCCACTCCTCGCGCACCAGCGTGACGCTGTCGCGATTCACCGGCAAGCCGTAGAACCGCGCGCCGTGCAGGCTGGCGAAGCCCTCGAGCCGCTCGAGCGCGCCCGCCTCCTCGAAGGCGATCGCGTAGAGCTCGAGCGCCGCGTGGGCGGTGTAGATGCCGGCGCAGCCGCAGGGCGCCTCCTTGGTGTGGCGGGCGTGCGGGGCGCTGTCGGTGCCGAGGAAGAACTTGGGGTTGCCCGACACCGCGGCCTCCACCAGCGCCTCGCGGTGCTCCTCGCGCTTGAGCACGGGCAGGCAGTAGTGGTGGGGGCGGATTCCCCCCATGAACAGCGCATTGCGGTTCATGAGCAGGTGGTGCGCGGTGATCGTCGCGGCGACGTTGGGCCCGGTGACTTCCACGTACTGGACCGCGTCGCGCGTCGTGATGTGCTCGAGCACCACCTTGAGCCCCGGGAAGCGGTCCACGGTGGGGCCGAGCACCTCCTCGATGAAGGCCGTTTCCCGGTCGAAGACGTCGATCGCCGGGTCGGTCGACTCGCCATGCACCAGCAGCGGCATGCCGATTTCCGCCATCTTCTCGAGCGCATGGAAGCAGCGCGAGATCCGCGTCACCCCGGCATCCGAATGCGTCGTCGCCCCGGCCGGGTAGAGCTTCACGGCGAACACGCGCCCGGAAAGCTTGGCGCGGGCGATTTCCTCCGGCGGCGTGTCGTCGGTCAGGTAGAGCGTCATCAGCGGCTCGAATGCGGCGCCGGCAGGAAGCGCCGCCAGGATGCGGTCGCGGTACTGCAGCGCCTGCTCGGTAGTGCGCACCGGAGGCTTGAGATTGGGCATCACGATGGCGCGCGCAAAGCGCCGCGCCGCATCGGGCAGCACGCTCGCCATGGCGCTCCCGTCGCGCAGGTGCAGGTGCCAGTCGTCGGGGCGGCGCAGCGTCAGGCGATCCATCGCCCGGATTCTACTTGGAGCGCTCGAGCGCCTTGCGATACAGCAGGCTCTTCGGCATGCCGGTAATGCGGGCGGCGAGCCGGGCGGCGTCGCTCGGCGCAAGCGCTTCGAGCAGCAGCCGCAGGACGCGCTCGGCGTCCGCCGCTGCCTGCGGGCGGGTCTCGCCCGGCGCAAGCACCAGCACGAACTCCCCCTGCTGGCGATGCGGTCCGGCCTGCAGCCAGCCGCGCGCCTCGCCGAGCGGCAGGCGCACGACCTCCTCGAACTTCTTGGTGAGCTCGCGCGCGATGACGAGCTCCCGGCCGGGGCCGAAGCGCGCCTCGAGATCCTCGACGGTCTCGAGGATGCGGTGCGGCGCCTCGTAGAGCACCACCGGATACGCGAGCTCGAGCGACTCGAGCGCCTTGCGCCGCGCCGCGCGCGCCGCCGGGAGAAAGCCGGCGAACAGGAAGCGGCCGGCGGGAAATCCGGCCGCCGAGACCGCCGCAGCGGCGGCGTTCGGCCCGGGGACCGGGCTGACGCGAATCCCGGCGCGGTGCGCTGCGGCCACCAGGACCGCCCCCGGGTCGGCCACGCCCGGGGTGCCGGCGTCGCTCACCAGCGCGACCGTGCGCCCCTCGAGCAGCGCCTCGACGAGCTTCGCGCTCGCCGCGCTTTCGTTGTGCGCGTGCAACGCAACCGTGCGGGCGCCGATGCCGTGACGGGCGAGCAGGGTGCGCGTGGTGCGAGTGTCCTCACACGCGAGGATATCGGCGGCGCGCAAGGTTTCGATCGAGCGCAGGCTCGCGTCGGCGAGGTTTCCGATCGGCGTGGCCACGACGTAGAGCGTGCCGGCGGGCATTCGGTCAACCGGGACAGGGGCTGGGCCGTTAAGCCTGCCATGAACCGGGTTGGAGCGCGAGCCGAAGATCTGTGCGCCGGCGTGCTGCAGGCCGCGGGGCTGCGCCTGATCGAGCGCAACTGGCGCTGCCGGCTCGGGGAAATCGACCTGATCGCCGAGGAGCGCGGCACCCTCGTGTTCGCGGAGGTGCGCATGCGAAGCGGCGCCGCTTTCGGCGGCGCCGCGGAAAGCGTGACCGCGGCGAAGCGCTCGCGGCTCCTCGCGGCGGCGCGCCTCTACCTCGCGCGCCGGCCAGGGGCGGCCTGCCGCTTCGATGTCTTTCTGGTCGATGGAGACCCAGGCCGCGTGCAGTGGATCCGGGACGCGTTCGGCGAGTGACAGTGTAGAATCGCCGCCATGAAACGGGCGGATGCCGCGCTGTCGAGTCGCGTGGCTGCGCATTTCGCCGAGAGCGCGCAGTTGAAGCTGGCCGCTTCGCAGGTACTTGCAGAGCCCGTGGCGCGCGCCGGCACGCTCCTCGCCGAGGCGCTGCGCGCCGGCGGCAAGGTGCTCGCCTGCGGCAACGGCGGCTCGGCGGCGGACGCGCAGCACTTCGCCGCAGAGCTCGTGAACCGCTTCGAGACCGAGCGCCCGCCGCTCGCGGCCGTCGCGCTCACCACCGACAGCTCGACGCTGACCTCGATCGCGAACGACTACGCCTACCAGGAGGTGTTCGCGAAGCAGGTTCGGGCGATCGGCCGGCGCGGCGATGTCCTGCTCGCCATCTCGACCAGCGGCAACTCGGCCAACGTGATCGAGGCGATGCGGACCGCGCACGAGCTCGGCTTGCGGGTGGTCGCCTTCACCGGCAACGGCGGCGGCAAGATGGCCGCGCTGCTGGCCGAGGACGACGTGCACCTGTGCGTGCCGCACCGGAGCACGGCACGCATCCAGGAGGTCCATCTCCTGATGCTGCATTGCCTGTGCGACGGCATCGATTTCCAGCTCTTCGGAGCCGGGGCGTGAGGCGGGGCCTTGCGGCCGCAGCGGTGGGGCTGGCCGCGGTGCTCGCCCAGGGCTGCGAGCTCGCGTTGCTCGGCGCCGGCGCGGCCGCCGCCTACACCGCGCTCGCGGACCGCCGCAGCACCGGGACGCAGCTCGAGGACGAGGCGATCGAGCTGCGCGCGGCGCATCGCATCCGCGAGCGCTACGGCGCCGACGTGCACGTCAACATCACCTCCTACAACCGCGCGGTGCTGATCACCGGTGAGGTGCCGGACGTGAAGATGCGCGCCGATATCGAGAAGCTGGTGCTCGCGCTGTCCAAGGTGCGCGGCGCGGCGAACGAGCTCGAGGTGGCCGGCGCCGCGTCGCTCGCCTCGCGCGCCAACGACTCGCTGCTCACCTCCAAGATCAGGACCCGCTTTCTCGGCGCGAAGCGCTTCAACCCGATGCACGTCAAGGTGGTCACCGAGGCGGGGGTGGTCTACCTGATGGGGGTGCTCACGCAGGGCGAAGCCGACGCGGCGGTCGACATCGCTCGCACCACCGGCGGGGTGCGCAAGGTGGTGAAGATCTTCGATTACTGCAAGGCGGGCGACCCGGTCTGCCGCGGCACGTGAGCCCGGCGCCGCCGGCCTTCGAATCGAAAATCCGCGTCCCGGGCGAAATCGACCGCTGGCTCGCCCGGCTCGAGCGGCCGCTGGTGTTCACCAACGGGGTGTTCGACCTGCTGCACCGGGGCCACGTCACGTATCTCGCGCGCGCGCGCGAGCTCGGCGCCGCGCTGCTGGTCGCCCTGAACAGCGATGCCTCGGCGCGGCGCCTCGGCAAGCCGGGCGAGCGCCCGCTGAACCCGCTCGAGGACCGGCTGGCGGTAGTGGCGGCACTGCAGGCGGTGGATGCCGTCACCTGGTTCGACCAGGACACCCCCGAGGCGCTGATCGCCGCCTGCCGTCCCGAGGTGCTTGCGAAGGGCGGCGACTGGCCGGTAGAGCGCATCGTCGGGGCCGCGAGCGTGCTTGCCCGCGGCGGGCGCGTGGTCTCGATCCCCTTCGAGCACGAGCGCTCGACCACCGCGCTGCTGCAGAAGATTCGCGGCGCTAGAGCCTGAGCTCGAAACACAGGGCGCCCGGGGTCGGCTGGGCGAGGTAGGGCACGGTCTCCCGGAAGCCGAGCGCGCGGTACAGCGCGATCGCGGCACCCATGGCGGGCAGCGAATCGAGCAGCAGGCGCGAGCAGCCGAGCTCGCGGGCGGCGCCGATCGCAGCCTCGGCAAGCGCGCGGCCGAGCCCGCGGCCGCGCCAGGCCGGCCGGACATACAGGCGCTTCATCTCCGCGCGCTCGGCGTCCAGCCGGCGCACCCCCACGCAGCCTGCCGCCGCGTCGCCCGCGCGCGCGAGCAGCAGCCGCCCGCCGGGCGGCCCGTATTCCCCGGGCAGCGCGTCCAGCTCGCGCTCGAAGCCCGCGAAGCAGCACGGCTCGTCGACGCCGCGCGCGTATTCCAGGAACAGCTCGCGCACCGCAGCGATGTGCTGCGGCCCGGCAGCCTGCACCAGGTTCCCCATATAATGATTGTTCCATGCGGCTGCACCAGCTCAAAGTCGAGTACGACGCGGAGCAGGATCGCTTGCAGATGCTGGTCGCGACCAACGAAGGGGTCGAGCTGCGCCTCGCGCTCACGCGGCGCTTCGTCAAGCTGCTGTGGCCGCTGCTCGTGAAGCTGGCCGAGGAAGCGAGCCCGCGCATCCGCACCCAGGCGAGCCCCGAAGCGCGCAAGGCGTTGCTGGGTCTCGAGCACGAGCATGCGGTCTCCAAGGCCGACTTCTCGAAGCCCTATGACGCCGTGGGCGCCGCCCGGCCGCTCGGCGACGCGCCGCTGCTGCTCGCGCGCATCCAGACCGGCCACGACCGAAACGGCCAGCCGGTGGTCGCCCTGCACCCGGCCCAGGGACAGGGCGTGACGCTGTCCTTCGACTCGGTGCTGCTGCATTCCGTCTGCCGGCTGCTTCAGGCGGCGGTCAGAAAGAGCGACTGGGACATGGAGCTCAAGCTTCCCGGCACCGGGGCGCAGGAAGGCGCGGAGCGCGTTACGCGCACCCTCAATTGATTTATAATTCAATGGTTTTCCATTAGGACGGTCGCAGGACTCCCTCATCGCGTCAGCTTTCGAACAACTCGGTTTGATCCCGCCGCTCGTCGCGGCGGTCGGCGATCTCGGCTACGAAAAGCCGACGCCGATCCAGGAGCAGGCAATCCCGCTGGTGCTTGCCGGCCGCGACCTGATGGGCGGCGCCCAGACCGGCACCGGCAAGACCGCCGCCTTCGCGCTGCCCATCCTGCAGCGCCTCGCGCCGCTTGCCAGCGCTTCCGCTTCGCCGGCGCGCCATCCGGTGCGCGCGCTGATCCTCACGCCCACGCGCGAGCTGGCGATCCAGGTCGCGGAGAGCTTCCGCGACTACGGCAGGCACCTTCCCTTGCGCAGCACCGTGGTCTACGGCGGCGTCGACATGAACGCGCAGATCGAGCAGTTGCGAAAGGGCGTGGAGATCCTGGTTGCGACGCCGGGGCGGCTGCTCGACCACGTGCAGAACAAGACG
>Ga0214472_10009352_pt1 | contig 10223 bp, 8 predicted proteins | sample RVTome_6_FD_207662 | JGI IMG/M metagenome (GOLD analysis project Ga0214472, IMG submission 207662) | Soil microbial communities from uranium-contaminated site in the Upper Colorado River Basin, Wyoming, United States - RVT140D175 | ecosystem: Environmental > Terrestrial > Soil > Contaminated >...
TGACCCGTGAGGGCGCGGAAGCTAGCCTGGAGGAGCGCTACGCCAGCGAAGTACACCGCGGCCAACACTAGGGTCAGGCTCCCGTAGACCAGGGTGCGGTTGATGAGCAGATCGATGTCGTAGAGACGGTACTTGAGGATCGCTACGCCCACTGCGACCTGGGTCGCTGCGATTCCAGAAATCAAGAATATCGGCCCGGCTGGAAAGTTTTGATATAAGGCGCCGCCGGGCAGGGCCAGCGCCACAAGGACTGCCGCATAAACGAACCATTTGAGCTGCAGGCGCTCCTCTCCTGCAGAACGGCGTATTCGCAGGATTAGGGAAGCCACGGACGCCAAAACTGCGGCCATAAGTGGCACCAAGGCGGAGGAAGCCGAAATCCCAAGGTTTCCTAAAGCCTCAATTCCAAAGGGATTGTTAAGGTAGCCGAACTGCTCAAACGGACCCGGTACGAAGGCGGCGAGAAAAGTCGTCCCTGCCGCACTGATCGCTGCAAACCAAGCCACGGGTCGCCAGGCGGGAGAAAGAAGTTGGCCGGTTGGGAATAACAGGAAGAGAAAAGTAATGGCCGGGGCTACCGCCGGGACCCAGATCCAGTTCGCGATCCAGGCGGATATCTCTCCACCCGGTAGTGAGCCGGCCATTGTCAGCAGGGCGTAAACCCGGTACTCCTCCACGAACACCTGGGCTCCGGAAAGTAAGCCAAGCCAGGCGAAAATCCAGCCAACCGGATGGCGTGGACGGTTTGAAACAATCAAAGCACCGATGGTCGAGGAAACCAGGGCGGCGACCGCCGGGAACCCTCGCGGGCCCCAACGAACCGGGATGGGAGTGGAATAGCTGAGGGCGAGAAACACGATCCCGAGCCCTGCGAGCGCGATGGCGAGCGCCCACAGTGACCAAGCCAGCCAAGCAGCGGTTCGGAAGGAGCTACTCGGTGCGGTCCGCTCGCTACTTGGCCGGATCATTTCAGATCCCCCGGACCGGATCGAAGCCACAATGACAGATGCGCCGGCTGTAGGGTGTCCTGCACCGTGCCGAGCAAAGTCTCCTGCATCTTTCCCAGATCTACCTCGTCCCTGACCGTCCGGCCAAACTCGGCCAGCAGTAGGGCGGCGTCGAACCTGCGCCGGTAGAAGCGGCGATCGATGAAACCCTGGATGCGGCGGCGAAGCGGGTTGAAGAGGGCGGCGACTCCCAGCGTTGAAAGCACGATCGCCAATTGAGATTCCTGTGCCGCGGCCGCGCGGAAGGCGCCCTGAAAGAGCGCAACGCTCGCAAAGTACAGGATTGCCAGGGTTCCAGTCAGCCCGCCATACACCAGCGTCCGGTTGATGATCAGGTCAATGTCGAATAGCCCCTCCCGCAGAATCGCGATGGCCATAGCCGTCGGGATGGCGAGCCACAGCAAGCCGGTGAGGGACTGGGCGATCAGGGCCCTGTAGCCGAGCAGCTCCGGGACCACAGAAAGAGCCTGCCAGGGAACTATCGCCACAAGCGATGCCCACAGAAACCAGCGGACCTGTCGGCGGGCGACCGGGTCGAACTCCTTGCGATACCCATGCAGAATAATCAACATGCTCAGCGGGATGGCGGTAACCGATAGCACGTATGAGGCATTGACCCCCAAGTACAAACGCGCGCTAGTGGTTGTGGCCTGATTCCACTGAGCGGCAACTACTGCCAGGTACAGCAGCAGGAACCCGAGGTAGCCTATCACGGGCAGGTAGCGCCTGCGGTTGAGCGCAGCGCGTCGGATTGGGAAGTGGAGGGCAAAATGAATTGCCCCTCCCGCGAAGATGACATAGAGAACCAGTGCCCCCCAGATCCACAATGGCAGCAACCAGGTGTGGAGCAGATCGCTGGGTTGCAGCAGCAGGAAGAAGATCAGGCCGCTTCCCATGAGCAAGCTGCTGAATAGCAATGTGACTTGGGCGTTCGCCTGCCTGGGCCGCAAGGCGAAAACCACCAGGCCGATCGCCCACAGGTAGGTCAGGAAGAGGTAGCTCGTCCAATTACGACCGATGATCTCCGGCAGGGGTTGGCGGCTGAGCGCCACGCTAAGCTCAACGACCTGATTGTTTCTCCGAACGGTGTATGTTACCGGGCCTTGTCCGGCGGGCGCGTTCTTGGTTCCACGAAATGCCATGGCTATCCACTGATCGACCGAGCGATCTGCTAGGGCGATGACCCGGTCGCCGTCCTGCAGGCCTCCAGGTCGCGGACTGCTCACATTTACAAGCAATCCGCGCTCCGCCTCTTGAAAAGACTCGAACTGCAGCCGAGCCCCATCGCCCGGAAGCCGCATCCGAGCTCCAAGAAAGATAAAAGCCGGCAGCACGATCACGGCGACCGCTCCGAGGACAATGAGAGGGTGCGCGCCGTCAGCGAAGGTGTTGGTCTTTGTGCGCTGGCTCTCGCTCACCGACGACACAGATGGGCCCTTTCTCTTTCAGCTACCTGGACGGATGTCTCTCAACCAAATCGAAGTCTGCAGCGGCTGGACCGTCTCCTCCACAACCCTCAGCAGAGCCTGGCTCACATCTTCCAGATCCACTTCTTCCTGCACGGTGCCACTGAAGGCGGCCAGGGCCCGGGCCGCGTCGTAGCGCCGGCGGTAGAAGCGGCGGTCGATGACCGCCTGGATTCGGCGCCGCAAAGGGTTGAAGAGTGCCGCGACGGCGAGAGTGGTTGCAACGATGGCAAGCTGGTCACCCTGTCCGGTTAGGCCGTAGAACATGGTCTGGAGCAGCGCCACGCCGCCCAGATACACCAGCGCCAGCGTGCCCGTCAGGACCCCGTATACGAGCGTGCGATTGATGATGACATCGATATCCCACAATCTATATCGCAGGATCGCGACGACGAACGAAGCTGGGAAGATCAAGAGGGCGAGGGTGAAACCGGTAAGACCGATCAGGCGGAAGACCAATGAGAAGGTGAACAACGAGGGCCCAATCCGCTGGTACAGGATATTGGGGACCTCCGGGTCGCTTAGCGCTGGAAGGATCACGAAGGGGAGGAAATAACCGAAGGGGCCCAGAACGGCCAGCACGAGTCCAAGGATGGCCCATTTGGTCTGCTGGCGTTGCAGTGGGCTGGAGACCTCGAGATAGCGGTGCAGTTGAGCGAACAGGCCGACGCCAGACCAAACCACGAGCACCAGCAGCTGCAGCGGAATTGGCCATGCCGCGAGGCTTAGCGCGGAATTGGGCGTGAAGATGGCGAAGGATAACAACCCGGCCCAGGCGATGACCATGAGCCGAGTCCAGCGAGGGATGAAACGCCCGTCCGGAAAGAGGTACAGCAAGCTCAGCCCAGTGACCAGGCCGATGTAGGTCACCAGACCCACCAGCAGCTGCACGACGGGCGAGACGCTGCCGGAAGGGTAAATCAGAGAGAGCGGCAACAACGCTCCGTTGCAAACCAGTGCGAAAGCAAGGGCCAGGGCGATCCATTCGTTTGACCGACGCCAATACACGATGGCCCCAATGACCAGGTGGGCAACGACGACGAGCAGATAGAGGCCGGTGAGGTAAGTGCCGTAGCCGGCCAGGGTCCAGCCGAGGTCGGTCACCGATCGTTCGTCGACACCCGCGATCAGCCGTGCGTACAGGCCGGGCACGCCCAGGGCGACCAGGGCTACGACCAGGACGGTAACGGCCACCCAGGCCGTGCGGGCCGCGAGCAGGCGCTTGTCCAGCGAGGCCGGCATGGTGGCGAACTTTGCTGTCGTCACGGTCGTTTGAGCCTCCTCCTACTGAAGCGTCTGCAGGTAAAGCCAGATCGCCCGCAGCTCATCGTCGGTCAGCTTGCCCACCCGTTTCCAGGGCATTCGACTGGGATCAATATCCTCACCGCGAGGCCGTTCGCCGGTCCTAAGCGCGTGCATGAATTCGACCTCGGTCCACTCAATCAAGTTGCCGCCTCCGGTCAAATCCAAGCCAGCACCGGCTGCAGTGCCACCGCTCAGGTCCGGTCCGTGGCAGATGGTGCAGGCAGTCGCCAGGTATTTGCCGTACTCGGCACTGACGGCAGGCTCAGGTGCCGGTGGACGGGGAGCTGTGTGGTCGATTACTTCGGCCGGGATCAGAGAGGGGTCACTCAGGATGGCAAGCTGGTAGAACAGTCCCAGATCCCGCTCCGGTAGCTCATTGTCCACCGGAGGCAGGCTCTTGAGGAACGCGATGATGGCTCCCAAGTCTGCGTCGCCGATGTAGTAATACGAATTGGATGGCATCTCGATCAGTGGGTGACCGTCTTCATCCACTCCGTGCCGGATGACCCGTACCCAGTCGGCGTCGCTGATCTTCCCCCCCAAACCGCCCGCTCCGGCGGTCAGGTTTCTGGCGGAGACTGTCCCGCTCAGAGGGTCGCTAAAGTGTGGCTTGCCGGCCAGATCCTCGCCGTGGCATTCCTGGCAGAAGAAGATGGTGGTAACCAAATGCCGACCCCGCTCGATGGCAGCCGCATCGCTGGGCACCTCGATCGGTTCGATGGGGAATTCGTAGGTTCGAGCCAGCCGCTGCTCTACGCTTCGGTTGACGAAGAACACTGACATCGCCAAGAGCGCTACCAGACTGGCGACCAGCAGGAACAGGTATTTGATTGATCGCCGCATGTTCAGGCCCGGGGGCTATGCTGTCTCGGCAGGGACAGGTTCGGGCGCGACCGCGCGGCGCTCCAGCAGCAGTGCGCCAGCGCGCCGGGCGTGGGTCAACCCGAGCCAGACAAGCAGGACGGCACTGACTGGGTGCAGGGCAGCAATCCAGCCTAGGTTCTCCTGCAGCAGGGGCAGTATGGTGTGGAAGATGTAATAGAGCAGCAAGGCTGCCAGCCAGGTTGTGAGCCGGCGAGGAATCCAAGCCAGGAGGCTGAGCAGGATGAAGATTGGGACGATCAAGCCGACGGCATATCCGAATTCTGTATGGATGTCCCAGTAGCTCCGGTTGACGAACACCGCCATGCCGGCCAGGTAGATGTTCCCTAGAAAGCCGGCAATTGCAACCCACGCGACGCCAACATAGGTGTAGCGGGCAACCTTACGCATGACATTTCTCCTCTGGGCGGGCCTTCAGGACACCGTCCCTTGCATTCTAAACCTACTCGTGGTCAAGCCCGATGAAAAGCAACGCCGGCGGTTTCAAAATGGTTTGAACATCATCAGCCAGGCGATCAGCACGATCCCGCCAAAGCCAACGGCTGCCAACAACCCTGGCCGCAGCGTGGCCTGGACCGCGGAAATCTCTTCTTCGCTGGCGGGCGGGAGCGCCGGCCGGTCTTTGTTTCCCTCGAAATATGGCATTCCCAGCAACTTGCGAAGCCGGTGATAGTGCGCTCGGCTGGACCACGCCATCACTACCGTTATCCCAACCAGAATCGCCAGCGCGGCCCAGATCCAGCCCTCCCCCCACCAGTGCCCGGTGAAGCCCGCGGTGATCCCGCTCCCGAGCAGGAGCAGCAGCGTGACCCCAAAAGTTGGACCGCTGTGCCTGGATAGATCCAGGAGCGCCCGCATGTGATCAAGGTCGCGTTGGCGCTTCAGCAGCAGGGTCATCGCGGTCGTTCCGCCATGGGCGAGCATGAACCCCATCGCGCCGAGAACATGTAGGAAAACCAACCACTTGTGCATCGGGTTTGGCCTCTGCTACAAAGGCTTGAACATCATCAACCACAGGACAACGGCCAGCCCAACGCTCCCCATGAGCGCGAAAAACATCGGATGAAAGAATAACTCGCGGATGGCCCCTGCGAAACCAGCCCTTGCCGGCATCCGGGCCTGAGCTTCTCGGTTCCTGGCCCTGGCGAACCATTCGGTCATATAGGGCTTTCCGAGCCGATTCATGAGGACTCCGATAGTCAGCAGCAGTCCCAGCGAAGTCCACAGCCATCGATCCCCCCACCAGCGGCCCATGATGCCAAGAATGATTCCGGTCAGGACCAAGACAATTCCGGCGATCGGCGCGCCAATATATGCGAGACGCATGACCTCCGAAAGCGCTTCAATTCGGGTAGGCCCGGGGTTCCGCCTCAAGGCAAAGGTCACGCTAGCGACCGCGCCGTGGAACAGGAAGTAAGCCATCGCGCTCAGGACATGGAGGAACCGAAGTAACTCGTACATGGAGCTCCCGATGCTCGCTATTTCCGTATCTGCCAAATCGAAGCCTGGCCAGGCGGGATCGCTTTGTCGTTGCCCGCTTCGCTAGAACGGCTTGAACATCATCAGCCACAGAATTACCCCGAGGCCCACGACCCCGATCACGGTCAGCAGCATCGGTCGACCCTTCGCCAGCAGCCCGAGTATCTCTTCAGTCGTGGCCGGTGAAGAACGGCGCTTCTCTTTCTTCGTCGGCGGGGCATGCCCCTGAGGATCGATCGCGTGCCACAGTCGATCGTGGTAGGGCCGTCCGAATCCGGACATCGCGAAGCTGATCGCCAAGAATACTCCGATCGCCAGCCAAATCCAGGTCTGGTTCCACCAGCGCCCCATAAACCCCATCACAATCCCACTGATGAACAGGATCGCCAGTGGAATCCCCATCCACTTCGTGGCGAAGTCACGAATGGCTAGTAAACCTTCGACCCGATCGGGCTCCCTTTCGCGCTTCAGGGCGAACATCGCCGCGGCAGTGGCACCATGAATCAAGAAGAAAGCGAAGGCGCTGAACACATGAAGGAAGCGGAGTACGGTATACATTTCGGTTTCCTTTTCCTATTGGCCAGAATACCGGCGGACCGTCCAAGAACCGTTACGGAGATCCAAGAGCCCGTAATTTCGTAGCGGGATGGCCTTAGAATCGAAATATGGCGAGACCCGAGCTGAGACTGTGGCTGCTGGGACCGCCCCGGGTGGAACTGGGAAGCGCAGCCATAGTTGTCGATACCCGCAAGGCGACCGCCTTATTGATCTACCTGGCGGTGACGGGGCAGGAGCACAGCCGCGAAAGCCTGGCCGCCATGTTTTGGCCGGAGAGCGATTCTGCCCACGCCAAGGCCGCATTGCGCAGGACCCTTTCATCACTTCGCAAGGCTCTCAACGGAGAATGGCTGGTGATTGTCCGCGAACATCTGGCAGTAGAACCGGCCTGGTTGGATACCCGGGCCTTCGCCGAGCTGCTCGAGGAAACTCTCGGCCACGGGCACCCAGCTGGCGAGAGCTGCGCCCGCTGCATTGAGCCGCTCACTCAGGCATTGCAGCTCTACCGGGGGGACTTCATGGCGGGGTTCAGCTTGCCGGATAGTCCACAGTTCGATGAGTGGCAGTACTTTGCCGAGCAGGCTCTACAACGAAAGTGTGCCCAGGCCCTGCAGCGACTGTCGGAGGCCCATCAATCCGAGGGCAATCTCGAGAAAGCGCTTGAGGCGGCCGATCGCCTCCTGGCACTCGACCCATTGAACGAGATCGCCCACCGGCAACTCATGGGTCTCTACGCCGGTCTTGGCCGGCGCGAGCTTGCGTTGAAACAGTATCGGGACTGCGTCCGAGTGCTGCAGGCTGAACTGGGTGCTCCACCCTTGGAGGAGACAGTCGATCTCTACGAACGTATCCGGGCTGGCGAGTTGACCGAGCCGCTGGTGAGGAAGGCACCCGCGTCAGACGCAGCCGCACCGCGTCCAATCCCACTCGTGGGCCGGGAGCCTGAACTACGCGAGCTCCAGGACTGGTATCGGTCGATCGGGCGAAACTGCAAGCTGATGATCGTGGCCGGCGAGGCCGGAGTTGGGAAGTCCCGCCTGGCCGAAGAATTCATGAATGGGGTCATGGAGCTCGGAGGAAAAGTTCTCCAGGCGAGATGCTACGAAGGGGAAACGACTTTCGCTTTCCGGCCCTGGATCGACGCATTGCGCGGAGCGATCGGAGACGGAGAGCTGCTTCGAGGGCTTGCTGGCCTGTCGCAGGTCTGGCTGGCCGAAGCCGGTCGGCTGCTGCCGGAAATACGCGAGCTGATCCCGGATCTTCCGCATGCCACCCAGGCCCAGGGTGCGGCGGGCCACGATCGGTTTCTGGATGGCCTGGTCTGGCTTTCAGGGACCCTAGCGAAGGGCCGACAATCAGGGGTCGTATTCCTGGACGACCTGCAGTGGGCAGACGAGGCGACCCTCGAACTCCTGGCCTATTTGCTGCGACATGGTCCGGAGCCTCCGCTGGTGCTGCTGGCTGCTTGGCGAACTGACTCCGCCTCGTATCAACCGCGGTTGCAAGAGTGGGTGGCGTTGCTTCCTCGCGGGTCGTACGGGATCACTCGGCTCGAGCGATTGAGCGAGTCGCAGGTTATCGAGCTGGTTGATCGCTCCGGGTTGGCGAGCTGGCCTGACAGCGGCCACAGACTCTTCGAAGAGACCGAAGGGCTTCCGTTGTTCGTCGCGGAATACTTGCGAGCGATCGAGGGAGGGGCAAACGAGCCGGAATGGAATCTACCGGCTTCGATCCGCCAGATCCTGGCGGAGCGGTTGGCAAGAATCACCAGTGCTAGCCACCAGCTCCTGGGAGCAGCCGCAGTTATCGGCCGCTCTTTCGAGTATGAAACGCTGCGATCGGTCAGTGGGCGGACCCCGGAGGAGACCGTTGCCGGCCTCGAAGAACTGTTGGCGACCGGTCTGATCCGTGAGTACCGCGAGGTCCGTGCGCCGTTGGGTCCATCCTATGACTTCACCCATGAGAAGCTGCGAGTCGCCGCGCTCGAAGGGACGACTCAGGCCAGGCAGCGCTTGCTCCACGGCCGGGTGGCCAAGGCGCTCAGGCGAGGAAGACCCCAGGCAGCCAGGGCGGCCCGGATTGCCCGGCATCATGAACTGGCCGGCCAGGAACAGGAAGCGGCCGAGTTCTATATGCAGGCAGGTGACCACGCGCGAGGTCTATACGCCAATGAGCAGGCGCTTGCCCACTACCGCAGCGGGGTGGCCCTGGGGCATCCCGAGCTGGGTCGGCTGCACGAAGCAATCGGAGACCTGCTGACCTTGGTCGGCGACTACAGTGGATCCGTCCAGAACTATGAGGCCGCGCTGGCCTACGCAGCAAACAGCGTGATTGGTCGCTTGGAGCACAAGCTCGGGGGTGTCTACCACCGCTGGGGGAGATGGGATCGAGCGGAATCTCACTTCGAAGCCGGCTTGCAGACCCCGGAAGGTCAACGGCCCGCGATTCTTGCCGACTGGAGCCTGAGCCTGTACCGCCGGGGGAAGCGAGAGGAAGCCCAGCGGTTGATCCAAGAGGCGTTGGCCGAAGCAGAACGAGCCGAGGACCCGCGGGCTTTGGCGCAGTGTCACAACATCTTGGGAATCTTCGCCCGGGCCCAGGGCGATCCGCAGGCGGCCCGCGATCAACTGCTTCAGAGTTTGGAATATGCAGTCTCGATCGACGATCGGAGCGCCCAGGCCGCGGCGCTTAACAATCTTGCACTTGCTTTAGCCGACACGGAGCAACTCGAACAGGCGATTGAATTGGCTCGGCAAGCAATCGAACTCAGTGAATCAGTTCGTGATCGCCACCGCTCGGCCGCCCTGCATAGCAATCTTGCCGACCTGCTGCATCGGGCGGGGGACGAGGAGCAGGCCAAGGAACATCTGCGGCAGTCCGCCGAGCTGTTCGCCGAGGTGGGGATCGAAAAAGATCAGTTTGAACCGGAAATCTGGAAACTGGTCGAGTGGTAGGCAAAAGGCGGGGGGAATGAAACCGCGTGAGTTACCGGGTCAACTGCCACTCGAAAAGTGCGCCGGCCACCCAAGTGGGGGGAGGGGAGGCATACAAATCGGTGGCGTCGGTAAAGCTTAGGCTGAGGATCTCCCCCTGCATCGGACCGCGCAGATGACGGAAAACCTGACCCGCGTCGCGCCCGTCACTCTTGGCCGACAGACAGTGCTGGTTGTATCCCCAGTGGTCTCCTTCAGCCAACAGCCGCATTCCTTCGCTGATCACCTGACCGGCGCGTTCGAGTCCGCCCTCAAGGGGGTGCAGCGATTCTTCAGGCGCGTCGCCGTATCCGATCCCATGATGGAACGGATCAACAGTCGAGACCAGCGCAGCACCTTCCGCTAGCCTGGCGAGCTCATCGATCCCAGGCAGGCGGTCGGGTTTTCCGCCGGCCAGGTAGGGATAGCGCTCGATCACCTCGGGCCCCCGAGTCCCGCGTCGCCGGGTTTCGGCTTTCCAGAAATGGCGAAAGCTGTACAAAGCGTGATCGTTGAGCCACTCGGCGCGGCCCGTGATCCCGGGGCCCTGAATG
>Ga0214472_10009353_pt1 | contig 10223 bp, 5 predicted proteins | sample RVTome_6_FD_207662 | JGI IMG/M metagenome (GOLD analysis project Ga0214472, IMG submission 207662) | Soil microbial communities from uranium-contaminated site in the Upper Colorado River Basin, Wyoming, United States - RVT140D175 | ecosystem: Environmental > Terrestrial > Soil > Contaminated >...
TATTACTAAGGCTTTATCCAGTAAACATCTCAAATCTTAATAACTTAAATCGCATACGTGCTTTAACTCTATGATAAAAAAAGTTTATTGTTTCGGGCGCAGTACCAGAAACCGCTTTCGGCGGTACTAACTCTTTTCAGTCTGAACTGACTGACCGGCCTGATTACATATGCCCTGGTTGTTTTCAGAGTTAGCAGTCAATAATCAGTTTTTGCATCAACACTGGCCTCTAATTGTCTGGTGCCTTTGCATATAAATAAGCTGGACCCAGGCCTTACGCGAGTGGGGGCGGCTGGCGCTTTATCTGAGAACCGGGCATCGGCTGGTTTTGTTCGAATGGATCATGGATAATGCGCTCATCTGGATGAGTGATATTTGTGAAAATGTCGATGCGTGGCAGTTGTATACGCTATCAGGAGTGGGATTGTGAAAACGGTTCCGGAGATCGAAAGCTATGAAGATGATGCCGAATATACCAGCTTCTGCGCTGCAGGCGTCGCTATTGTGTGCAGTGCGTGGGCATGGCACAGTCATATTTGATTTAAACAGGGAAGTAGCAGGAGGTCATGGATGAGCATTCTGGTGGTGGAAGAGAACAAGGATTCTCTCGACCTTTTGCAGCAGGCGCTGGCCGCATCCGGCTATGCTGTTGCAACTGCTAATAATGGAGTCGAAGCGCTGGCGGCCGCCAGACAGTCATTACCTGCACTAATTATTTCAGACATCCTTATGCCTGAGATGGATGGTTTTGCGTTTTGTCGCGAAGCCCGGCGTGATCCGGCTTTGCGCAGCGTCCCTTTCATTTTTTATAGCGCAAGCTATCTTGATCCCGGCGACGCAAAACTGGCGCGGAAGCTGGGTGCGGACAGGTTTGTGGTAAAGCCACAGAAAACACCCGAATTGCTGCGCATCATCGGCGAGGTCCTGGGTGCGCGTGAAAATGCTGCGCCCAGTGATGAAGCGCCGACTGAAGTTGAAGATTTTGAATTGTATCGCAATCGTCTCGCCAACAAACTGGGCAAGAAAGTCCGCGAACTGGAAATCGAGCGCAAAATATTACGCGAGCGGGAAGCGCATTTTCGTCATCTGGTAGAGACCGCGCAGGCAATCCCCTGGGAAATGCATACGCAGAAACTGGATTTTATTTATGTCGGGCCACAGGCCGTGAGCGTGCTGGGTTATCCTGCAGAGCGCTGGTACGAGCCAGGGTTCTGGGTCAGCCGCCTGCACCCCGATGACAGTGATGCAGCGCGGCGTTTTCATCAGTCCTGCGACGCGCGTGCCGGCGACCACGAAATAGAATTTCGTATGTTCGATGCTGACGACAAAACTGTCTGGATACGCAGCAGTACAAACATGAATAACGGTAATGCCGAGAGCAGCCGATGCACCGGCTTCATGTTTGATATTAGTCAGCAGAAAGAGGACGAAGAGCGGCTGGTGCGGCAGGCGAATTTTGACAACCTGACCGGCCTGCCCAATCGCGCGCTGGCGCTCGATCGCCTGGCGCAGTCGGTATTAAGGCACCGGCGCGATCAAAGCGTGTGCGCTCTGTTGTTTATCGATCTCGATCAGTTCAAGAAAATCAATGATACCCAGGGCCACGATATCGGTGATCGGTTTCTGATCCAGGCCGCCAATCGCCTGAAGTCCTGTGTGCGAGATGGTGATACCACGGCGCGTCTGGGTGGTGACGAATTTCTGGTCATACTCACAGAGCTCGAAAATGCATCGTACGCTGAGGTGGTCGCAGAAAAAATCCTGGCGGCTTTCAATCGGCCGTTTACCGTCGATGGCCATGAATATTTTATTACTGCCAGTATCGGCATCACCCTGCACCCACTCGATGGTGACGAGGCACAGACTTTGTTGCGCAACGCAGATGCGGCCATGTATCAGGCCAAACACGATGGCCGAAACACTTACCGTTTCTTTACCCAAAAAATGAATGAGCGCGCGATCAGGCGCCTCGACATGGAGCTGCAACTGCGACGCGCGCTGGAAAACGACGAGCTGGAAGTTTATTTCCATCCTTTCCATGATGTTGCTACAGGTGCCCCCGTTGGTGGCGAGGCCCTGTTACGTTGGCACAACGAAGCGCTGGGCGAAGTCAGTCCTGATGATTTCATTCCGCTTGCAGAGGATATCGGCCTGATTGTGCCGCTGGGCGAATGGCTGGCCGCGAAGGTTTGTGCACAGGCCGCACAATGGCAGCAACAGGGGCTGCCCTTACATTATCTGTCGTTTAACGTGTCGCCGCGCCAGATCAGGGATGACAACTTTGTAATAATGCTTGCCGATATGATGCAGCAGAATAGCGTATGCGCAAATGTGCTTATGCTCGAAATGACCGAGCAGCTGTTTCTGGAAGACATTCCACAGCTTGAAAGCAAACTTGCGATGTTGAAGGAGGTTGGGGTAAAGCTGGCGTTAGATGATTTTGCTATGGGCTATTCAGTACTCGGCCACCTCGGGCGTTTTGGCTTCGATGTACTCAAGATCGACCGTGATTATATGAATGGCATACCACAACGCGCCGAAGACGTAGCACTGACTTCTGCGATGATTGTGATGGCGCACAGCCTCGGGCTCAAAGTCATCGGCGAGGGCGTTGAAAATAAACAACAGCTCGATTTTTTACGCGCCCGCGATTGTGATATGGCGCAGGGTTATTATTTTGACGAGCCCTCGCGCAGCGATGATTTCGCCAGGCTGCTGGTAACTACAGTCTGAGTCGAATGGCGCTTAGTTAAGAAAATTTCATGTGTTTTTCCATCATTCCCGCATGCTTCTGGCGGGAATCCAGTTTTTTATTCACGTTCCCATAGTCAATCCTCATGCCTGTAACCATACCTGGATGATAAAAAATCTTGCACATAAGTGGTGCGCATATTGAAAACAACGGCCCCTTCTGGGGCGTGAGCCTGTATCAGAGTCAGGTGCTGAACCTATCTCATTGATAAATCATAATAAGTTTTTAGGCACGCTAATTGCTTTGTAAAACAGCAGTTGTGTATTGATGATTCACGGTGCCGCAGCGTCGCGCCACCTGTATTTGCATTGGCTCTTTGGTTCAGACACGAGCAGTGCAGCAATGCGCATTGATTAGCCAGACCGGGCATGCCAATGAAGATGTGTCCGGCAGAAACAGAAGGTAGTGAGATGAAACAACGTCTGGTAATGATCGGCAACGGTATGGCCGGTGTGCGCACCCTGGAAGAGCTACTGAAGCTCGCGCCCGATACTTATGACATCACCGTGTTTGGTGCTGAACCCTACGGTAACTATAACCGTATTATGCTGTCGCCGTTACTGGCGAAAGAAAAAGTGCTGGCAGAAATCATGCTCAATGATTTCGACTGGTATCGGGAAAACAGGATCACCCTGCATGCCGGTAAACAAATAAAACAGATTGACCGTGTGCGCCGTTGTGTCGTCGCAGAAGACGGTAGCGAAGCGCCCTACGACAGGCTCCTGGTCGCAACAGGTTCGGACCCGTTTCTGATTCCCGTGCCCGGCGCTGACCTGCCCGGGGTGATTACCTTCCGTGACATTGCCGATGTCAACGCCATGCTCGAAGCCTCACGCGAATATAAACACGCGGTGGTGATCGGTGGTGGTCTGCTCGGTCTCGAGGCCGCCAATGGCCTGATGAAACACGGCATGAAAGTGACCGTGGTGCATTTGCTCGATTCCCTGATGGAGCGCCAGCTCGACAAACCCGCTTCTGCCCTGCTGAAAAACCATCTCGAACAAAGCGGCATGCACTTTGCTATGGAAGCGCAGACCGCGGCCATTATCGGTGATGATCATGTACGCGCGGTGAAATTTGCCGATGGCAGTGAAGTCCAGGCGGACCTGGTGGTCATGGCTGTCGGCATACGGCCCAGTATTGCGCTGGCGCAACAGGCCGGCATTTATTGCGAACGCGGTATTGTGGTCAACGATACCATGCAAACATTCGATCCCACAGTGTATGCCATCGGTGAGTGTGTCCAGCATCGCGGCAATTGTTATGGACTGGTTGCGCCTTTGTTCGAACAGGCCAAAGTCTGCGCCAATCACCTTGCTGAAATAGGCACCTCGCGTTACGAAGGTTCGGTCACTTCGACCAAACTGAAAGTCACCGGCATAGACCTGTTTTCTGCGGGCGATTACAACGAAGCTGAAGGTGATGAAGCCATCGTCTTGCAGGATACCGCCAGTGGTACCTACAAAAAACTGGTGATCCGTGACAACAAAATAAAGGGCGCGGTGCTGTTCGGTGACACCATGGACGGCAGCTGGTATTTCAGCCTGATGCGCGAAGGTACCAATATCGCCGATTTCCGCAAAACCATTTTGTTCGGCCAGCACGATGTCGGCGATGCCGGGCACGGCACAGTAGAGCGCGTGATGTCCTTGCCGGACAGCGCAGAAATCTGTGGCTGTAATGGCGTTTGCAAGGGCGACATTATATCTGCCATCAGCAAACAGGGCCTGTTTACATTAGAAGATGTCCGCGCTCACACCAAGGCGTCTTCATCCTGTGGTTCCTGCACCGGCCTGGTGGAATCGATCCTGGCTTCGACCGTTGGCCAGGGCTACTCGGCCGCGCCGAACAAAAAACCCATGTGTACCTGTACCGACTTTAGCCACGACGAAGTTATTACTGCGATCAAGGAACAGAAACTAAAAACACAGCCGGCTGTGCGAGATCTGCTCAAATGGAAAACGGCTGACGGTTGCGCTTCGTGTCGGCCAGCGCTGAATTATTATTTACTGGCGAACTGGCCAGGAGAATACGAGGACGACAGCCAGTCGCGCTTTATCAATGAACGCGCGCACGGCAACATCCAGAAGGACGGCAGCTACTCGGTGGTGCCGCGCATGTTCGGTGGTTTGTGCACACCAAAAGATCTGCGCGCAATCGCCGATGTCTGCGACAAGTTCCAGGTGCCAGAAATGAAAGTCACTGGCGGCCAGCGCATCGACCTGTTTGGTATCAAAAAAGAAGACCTGCCTGCGGTGTGGAAAGATTTATCAACGGCTGGTTTTGTTTCCGGTCACGCCTATGGCAAGGCCATGCGCACGGTCAAGACCTGCGCCGGGAAAACCTGGTGTCGTTTCGGCACACAAAATTCTACCGGCCTGGGCGTGCAGCTCGAAGAGCTGACCTGGGGATCATGGATGCCGCACAAGTTCAAACTGGCTGTTTCAGGTTGCCCGCGCAACTGCGCTGAAGCCACGATCAAAGATTTTGGCGTGGTCTGTGTGGATTCAGGTTATGAATTACACATTGGTGGTAATGGCGGTATCAAGGTACGGGTGACGGATCTATTGTGCAAGGTCGCAACCGAAGCGGAAGTGCTGGAGTACTGCGGTGCGTTCGTACAGAAATATCGCGAGGACGCACATTATTTAGAGCGTACCGCGCCCTGGGTAGAACGTGTCGGTCTGTCCAGCATCAAGGCCGCGGTGGTCGATGATGACGTACAGCGCAATACCTTATATGAGCGCTTCAAATACAGCCAGCAGTTTGCCCAGATCGATCCGTGGAAAGCGCGCGCTGAAGGTGAAGCCGCGTATGAATTCATGCCACTAAGAATCGCAGGATAAAAATATGAGTCACTGGATAAAAATAGTCGCGCTGGAAGAGATTCCTAAACTGGGTTCGCGCGTGATTAAAACCGATAGTGTGAATATCGCCGTGTTTCGTACCAGCGACGATAAAGTGTTCGCCATGAAAGATGAGTGCCCGCACAAAAAAGGGCCGCTGTCACAGGGCATCGTGCACGGAAGTTCGGTGACCTGCCCATTGCACAACTGGAAAATCGACCTCGCCAGTGGTGAAGCGCTGGGCCCGGACCAGGGCTGTACCAACATCTACCCGGTAAAAGTCGAGAATGGCATGGTCTATCTCAGCCTCGCCGTGGCCGTTGCTGCTTAATTCATAGTTTGCTGGATACGTTTTCCAATGCTGTTTGGCCGTAAACACAAGAACCCGATCAAGATTGCCGACAAGGGCATAGCCGAGTGGAAGTATGCCACTTGCGGCTATTGCTCCACCGGCTGTTCGATCGAGCTGGGCATCAATGAGGCTGGTGAAGCGGTGGCATCACGCGGTGTTGCCGATGCCGATGTCAATCGTGGCAAGCTTTGTATCAAAGGTATATTCGAGCACGAGCTGTTTCGCAAAACCGCAGGCCGGGGTGCGATGCCTTTGCTGCGTGAGCGCTATGCGGATCCGTTCGAACCAACGAGCTGGGACCGGGCGCTGGACCACACCGCAGAGCAAATAAAACGTATTCAGGCTGAGCACGGTCGCGATGCATTTGCCATCGTATCAACCGGTCAGATCATGACCGAAGAGTTCTACACTCTGGGCAAGCTCGCGCGTGCTGTTATCGGCACCAATAATTATGATGGCAATACCACATTGTGCATGGCCTCAGCGGTATCGGGCTACAAGCGCTCGTTTGGTTCTGATGGCCCGCCCGGTTGTTACGAAGATTTTGAACACACCAACTGTTTGCTCGCAATCGGTTCCAATCTGCCGGAACAACACCCGATCATTTACTGGCGCCTGACCCAGGCACTGGAACAGCGCGATCTCGAAGGCCGCGCCCGGTTTCCGATTATCGTTGTCGATCCGCGCGTCACCATGTTCGCGCAGATGGCCGATATCCATCTGGCGATTACCCCGGGCACCGACCTGGTGCTGCTCAATGCGCTGGCGAAAGTCATTCTCGATGAAGGCCTGGCAGACCAGCAATATATCAGGCAGCATACCGAAGGCTACGAAGATTTTAGTGCCCTGCTCGAAGACTACGCCCCAGAGGCGGCGGAAAAAATCTGCGGCATAGATGCCGAAACTATTCGCCGTGTCGCACGACTTTACGCCAGCGCAGATGCGGCGATGACCATCTGGACCATGGGTATCAATCAAAGCACTCACGGTTCCGACGGCGTAGTCGCCATCAATAATCTGAATTTAATCACCGGCAATATTGGCAAACCCGGCGGCACCTCGCTGTCGATCACCGGCCAGTGCAATGCCATGGGTACGCGCGAATGGTCTTCGTGTTCGGGCCTGCCGGGTTATCGCTACCTGGAAAACCCGGATGACCGTAAAGAGATCGCCGATTACTGGGGCGTGGAAGAGACTTTTCTGCCGGAAAAACGCGGCATGTTTATGACCGATATCCTGCCCGCGATCAAAACCGGGCAGATCAAGGGCCTGTGGTTGATCGCCACCAATCCGATGACATCGATGGCCGATACTGCGCTGATGCGCGAGTTGCTTTCCAGTCTGGAATTTCTTGTTGTTCAGGACGCGTATGCCGATGTTGAAACCAACCAGTACTCCCACGTGTTTTTACCGGCCGCTGTCTGGGCAGAAAAAGAAGGCTGCTTCACCAATACCGAACGCCGGGTCAATCTGATTCGCAATGCATGTAAACCTTATGCCGAGTCAAAACCGGACCTAGAGATTTTCAATCTGCTGGCAAAACGTTTTGCTCAGGGCGCAAAAATACATTTCCCGGAAACTGCGGAAGGTGTGTTCGACGAATTAAAGCATTTGTCGAAAGGCCGCATGCTGGATTATTCCGGCATGAGCTACGACAAGATCGAACAAAATCGCGGCCTGCAATGGCCATGTAATGAAGACACTGCACCCGAAGGCTCGCAGCGTTTATACAGCGACGGCGGGTTTCAGACTGCCAGTGGCAAAGCAAAATTGATCCCGCTGCCGTTTATCAATGATAATGAATGCCCCGATGATGAATATCCGTTCTGGTTGAACACAGGTCGCGTCGTTGAACATTTTCATACCCGTACGCGCACCGGCAAGGTGGGCAATGGTAACAAGTTCAGTCCGACGCCTTACATGGAAATCAATCCCACATCCGCATTCAGGCTCGGTATCGAACACGGCAGCTATGCCAGAGTGGTGTCGCGGCGGGGTGATGCCATTGTCATGGTGCAGTGCACCGAACGGGTCGCGCCCGATGCGGTGTTCATACCGTTTCACTACCACGAATGTGTCAACCGCGTTTCGCTGGGCCTGCTCGACCCGCATTCCAGGCAACCGGCTTACAAGCAGGCAGCAGTAAAAATCGAAACCATCGCCGACCAGCGTGCTGCGGCAAAAGTGAATCTGGATGCGCGTGCTTACTGATTCAAAAAATTTGCCGCAGAGGCACAGAGCACGCAGAGAAATAGTGATGTTAGTGTCCAGCTTAATAGTTATGCACAAGAGTTCAAACAAAACAATGTGTTACATAATAACACTCCTTGTTCTCTGTGCCTCTGAGGCAAATAAACATGTTTAAATACTCGCGCCCCAAAGAACAGGCTTATGCTTTCGTGCCGGACGTCGCCAGCCCGGAAGTGAACCGCTACGGCAAGCGCATAGAAACCATCGCCAAAGACGATCCGCTGCGCGATCGCTCGCTGAACATCAACGGCGATGCCGGTATTGGTGAAAACCCGAACCGCTACAAACAGCACGGTTTTTATTTTACCGCGGACAATTGCATTGCCTGTCACGCCTGCGAGGCTGCCTGCTCTGAAAAAAATGATTTGCCTGCGCACATTGCCTTTCGTGCGGTCGGTTACATCGAGGGGGGGCTTTATCCGGAATATAAACGCCTGAATATTTCCATGGCCTGTAATCACTGCGATGACCCCGTTTGTCTCAAAGGCTGTCCGACCCGGGCGTATACCAAGTTTGCTGAATACGGCGCAGTCCTGCAGGATCCTGATATATGCTTTGGTTGTGGTTACTGCACCTGGGTATGTCCGTACAATGCGCCGCAGCTCGATACCAGTGCCGGCCATGTATCAAAATGCAATATGTGTGTCGATCGCCTCGAAGTCGGACTCAAGCCCGCCTGTGTTGCCGCCTGTCTTGCCGGTGCGCTGGATTTTGGCGTGATCGAAACCCGGCCGCAAAATCGCGACGGGCTGGAAACCCGGATACCCGGTTTTCCGTCACCGGAGATCAGCCATCCGAATATCCGCTTTCAGCAGAAAAATGTGTTGCCGCAGGAAATGCAAAGGCCCGATGGTATGCCGATAAAATATCAGCGCGATGTCAAAGGCGGGTACCAGCCAGGTGTTAACCACGGGCGTGACAAAAACGAAAAAAGCTGGAACCTGAAAAAACTCAGCACACGCGAAAACCCGCTGGTGGTGTTTACCCTGATATCGCAGGCGGTGATCGGTGCTTTTATACTATTATTTCTCGGCCCGAAGCTGGGCATCGAGACCCTGGCACCCGACTCTTATCCACTGGCCTGGCCGCTGACCCTGTTTGCCCTGATCGGGGTTCAGACCCTGGCGCTGGTGTTGTCGACCTTGCACCTGGGTAAACCGCACAGATTTTATCGCGCGTTTAATAATTTGCGTTACTCACCAGTCAGCCGTGAAGTCGCGGGCATAGCAGTGTTTTATAATTTTCTCGGTGCGTATGCAGTGCTCACCGGCCTGCCCGCCTTGCTGCAATGGTTGCCACCAGGTGTGACTTCGTTGCTTGCTGAATTCACGGGCTGGGGCGCGTTGCTTTCCGGGATCGCAGCGATTTATTTCATGCACCGTATTTACCGGATACCGGCACGGCCCTTCTGGAACCACTGGCAGGTGCTGACATCTTTTTATGGAAGCATGCTGATGCTCGGCGGTGTGTTTGTATTAATCGTGTCGGTCAGTGTTGCCAGCTACTCGGGCATAGCCTGGACAGAAACGGCAGCAGCGATCGGTATTATTATTGTCAGCGGCCTGCTCCTGGAAATCGTCGGTCTGTACTATCACGCACGTGATCTGATCAGAGACGGTGGCGAAGGTGCAGCAGCGCACTACGAACTGAATACCCGCTTTGGTAAAACATACTGGTTGCGCAACACCGGCCTCGTCGTGTCACTGTGTGCAACGCTGCTGCTGACGACTCTCAATCCTGGCGGCGATCCAGGCCTGTTCGCCTGGCTAATAGTGGTGAGCATGATTATATTCACCGCTGTCATAGGACGCGCCCTGTTTTATGCGCTGGTAATACCCACCACCATGCCGGGTGCATTTTTCTGGCGCAACAAACGCTTTGAAGAACATGCACGCGAAGTCGGCCTGGCAAATATGCCGCAGGTGGGGGTTCTTCCCGACACACATTAAGTACTTTCATACACACTGGATGTTTTTGTCAGGGTCTGGAAACCATCATGCAAACGTATTCCTCAAAACGCCTG
>Ga0214472_10009354_pt1 | contig 10223 bp, 13 predicted proteins | sample RVTome_6_FD_207662 | JGI IMG/M metagenome (GOLD analysis project Ga0214472, IMG submission 207662) | Soil microbial communities from uranium-contaminated site in the Upper Colorado River Basin, Wyoming, United States - RVT140D175 | ecosystem: Environmental > Terrestrial > Soil > Contaminated >...
TTGAGGTTTAATCTTCTTGACCGCTTCAAATACGGGTCCGGTATCTCCCTCTCCAGTTTTGCTTATCGGTGTATCTATCGCTATCCAACAAACCTCACATTCTTCTAAGGAAGTAATTTCATGGCCAATCCTTTCCATACAATAAGAGAAAGACTGCGCCATATGTTCTGTCCCGACAATTGCAATTCTCATTTATGTTTCACAATTAACAACCTGTCATCATATCTTTTGCCACATTCAACTGTATTTGTGGAATATTTCTTGCTTATCGGCTCCACAATACTAAGATCAGCCACATCTTCAATCACATAAACACATTCTTTTTTTAAGCCCGGAAGGATTGAGAGGCAAGTAAACACTTGGTCTTCCGGCTTATGGCTACCATCGTCAACCACAAGGTCTATGTCCAACCCAATAACAGTAAAAAGGCCGATTAAGTCTTCCCTTGATGTTTGGTCACACCAAAATACTTCAATCCTTTCTTCCTGAAAAATCCTCTTTCTATCAATCTCAGCTCCATATATCATTGCACTAGGAAAGAAATCTCTAAACATTCTTAGTCCCGCACCTTCACCTGCTCCTATTTCGAGAACTTTTTTAACCCTTCGTCTTTTGGCCTTGTTTTTAAACATATCGTAATAAACAGGCGTGTAATGATGCTTACCCCACTTATCTGTTTTATATTTAACGGCTAGTTTGCTTAGCTGGTCCATCCCATCTCCTTTATTTGTTCTTTCCAATCAATAGGCCAACTCGGCATACCTGGAAATTTCTCGTCTATAAACCATTCGAATTTATGAACCATGCCCGGCTCTCTATTGTTTAACCAATGGTCTGCACTCCAACTGGAAGCTTCCACTGTACCCCCCGGAAACCTATAAAATCTTCCATATCTACTTCCCTTATGAAGGTGTGCGTACCAAGTTTTTTTGTTTACTTTCAAAGATCCCCCACCTAGCCAAGTCTTAAAGCCTATCTCTTGGCTCTCTTGTGCGAATTGTCCATAACCTTCTTCACTTAGTCCCTTTAAATGATTATCAAACCAATCTTTGGTCATGAAATAGCATGAACCCTGCATTGAGGGTGTATCGTCTATCTCCTCAGACCGATCACGCTTCCACGGTACACCGTGCATACCATCATCGTGGTCTTTTCCTTTGCGAGGGAAATCAATATACATGTAATCAATCGGATATTTATTATCAGTACGTTCCTCAATCTTCCATTCTTCCGCATTGAGGGCATACCGCCGGGGAATCTGCACCCAATTGTCTTGGTGGCTTTCGATTAGTATCTTGTCAAAGCCTTGTCCAAAAGCGCAGTGGTCATCTGTTTTTAGAATATATTTGCCCTTTGCCATGGCCACGCTCGTATTTATACCTTGTCTAAGCCCTCTTGGAGTGGGTGGATGGATATAATGCACCCTGGCATCACTGGAGAGCTTCTCAGGCCAATTCTCGTCGACGTGGACTATCACCTCAATATTTGTTTCAGCGTGCCTTAGAACGTCATCTATCGTGTTACTTGTAAAAGGTGAATTGCGGTTAGGAATACAAACCGATAAATCAATTTGTTTTTGCATCTATTACTTCAATCCAATCTTCCGCATCGACCATATCGCCCTCCGAAACCAGCCAGGTATGAAATACACCTTTAATGTAAATAGTTAACCATTCGCCTTTTAAGAAACAATAGTCTTCATTTGCCCATGAAATTCTGGTTACTTTCTTTCCTTTAATTACCTCACGCATAGCATCAGGAAAGGACATCGTGATAGATTTTCCTTGTTTACGGGGTATTGGGGTTAGTGTTTGTGCTGCGTTATCCATTTTCTTCACCCCGCTTTGATTGTGAAGCCCTTGCGCTTCTGGCAAGTTTAACTTCTTCCTGCCTTATTCTATGAATATATTGCGCAATTGCCCAACGGATTTCCTCGCTTAACGTCCCCTGTCGGGATTTTAAAAACTCAAAATGGTCATCGGAGATAAATAAGTTTATACGCTTCATACGCAAAGCTTACTCAACGAAATTATCGGAAGTCAATGGGGGGAATTAAGGTGTTTCGGAATAAATAACTGTTAAATCCGGGGCCGTACCTGTTGCAGTTCGTATATTTATTCCTTCATACATAATAATTCCGTAATCTAACCTTATTGTTGCCCCGGTAGTATCAATAGTAGCTTTCAATTTCTCAGGCGTTTCTTCTCCATCCACATCATCGTATATCTTTGCGGTATTTGAAGATGCTCCTTTAGTATTTATAACAATCGCAATTAAGACAAACTTACCGGAAATACTGGTAAGGCCATTAGTTGTTATGTTTTTTGATTTATTGGCCGAAGCCTCTTGTGGATTCATAGTTTATGGGAATGAAATACTTGCACTTGGCGATGCACTGGCAGATGGCGAAAGTGATCCAGATGGGCTGAGTGATGCGCTGGATGACTTGGATTCGCTTCCTGATGGTGAAGCACTTCCTGATGGGCTAAGCGATGCAGAGACACTAGGCGATTGGCTGGCAGAAGGACTCCTCGAAGCCGATGGGCTTTGGGACTTTGATTCAGAAGCTGACGGACTAAGCGAAGCTGATGCACTAGCCGAACCTGACGCCGACGGACTAAGCGATCCTGATGGCGAAGCCGATTTGCTGGCACTCTTAGATCCAGACGCTGATCCACTAGCACTACCAGAAGCTGAAGGGCTTAGTGATTTAGACGCACTTGCACTTCCTGACGCAGATGGGCTAAGCGACTTACTGGCACTCTTACTGGCCGAGGCAGAACCTGAGGCAGATGGAGAGAGAGACTTACTGCCCGATGCTGAAGGCGAAGCCGATTTGCTGGCCGACGCAGAGGCTGATGGGCTTTCAGATGCTGATCCTGATGCTATCTCAGTCTCCATTGGCTGATTCCATATGGCATAAGTATTATCTCCAGTATTTACATAGACATTGTTACCGTTTTTATCAAGGTCATAGAATACCGCACCGTGCTTAAACCCTGAATCACCATCTGTCGGGGTATTTCCTTCCGCTTCTAAAATATCATCAGTTGAAAGATGTCCGGCACTTGTAGAACCTTGAACTAACTCGGTATCCCATCTCAAAACCCTATTCGTTCTATAAGGAGCAAGGGCTGTTAAGAAGTCAGCTTCCGTAGTAGATCGGTTTCCACTAGAAATAGCCTCGATCCTTGCGAGTTCCGCTTGGTCTTGTAATGATAAATCTTCTTTTAGTAAAAACTTAGCCATATTTTATTTTCTCTCCCAATAAAAAAGGGAGCTTAAGTGGGATTTCGGGAGAGAACCCGTTTCCCAAGCTCCCAAGTAACTATCTACTTTTTACTTTTTAAAACTTCCAATAACCTTCTGCCGCTTGGTGTCTGTTAATATCTTTTACTTTGGCACCATATACGAATAAGTCTTTGTAGGCTGTTCCGAAGTCTCCAATAAGATCCTCTTCCATTCTGGCGTCCAAGACCTTCTCTGCAAAGGTCATCCAGTTTGGGTGACCAGCAAGGACTCTGTATCCATCTGTGTTGTCTCCAGCGAGCCTATTGCTCATAAAGAGCTTAAAGCCCTGCAACATACCCATAAATCCTTTTTTAACTAAATCCTGGTATGCTTCGTCTACATGAAGGACTACTCCAGTTCCCTGCGTCAAAATGGTGAAGAACTCAGGAGGAGCAACTAAAAATCTGTTAGTATCCGGAACTGCTGAAAACCCGTTCTTCTCGGCTAGATTAAGTACTTGTGCGAGTGTTGCGACTTTATTTAGAATGTTTGCTGCCGTAATTGTAAGTACAGTAGCAGCTTGAATTGTATATGCTGTTCCACCCGCAATTGCTCCACCAGTGTAGGCTGTTGCTGTGTCATCAAGATCATCTTCAATAGTAATTGAGGTTGTGCTTGTAAAAGTTTTAATTCTGTACCAAGTTGTATGCCCGGTTGCTTTAAACCCTCTACCAACCATTGCTGCGGTAAATGTCGTTCCGTTTCCTGTTACAAGACCTGTGGTTACATCAACTGTAACGTCTCCTGTCGTGTAATCGGTTCCAACCATATTTCCTGCACCAACGTCTGTATAAAGGTCAAAAACAAACTCATCCATATTCTTTGATCTTTCATTACCAACTTGGGTAACGATATAAGGATGTGGATTCTTGATGTAGGAAAGCCACTTTGCGAGTGTTTTTTCCTTCCAGTAGAAGGACTTTTGCTCGGTAATGTCGAGTTGACCGTTGTTTTCTGTTAAGGAATCTGCTGTGAGGGCTGCGTCTGCGTAAGTTTTCTCTGAAAGCTTGCCGAAGTCTAAAATGTTAAGAAGTGAACCTACACCGTTAATTTCACCTTCGTAGTTTCTGTTGACAATAGTATCAAGCAAGTTGTTGTCATACACAAACTGCATGACCTTTGAGGAAAAACCTTCTGCTAATTTTGTTCCGTATGCTGACATTTAGTAAAGTTGTAGATTTACTTTACCGTCCCTCTATAGGGGTTTGGAGAATCTATTTGTAACTATATAGAGAGACCTTATTTGTTGTCAAGTACTAAAATACTAAAGATTACTTTCTATCTTTCCAGCAAGCAATTTCTCCTTATATAGAGAGTAGTTTGTCTCTCTTAATATTCTTGCTTCTTCCAAGGTTATTTTGTCAGACTTTGGTGTTGGCTTGTCATTTGGTCCGCCACTTCCATTTTCAAACATTCTTCCCTTGTTGGGTTGTTTACTTGCGGAGTGATTGTGCAAAAAGGCCGGGATAAGTACATTAAATGGCACACTATTATTGGTCTCTTGTGTAGCAAACTCCTTAAACTCTTCGGTCTTACCTTCTAGGTCTGGGTTGTCTATTAAGGTCTTGGGGTTATCTACAAAGCTTTCTACTGACTCGTTCCATTTCTCTATCTTGGTAGCTTGCTCCTTTGCCTCAGATATAGTCTTTCTCCAATTCCTGCTGATAACAGTTTCTTTGGCAAGTGTCCTTTCTACATCACTCATTAGGTCCCAGTCATGAAACTCCTTTACCAGTTCTTCTTCTGTGGGATCCGGGACTTCTTCAGCATCGGCTAAGGCCCTATTGATAACTCTGTTCTTAGCATATAACTTTTGGGCTTCGCGGGACGACTGAGAAAATTTCTTTTTATAGAGTTCTTTGGATGGCTCTACAGACGGTTCTGCTTCAGGTTCGCTGGGAGCTGGTTCAGACGGAGCAGGTTCACTAGGTACAGGTTCTGATGGGGCTGGCTCACTTGGTGCGGGTTCGGAAGGAGTATCGTCTGGTGGAATTTGCTGTCTGCCTTTCAATTCTTCGGCAGCCTTAATAGCTTCTTCCTCTTTAGCTTTTAATTCTTCCTTAGTTGGCTTGTTTGGTGTTGGCATTTTTCTTTACCGTCTCCTTTTGGGAGGTTTGGACCTTAACCTTTGGATTAAGTACGCTGTCGTATTCTTCTACTTGTGCCGCCTTAAGATAAGACACTCTTGCTCTTAAAAAGACTATTTCGTTATGATTGAGTGTTTCTGGGTCTTTTGCAAGGATTTTGTTTAGATACTCCTGGGACTTGGGATCCATATATTCAGCTTAGAGTACGAAACTAATTTTTGTCAAGCCTTCCTTCTTTTTGGCCTTAATCCCAATTTTGGCTTCCTTGCTTTTGCGGCAGCTCTATAACCTGCCTTGGTATAAGGGAAATGTCTTCTCCCAACTTTCGGCATATCAAATCACCTTCTTTCCGACAATACTTGACACTGCGTTCTCCATCTGTTGCTTGGCCCTTTCAGGTGTACTTAAGAAAGCATCCAATAACATATAGTTTCTGAGCCTTGCTTTTAAGAATAAGTCCTGTTTGGAATTTAAGTTGCTTTTTGTAAGTTCTTGCTCAACGGCTTCTTTCATTGAAGTAATGTACTCTTTTATCTTTTCAATACTTAAAGCACCTTTTTGAAGCGCCTCCATCCACACATTGAGAGTTTCCTTCTCCGAAGGATTCAAGTCCTCGTATTTAAGTCCTGCTTTCTCTAATATCTGATCCAACATTATTGTATAAGTGTAGGCGGTTGCTGTTGTGGTTGCTGAGGCATACCGGGCTGTGGTTGCCCTGGCATACCGACTCCAAGCATTGGGTTTAGCATCTTCTGCTCTTCAAACTCCATTATCTCTGTTACTTCATCCGGGGTCAAGTCGGCAAACTCAGCTAGTTTTCTCTTGTAAATGTCTAAGACTTTGGGGTTGTCAAACATCTCCATCTTTAATAGTTGAAGTTTTTGAAGTGAGTCGGTGTCATTTGCTTTCTTTTCATCCTGGCTCCAGACTTTAACTCTATACCCTGCCTCGGTCATCCAATCTTTAGGAGATATCTCTCTTTCAAAGATATTGCTTGTGTTTCTTCCTTCTTTGTATATCTTAACTGCATCAAGTTGATCGTGTGCCGCCTCAACCAATTTTAAGAACTTTGTAGCTCTTTGCTTCCAGGCGTCTGTATAGAACTTACTCATGCCTTGTGTCCTGGCCTTAGCCTCTCCTTGGGCCAACTGAACCTCACCTAGCGTGACTTGCCTCTCGGTTTGAACTCCCTGCTGGGTTGCTGTAGCCCCCGTAGCTTTCTCGGTCATTTCAGTCACGTATGCTATCTCATCTAAGGACTCTGAAAGGTCGGGAATATCCACCTTTTGAAGTACCTCGGAAGGTTTACCCGGAATAGGATACCAGCCCCAAGGAACAGGATTGAATGTAGAAGGCATAAATCCCTCGGCTTTAAGAGAGGAATCGTAATAGTGCATTCCGAAGTTTCGAAGTGTTCTATTCTCAACCAATTGTGAGAACCAAGAGTTAAGAACCTTATTAGGTACTCTTACAATATCCGCTATCCCATCAGTCCAAAAGTCTTGTTTATCTATGTCATCTCCCCAAGTGTTGTATCGGTAGTGGTTTCTCCAGTAATGATCAGAGGTTGTTCCAATTATCTCCTCTTGAGGTTTCTTCATTAAGATTGTTTGGTCTTCCGCCTCGACATATACAAATATCTGGTCAGGCAACTCCTTACCTCCATACTTCTCGCCCTCTCTGAATACATAGTGGATAGTCAGCTCAACATAGGTTTCACCCAATACAGGGTCTTCAATGTCGGTTACCCCCATATCAGCCATTTTCTTATTCTTTTCTTGTAGTGTGTTTTCGTTATCTTTCGCCTTGATTATACCTAGTTGAGACTTAAAGTAGTCCTCCAACTTCTTTACTTCCTCTTTGTTATAATCGGGGTTTCTCTTTAAACTACTGAGGGGTACAAATATATGGGTGTGAATTAAAAACCTTGACGAATCTATGTTGTAAGGGTTCATGAACCTATCAACTAAAATGTCTTCCGGATCTTCTATGTCGAATCTAATCGCCCCGTCCTCTACCTGCCATGAATCAAAAGACCTACCGTAGAAAAAGTCCTGCTTTTTGTCTACAATATCCTGGATTTCAGCATTGTTTTGCTCAAGAGTCCATTTCCAATACTCATTCTGGAACACCTCAGCCTCCTTATCATTGTCTAGGTTCTCAAATACTATTACAGGCATATCGTCCACATCTTTGAGTATTGTTCTAAGGGTTGTCTTCATCAGGGGAAGGTTGACGCTTTGGCGTTGTGTCAGCCGATTAATAGTAACGTGGTCTCTATATAGCTCGTAGTTCTCTCTCCAAGGTTCCTCACGTCTTTCCCTGTAGTTAAATCCTGCTTCCTTGTTATTCACAAGCATCTGAAGCTCTAGGTTATCAAGTATAATTTTCTCGGCCATACTTAAAGATTAAACTACCACTTTAGTTAAAGGCAAGGGTTAACCCAATCCGGGAATATAAGGCTTAACACCACCCACGTCATCACTTTGTATCTCGTAATGAACTGGTTTAAGACTCTCCATTCCATATCTAACCGCATCCATCGCATGATTTAGAAAGTCCTGCGGCTCGTTTATTATTTTCCCGTCCGGATCGGTAAGCCAAAGATAGTTTCGATACTCCTTCCAGATGTTTATACTTCTTTTAGTGACATAGATTGTTTGGTCTTGAACATACTGAATGCCTTGCAAGACGCTCCCTTGGCCCTTCTGTGAAGGCAGAATAGATATTCCGTAACTCTTTATCTCGTCAATACTTTTCGGTTCGGCAGAGTCTGCAATTACCAAGGCGTCTTGAGTCTGGTTGATAGCATCGGCTATATCTTTATTGCTCATGCCTTTTCTATACAGAAGCTCGTCTAAAATAAAGGAGTTATTCCAGACATAAATATCTACTAAGGCGGTGTGATCATTCGAATATCCAAAGTCTAGTCCTTTGCGTTTAAGTCTGGCTTCATCCGGTATATCGTCAACTGCATTCCATCCTTTATATATTCTTCCCTCCGCCTCACCCAAAAGCCCCTCACCATAAACCCTCCACCAATTCTTATTAGCCCTCCTTGCTTCTATCGCACCCACAATAAGGGGGTCAAGGGCCTCGTTGTCCCGATATGTCAAGGTAATAAAATCGCAATCCATCTTTCCGATTATCTCCTCATAGACCCAAAATTCGCTTACAGGATTATAGTCCAACCAAATAATTTTCTTGGTGCGGACTTCTAACTGTGTATAAGTTTCGTAATTGATATTGTTGCCTTCATTGATAAATAGTACATCACGTCTCGGCCCCCGGACCTTCCCCGGTTGGTCGGCTGAGAAGAACTCTATAATGCTTTTGGTTTCAAAGGTGTAAATACAGTCGGTCTTATTCCAGCTCTCTGGTTTAAAGTATTGATGCGCCTCCATTATTGAAAGGAAATCACGGATACCACCTCTTTTTAAGTGGGGGAAAGTTTCCGAAACCACGCTTACCCTCTCATTATCATGTGTTTGGGCGTAATGAATAAGCAAAAGAAGAATAGAGATAGTCTTACTAGCCCCAGTACCGCCACAGACTATTCTAACCCTCTTTGTCAGACCCTGGAGTTTGCGGGTCGCTGTCGTTTGGATGTAAAGCATTTCCTAAAATTGGTATTGGTTTTCCGCCGGAGGTGATATCGCTCTTCTCAATCGGAGATACTCCAAGCATTTTCAGTTTACTCTCCCACATTTTCCAATCTCTAACCCCGGACTTTTCCATTCTCTCAAGGGCTATTTCAACTCCATCCTTTATTGCCTTTTGTGCAAGAGGATGTTTCTTCCATTCCATTATTGTGCTTTTATCTATACCCAGGGCTTGTGCTATTTGCACCCAATGGGCAACAGCCGGGCCTTTGATAAGTTCTATAAAAGCTTCAAATTCTTCCCTTTTATAGGGATTAGTTGGTTTTTCTTCCGTCTTTTCGGTCATAGCTAAATTGTGCCTAAACTAAGAGGTCTGATATGTAGTCAAACTTTCCAGACCCCCTTTAAAATCGACTTGGTGAGACCGTTCTTTCATATTTTCCTCAACTGAACATAAAAAGTCTTGTTACTGATTATTTCGCCTCGTCTTATATATCCTAATTTTAACAGACCATTCAAGGCATTGACAACAGTTGATACTTTCCTTCCTCTTCTTTTCATTTCTTCTATTATTTCTTTTTGGGGAATAGGAGTCTTTTCGGTACTCACCCAATAACTTATAAATTTAACGATAGTTTGTTGGATCTCGGTTATATCGTATAAATTTGTATATAGAGTTTTCACTTTTCTCGATTTAGGCGGGCATCCTTTACATTATATAACTAGTCCCAACTTAGGCCGAACTCCATCTTAGTTTGTGGCTTGGGTGCTTGAGTGATGGGCGTTTCTACTTTAAGTTCTTTTGGCTTACCCATTAATTGTTCTTCAGTAAGCTCAAGGCCCGTAAGCTGGGCCCAGTGGTCGCTGAAGTCAAAAGGTGATTTTTCTTTCATTTCTTGTTGAGCTTGTCTAGCCTCACTTTACCAAATAAGGTAATTGCCTCACCATAAAAGTATTTGGCCGCTTCCCTAGCTCTTTTTTGAATTATCTTTTCTATCTTCTTTGTCTTCATTTGAGCTTGTCTAAAAGTTTTTTAATATATTTTATTTTAACTATTGTTCCATAAGTTGGGTCGCCAAAACTGTAGCTAATCGCTTCCTTCAGGGTTTCTTCTCTTTGGGCTTTAAGGGCGGTTTCTATAAAGTATTGTAAGCTTATAACATAACCACTAAAGGGTTTGAAAAACTTCTTGCCCTGAATTTCAACGACCTTTCCGTTTTTTAATTCCATCCTCCACTCTTTT
>Ga0214472_10009356_pt1 | contig 10220 bp, 10 predicted proteins | sample RVTome_6_FD_207662 | JGI IMG/M metagenome (GOLD analysis project Ga0214472, IMG submission 207662) | Soil microbial communities from uranium-contaminated site in the Upper Colorado River Basin, Wyoming, United States - RVT140D175 | ecosystem: Environmental > Terrestrial > Soil > Contaminated >...
GGGACAAGCTGCTTGACATCGCCGCGAAGACGCCGGTGACGCGGACGCTGTCAGCCGGCGTGCAGATTATGACCACGCGCGCCGTGGCCGCCTGAGCCCATGCGCAAGATCATGGCTGTGCACGACACCCATCCGCCCCATTGGGTCGGCGATGGATTTCCCGTACGGTCCGTCTTCACCTACGACGGACTGGGCCGCGAGCAACTGAGTCCGTTCCTGCTGCTCGATTATGCCGCGCCGACCAGGTTCGAGCCCGCAACCCGGCGCCGCGGCGTGGGCGAACACCCACATCGTGGCTTCGAGACCGTCACCATCGTCTATCAGGGCGAGCTGGAACATCGCGATTCGGCCGGCAACGGCGGACGCATCGGCCCGGGCGACGTTCAGTGGATGACGGCTGCTGCCGGGATCATCCACGAGGAATTCCACTCGGAGCGCTTCACGCGCGAGGGCGGGATGATGGAAATGATGCAGCTCTGGGTCAACCTGCCGGCCAAGGACAAGGTGGCACCACCGCGCTACCAGACGCTGCTGGCACGCGACATTCCCTCGGTGCCGCTCGCCGATGGCGCGGGCCAGCTGCGCGTGATTGCCGGCGAATTCAGCGGGCACCAGGGCCCGGCAAAGACCTTCACGCCGATCGACGTCTGGGACCTGAAGCTGAAGGCCGGCTCGACCACGACCCTCGCAACGCCGGAGGGACACACGATCGCGATCGTGAACATGCGTGGGCGCATCGCCATCAATGGAACGCGGCTGGTCACCGAATCTCAGATTGCCGTGCTCAATCGCACCGGCGGCGAATTCGCGATCAGCCCGGAAACCGACGCCGCGCTGCTGTTGCTGAGCGGGGCGCCAATACCCGAGCCGGTGGTCGGCTACGGCCCCTTCGTCATGACGAGCCAGGGCGAGATCGCCCAGGCGATGCGCGATTACCAGACCGGACGCTTCGGCCGCCTGCCCGACAGCCGGTGAGACGGGCAGCCGGCAGGGCCATGCCTTCCTCTTCACTCCCCTTGCTGCGCGATCTATCGCTGGCCCTGCGCGAGTTGCACAAGGCCCTGCTCGACGCCGAGCTCGCGAACTTCCCGTCGGCACAGAGCGCCGGCGGCCGGCTGGCGCTGCTCGTCGAACACCCGTCATTCGCATGGCTGCATGCGCTGTCGGGGCTGATCGTCGAAATCGACGAGCTCGAGGATGCCGATGCGGGTGTCAGTCCGTCGCCCGGGGGCTGGCGGACGGCCGTCGAGCAGCTGCTGGGTCCGGTGCCGGCAGCGCACGCAGAATTCCGGTCCCGCTATCTCGCGTTGCTCCAGTCGGCGCCGGAGGTCGCGATCACGACGGGCACCGTCAGACGCCTGCTTGAGCGCCTCTGAGCCGGGCTGGCCGCCGCCGCCTCAGCCGCGGCCGAGAAAATCCATCTTGCCCAGTTCGATGCCGTTGTGGCGCAGGATGTTGTAGGCCGTGGTCACGTGGAAATGGAGATTCGGCAGCACGTGATGCACGAGGTAAGGCAGGCCCTGCATGGAAAGCTCGGTCGTGCGCGTCTTCCAGTGAACCGTGCGATCCTCGGAACCGTCGAACTGCACGGGTTTCAGCGTCTCGAGATACGCCGCGGTCTTTTGTGCGCGCGCGATGAGCTCGGTCAGGGTCTTTTCGTTGTCCTCGAAGGACGGCGGTTCAAGACCCGCGAGTCGCGCTGCGCCGCCCTTGGCCGAATCGGAGGCGATCTGCACCTGCCGCACCAGCGGGAACATGTCCGGGTACAGGCGCGCGTTGACCAGGACCTCGGGATCGAACTTCTTCGCCTCGGCGTGTGCGGCAGCCTTTCTCAGGACGGCCACAAGATTGTTCATCATGCGGATACCGGGCGGTACGCAGGCGTCATACATGGAAATCTTCATTCGATAGAATGCTAGCACAATGATCGATTCCGGCATCGTCTGGGACAACCACGCCTGCCTGCCCTTCAACGACACCGAGCAGTGGCTACCCGGGATCACGCGCTACCGGAAAGCGGGCGTGGACGCAGTCACGATCAACATCGGCGACAGCCACGTGCCGCTCGAGGTTCTGATCCGCACGGCGGCCAGCATCCGCCACTATGTCCAGCGCCATCCCGATGATTACCTCCTCGGCCTGACCACGGCCGATCTGCGCGCGGCAAAGCAATCCGGCCGGTTGGCCGTGTGCCTCGATGTCGAGGGCGTCCACGCCCTGGGCGAGCAACTCAGCCTGGTCGAGTTTCTCTATCAGATCGGCGTGCGCTGGATGCTGCTGGTGTACAACCGGCGCAATCTCGCCGGCAGCGGCTGTCACGATCCGGACGACGAAGGCCTCACCGGACTCGGCCGCCGGATACTGCGTGAAATGGACCGGGTCGGCATGATCAAGTGCTGCTCGCACACGGGCTACCGCACGGCGCGCGAGATCCTCGACTCCACGCAAACGCCGGTGATCTTCTCGCATTCCAATCCCCGCCGCCTGCGCGATCACCCGCGCAACATTCCGGACGACCTGATCAGGGCCTGCGCGGCGACCGGCGGGGTGGTCGGCATCAATGGGGTCGGATTGTTCCTCGGCGAAGGCGAGCCGACAGCCGATGCCGTCGTCCGGCACATCGATTACGTCGCGCAGCTGGTCGGCGCTCAACACGTGGGCCTGGGCCTCGATTACATGTTCCAGGGCTCGGGCGTCGAGGAGCCCGGGCGCAGGAGCCGCGAACTCTGGCCTGCGGAATGGGGCTACCGGGCCGGCATGGGCTTCCTGCCGCCCGAAGCGATTCCGGATGTGGCCGCGGGACTGCGGCGTCTGGGCTACCCTCCCGATGCCGTGCGTGGAATCCTGGGCGAGAACCTGCTGCGCGTGGCCGATGCGGTCTGGAACTGACGCATGTCAAGGCGCCAGGTCCCGGCAGGCGTTAGCTTCGCCGGCATGGATCCCTCGACGGGTTTCGACGCGGAGTTGCTGCGCCGATACGATCGGCCGGGTCCACGCTACACCTCGTACCCCACGGCACCCCTGTTCAGTCCGCAGTTCGGGGAAAGCGCCCTGCGCGAACATGCTCAGCGCAGCAATGCCGAGCCGATTCCACGAGAGCTGTCGCTGTACCTGCACATACCGTACTGCATCAGCCCCTGCTTCTACTGTGCCTGCAACCGCGTCATCACCCGCGACGCGACCCGCAGCGCGCCCTATCTCGCCCGGCTGGTGCGCGAGATCGGCATGATGGCGCCGCTGTTCGATCGCGATCGCGACGTCATCCAGCTGCACCTGGGCGGCGGCACGCCCAATTTCCTGCGCCCCGATCAGCTCGGCGAGCTGATCGGCAGTCTCGGCCGGCATTTTCATTTCAGCACCAGTCCCGGGCGGGACTTCTCGATTGAGCTCGACCCGCGCCTGGTCCAGGATGGCGACATCGCCGCCTACGCGGCGCTGGGCCTCAACCGCGCGAGTCTCGGCGTGCAGGATTTCGATCCGCAAGTGCAGCGCGCGGTCAATCGCATCCAGGGCATCGACCCGACCTTGCAGGTCATCGAGGCCTGCCGCCTCAACGGCTTGCGGTCGGTCAACGTGGATCTCATCTACGGCCTGCCGCGCCAGACCCTGTCCGGCTTCGAGCGGACGCTGGATACGCTGCTCGAGGTGCGCCCGGACCGGCTGGCGGTCTATGGCTATGCGCACCTGCCCGAGCTGTTCAAGCCGCAGCGGCAGATTCAATCGGCCGACCTGCCGGGCGCAGAACTGCGGCTGGATCTGCTGCGCCTGGCCATCGACAGGCTGACGGCCGCGGGTTACCGCTACATCGGCATGGACCACTTCGCGTTGCCGGATGATCCCCTGACGCAGGCGCAGGACGCCGGACGCCTGCATCGCAATTTCATGGGGTACACGATCCATGCCGACTGCGACCTGATCGGCCTCGGCGTCAGTGCCATCAGCCACATCGGCGACAGTTTCAGCCAGAACGCGCGCGAACTCGCCGGCTGGGAACGCGCACTGGATGAGGGCCGGCTGCCGCTGTGGCGCGGCGTCGAACTCGATGCCGACGACCTGCTGCGCGCCGATGCGATACAGCAGCTGATGTGCCACGGGGCAATCGATATTGCCACCCTTGAGGACCGCTACCAGATCGACTTCCAGGCGTATTTCGCCGATGCGTTACGGCAGCTCCGGCCGCTGCAGGCCGACGGTCTGGTGGTCGCGGACGCCCGGCGGATTGCAGCGACTTCGCGCGGCCGGCTGATGCTGCGTATCATTGCCATGTGCTTCGACCGTTATCTCGTCCCCGCAGCCGAGCCACGCCACTCCCGGGTCATCTGACCGCGCGCGGGCGCAGGCCGTGCCCCCCGGCACGGAGCGACGAGTGATGCCCGCGCCGTCACGGAGCCCGCGCAATCCGGTCGCCGACGACGGCGACGAGTTCCGTTTTTGCTCCACCTGCGCGTTTTCAGCCGCCTGCCTGGTCAGCGGATTCGACAAGAGCCGGCTCGGCGAGCTGCATGTGCTGGTCGAGCACGCCGGTCCCTACCGCGCGGGCGAACATGTCTTTCGCGAGGGTGACCGGTTCAATGCCATTGCCGCGGTGCGTGTCGGTACGGTCAAGACCTATGTCACGGATCCCGACGGCCGCGAACAGGTGCACGGCTTTTTCCTGCCGGGGGAAGTCATCGGCCTGAACGCAATATCCCGCGCGCGCTATCCGTGCAACGCCGTGGCACTCGAGACCGTCATGCTCTGCCGGTTCGCATTTCCGACCATGGCCGAATTGGCTACTCGCATGCCAGGGCTGCAACAGCAGCTGTTCCGGCTGCTCAGCCAGGACATCGGCAAGGCCGCGCTGCTCGCCGGCAATTTTTCCGCCGAACATCGCATGGCGGCTTTCCTGATCGCGCTATCCCGCCGCTATGCGGCATGCGGCTTCCGCGCCGACCGTTACCAGCTGAAGATGAGCCGCACCGACATCGCCAATTATCTGCGGCTGGCAGCCGAGACCGTCAGCCGGATCTTCCGCCGCTTCCAGGACCAGGGCCTGATACGAGTGCAGCGCCGTGAAATCCAACTGTTAAATCGGCAGGCACTTGAGAACATGGCAGAAACGGTTTTGCGGGATTTCGCGCCGAATTAGGCGCTGACCGCTGCTCTGGGGACTCCATGGCCGACTACCACCTGCTGGTCAGACAGCTCCATGTCGCGTTGGTCCTGAGCAGTGGCGGCCTGTTCGCGGTGCGCGGGCTGGCGGTGCTGGCGGGCCTGCGCTCCGCCATGGCCGCGCCGGTCCGCTATGCGAGCTACGGCATCGACACGGCGTTACTGACCTCGGCGCTGATGCTGCTCGTGATACTGAAGCTCAATCCGCTGGCGGTGCCCTGGCTCGGCGTCAAATTGAGCCTGCTCGTAATTTACGTCGTGCTCGGCTCGCTGGCCCTCAAGCGCGCGCAGCACAGGCACACCCGCCTGCTCGCCTACCTGGCCGCGCTGGCCTGCTATGGCTTCATGTACAGCGTGGCGCGCGCGCATCACCCGCTTGGCGCACTGCTGCCACTGGCCAATTGAAGCCGGCGCCTGGCACCCGAAAACTCCGGCGCAACCTGGACTATAGTGATCGCGGCGGCCGCCGGAGATCACCATGCCGCAACGCCCACCGCCCGTCACCGTACGCAGGCTGCCGCGCGCCTTGCTCGTCGCCTGCGCCTGCCTGTTGACGGCGGCATCTGACGAGGATCGCTACGCGGCCGAACGCCAGGCGCTGCTGGCCGACATCCAGCGCGATGCCGCCGCGACCGCCGATGCCACGGGACGGCCGCGCTTCAGCGCGCGTGTGATGCGCGCGCTAGATACGGTGCCGCGACACCGGTTCGTACCGGAGCGCTATGCGGCGAGCGCTTATGCCAACCGGCCACTGCCGATCGGGCACGGCCAGACGATCTCGCAACCTTACATCGTGGCGCTCATGACCGAGTTGCTGGTACCGCGGCCGGATGACGTCATGCTCGAAGTCGGCACCGGCTCCGGCTACCAGGCGGCCGTACTCTCGAGGCTGGTGGCACACGTCTACACGATCGAGATCATCGCGCCGCTCGCCGAGAGCGCCACGACACGCCTGCGGCGACTCGCTTATGGCAACGTCCAGGTGAGGAACAGCGACGGCTACTACGGCTGGCCGGAACACGGACCTTACGACGGCATCATCGTGACCGCCGCCGCCAGTTCCATCCCGCCACCACTCGTGCAGCAACTGAAGCCCGGCGGCCGCATGGTGATTCCGGTCGGCGCGCCCTTTCACACGCAGGACCTGATCCTGCTGCGGAAAGACCTGCAGGGACAGGTCACGACGACCTCCATCCTGCCGGTCGCATTCGTGCCGCTGACCGGCCAGCGCTGATGGTGCAGCGCGAATCGGCGCTGCTCGCGCTGTCGGTCGGCCTGCTGGCAGGCGCGGCGCTCGGCTACCAGGTGCTGCTGTTCCGGCTGCTGGCGATCATCCAGTGGCATCCCTTTGCGGCGATGATCATCAGTCTCGCGCTGCTGGGTCATGGCGCGGCGGGCACCGCGCTGGCCCTCGGCGGCCGTTGGCTGCTGACACGATTCGCCACGGCCTATGCGACCAGTGCAGCGCTGTTTGCGCTTTCCATTCCGATCTGCTGGGCGGCTGCGCAACGGCTGCCGTTCAACGGGCTCGAGCTGGTCTGGAGCCCAGACGAACTTGCCTGGCTGGCGGGCCTGTTCGTGCTGCTGTCGCTGCCGTTCTTCTTTGCAGCCTGCTGCTTCGGCCTCGCGTTCATGCACGCAAGCGAGCGCATCCCGGTGCTCTACGCCGCCGATCTGCTGGGCGCCGGCGTGGGCGCCGCGCTCGCGACCGGGCTGCTCTTCCTGCAGCCGCCGGATATCGGATTGAGGGCGGTCGCGCTGTGCGGCGCGGCGGCCGCCACGATGCTGCCGGCCCCGGTAGTCGCGCGGCTGGCGCTGCCGGCACTGGCCGTGGTATCCGCCCTGCTGGTTCCACCTGCATGGCTCGCGCCGCGCATCACGGAGTTCAAGGGCCTGCCGCGCACGCTGCAGGTCATGGGATCGACGGTCGAAGCCGAGTACTCGAGTCCTTATGGCCTGCTGACGATCGTGCGCAACGAGACCATTCCATTCCGTCACGCGCCGGGCCGCAGCCTCGCCGCGACTTCGGAACCGCCGCCGCAACTCGCGGTGTTCACGGACGGCGACGCGATGACCGTGCTGACGGAGCATGACGGCCGGCACGAGTCGCTCGCCTATCTCGGCGAGACGACCTCGGCTCTACCCTATCACCTGACCGGACGGCCGCGCGTGCTGGTGCTCGGCGCCGGCGGCGGCGCGGACGTGCTGCAGGCACTCTACCACGGCGCACGCGAGGTCCACGCCGTCGAGCTGAACCCGACGATGCTCGGGCTGCTGCGCTCACGACTTTCGGAGCCGCGTGTGCAGCTGCATGCGGCCGATGCCCGCGGCTTCGTGCGCGGCGATCAGCGCCATTACGAGCTGATCCAGCTGGCACCGCTCGATTCCTATACGGGCGCGGGTGCGGGCGTGCAGGCGATGGCGGAGAGTCATCTCTACACGGTGGAGGCGCTGGCCGATTTTTATGGGCGCCTGGCGCCCGGCGGTTATCTGGCGCTGACGCGCTGGGAGCAGCAGCCGCCTCGCGAGGGCCCCAAGCTGTTTGCGACGGCCGTGGCGATGCTCGAGCGGCTGGGCGAGGATCCGCCCCGACAACTCGCGCTGATCCGCGGCTGGCAGACCAGCACCCTGCTGATCAAGCGGGGAGCGCTGACGCGCGCCGACATCGGGCGGCTGCGGGCATTCTGCGAGTCGCGCGGTTTCGACCCGGCCTGGTTTTCCGGCGTCGCCGCCGAAGAGGTGAACCGCCATCACCGCGTGCCGCGACCCTGGCTCTACCAGGCTGCGCTCGCGCTGCTCGGCGCCGATGCCAGGCGCTTCCTGGACGATTACAAATTCCACATCGCGCCTGCGACCGACGATCGCCCGTATTTCTTTCATTACTTCCGCTGGGGCCTGCTGCCGGAGCTGATCGCGCGGCGCGGCCAGGGCGGATTGACGCTGCTCGACACCGGCTACCTGGTGCTGGTCGGGACGCTGGCTTTTGCGGCGCCGCTGTCCCTGCTGTTGATCCTGGCACCGCTCGCGGCCTTGCGCCGGCAGCAGACATATCCGGCGCGGCTGCGCTCCGGCGTATATTTCCTGTGCCTCGGCCTCGCGTTCCTGTTCGTCGAGATCGCGTGCATGCAACGTTATGGCCTGTTCGTCGGGCACCCGCTCTTGGCGACGGTCGCGGTGCTGGCCGGATTCCTGGTGTTTGCGGGCGCCGGCAGCCTTGTCGCCGCACGGTTACATCATCGAACTCGCCTATTGCAATGGGCGGTCACCGGCATCGTGCTGCTGCTGCTGATCCAGGCCATCGCCTTGCCACCGCCTCCAGGCATCCTCGCGTCGGCCACGGGCCGCGTGAGCCTGACGCTGATGCTGATCGCGCCGCTCGCGTTCCTGATGGGCATGCCATTCCCGCTCGGGCTGTCGCGGCTCGCAAGTGAAGCGTCGGCGTTCATTCCCTGGGCCTGGGGAATCAACGGCTGCGCGTCGGTGCTGTCGGCCCTGCTGGCCGCGTTGCTCGCGGTGCACCTGGGTTATCGCGTGGTATTGCTGATAGCTGCAGGGCTGTACGCGATGGCGGCGCTGGTCTGGCCCGGGCGCGCGCCGGGCGCGGGCAGGCCTGTGGCATCATCGGCGCCATGGCGCGGCGCCTGACACTGAGCCTCGATGCCGTCATCATCGCGGTCACCGCGGAACGGCCACGCATCCTGACGACGCAGTCGGGCCAGGACTCCATCCCGGCGCTGCCTTTTGGTCCGCTGGATACCGACTGCGACGCGACGCTGGCGCTCGGCCTGCGGCGCTGGGTCGCTACGCAGACCGGCCGCGAGCTCGACTATGTCGAGCAGCTTTACACTTTTGGCGACCGCGATCGGCAACGCGACGCCGGCGGCACGCGGCTGCTGTCGGTTGCCTATCTCGCCCTCGTCAGGGAAGCGCAACCGGCGCCGGGTGCCGCCTGGCTCGATTATTACGACGTCCTGCCCTGGGAAGATCGCAGAGATGGCGCGCCCGACATCGTGACGGACTCGTTGTTGCCGGCGCTCGGCCGCTGGGCGCGCCGTAGCGCCACGCGGCGTCATCAGATCGATGCGAATTTCGGCGGCCGCCGTGCCTGGGATCCGATCCGCGTGCTCGAGCGCTACGAATTACTGTATGAAGCCGGACTAGTGCCGGAGCATCAGCGCGACCGCGGGCGCCGGCCGAAGACCCGCCCCGCTGCCGGCATGGAACTCGCGTTTGACCACCGGCGCATCGCGGCGACCGCGCTCGGCCGCCTGCGCGGCAAGCTGAAATACCGCCCGGTCGTGTTCGAGCTGCTGCCCGAGACCTTCACGCTGTTCCAGCTGCAGCGCACGGTCGAGGCGCTGACCGGCGTGCGCCTGCACAAGCAGAATTTCCGCCGGCTGATCGAGCACGGCCGGCTGCTCGAGGCCACCGGGACTTTTGACCGCCCCGCCAGGGGCCGCCCGGCGGAGCTGTTCCGCTTCCGCCGCGAAGTCGTGCGTGCCCGGCTCTACTGATCTATAATACTCATTACGAGCATAAATGTAGTGGGGGCCGCCATGGCCAGTCTTGCCGGCGTCCTGCCGGACGTCGAAATCGCCGTCATCACGCCGCTGCTCGAGCAGATCGAGGCGCTGAAGGCCGGGCGCCGCGCCGTGATCCTGGCGCACAATTACATGACCCCGGACATCTATCACGGCGTCGCCGACCTGCGCGGCGATTCGCTGGCGCTGGCGCGCATGGCCGGAAACACCGACGCCGAGGTCATCGTCATGGCCGGCGTGCATTTCATGGCCGAGACCGCCAAGCTGCTGAATCCCGACAAGACCGTGCTGATCCCGGACCTGCGCGCCGGCTGCTCACTCGCCGAGTCCATTACCGGCAGCGACGTGCGCCTGCTCAGGCAGCGTTACCCCGGCGTGCCGGTCGTCAGCTACGTGAATACTTCGGCCGAAGTCAAGGCGGAGTCTGACATCTGCTGCACCTCATCGAACGCGGTTGCCGTCGTCGAGTCGCTCGGCGCCGAGCGCGTGATATTCCTGCCCGACCAATATCTGGGGCGCTGGGTGGCC
>Ga0214472_10009357_pt1 | contig 10220 bp, 7 predicted proteins | sample RVTome_6_FD_207662 | JGI IMG/M metagenome (GOLD analysis project Ga0214472, IMG submission 207662) | Soil microbial communities from uranium-contaminated site in the Upper Colorado River Basin, Wyoming, United States - RVT140D175 | ecosystem: Environmental > Terrestrial > Soil > Contaminated >...
AGTGTGCTCCGCGGCGTCGAGGAACTGCCGGGCCTGGGCCTGGCGGTGGCTGAGTACCTGCCGTACAAGGACGGCACGTTCGACGTCATCCTCATGCACGAGGTCCTCGAGCACGTCGACGACGACCTGGCATCGCTGCGCGAGATGCGCCGTGTGCTCAAGCCGGACGGCCGCCTGGTGATCTTCTGCCCGAACCGCCTGTATCCCTTCGAGACGCACGGCATCTTCATCGGCAGGAAATACGTCTTCGGGAACATCCCGCTCGTGAACTACCTGCCGGACTTCCTGCGGAACCGGCTGGCGCCGCACGCGCGCGCGTACACGAAGTGCAAGCTGCGCCGTATCTACCGTAAGGCGGGCCTCACCCCGGAAATCCACTCGTTCGTGTACCCGGGGTTCGACCACGTGATGGCGCGGCGCAGGGTCGTCGGGCGCGTCCTGCGGTGGTTCCTGTATCCGCTGGAGAATAGCGGCCTCCGAATCTTTGGCCTTTCGCACTTCGTTGTACTTAAACGGAAGCAATAGAGGGAGAAACCAGGACACAACTTGGAGAAAATCTACCGCGTCCGCCGCAAGCGGGCCCGTCAGCTCACCGCCCGCCGCGACCGTACGTTCCGCTCCCGGCTAACGTCCATCCTCACGCTAATGCTGTTTGCCTTCGTGCTGGTGCTGTTCGCCGGCGCCGTCACCAGCTACCTGGTGTACCAGAGCTACGCCGATGACCTGCGCCCGCCGCAGGAGGTAATCGACGCCAAGCGGATCGGGTCCAGCATCGTCTACGACCGCAACGGCACTCAACTCTACGAATACGTCGACCCGTATGAGGGTCTCCGAGATCCGGTGCCGATCTCCGAGATTTCCCCGTATTTGATTGCCGCGACGATCGCCACTGAGGACTCGAGCTTCTATGGAAACCCCGGCGTCAACTTCAAGGGACTGGCGCGCGCTGCCTGGGAGAACCTGACGCCGTTTGGGCCGGGCCTGTTCGAGGGCTCGGGCGGCAGCTCGATCACACAGCAGCTGGCCCGCAACATCTATATCGAGTCCGATGGCGGCGTCTTCGAAATCAGCCCGGAGCGCAAGATCAAGGAAACCGTCATCGCGCTGGAGCTTAAGCAGAACTACAGCGATGACCAGATCCTTGAGTGGTACCTCAACCAGATCTTCTATGGGAAGAACGCCTACGGCGCGGAGGCTGCTTCCGAGCAGTTCTTCGGCAAGCCGGCGAGCGATTTGACCCTGGCCGAAGCCGCCCTCCTGGCCGGACTGCCCCAGGCGCCCAACAACTACGACCCGTCCGATCCCGAGAAGGCGCCGCTGGCCAAGGCCCGCCAGCTTCAGGTCCTGGACCTGCTGATCGACCACCTTGACGAGGTGAACTCGATCCCCACGAACGGCGACGAAGAGACGCCGCTTCTCACGGTCACGCCGGAGGAGATCGAGGCGGCGAAGGACGAGCCGCTAAACTACGTCGACACTTCGATCGACATTATCGCGCCGCACTGGGTCTGGTTCATCGAGGACCAGGTGACGAAGATGTGCGCCGCCGGCATTTTCGACGCGCCGGGCGATATCCCCTGTGATGACGTCGTGCGCCAGGGCGGCCTGCGCATCACGTCCACCCTGGACCTGGGGCTGAACGCGATCGGCCAGCAGATAATCGAAGAAGAGATAGCCGAGACGGAGGCCTACTACCAGGGCCACAACGCGGCACTCGTCGCGATCCGTCCCGGCACCGGCGAGATCCTGGCCTATGTCGGCAGCCGAGACTACTACAGAGCCGACATCGACGGCGAGGTGGACATCGCCAGTTCGCTGCAGTCACACGGCTCGACGATGAAGCTGTTCACGTACCTCAAGGCGTTTGAGGACGGCTGGGTGCCCTCCTCGTACGTGGAGGACAAGCAGCTGATCCTGGACGTCGGCGGCCAGCCGAAGCAGGTCAACAACTGGAATAACGCCCACCTCGGCACGGTCACCCTGCGCACGGGCTTCTCGCAGTCGATCAACACGACGGCCGTGCGTACGCTGATGGACGTCGGCGAGGACCGCATGCGCGAGCTGGCGCATCGCATCGGCATCACGGACCTGCGCCAGGGCGACTGCGGCCCGACGATCACGCTCGGCGCCTGCGAGGTTAAGCTCGTCGACCAAACGTTCGCCTACGCCACGATCGCCAACAACGGCGTGATGAAGGGCCGCCCGACGTCCGAAGACCTGCCTACGGGCTACCGCGAGCTGGATCAGGTCTCCGTGCTTACGATCACAGATGCCGACGGCAACTCCGTCTACCAGTTCAACGCCCCGGAAGAGATCCAGGTCGTCGACCCGGCGTACGCGTACATGGTTACGGACGTTCTGTCCCGTGACGCGATCACCTGGAGCCGGCTCAGTATCGACCGGCCGGCGGCCTCCAAGACCGGCACCAGCGAGGACTTCCGAGACGGCGTACTGATGGGCTACACGCCGGACCTGACTGTGGGAGTCTGGATGGGCAACGCGGACAACACGCCGATGGCCCCGGGGACGTTCTCCTCCGTCGGCTCGGGGCCGATCTGGCGGCGCTTCATGACCGACGCGCACGCCTACCTGCAGCTCCCGTCGAAGCCGTTCGAGAAGCCGGACGGCATCGTCGAGATCTCCTGCGGCGGCCGCACGGAGGTCTTCAAGGAGAAGACCCCGGCAACCAAGCCAGGCGCTTGCCGCGGACCTTCGGCCAGCGGCGGCACCTCGACGCCGACGCCGCGCGGGCCGCTGTTCCCAACAAACAGCGCCACGCCCACGCCTTCGCCGGAGCCTACCGCCACCAGGCCCTCCGTGTTCTACTACACGGTGCGCGACGGCGACACAGTCGAGAGCGTGGCGATCCTGTTCTTCATCGAGGTCGAGGACCTGCTCCAGGCCAACGGCCTGGTGCCGGGCGAGATCATCTATCCCGGCGACGTGCTCGTGATTCCGGGCCAGATCCAGCCGGACGATGACGAAGAAGAACAGCAACAGGGCGGCATCGTCATCCCCGGCCCCGGCTGACGTCCTCGCTTGCTGCTAAGAACCGGCGGGCAGTAGCCTAGTCGGGTGATGAGCGGCGCTGCGGGGGGACCCGCCGTTGGCTGACGACAAGCGCGGACGGTCCTTCGTCCGGCGTAAGCGGCCTTCCGCAGGCGGGGAAGAGCGCAAGAAAGAGCCACCTGATCCCGGCGAGGAGGAAAAGCGGCGCCTGGACGCCGCTTCGGCTACGCGACCGGGTGGGCCGAAGGAAGAGCGCGAACGCATCGTCGTCCCCCGCCAGGAGCGCGGACGCACGACGACGCCTCTCGATCTCGAGCTGAGGGAGGTGCGCCGGGGAGCGACGACGCGCGGCGTTTACCTGCGCGTCGTCCCGTCCAGGCAGCGCTTCCGGCGCGTCGGCGCTGGCCACATCGAGGCGACGCGCGTGGGCAGCCGCCCGGCGGGCCGCTTCGAGCGCCTGGTGCAGGCCGCGAAGGGAACCATACTCGGCAGCCCGCTCGCTACCGCGCAATCCATCCATGAGCGCCTGACCAAGATCAAGGCGCTCGCCATCCTCGGCTCGGACCCGCTGTCTTCGTCGGCGTACGCGACAGAAGAGGCACTGATCATCCTCGCGCTGGCCGGGACGCAGGGGCTCGACTACCTGCTTCCGATCGGCATCGTCGTCGCTGCTCTGCTGATCCTCGTCATGCTTTCCTATCGCCAGACGATCCGGGCCTATCCCGGCGGCGGCGGCGCCTACGCGGTCTCCCACGACAACCTCGGGCGGTACCCGGGCCTCGTTGCGGCCGGCGCGCTGATGGTCGACTACACACTCCTCGTCTCGGTCAGCGTCTCCGCGGGAGTGGCGGCGATCACTTCGGCCGTCCCCGAGCTCCTTGACTACCGGGTGCCGATGGCTGTCGTCTTCATCGTGCTGTTTACCGTCGGAAACCTGCGCGGGGTCCGGGAGTCGGGGACGATCTTCGCGGCGCCGACGTACTTCTTCATCCTGGCGATGGGTGGGACGGTGACGATCGGCTTCGTCAGGGTGCTGATCGGCGACGCACCGGGCACTTTCACTGAGGCGGCGCCGCCCGTCGAGGAGGTGGCGGCAACGCAGGGCCTCACGCTGTGGCTTGTCCTGCGTGCATTCTCCTCCGGCGCCTCCGCGCTCACCGGCGTCGAGACGATCGCGAACGGCACGCCGACGTTCAAGGCGCCGGAGAGCAGAAACGCGGGTATCACGCTGGTGGTGATGGCCGCCGTAGCAGTCTACATGTTCCTCGGGATCACGTTTGCCGTCAGCCGCTTCGGCCTCGTGCCGGAAACGGACCAGACGCTGGTGTCGTCACTGGGCCGCACCGTGCTGGGGGAGAACGTGCTGTACTACCTCTTCCAGGCCGCGACGGCGATGATCCTCTTCCTCGCCGCCAACAGCAGCTTCAACGCCTTCCCGCTGCTTGGCGCGCTGTTGGCCCGGGACCGCTACCTCCCCCGCCAGTTCAGCTTCCGTGGCGACCGTCTGGCATTCTCAAACGGAATCCTTCTCCTGGCCGTGATCGCTATCGTGCTCCTGGTCATTTACGACGCCCAGGTGACGAAGCTGATCCCGCTCTACGCCGTCGGCGTCTTCATCGCCTTCACGCTTTCGCAGACAGGCATGGTCAAGCGCTGGTGGACGCGGCGCGAGCCGGGCTGGCGGGGAAGCATGGCGATGAACCTGGTGGGCCTGGTGGCGACTTTCGCGGTGGCGCTGATCATCGGCGTCACCAAGTTCGCGCAGGGCGCCTGGATCTCGCTGCTGATGGTCGCCCTGCTCATCGTCCTCTTTTCCTTGATCCGCCGCCACTACGACTGGTACGAACAGCAGGTCAAGCTGAGCGCGGAGGAGCTGCGTGCCTGGGTGCCCGCGGCGCCGAAACCGCTGGCGGAGGCCGGCAAGGGCGAGCACGTCATCATCCCCGTCGACGACGTCAACAGGATCACGCTGGCGGCGACGGACATGGCGCGCGAGATCTCCGGCAACATCACCGCCGTGCACCTGGCCGACAACCGCGAGCAGGCCGAGGTGTTCCGCGACCGCTGGGAGGACGCCGTGCCCGACGTACTGCTCCTCATCATTGAGTCGCCGTACCGTGCCTTCGCCGGGCCGATGATCGCTTATATCGATAGCCTGGAGCAGGCGGGTGCGGACCGGTCGATCACCGTCATCCTCCCCGGTTTCAAGGCGCACCACTGGTGGGAGAGCCTGCTGCATAACCAGGCGGTCCGCCGCCTGCGCCCGTTCCTCGACGAGCACGAACTCGTCCGGATCGTCGACTTCGACTACGACGTGCGGGCGCCGGTGCCGGCCTAGCCCTCGCCCAGGAGCTCGTCCAGGTCGTCCCGCGTCGTGATCGCGGAGGCGCGGCGGACGAACTCGCCGACGGAGCCGGCGTCTTCGAGAAGGATCTCTATCTTCGGGCCGATAGGGTCGATAGAGGCCGGTGTGTCCGCGTAGAAGCCGTAGAAGGCGAAGTAGGCCTGGTTCAAGCGGCGGATGAAGTAGCCCTCCGCCTCGAACTCGTCGCGCTTGCGGTCCATCAGCGCCTCCGCCTCGTCGATTTCGCCGGCGGCGAGCATCTCCTCGACCTGCACGCGCAGCGCCCGCATCTCTGCTGTGAAGTCGAACGGCTCGTCGTCCGGTGGCTCCTCCGGCTCCGGCTCCGGTTCGGGGCCGGCGTCCGGCGCTGGCTCCAGCGGGCCGTACTTCTCGAAGTAGAGCGCCGCCAGCTCGCGGCCGCCGATGTTGGCGACGCTCTCGTTCAGCGTGCGCGTGTCGTCGTCATCGAAGTAGCTGCGGCCTAGAGGGAAGAAGACGAGGTAGTGGTGGAGCCACTCATGGAACACGATATCGATCAGGGACTCGTACGATCGCCCCTCGTTGATTACGCTGGGGTAAGTGGCGACGCCGCCCGACGTGACGACGAGAGCCGACAGGTCCGGCTCGTCCGCCTCCACCTCGCTCTCGATGTCCAGCGATGTGTCGCGCGAGAGTCCGGGGCGGAGCAGGTACGAGTGCTCAAGCTGGATGCGATCGCGCGGAGAGACGGCCAGCACGCGCGTTGGCGACTCCAACTCGAAGTCGACGGGCGGGAAAATAAGGCCGAGGTCCGTGAACAGCGGCGGTTCCAGTGCCAGGCCCTCATCCTCGAGCACCGACGTCACGCGCCCCTCGATGATGTCCTCGACGCGTGCCTCCAGGCCGCGGCGTTCCTCGTCCGCAGCTTCCAGATCATCGGAGTCCGGCGATTCGAACGCGAGCTGGTCGATCTCGTCACCGAGTTCGAAGTAGCGGCGCAGGACATCGTCGTCGTTGCCGTCGTTGTCGCGGAAGACGGCGCCGATCTTGTAGAGCCACTTGAGCGGGAAGTGCTTCGCTTCCCAGGTGACGAAGTTGAACGAATAGCGGTTGCCCGCGCCCTCCGCGGCGTCCGACGGCCCGGTCGCGTCGAAGAGGATGACACCGGCGATCACGGCGAAGGCGGCGAGCAGCGCCAGGCAGGCGGCGTAGGCAGCGAGAACGTATCGCACGGTCCTATTGTGATACGCCGCGCGGCGTCGTGGTGCGTCTTTCGGCTACTCTGCCTCGCTGAAGGCGCGGAAGGCGTCCGTGAAGACGGCGCTGGTGTCCGCGATCTCCTGGGGCAGGCCGTTGTGCGTGATCAGGAAGTCGTGCAGCGCCTGCCACTGCTCCAGCGTCTGCCCGCCGATGCCCAGCTCCGGGTAGACGTCGCCCGCCTTCGCCATCGCCAGCTCCGTGTCCAGCATGTAGCGCTGGTGCTCCGGGTCTTCCTCCGGCGCGTACTGGAGCACGATATCGATAGCGGCGTCACGGTTGGCGTCCGCCCACTCGATGCCGCGCAGGACCGCCCTGGTGAAGCGCTCCGTAATTTCTGGATTGTCGCGCGCGTACTCGGCCGTCGTCACGTAGCTGAGGCCGAGCGTGGGCGCGCCGTAGTCGGCGGCGGTGAAGAGCCGCGTCGCGTAGCCCAGCCGCTCAAGCGTGTCGGGCTCGTTGGCGATGAAGACAGGGAAGATGTCGACCGCGCCCTCGGTCAGGATCTGCGGCTCGAAGCCGACGCGCACGTCTTCGATGTCATCGCGGGTGAGGCCGTTCGCCTCGAGGATGGCCAGGTAGTCGGGCGTAACGTCGCTGCCCTTGTAGCCGGCGGTCTTGCCCGCCCAGTCCGCCGGTGTCTGGATATCGGAGTCTGCCAGAACGGCGAAGCCCTGCTGGCCCGTCTGGCCGATCAACGCTAGCGAGACGACCTCGATCACCGGGTCGCCCGTCCACTTTTCGAGCAGCGCGGTGGCGTCCGCCGTCGAGAACTGGATGTCGCCGGTGCCGAGGAGGCGGAAGTTGTCGCCCGGCGTAACGACGTGCTGGATGTCCACCGAGAGGTTCTCCTCCGCGAAGAAGCCCTGCTCCTGCGCGACATAGGCGCCGACGAACGGCAGGTTTGCCTGCGGCTTGAAGCCTGCCATGAACGTCATCTCGTCTGGGGGCGCGAGCGTCTCCGTTGCGTTAGTCGTCGCGGACGGCGAGGCGTCGTCGCCGGCGTCATCGTCGTCGTCGCCGCAGGCAACGAGTGCGCTAACAGCGAGCAACGCGGCCAGCAGGAGGAGGAGGCGGATCGGCTTCATGCGGGTGTCTCCTTAGCGGGTGCTTCTCACGGACTCATGCCAGAACAGCACACGCCGTTCGATCAGCGAGAGGGCGATGTTGATGCCGACGCCGATCAGCGCGAGCACGGCGACGGCGGCGAAGAGCTTGGGCGTCTGCAGGTTCAGCCAGGCGGAGTAGACGACGAAGCCGAGGCCGCGGTCGCCCGTGAACCACTCGGCGACGACCGCCCCGATGAGCGCCAGTGGATAAGTGATGCGCAGCGCGCTGAACACGTACGGCAGCGAGCCGGGCACGCGCAGCTTCCAGAACACGCTCCACGGCGACGCCCGCAGCGAGCGCATGAAGTCGAGCGCGCCGGGGTTCACGTCGCGGAAGCCGGTCATCGTGTTGACCAGCATCGGGAAGAAGCAGAGCAGGGCGGCGACGATGATCTTGGGCGTCGTTCCGAAGCCGATGGCGATGATCAGCACCGGCGCGATCGCCACCAGCGGCGTCACCTTGATCACGATCGCCAGCGGGAAGAGCGCGCGCTCGGCGAGGCGCGAGTGGGCCATCACCACGGCGAGGACGATCGCGACCGCTGAGCCGAGCGCCAGGCCAAGCGTCGCTTCGTATAGTGTCCACCAGCCTTCGCGCCAGAAGAAGCCTGGCTCGTCGCTGAAGCGCTCCCAGATGTCCGACGGTGCGGGGACGACGAGGATCGAGATGTCCCGCCAGGCGATATACGCCTCCCAGAAGCCGATGACGACGGCGAATGCGATCGCGGGCGGCGCGACATACTCCAGCAGGCCGCGCAGGACGGCGCGCAGACGCCCGTTCACGCCGCCGCTCCCACGAGCAGGCCGCGCAGGTGGTCCGCGTAGTCCAGGAACGGCGTGCTGCGCTCGATCTCCTGCGTGCGCGGCCGCGGCAGCTCGATGTCGACATCGGCGGTGACGCGGCCCGGCCGCCCCGTGACCACGACCACGCGGTCCGACATGACGATCGCTTCCGTAATGGAGTGGGTGACGAAGATGACGGTCTTGCCGGCGGCGGACTCGGCCTGGCAGGCGCGGATACGCAGCAGTTCGTAGCGCATCGACTCGCGGGTGATCTCGTCCAGCGCGCCGAACGGTTCGTCCATCAGAAGCAGGCCCGGATCGACCGCCAGCGCGCGGGCCAGCGCCACGCGCTGCTGCATGCCGCCGGAAAGCTGGTGCGGGTAGTAGTCGCGGAACTCGCGCAGGCCGACGAGGTCGAGCAGCGAGTCCACGTCTGCGGCCCGGCGGCGCAGGCCGTCGATCTCCAGCGGCAGGCGCACGTTGCCGGCGACGGTGCGCCAGGGCAGGAGCGCCGGGTCCTGGAAGACGAAGCCGATCTCGTGGCGGCGCTGGGCGTCGCGCGGACGTCCGCCGTTCACGCGGACCGCGCCGGACGATGGCTCCAGCAGCCCGCCGACGATCCGCAGCAGCGTGGACTTGCCGCAGCCGCTGGGCCCGATGACGGACGTGAACTGGCCGCACGGCACGTCGACCGACACGCCATCGAGGACGTGCAGGGGGGCGCGCCCGTCGGTGAAGATGTGCGACAGACCGCGCAGGGAGACGTGATGAGTGTCTGTGGCCATGCCGAAGAGACCTCGTGGGCTATTCGCTGCGGGGGTGCGATGCCGTGGCATGGCCAAACGGCTCGTGAGGCCGGAGGCGCACCCCGCGCCACTACTCCGGCGAGCCGTAGCGATTGTATGTGCTGTATGCGGGCGAACGCAAGCGAACGCGGTGTGATTTAGCGCACGCCGGGGCGACGCTGTACACTGTCACCATCAGGGCGGCGACTGGGTGGGCGCTGGCCCTTTTTCATACCGGAGGCAACTGAATGGCAAGACTTGCGTTTATCGGCGGCACCGGCCCGGAAGGCCTCGGCCTCGCCATGCGCTTCGCCCGGTCCGGAAACGCTATATACATCGGTTCGCGCACGGACGAACGGGCGCAGGAGGCCGTGCTTAAGATCCACGAGGCTGTGCCCGACGCCGAGCTTTACGGCGGCCCGAACTGGGATGGCGCGCTCAAAGCCGACTTCGTCTTCGTTACCGTACCCGCCTCGGCCCATGCCGAAATCCTCACGGAGCTGGCGGAGGCGATCGAAGACAAGATCGTCGTCGACTGCGTCGTGCCGATGAACTGGGACGACGAGGCAGGCCCGACGGCGGTGACGCCGGAAGCGGGGTCGGCCGCGCAGGAAGCGGCGGTGATCCTCCCGCAGGCGAAAGTGATCAGCGCTTTCCACCACCTCGACGCCAAGCAGCTTCAGCGCGTGGACCGGCCGATGCAGGGCGACGTCATCGTCTGCGGCGACGACCGCAACGCCAAGAAGAAGGTGATGTCGCTGGTCGAGGAGATCAACTACATCCGCGGCCTGGACGGCGGCCCGCTGGCCAACTCCCGCTACACGGAGCAGCTGACGGTGCTGCTGCTGCACATCAACAAGCTCTACAAGGCGCACACCGGCATCCGCATCACCGGCGTGTGAGCCAGTGCCCATGGACGGCATCCACGTCCTCCCGCTGCGCGGCATCCCCGAG
>Ga0214472_10009359_pt1 | contig 10218 bp, 11 predicted proteins | sample RVTome_6_FD_207662 | JGI IMG/M metagenome (GOLD analysis project Ga0214472, IMG submission 207662) | Soil microbial communities from uranium-contaminated site in the Upper Colorado River Basin, Wyoming, United States - RVT140D175 | ecosystem: Environmental > Terrestrial > Soil > Contaminated >...
GCCCAGTACCTGCTGATCTGGTACGGCAACCTGCCGGAAGAAGTCATCTTTATCGTCGAAAGAATCACCGCTTCGCCCTACCGGGAGTTGAGCTGGTTCTTCCTGCTGGCCCTGTTCCTGGTGCCCTTCGTCTCGATGATGGGTGCCCCCGCCAAAGGCGACGTGCGCATGGTTTCGCTCATTTCACTGGTGGTCCTGGCCGGCCTTTTCGCAGAACGTCTGCTCTACCTGCTGCCGGTGGTGCCCCAGCACGGCGGCGCCCTGCTGGCTTACAACCTGCTGATCCTCTGCGCGACCCTGGTGGTTCTGCAGAGCCGGGACGAGATTCTGCCGGAAGGGGCCGCCATCCGCTGAAGCGGCGGCCAGTTTGCCGTTGCAATTCCCGCGGTAATGGGGTATATAAGCTGTTCGGCGCGATTAGCTCAGATGGATAGAGCGCTGCCCTCCGGAGGCAGAGGTCGCAGGTTCGAATCCTGCATCGCGCGCCAAAAATTCAAGGGATTTCAGCAGGGTAAAAACTTGCCGAAATCCCTTTTTTGGTTCGATGTCCCATCCCTGTCGGGATATTTCAATCTCGAAGACCGGCGACAAGATTATCCGCCAAAGCATTCATCAACAGAAAATAGTTTTCCAATCCAGCCGGAAGCTCCGCGCCAAGGGGATCGAGGATACCTGTCTTTGCCCCCGTCCCTTCGATCACCGTGGCCACCAGTCGCGATTCGAACTGCGGTTCGCTGAACACACAACGGGCATTCAGCGCTTTAATTTTTGCCCGGAGCTCCCGAATCCGCACGGCACCGGGTCTTCTTTCCGGGTCGATGGTGATGGAACCGACGGCGTTGAGCCCGTAAGCCGACTCAAAGTACTGGTAGGCATCGTGAAAAACAGCATAAGGGACACTTCTGTAAGGGTCCAGTTGGGTTGACAACCGAGCATGCAGCTTGTCGAGACGCTCCTTTAGCCGGGCGGCATTTTTCAGATATTGTTGCTGGTGAACCGGATCGATCTCGGCCAGGACGGCAGCTGTTTTTTCCACAACCTGTTTAGCCAGCAGCGGGTTGAGCCAGAGGTGCTGATCATGTTCCGCATGCTCGTCCGGGTCGTGGTTATTCTCATGGTCATCGATATGCGCTTCCCAGCTGCCGCCTTCCCGCACGGGCAGCAGAACAGATTCGAGCTCTTCGGCCAGTTCCAGTTGGCGGGCCTTGCGCCCTAAGGTCGACAGGGGTTTTTCCAGGAAACCTTCGAGTCGGTGGCCAACCCAGACGACCAATTGGGCATCGGCCAGCAGACGCGCCTCCGAGGGGCGCAAAACATAACCGTGCGGCGAGCCGCCTCCCTTGATCAGCAACTGCGGCTCACCGACCCCTTCCATGACCCCGGCCACCAACGAATGAAGCGGTTTGATACTGACCACCACTTTTGGGCCCTGGGGATCTGCCGCCAAGACATCAACGGCTGGAACAGCGAGGAAAACCGCAAACAGCACCGCAATAATAGATTTTCTCATCCGGACCTCCGTGCACAAGATCCTGATTGATCTTGGTTAGATGTTATAATATAACAAAAATTTGAAATTCAAACTGGATGGCGTCGCAAAAAGTCCGCCCTACGGCGTTACGGCGTTTTTTCAGGACCTCGACATACCTGATGTATGCCTTCGCCCCTGAAAAACCACCAAGCCTTGTAGGACGAAATTTTTGCTTAGCCATCGTAAGAGTAAGCATTTCTTGACAGGCCCTTAGGGAGAATAGAATGGCTGACGCCTCCCGGACGCATTTTGTCTGTAAGGATAACAATCATCAGAGCTGCATCGCCGAGGCTTTGGCCCGCGCCGAGCAGCTTTGCCGGCGGCGCAAGGAGCGCTTTACCGCAATCCGCCGCCGGGTGCTCGAACTGGTCTGGCAACAACACAAGCCGGTGGGGGCCTACGAAATATTGGAGGCCCTCCGCCAGGAGTCCCGAACCGCGCCCCAAACCGTCTACCGGGCTCTCGATTTTCTCCAGCAGATGGGGCTGGTCCACCGGATCGCCTCACTGAAAGCCTTTGTCGGCTGCGCCCACCCGGGGGAACCCCATGACGGCCAGTTTCTGATCTGCGAATCCTGTCAATCCCTGGCTGAATTGGACATGCCGGCTATCACCAGCGCCATTGAACAGAGCGCTGCGGCAGCCGGCTTCAAAACCACTCGGCATACCGTCGAAATCCTGGGGTTCTGTCCCAACTGTCGCCAGAGGAACTCATCATGAGCGAAACCGACACACTGCTTGAACTCAGCGACATCAACCTGATCAGAAGCCGGCACCACCTGCTGAAGCAGGTCAACATGAAGGTCGAGCGGGGTGAAATACTCACCATCATAGGCCCCAACGGAGCTGGAAAAACCACCCTGTTACGGGTTGCCCTGGGCCTGATGCCGCAAACTACGGGACGGGTTCATCGACTTCCGGGGATCACCCTCGGTTACATGCCGCAACGCCTGCACATCGACCCGACCTTCCCCCTGACGGTGAAACGATTTTTTTCCATGGCAGGGAAGAACTTGACCACCAAGGTTCTGCCTCTGCTCAAGGAGGTGGGGGCAGTCCATGTCCTCGACTCGCCACTGCAGAGTCTCTCCGGCGGCGAATTACAGCGGGTGCTCCTGGCGCGGGCTCTGATACGCGATCCCGATCTGCTCATGCTCGATGAACCGGTGCAGGGGGTCGACGTCCACGGACAGGTGGAACTCTACCAGTTGATCACCCGCCTCCGTAACGAGCGCGGCTGCGCCGTGTTGATGGTTTCCCACGATCTGCACCTGGTGATGGCCGCGACCGATCGGGTAATCTGCCTCAATCGCCACATCTGCTGCAGTGGAACGCCTGATATTGTTACCAACGATCCCGCCTATCTGGAACTTTTCGGGCCGCTCATGGTGCAGCACCTGGCGGTATATACCCACAACAAAGGCCATCGCCCTATTGGTCAGGATGGCTGACCCGAAAGGTATTTATGTTCGATGACTTTCTGTTGCGGGCCCTGGCCGGCGGTATTGGCGTGGCGCTGGTTGCCGGCCCTTTCGGGTCCTTTGTCGTCTGGCGGCGCCTGGCCTATTTCGGCGACACCCTGGCCCATTCGGCGCTGCTCGGCGTGGCGCTGGGATTCCTGCTGCACATCAACCTCACCCTGGGCATTATCGCGGTGTGCCAGTTGCTGGCAATCCTGCTCTTTTTCGGCCAGCGGCAAAAACAGCTCGCAAGCGATACCCTTCTCGGGATCTTCTCCCACGGCGCCCTCTCCTTGGGGCTGGTGGTACTGTCCTTCATGGAGGGCATTCGGGTCGATCTTTTCGCGGTCCTGTTCGGTGATATTCTCGCTATCGGCCTCGTTGATCTCAGTTGGATTTACGGCGGAGGCGGGCTGGCCCTGGCCGGATTGCTCTGGATCTGGAAGCCCCTTTTGGCCATCACCATTCACGAGGATCTGGCGCGGGTCGAAGGGGTTCCTGTGGACCGGGTCAATTGGGCCTTTCTCGGGCTGATCGCCTTGACGGTGGCGGTGATGATGAAGGTGGTCGGCCTGCTGCTTGTGACCTCGCTGCTGATCATACCAGCAGCGACCGCACGCCGTTTTGCCTGGAATCCGGAATTAATGGCGATTCTTGGCAGCTTGATCGGTTGTCTGGCCGTAGTCGGCGGTCTTTATGGGTCTTTCACCTGGGATACTCCGGCCGGCCCGTCCATCGTGGTTGCCGCCTGCGGGCTGTTTCTCCTCAGTTTTCTGCTGCCGAACCGCCTGGCATCAAGTTTCTCCGACCGCTAGGAATGAATGGCTAAGCTTCCGGTATGGCAATACACTCCCAAGGAGAAATCCGATGAGCACCAACGATGAATCCGCAGTGAGTTCAGCACGTGCCCTTAACTTGACCCGTATCATCCCTCTGTTGTTTTTCTGTCTGTTGGCGGTTCAGTGCGGCAATGGTCGGGCTCAGGAGCGGGCGGCCGCGGGCTTCGGCCTGCGTGCGGGCGAGTATGAATTCAAGATCGGCAGCCACCGAAAATACCTTCTCCATATCCCGGCAAGCTATGACCCGTCCCGGGCGACGCCCCTCGTCCTCTTCTTCCACGGCGGCGGCGGGCACATGGAACAGGCCGCCTCGGCTTACGGATGGCGGGCGAAGTCGGAGCAGGAGGGATTTATCGTCGCCTTTCCGAACGGCACAAGCCGCCTGCCGAGACAACATCTCGCGACTTGGAATGCGGGCGAGTGCTGCGGTTATGCCCGTGATCAGGAGATCGATGATTTGGGGTTTGTAAAACAGGTGATTGCCGATATTGAACGTCAGGTCAATATCGATGCAGGAAAGATCTTTGCGACCGGTATGTCCAATGGGGGCATGCTGGTACACCGGCTTGCCTGCGAGATGGCGGATACCTTCAAAGCGGTCGCGTCCGTTGCCGGGACGGACAATACGAAATCCGCCAACCCGTCCCGTCCCATATCGGTCATGCATATCCACGCCAGGGATGATACCCATGTGCTCTTCGAGGGAGGCGCCGGCCAAGAGTCTTTCAGAGACCAGTCGAAGGTGACGGATTTCACTTCGGTGGAGGAGACGATCAACCGCTGGATCGTCCGGAACGGTGCAGGAAAAACACCGCGTCGTGTGTTGGAGGTCCCGGGAGCCTACGGTGATCTCTATACTTCAAAACACAACGATGCGCGGATAGAGCTGATTGTCACTGAAACAGGCGGCCACTCCTGGCCGGGCGGCAAATCGGTGCGGGGGAAAAAACCATCCCGGGCGATTATCGCAAATGATGTCATCTGGGACTTTTTCCTCGGAAAATGACTGAACATATGCGTTTGTTATGTGCCGTTATCACCTCGATGCTCCTAATTTCTGGCTGTGCAACTCTTTCGGAAACATTCGAAGAAAGATCGCATTGTGGGAATTCTCGTATTTATTGTGGCACTCGCGTTGATGCGATAATGATTGCAATGGCCACAGACGAGGGGGCCGGTGTTCTTCGGGCTTTTTGGCCCATTGCGTTGATTGATTTGCCATTCAGTATTGTTGCCGACACACTTCTCCTGCCCTATACAATGTATAAGGGTTCAGAAGTCAAAGACTAAAGAACTGTCAGATCGCCACAGGCGACAAGCGCGGAAAGCCAATAAAAAAAACCCGCACCGATATCTGAAAAATTCAGAATCAGTGCGGGTTTCGTTGTTGATGAGGGGCAAAACAAGGACCCGTCCCGGACCGGGGATCAACCGGCCGTTGGGGCCTGCCGACCCTGCCGGGTCAACTCCTGCCGGCTCTGTTCCACGGCTTCGCAGAAGGCGGCCCTGTTCTTTTTGAAGTGCTCCTCCAGCTCCTGCGAAAAGCCGAGGAAGGCCCAGGGGGTACGTTGGGACAGGTACTCCAGTATTCCGTCCGATATTTTTTCCTTGCTCCGGATGGTGACCTCGCCGCCGTGGCAATAGAGAATGGATTCGTAGGTTTTGCCTGTCGGAATGAAATTGACGCTATGTTTGGTGACCTTCTTGTAGGCCCAGAGCAAATCCGAAATACGGAGCAGGTTGAATGAGAAGAAGGTGGAACGCACCAGGTATTGGTCGGTAACCATCCACCCGTTGCGGCCTTTGAACCTGGGGGTGTCGACTTCCCTCTGGGCGGCAAAGGCAATCGCAAAGGAATCGCCCCATTGCTGGACACGCTGGCAGACCGGGTGGGTTGAGGGATTCTTGAGGTGCTTCAGGGCGGAGCGGGATATTTTCACAAGGAAAAAGGCCAGAATCAGGAACAGGGCGATGGCGATATAACCCGGCAGCCGGAACGACTCGTCGTCCAGGAAATATGGATAGAAACGATCGCGGATGGACTGCATTTCCGGCGTGTCGAAGAATTGCGCGGTAAATTCGGCAGGGAGAGGGGCGAGTGCCCCGACATAGTTGGTGCCGGGACCGGACGCGCTTTTGCAGATAAGGAACCGGTCCCCCATGTCGAGGGCGTAAAATCCGGCCGAGACCGACCGGCTTGTTTCGACCCCGTTGCGCTCATTGGTGGTGAACTCCTGTATTTCGGTGTCTATCACCTTGAGGCCGGTCACCCGGGCGAAATATTCGGGAGCGACCGTTACCTCGCCAATGGCATCCAGTTCCGCGCCACCGAGATCATAGGGGCCCAGCAGGAAGTTCCGGACATACCGCTGTTGGTACGCCCCGAAAAGGGCCACCGCTGCGAGCAGGATTGCGCATGCGGCAATGCGGCGTTTACACCTGACCCTGACCATCTCCAATATCCACGTATCCATTTTATTTCCCTCGTGAAATCCGGGCAAGTTGATTGGTCACCCCACGGTGGGCGGCACAGTCCTCCCGGTTGGCTGCAGCGAAAGGTCCGGCCCGGAATCGGGCAGAACTGGATGCTGAATATAGGCAAATTCAGGCAACAACACAATTTGAAAAATCGGATACCTGGATGGATTTCAGCAATTCGATCATTCGCGGCAGAGGGGCACCCTGGGGACACAGGGAAATTGGGGTGGTTGTTCGGGAATTCGGTAAGAATTTAGCGGAAGGGACGCAACACGGACATCGCGCGGGTCATGATCCGGGGGAATCATTGCGTTCCCGGGGAAAAGCCCCGACCGGGCCTGGCGGTACGGGGAGAATCGGCCCGGTTCGGGGCTGTCTGGTTGAAGCATTATTTTTTGGAAGAGGTTTCGCAATCGTGGTAGTCCCAGCAAAATCCTTTGCCGTCGCGGGTTTCCACCAACAGGTGTTCATGGGTACAGCTCTTGACCACGGCCTCTTTACCGCTGGAGGTTTTGTGGACAAGGGCGGTGTCCCCGGATGCGGTTGCCTCGCAAACATCGATATAGCGATCTCGGTTCATTATCTTCTCCTTTCTCGTTTCATTTACACTTAAAATTATAGCACTTTACCCGGTTGAAAGTCCCTTTGTGGCCAGCGCATCGGGGTCGAGGATTTGGCTCCATGATTTCGGGATCCAGAACTGTCGGGCGATTCTCCAGGCAATTTCCGGGCTGGCAGGTAAACTGATAGGCGAGGGCCAGGAGCCTGTCGACAGGCTCCCAGGTAAGGAGAATCGCCATGCCCGTAACTCAAAAGGATCCCCTGCTTTTCCTCGTGATCTCGGTCCTTGTAGTTGTCCTTTTCTCCATTGACCTTTTCCTGCCGCTGGGTGTGGGCGCCGGGGTGTTTTACGTGGCGGTGATGCTGGCGGCGGCCTGGTCCCCCAGGCGCCGCTTTCCCCTGTATGTCGCCACCGGGTGTTCGTTCCTGGTTGTTTTCGGCGCCTTCCTCTCGCCGCCCGGTTTGGAATTTTGGATAGCGGTTGTCAACCGCGTCCTGTCCCTTTTAGCCATCTGGGTCATCGGCTTCCTGGCCTGGTTTCGCCGCCGTGCGGAGGAGCGGAGGCTGGAAGAGCACCGCCTGCTGGAGGGTGCATACCAGGATCTGGACTCCTTCGTTCGCACCCTTTCCCACGACCTGCGCGGCTCGCTGACCCCCATCATCGGCTACGCCAACCTGTTGCATGCCGAGTATGGCGATTGCCTCGGCGAGTCCGGCCGCAACCACCTGGAAGAGATCGAGAACCAGAGCAACCGGATACTGGCTCTCATGGAGGATCTGCTCACCCTCTCGCGAGTCGGCCATTTGCCGCCGCCCGAGGAGCCGGTGATGGCGGACGAGGTGGTGCGGGCGGTATTGCGCACCCTGGGCGTGCCGGAGGGGGTGGAGGTGCGGGTCGTCGCCCCGCTTCCCTCGCTGCGGGTTGCCGAGACCCTGCTGGAGCAACTATTTTCCAACCTGATCGGCAATGCCCTGCGCTACGCCGGAGGGAAAAACCCCCTCATAGAGGTCGGTGGGGAAAGGTTCGGCGGGAAGGTGAAGCTCTTTGTCCGGGATCACGGTCCCGGTATTCCCCCGGACGAACGGCAGCATGTGTTCGAGGTTTTCTACCGGGGTTCCACCGCCAGAGAAATTCCCGGCACCGGTATCGGTCTTGCCACGGTCAAGAGGATTGCCCGCCTCTTCGGCGGCCGCGCCTGGGTGGAGGAGACCCCGGGGGGCGGCGCTACCTTCAGGGTCGAAATGCGGGATGTCTGATAATGCCAGGCCCCGGCTTGCGGCTATTTTCCTTCCAGGTTCTGCATGAGGTCCGGGCTGTTCCCTTCCATTCTGAGAGAAGTCGCCAGTTCCGAAGCGCCGACGCCATGATCCGTCGGCGAAATATCTTCCGGCAATATGGCCAACAGGCGCCGGTTGGCATCCACCGAGGCCAGGACCGCCAGGGCGTCGTGATCCTGCAGGATTTCCGGCCTGGTGATGCGAAACCAGTTTTTCCCCAGCATGCCCACCTCGTAGACCTGCTTCGCGGTCACCACCTGGAACCGGGCAAAACCGAAACGTTCCTGGCAGAGCCTGGCCTGGGGGAACTGGGAGAGATATCCCTGGCCCTTGGCCCCCTCAAAAGGGATATCCCACCATCTGTTCCGTCCGGTTTCGATAAATCCGAGCTTGTCATACCAACGGATGGCCAAGGCGTTGTCCGCGAACACATCGAGGATCATGCTCCGGAATTCCTCAGGGTCGAACATCTGCAGGGATTGGTTCAGCAGCCTGGAGCCCAGCCCCTTGATGTTACGCTCCTTGTCGGCGCAGATGTAATTGAGGAACAGGTGGGGCGGGCGACAGAGAATTTCGGCAAAACCGGCCAGGTGCCCATCGGCCAGGGCGACCAGATACTTGATGTCGGAACAGGCTCCGGGCACCTCGATCTGGTCTCTCATATAGCTGGGAAAGCCGCTGCAGCCATAAATGAGCCGATCTGTCAGTTCCGGGCCAAAGGATTTCAGGACCAGGGCCATGATCGCGCCCACGTCATCGGCTCTGGCAAAGCGAGTATCGACGGAAGAATTCATGGGACCGCTTTCTCCGGTGGGGGTTTTCGGGGGCCTCGAAAGCGGGGTCGATCCAGGCGAAGAATGGCATCGACACGCATGAGCGGAACAGGCAGCCTGGCACGAATGGGTTGCGGGGGTCAAGCCGGGCTGACCAGCCTGGATTCCCGGTGCCTGGAGGTTCCGAATTCGTAACCGAAGGTCTCGATGTCCCGGAGATAAAGCTCCGCCACGAATTCCCGGGTTTCGTCGTCGTAATAATCCTCGTAACGGGCGAAGGTGTTTTGGCGACGCTCGGCGCTGAAGGCCTCCCTCCAGATTCTTTTCGCGTCGCTGGTGCTTCTCGGAATCCGGGACCAGATGGCGTTCTTGTTTTTGTGGGGCAGGCGGCCGTCGGGAATGCCGACCCTGCCGCAGATTTCGGCGAAGTCCTTGCGGAGAGTCTCGAATTTGCCGACGAAGTCGACCAGCAGGTTGCCCTTATCGTCGTACAGGTAATCGTACTGGGGAATGACGTGCAGGTAGGCGTCCGTCCAGCTCGGTTGGGGAAAATGCTGAAAAAGCCAGGTCTTGAAATCGTACCGGCAGGGATGGCCGCGAAAGGTATATTCGGAGACGATGCGGGCCCAGGGATTGCGCACGAAGGAAAATTTGAAGTAGGAATCGAAGGTCTCCGGGGTGACGTAGCCGTAACGGATGAATTCCGAAGCCTTGAGATGGCTGAGCGCCGGGGGGCCTTTGGCGGGGTCCCGGTTATTGTTGAGGAGCAGGTAGTTCCCCTTGTTCCAGTAAACCCCCATTTTCCAGGCGAAAAACTGATGGATGCTCTTGCCGGCGGCTTTGGGAATATGAATGTAGATGCAGCGGAAGGGGTGGCATAACATGGATGGCCTCCTGAAAGGGCGCAAAGCAATACCTTTGGGACATACATGCTTACGTTTAACAAAATACTAATGGGAGTCAAGGTGGAGGCCCATTTTAAATCCTGTTTGGTACCAATCTTCCGCTGGGGCAATTTCCTCTTCGTTAGGCGGCAGATCCGCGCCCTGCTCCTCCCCTTGGGTTAAGGGGAGGCCGGGTGGGGTTACGCTGGCAGGAACTGCCGTTTGTTTCAGAACACCCGACGAACTCTAACTCCCCCCGGCCCCCTCTTAATCTAAGCGGGGGTGAAGATCTACGCTTTGCTACCTGTTGGGGAGTTTCAGCCCGGCTTAGCGGAAGATCAGTGCTAATCAGGTTCGGGGATGACAAACCGTATAGCGAAAGATTGCTGCTTCTTAAGTAACAATTCCTCGGGTA
>Ga0214472_10009360_pt1 | contig 10216 bp, 13 predicted proteins | sample RVTome_6_FD_207662 | JGI IMG/M metagenome (GOLD analysis project Ga0214472, IMG submission 207662) | Soil microbial communities from uranium-contaminated site in the Upper Colorado River Basin, Wyoming, United States - RVT140D175 | ecosystem: Environmental > Terrestrial > Soil > Contaminated >...
TCGACCTACAGAGCGGCCAGCTGCCGAGGTGCGGTCTGCTGTTGGGAAGCGGGTTGCAAGGGGCTTGTCTGCAGGGACGGCGCGACGGTCTCTGCTGCCAGGTCCTCCTGCACGACACGCACGGCTCTGTAGCCGGTGCCAAGGATCCTGGGACCGCTTGCACTGGCCGGATTCAAAACTTCAGGGGCGGCTGCGATGGTCCGGACCGATTCCGGAACGATCTGATCGCGGGCTGTTTCGGCCTGAGCGGGCAGAGCGTCGGCGAACATCGCGACTTCCAGGGCCGGTAAGGTGTTGAGCGATGTATTCCCGGCTTCCTGACGGACGGAAGAGGAGACGGCTTCGGCGTAGGCGGCGTCTTGGGGTGTAACAATCGGATAGTAGGCTGGCGGGTTTGAATTGGCGGGAATTGAACTAACTGGCGCGAAGCGAGTTGTGGCTGGCAGGTTATTAAAACCCACCGCTCGGGTGGTGAAACGTTCGAGGTCGAATTCTCCAGGGCCGATCACATTTGTGACCCGCGAGGTTGAGGCTTCGGCAGCGGCACGCTCCAGCACCTTCGTTTCCGATGAACGCTGGGCAAGCGGCTCATGCCCGTGGCGACCCGGGGAATTGGGGGAGGGTTGCCGGAACGGAGTTGTGTCCGAACCGGCATCGGATGGTGTCATACCAGATCCGGAATCCGGATCCGGTGCCGGAATCGGGTCCGGAACAACTTCGTATCTTGGCCCTATGGCAGGTGTGGCAACCGAATCGTCAAGCCGCCGGGAGAGACTGTAGTTCTTCAGCAAAGCATGGTTGTTCGGTGCCAGATCCAGACCGGTCTGATAGTATTTCTGCGCACCGGCGTGGTCGCCCAGATTATCGAGAACAACACCCAGTGCGTTGTACAGCCGGTGGTCCCGGCCGTTCAACTCGCGCGCGACCTCAAACTGTTCGACCGCCAGATCGAACTGGTTCCGGGCCAGAAACACCTTTCCCAGTCCGTAATGGGCCTCGACGTTATCGGGATCCAGGTCGATTGCCATACCATATGCCCGCCCCGCCGAAGCCAAAGCCCCCTGCTGTTGCAGCATGTCGGCGAGCAGCAGCAGGGGAACCGGGTTTTCCGGGTCTTCCGCATGGGCTTTTTCACACAGGCCGATCGCAAGGCGCGTGTCCTTGGATTTGGCGAGCTTTTCACAGATCGAAAGGATCTGCGCCGAGCCTACCCGTTGGTCCGTTGAAGTCTCGACCGGCAGGCTTGCGCAGGCGCCGAGCAGCAGCAGGGCTACTCCGGCGAGAAAAATGCGCGTCGCGGTCTTGGCAGGAAGTCCTGGTCCCATGGTCATCGCCTGAACCAACCTCTAAGTTTATGAAAGTCGGGGCAATTATGGACGTTCTTCATTAATGCGCGATTACTGTATCGCTTTTTAGGTTTGATACAGCGCAGGGCCGAATCCCCTGTAAATCTCGAAATTTCCTGTCGGCGGGAAGGGGGCAGGAAAAGCGCCGGAGCTCCGACGCAACACCCCGGACAGGAGTGGCAAACGTCACATCACCGTTGATAAATAACGCTTATTTTTAGTTTTCTAGGACAGTTCTCGAGAGAACCCGACAAGACCAGCATGGCGGACAAGAAGAAAAACAGCAAAATCAGGACGGACTTTTCCCGTTCATGGCTGCTGACGCGGCTTCGCCGTAAATCCGCCCCTCCAGAGAAAGTTCAAGAAAACGAACATAATCCTCTGGCCTGGTGATCTTCGCGCGCGCCACGGCGATCACATCGAACGGCGAGGTTGCGTCAAGATCATAGACTCGAATAAGCCCGATCATTTCTTCGCTGATCCGCTCGAGGCGGGCTTGCAGCTCAGACAGGTTCATCGCATCCGTTCGGGTCATTTGCCGGTCACTCGGAACAGGGGTCAATTTGCCTCCAGGCCGGTCAGGGATAGCCGCTCGCGAAGCGTCGTTCAAGCGGTGTGACTCGTCAGCGCCATTTTCTCATTGCCGCAGAGCTGCGCGCCTGACCGGAAAAACCCGTTCCCTGACTCCGAAATGACCTACAATTGTCACAGGAAAAACCGGAGGCAGGCAAAAGCCGTGGCAGCTTAAAGAAATCTTAATGTTAATCTGAAAGACGTCAACTAAGCCCTTAATATTTCACGTGAAACATTAGAGTACAATCAATATTTCGTGTGATACCCCAAACAGCGCCCAGATATTGTGGTCTGAAACGGGATATCCCGTTCGAATTAACCGTTCCTTCACTGTATCCCGCGGAATTTCCCGGCAATACTACATCGAGTTCCAACGGAATAAGCAGAGATTCTTCCTTCATTATTTGAAAATGAAGCCAAGCTGACTGATCTTAATGGTTCTTCCAGAAATGGCGGGCCGGGAACGATGAAACCGAGAACTGTGTCTACGCCGTAGCACTCCAAGGCCGCCCTTATGGCGCGCTCGGCAAACCTTCCGTGAATCATGGCTAAATTCGGCGGTTGGCTTCCTTCAGCACATCAACGAACGCCCGCAGAGCAGAGGGAACGGGACGATGGCCTGGATAGTGGAGCATCAGCCCCGGCATCGGCAGGGGAGACGCTTCGCGTGGTCGATGACCGCAGGCATCCGAAGGCGACACGACCCGATGCATCAGCAACTCTCGCAGATCCGTCATGAACTGGGCAGGAAATCCGTACTGTTCGGCAACTCCTGCCAGTCCTTGCATTGGCTTGCCCGGCTTGACGGGCTTGACGGGCTTGGCGGCGCAAACCCCAGCATCGCCAATACCAACTCCTTGAAGGCAAGTGGCCGGCGCAACTCGGCTGGGCGGCTCACGTCGTATTCAATAGACGGGCAAGATGTCTGAGCGCCAGGCTTGCCCGCTCTTCACGGGCCTCGGGCGCGGGCTGCGGTTCGCGACCGATGATGCGGCGAACCTGCAGGTCCCCGATCAGCAGGGCGAGGTAAAGATCGACTGCCTCCGGTGTGCTTTGGAAGGCAAGCTGTCCGCGTGCCCTGGCGTCTTCCAGCACCTGGCCGATCAGGGGAGCGATCGTTTCGCGGTCGGCCTGGGCTATGGCGGCGCCCAGTTCCTTCGTCGGGTCCGCCGCCGCTGCCCGGTTGAGCGCGACCGCGCGCGCCCGTCAGCAGTTCCAGAAGTTTCGGCCCCAGAAGGCCGAGCGTTTTCAGCGGGTCATGCTGCTCCGCCATCCTGGACTCGAGAAGCTTCCGCACCTCAGCGGCGTTGCGTGCAACGAGAGCCCGGAACAGTCCCTGCTTGTCGTCATACCAGCTATACAGGGTTTCATTCGACGCACGCGCTTCGCGTGCATCGGCGCACGCCGACGGCGCGGGACGGCGGGGAAACACGAGGGCCGGGCTGGCGGGGCCGTCATGCATAACCCTGCTTGAAAATGGATAATTATTATACCATATTCAGGCATGGATTTTGAGCATGACCCTGCCAAAAGTGCCTCGAATCTGTCGAAGCATGGCATCGATTTCGATCAGGCACAGGCTCTTTGGGATGACCCGTGGATGCTCGAAGTGCCTGCCAGGACCGAGGACGAACCGCGCTTCCTGTTGATCGGGAAGATCGAGGGCAAGCACTGGGCGGCCGTCTGGACGCCGCGAGGTGATGCGGTGCGGATCATCTCGGTGCGCCGCGCTCGGAAAGAGGAGATTGGTTACTATGAAGGCAACTGAATTCGACGCGAAGTTTGACGCCGGAGAAGACGTCAGCGATGCGGTGGACTGGTCCCGGGCACGCCGCCCGAATGATCAGCCCAGGCGCGTGAATGTGGATTTCCCGGCGTGGGTCGTGGATGAACTGGACAAGCAGGCCCGTCACCTGGGCGTGACGCGGCAATCTCTGATCAAACTATGGATCGCTGAGCGCCTTCAGTAAAGCCAGGGACAAGGAGCATTCCATGGGGGCGTGAATAGGACCTGGACCGGGATCGCTAGTTGATCACGGCTGGACTCGGAGCCAGTACGCTACCGCGACGAACAGGGTAGCTTAGGGCGTCGCAGGCCATGATCTCAGGTCGGCCGGGGGAATGTGCAGAGGTCGGCTAGACGCCAATCAGTGGGGGCTGAGTGGCGCGAGTAATAGTGCAGGGCCTGCCGGGCCGGAACCAGTAGGTGGCATGGACGCTCAATGCTAGGTTGCTTAGTCTAGTGCAGGGACGCAAAAGTGCGCAGGGAAAACGACGTTTGGTAGGCAGATGCTCTTAGGTAAGAACTTTGTCGATATCGACCAGGCGACCGTCCAGGGTCTTGTGGACGCTGGCGCGACGGAGTCGATCCATCTGGATTTCAAGCAGAAGACTTATGGCAACTCCGACAACGATAAGAAGGAATTCCTCAAGGACATAACCTCCTTTGCGAACAGTCTGGGCGGACACCTGCTGATCGGCATGGATGAGGAAGACGGCGCGGCCTCGGCGGTAACGCCCCTCACGGGCATGGATGTCGATCAGGAGCTTCAACGCCTGGAAAACATCGCCCGAACGGGTATCGATCCGACAATCATCGGCCTGCGCATGAAGCGTGTGCAGGTCAGTGGTGGTGGTGGTGGTGGCGACGTCATCGTTATCCATGTCCCACGCAGCCACAATCCACCGCATCGCGTGATCTTCAAGAACAGCAACCGCTACCATGGGAGAAACTCCTCCGGTGCGTATGAGCTATCGATTGATGAGCTGCGGATGCTGTTCGGGCAGCAGCGGACGATTGAAGAGCGCACCAAGACATTCGTGAACAAGCGGTTCTTGCAGGTTCAGGCAAATGACGGCGCACTGCCCCTTCCAGTGGAGGAAGGCGCGATGGTCATGCATTTGGTCCCGCTGCTTGATTTCGGGGCGGGTCGCCGCCATGACATCGCGGTGCTGCGTGATCAACACGCGGCATTTAACCCCATTGGCGCCAGCGGTCACCCGGCGCGGATCAATCTCGACGGGTTCCTCATCTATCGCGGCGATGAAGTCTGCAAGGGGTATACGCAAGTCTTCCGCGATGGGAGCGTCGAAGCGACGAGTGCGAGCGTCTTTAGTGATTACAAGGAAGAACGGTCTTTTCCATCCATTAAGTTGCCCAAAACAATTATTGGTTCGCTCTCATCCTATATGAAGGGAATGAAGGGCATCGACGCGTCGCCGCCTATCCTGTTGCAGATTTCCTTCTTCGGAACGAGCGGCTTGCGAATAGGATTAGGACGCTCGCGGTTTGATGATGCTCCTCCGCCATATGACCGCGAGGATTTGCACCTGCCGTCAACCGTCATCCCCGATTATCGGAATGACGGCAATTACGAGCAGGTCGTTGCGGAACAGATGGACTCTCTGTGGAACGTCTTCGGCTTCGAACGATGCTTCTATTTCGACGAAGAAGGCAAGTGGATCGGGGACGGAACCGGTTAGGTTCCGGCTTCCAACCAAGCTGGACAGCCGCACCGGCTTCCTTCCGTCAGACCGCAGTGGGGAGCGGGTCGGTGCCCTCGCTCAGGATTGCGAGATATCCCCGATAACTGAAAACACGGCCCCGCTTACGGCCCGTGACCTCCTCGACGATGCCGAACCGCTCCAGATCGGCGAGCGCCGCATTGACCGTAGGGGCAGAGAGGCCCGTCTGATGGACGAGCTGGTTGGCCGTCAGATAGGGATTCTGCTGAAAGAGATCGTGGATACGCAGCGCCGAGCCGGCCCGGTCACTCTCCATCGTGATGCGTTCGCGATCTTCCTTGAACAGCTCGACGATCCGTGTGGCGGCATCGAACGCCTGATTGGCGGTGTCCGCGACACCCGTGAGAAAGAAGTCGAGCCAGGCTTCCCACGCGCCATGCTCGCGCACTTCCTGAAGCAGGCGGTAATAGTCGGCGCGATGGGTTTTGAGATAGAGGCTCAGATAGAGCAGCGGCTTGCGCAGCACGCCGTTGACGCAGAGATACAGCGTGACCAGCAATCGGCCGATCCTGCCGTTGCCGTCCTGGAACGGGTGGATGGTCTCGAACTGAACGTGCAGCAGGCCGGCCTTGATCAGAGCAGGCAGACGCGACCCTTCTTCGTGCATGAACCGCTCAAGCGCATCGAGACAACCATCCATCTCGGTCGGCGGTGGGGGGACGAAGAGCGCATTGCCGGGACGAGTGCCGCCGATCCAGTTCTGTGAGCGCCGAAATTCGCCGGGACTCTTCGTACCGCCACGCCCGCTTTGCAGCAGCCGCGCGTGCATCTCACGGATCAGGCGCAGCGACAGCGGCAGGTCTTCCAGCCGCTCCAGACCATACATCATCGCATCGACGTAATTCGAGACTTCGCGGATGTCGTCGATCGGCAGACCGGCCTGCGCCTCCGTCTCGAAGCGGAGCAGATCCGAAAGGGTCGATTGCGTGCCCTCGATCTGAGACGAGAGCACCGCTTCCTTTCTCACATACATATAGAGGAACAGCTCCTGGCGCGGGAGCAGCATGGTAATGCCGTCCAGGCGCCCCAAGGCGCGCTCCGCCAGACTCAGCCGTTCCAGCAGGGCAAGCACGTCAATCGACGGCTCCGGCGGCAAGGGCGGCGGCACGAAGGCGCGCACGATCCCGCCTGCGACGGGCATTTCGACAAAGCGGCCTGGCCGCTGGTTAGGTTCGGGATCAGCCATGACAGCATTTATGAACCTGCGACGTTATTTAAGCAATGGCCGCTTGGCTTAAATAGGAAGTGCGCTAAGGCAAGTGAGCTTGAATAAGAGTCGAGGGGCGTTATGAGACGGCACATCCAAAGGGTTCTGAAGGGAAAGCGGCGGCAGGCGATGGTACGTTGTTCGCGAAGAAGGCTATTGCTGTGTGGCGTACCTGTCTGGCCAAGACTGCGAACTTCGCATAAAGTGCGCGCATGAAGACCTCGACGGGCGATCAAGCGGCAGAACTGCGCGGCGCAATCGACGCGCTGACAAGACGATTCAAGATTGCCGAGGCGGAAGTGCCCGCAGGCAAGCCGCTCAACCAACTTGATATACAGGTGCTGTTTTTCGTGGCCGATCATCCGGCCTGCGGACCCACCGACGTGGCGCGCTATCTCGGGGTTCCCACGACGACGATATCCTCGGCCACGGACCGTCTCACCCGGCAGGGAATGTTGCGGCGCGAGCGACCGGAGGAAAACCGCCGGTCTATCGCCCTGTCGGTTACGGAAGCCGGACACGCCTATGTTCGTGCGCTCGTGCGCGTTCAGACGGACCATTGCCGGATCATGCTTGAGAAGCTTACGCCGGAAGAGCAAAGGCTGTTCGTCGCGTTTTTTACGAAGATCGCATCAAGCGAAGATTGAATAATACGAATATCGAATTATATTCCCTTCCAGGTTTACGCTGAAGAAGAGGGATATTACATGTCTTCGATCCACGTTATGACCGGGGCCACATCCGGCCTCGGGCTCGCGGCCGCCAGGCGGCTGGCGCAGAAAACCGACAGCCTGATCATTGCGGGGGCGCGACGCCCGGAGAATGCAATTGAACTGAAGCAGGCGGTGGAGACCACGCGGCTGGAGGTGCTGCAACTCGATACGTCGTCGCTGGCGTCGGTTCAGGAGTTTATCGCCGCGGTGAAGGAACGGATCGGGAGCAGGAGGCTGTCATCCCTGACCTGCATCGCCGGCCTTCAGATTCTGGGGCCGCAGAAGATGACCGGGGAGGGGATCGACCAGACCTTCGCCACAAACGTGTTGGGCCATATCGCCCTTGTCGACGGGCTCCGGGACAGTCTTGAAGCGAATGCAGCCGTCATCACTATCGGCAGCGGCACCCACGACCCCGACAACAGGCTTGCCGCCCGAGCCGGTTTTGCGGGCGCGGATTTCACGGATGCCATGGGCACGGCAATGGGGCAAGGCTCGCGCCCCGACCGGGATGAAAGAGGAAGGGCGCTGGATCGCTATGCCACCTCGAAGCTCTGCGCAATTTATCACGCGGCGGCCACCGGAGCCGAGCCGGGGTTTTCGGACTACCGCGTGTATTGCTTCGACCCCGGCCTCATGCCCGGCACCGCGCTGGCGCGCCAGCAGAACGCGGTCGTCCGCTTTGTGTGGAAGCGCGTGATGCCCGTGCTGCGCCATCTCGTCGAAGGCGTCAGTTCCCCCGAACAGTCTGCTGAGCTTCTGGTGGACGATCTGGTACTGGGCCAGAGGCGATATGCGCCCGGTGCGCATATCGAATTCACCGGCAAGCCCGCAGCTTCCAGCAGGCAGGCGGACGATCTGGAAGCCGCACAGCGCTTCCTGGCCGATGCCCGCGCTCTCCTGTCAGAGACAACGTCGCTGACAATGTGAACGCTGTGTATACACGCTCCACCCTCGAGACCTCATCCGCCCTGGCCCAGGACATGGGTCATTGCGGAGAGCGTGTGAATCCAAATGCTCCATCGCGCACAATCGGCGATCATGCTGTTGCGGCGATCTGCTCCCGCGGCGGTTCTGAGGTGTGATGTTTCTGCCGTAGCGCCGCAGTCCGACCGCCAACTCATCGTCCGATCTGATGCAGAAGAACCGCCACGAGGGCGTTTTCCGGCAAGCGTGCTCTCGCAGGGAATGGCGTGTCATGGAGGGACCTGAGAGGGAGGCAGTCAGCACGCCCGGAAATGGCAGGATAAAGGACCGCGAGGTGCGGCTGATTTCGGTCGTGGTTTTTAAGCGACTTACGTTGCGATTTCGCGCGGTGCACCTGAGCAGCTCACCTCGCGACTCCGGCGTTTCATCAATGAGTTCAGTATGTTGATGAGATGTGCGGGATTTTCGGCCATGATCGAGCCTAGATGGGTCTGGCCAAAGCTCCTCTGTGATGATAGGTTACATGTAACCAAATACGGAGGTTTGCATGGTCGGAGCGTCGGGAGCCAGGTCGTCGCGCATGAAGGTGCGCAGGCATCGTGAGCGGCTGCGCGAGCAAGGTCTGCGGCCGATCCAGATTTGGGTGCCGGACGTTCGGGCGTCATCGTTCAAGTCGGAGGCGCACCGCCAGTCGCTTGCCGTGGCCGCGAGTGCCCATGCGCGCGAGGATCAGGCGTTCATCGACGCCGTGTCCGCCGTTGATTTCGAGGAAGGCGGCGATGAATGAGGCGCGGCGAGATTTGGACGGTATCCGGCGGCAAGAACTATGCGGGCAAGCCTCCCGCCGTGGTCTATTGGCTGAGAATAAAAGAAACCCAACCCAATCAGCAGGAGCAAAGAGTAGCTTAAGTTACGCCGAGAATTGTCCAAGGATTGGGGAGTAGCTCACATAGCGGACCTTAGAGCCGGATCTGTAATTGCAGAGCTAGGCGGTGTTGATCCCTTGACGCGCTGCGGTGCAGCTTCGGCAGACCAGCCATTCGCTAGTGCCCGTCACCTAAGAAACTGGCGAAAGGGGTCGGTAAAGCGGGTGGGTTGAAAGAAGGGCAGAGCCTCGGCGATTTTTAGGGACCCGCGCAGAAATGTCAAAACGCATTTACTGAATTAGATATATGGTGATTGCCCTAGTCTTTCGTCCACGCCAAAGGCCAATTCATACATCAGATCATATACCGCCGCCTCATAGCTTCGATAATCAGCCACCTCTAGGATCATCGCTTGATTTCCATGGGCAATCTTATTTCTTCGGGAAACTAGCGTATTTATGAGGACTTTGTGATTAGTGAGTGACGGCAAATTTATGTCGGCAGCGTCGAGTAGTTCTTGAAGAACATTTGGCCAAAGGTTTGATTTAGTATCTACGTCAGGAAAAACTGGCTTGCCCAAATGGTGGGTTCCCGTGAAGGTTTCAATCTGGTCCAAGAAGTCCGGCGGCGGAAGATTTCTGATCTGTCTAAGCATCTTCTCCAAGGCAAAAAGCCTGGTAGGCTTAGGCAGTGATCCACAGTCCTGCGCACGTCTTTTTGCTTCATCATAGAATACTGTAAGTGCCGTCTTTACGAATCCTTCATAATGCGCGTAGAGCAAAGCCCAGCACGCCTTTAAAAGGACATCCTTCTGATGTTCCGTGGTATCGTTTCGCGCCAAAAGGAGCTTGAGCGAACCTAGTTCCGCCTCACGCCAATCCAAATCTTGCGATATTGATTCAAGTGGGGAGGTTGCCACAGAGATAGCCTGTCACAACTTCAATTCTCTGGTGAAGTTTTTGAATGGTGTTTGCTCCCGGCCCGGTTGCGCCTTTGAACTCAGTGCTCTCAAAGGCAGTTCGCAGTCGATCAAGTAGAATATCTGGTGCAATCGCCGAT